>Ga0210383_10000825_pt1 | contig 28410 bp, 20 predicted proteins | sample IncBWC14OmetaG_FD_160072 | JGI IMG/M metagenome (GOLD analysis project Ga0210383, IMG submission 160072) | Forest soil microbial communities from Barre Woods Harvard Forest LTER site, Petersham, Massachusetts, United States - Inc-BW-C-14-O ... | reverse complement strand
TTGAACGATGCGAAAAACAGATAGGGCCAGTTCTCGCGGCAACCCATTGCCGAATTCTGCAGTCAGCTGTGTGTTCATGGCGATTTTGCTGCGTTCCGCAAACCCGTCTATGTACCAGCGCAGCGCCGAGTCGAGACCTACCTCATCCAACAACGGCGGATGCAGCAGGTGAGACATGGTGCGAATTTCTTTTGCTGCTTGCTCGATCAGAACAGCGGTTTGCTCCAGGGATTGGTACGCTTCCGGAGTGAAACTGGCTTTCTCTCGGCCTATGACCGAGAGATTCATGCTGACTCCAGCGAGCAGTTGACCTACCCCGTCGTGCAATTCCCTGGCAATGCGCCTTCGTTCTTCATCCTGAATATTCAGCAGCCTTCCCGAGAGTTCGCGGAGCCTCTCGGTAGCGCTTTCCAATTCTTTTGTGCGCTCGGAGATGCGAGCTTCCAGAGATTCCACCAGCAAGTAGAGTTGCTGGTCGGTTTTTTTTTGTTGTGAACCATCCACCTGGCCTTGCGCGGTTAAGAGGGAAGGCATTTCGAAGGCTGACGATGTAGGCCCGGCAACTGAACGTTGGTGGATTTTCTGCCCATCCGAAGTCTCAGTTGCAGGTGGGATGCCTGCTGGGTCGAGAGGGGATCCAGTTTGATGTAGGTTCGCTAGGGCCGCGAGCAGCTCCGCGGATATAGCGGATTTTGCGACGAACGCACCTGCGCCGGCGTCGAATGCGTGGCGAATCATTTCTGGACCGCCATGCTGACTCACAATAACGATCTGTGTAGCGGGTAGCAGGCGCTTGATCTCGCGGGTGGCTTCCAGACCATTCATGTTGGGCATGCTGATATCCATGACCACGATGTCCGGATGCTCATTCTGTGCTTTTGCTACGGCGTCGCGGCCGTCGACAGCCTCACCACAAACGGTGAAGGTGCTTTCGCCGGCGATGATCGAACAAATTCCCTTTCTGACGACCTCGTGGTCATCGACGACAAGAATCCTCATCGTCTCCGTCCTCCGGGTGGAGCAATCAATTGGGCGCAAGTCACTCCGGTATTCGCTCCATTTTGGAAACGCGTTCAAACTTTTGATGATAGCGGTCTCGGTTTTAAAGCACATACAGTCTTCGCTGTACGTTTGCGGAATGCTGCGAACAGGTTATTTGCGTTTTGTAGTGGCGGATTGTAACGACTCGTGCGCACAGCATGCTCGAATGGCCGCGCTAGTGCTCGCCAGCGTACGCATGAGTGGAGGGAATACGAATCCTACATAGTTTCGCCGCAGCGCCTAAGCTTTGAGCTGTAGTACAAAACCAACAGTGGGCACGTCGAAGGCACTAGCGGCGTTGCAGTGAAGCGTCAATCCAAAGGCAATGTTGTGAGCGACAACGGATTGGGAAAACAGCGAAGTTTGCGGTTGCTGGAGTGGCTGAACTTTTTTTCGCGGACGTGCAAACGGGCCTGGGGCCTTTCCTGGCCGCGTACCTGGCGTCAAACGGATGGAACGCCGGACCTGTAGGTTATGTGTTGACTTTCGGCGGTCTAATGACCGTGGCTATGCAAGCTCCTGCGGGGGCGATGATCGACGCTGTGCATCGCAAACGGGCGTTGCTTGCAAGTGGCCTTTGCGTTTTGGTTGCAGGAGCGATCCTGCCGATGGGACATATCACCGGGTCGCTGGCAACAATTCTTCGGCTGATCGCGTTGCGCAAGGAAAAGCTGGATGTAAGCTTCTGGAGTTTTTTGAAAGTCGGCGTAGTGGCCATGCCTATCGCGCTGCTGGCGTCACTGGCCGGGGCCATCGTTATGGAGTTGTGCTCGCACGCTTCGTAAGGCTCGTCAAACGGAAGCATGCACCAGGAGGAGAAACAAAATGAAGGCTAGCTGGGGGCGGCATTATCGCCGAACGTTTTGCTTAGGTGGACGCGGCGATCGATGTTTCCTGGACCAAAGAGGAAGCCGCCGCCGAGTGGAAGGGATTCAGGTATTCTGAATTTAATCGTTCCATAATACTTGGCCAAGCTGAGCTAACTTCGTGCGCGACGCGGCCGTAGCGCATTAGAAAACAAACACTTACTGTCTTTTGAAGATCTTGTAACTCTTTGCGCGTGGGGGTCTCCAACCTACCGTGGGGGTAGACGCAATGTTCATTTTGGATAAGAAAGAGGAGGCGTCGAGTGTGATCGGACGCCGTTCCTTCCTGGTTGGCTCCGTTGCGGCGGGCGCCGTGCTTGCATGGATCTACACCGGGAGGCATCAACCGATCCACGCGGAGGCTGCAGCCTCGGGCCTCCCGAAGACGGTGAAGATTGTCGAGTTTACCGATGATGGCCAGAGGAAATCGGCCGTCACTGTCGATCGAATTACGAAAACGGAAGAGGAATGGAGGAAGCAGCTTTCTGCAGCATCCTTTGAAGTTACGCGTCACGCGGGTACCGAGCGCCCTTACACCAACGAAAATCAGAACAATCATGCCAAGGGGGTGTTTCGCTGTGTTTGTTGCGACACGGCGTTGTTTGACTCCGAGACAAAATTTGAATCTGGCACTGGCTGGCCGAGCTTTTGGGCGCCCATAGCGAAAGAGAATGTTCTGGAAACGACCGACAGCAGTTTGGGGATGGTAAGGATCGCGGTGTCCTGCCGGTTGTGCGATGCGCATCTCGGACACGTCTTCGATGATGGACCGCGCCCCACCGGACTGCGCTATTGCATGAATTCCGTGGCCATGAGATTCGCCAAGGCTGCCTGACAGGCCAAAACACACTAGCTCGATGGCTGCTTTATGAGAGACTTACTTCGGAGGCAGTGCTGGTTTCGTTGGTGATTTTTCCATCAAAAAGGTGGACAGTGCGTTCAGCATGTTCGGCGTAGCGCGGGTCGTGGGTGACCATGCAAATGGTTGCGCCGTTGCGGTGAAGGTCGCGAAGCAAATCCATCACAGCGTCGCCATTCTTTGAGTCGAGATTACCTGTTGGTTCGTCTGCCAGTAGGATCAACGGATCGCCCACCAGGGCTCGCGCTACCGCGACGCGCTGCTGTTGACCGCCAGAGAGCTGGGCCGGATAGTGCTTCGCGCGATGGGCCATGCCCACACGTTCCAGGGCGCTTTCCACTTTTTCCTTTCGTTCCGCGAAGGCCATGCTTCGGTAGGTGAGAGGAAGCTCGACGTTCTCATAGACGGTAAGATCGCCAATGAGATTGAAGGCCTGAAAGATAAAACCGATTTCGCGGTTTCGGATCCTGGTGCGATCGTTCAAGGAGAGCCCGGAGACCGGCTTTCCGTTGAGGGTGTAGATGCCGCCGCTAGGAGAGTCGAGGAGACCGATGATGGCAAGCAGCGTGGATTTGCCGCATCCCGAGGGACCGGCAATCGCGAGGTACTCTCCCTTTTTTATTTCGAGATTAATCTGGGAGAGTGCGTGCGTCTCCAGTTCATCGGTGAAGAATATTTTTTCGACGCCATCCATTTGGATAAGAGTGTCGTTTGCCGAAGTCATGCGTAGTGCCTCCGAGTTGATCGTTCTCTAAATCCCCAAAACCTTCATTGCGTGCTACCCGCAAATCCAAAGAGTCTCCGCGAGAAATGCAAAACAGTTCTTCAGCGGCTAGAGCCGTACTGCAATTACACTGCTTATGTCGGACCTAAAGGTCCGACCCCCGGTGCTCGCACATGCTTTCCAGTTCCCGCACCCGAACAAAAGAGCTCCTAACGAAGACGAACGCGGTCGAAACGATCCCAGGTGGACATGTCGGAAAGGATGACTTTGTCTCCAACCTGCAATCCCTGGAGAACTTCAACAGTGTTGACCGAACTTTTTCCCAGCTTGACGTTGACGCGGGCGGCTTCGGAACCGTCTTCGACGAGTTTGAAGAGGCCGATGGTGCTTTCGGATTGGCCGTGGACGGGCCGCCCGACGTAGAGAACGTCGCGGAGATTTTCGATTTCGATGGTGCCATCCACGCTTAGATCGGGTCGCGCACCGAGCGGCAAAGGATCGGTGATCTCAACGTCCACGGTGACCGTGCCGTTTTGCACGGACGGATCAATGCGCGAGACAAGTCCTTTGATCACTCCATTTCGAGTGTCAATGGTCGCTTTCTGACCGATGACGACGTCCTTGGCCTGCGTTTCTGGAATTTTGATTTCGGCTTTGAGTTTTTTGGGATCCGCGACGCGCGCAAGATTCGTGCCGGGCTCCACATGTTGGCCGACTTCCACAGGGACAAGCTGAAGAACGCCCTGGATGCCTGCGCGGACGTGGAGGGCGTCGGCTTCGCTACGCTTTAGATCGTAAAGCGCGCGCTGTTGATCCACGTGAGACTGTTCCGCCAGCAAACGCGCCTTTGAGGAATCCGCCGCGTTTTTTGTGCGGTCCTCTTCGAGTTGAAGACGAATGGCGAGTTGTTCCTCTTTGACCTTCGAAAGTTGCGAGGTCACTTCAGAGCTGAGCCCCTCGGCGCGAAGTTTGTCGTCCACTTCGTGCTGGATTTTGGCCTGCTCGTATTCGCTGCGAACGTTGGCGGCGACGGATTTCTGATTGAGGAGTTCGCTGTTGACCTGGACTTTTAGATTTTCGTAATCGGCTTCGGTGGCCTTGAGCTGGTATTGGGCGTCCAGAACTTCGCGCTGGAGTTCGGGATTAGTGAGTTCGAGGATCACGCTGCCGGGTTGTACGGTGGCCCCGGGATGGATAAGGATGCGGTCGATACGGGAATCGGTCTGCGCGGGAATCCAGCGAATGTCTTCGGGAATGAGGGTGCCGATTCCGCGGACTTCGCGAAGCATGGGACCGCGTTTTACTTCATCGGTCCAGATAGTGGCTTTGTCGACGGAGGGAGCCGCAGGGCGCAAGCGAGAGACGCCATAGGTGACACCGGCCGCGGAAACTAGAGCGACCCCGAGATACGCGATGCGGCGAATCTTTTTGGCGCGGGCGTTAGATGGTCGTTGTATGTCCATAGTTGTCGAGAAGCTCATTCGCTCCGTAGAGCGATCATGGGATCGATTTGAGTGGCGGTAAACAGCACTATTCGTACCTCAGGGCGATCATGGGGTCGACGCGGGTGGCGCGCAGGGCCGGTAAATAACCGGCGAGGTACGCAACAACCAGCAAAATGACGAGTACGCCAATAAAGGTAACGGGATCGTTCGGCTCGGTCTTGAACAGGAGCGAAGCGATGAGTGTGGAAGCGGCGAAGGAAACGACCGCGCCGATAGCAATTCCGATGAGTCCGAGGCGCATTGTTCTTGCAAGCACGGCGAATTGCACTTGCGAAGGACGAGCGCCGAGGGCCATGCGCACGCCAATTTCCTGGGTCTGGCGGGTAACGGAGTAGGAGATGACGCCGTAGATTCCGAGAGCGGCAAGAATCAAGCCAAGCGCGGCGAAGATGCCCACCAGCAACACGAAGAAACGGCGCGGCGAAACCGCGCGGTCCACCAGAGTTTGAATCGGACGAAATTCGACGGCGGGCTGGTGAGGATTCAGATCGCGGAGCACGCCGAGAACACTGGCACCCAATACCTGGGACGGCAGCCTGCTGCGCACCACGAGTTCGGCTCCGGCTGGTCCTTCCTGAGTGGAAGGAAAATAGCTTTGCCAGCCAGGATGACCCTCGACGTTGGCCTCGTGGATATCCTTGATGACACCAACGATGCGACGGTCCTCGCCGTTCGTGTTGATCATGCGCCCAACCGCGTCTTCTTCGCCAAACAGTCCTTTCGCAGCGGACTCGTTCAAGATGATGACGGGCTCACCCTTGGGGCCGTCGTCCCAGGTGAAGTCGCGCCCGCGCAGCTGCATTCCCATGGCGAGAAAATAACCGGGCGAAACAACGTAGACGAAAGCATCGGGAAGTTCGCCAGGCCGATACACTTTACCTTTTACTCTCGGACTGCCCCAGCTTCGATTCCCTTCCAGCGGTAGATAGTCCACGATGCCGGACGCCTCGACGCCGGGAAGCGCGCCCACGGTGCGAAGCGCTTGCTGAAAAATTGCGCCACGGCGTTCCGCGTTGCCCCCGTCGTTGTAGTCCATTTTTATGGCTGCGGCGCGATCGGGCTGAAAGCCCAAATCCACATCAAGCACCCGAAGGAAACTGCGGAGAAGAAGTCCCGAAGCCACCAGGAGCACGCAAGCGAGCGCGACTTCGGAGACGACCAGGATGGAGCGCAAGCGGCCGCGACTGCGGCTTTCACCTGCCCCACGCCCGGATTCTTTCATGGCGTCCTGAATGTTGCCGCCCGAGAGCACCAATCCGGGAACAAGGCCGAAGAGAATACCGACGCAAAGAGAAAGAAGAAGAGTCCAGGCCAGAGCGGCATTGTCTACACGAACGCTGCTTAAGAGCGGAAGCGCAACGGAACCTTGTTGGGCAAGGAACGTAGTGGCTGCGTAGGCGAGAAACAATCCGACAGCAGAACCCGCAACGGACAAGACCACGCTCTCGGTAAGCAATTGGCGGACAAGGCGACCGCGACCTGCACCCAAAGCAGAGCGCAGGGCGAATTCCTTCTGCCGCGCCACGGCGCGCGCGAGCATCAGGTTCGCGAGGTTTACACACGCTATAAGAAGAATGGCTCCCACCGCGCACCAGAGAACCACCAAGGAACGCCGGAGAGCGCCGCTGACATGCTCCTTCAAGGCTTTAAGTTTCATCGGCCTGTCGCGATAGGCGCCAAGCGACGCCGGCTGCTTTACGCTCCAGTAAAGTTGTGGAACCGCGATGTTGGCGTCGGCCTGGGCCTGCTGGATGGTGGCTTCCGGCTTGAGACGTCCAACTAGAGAGAAAATGTTGCCCCAATCGCGCATCTCGTCGAAGACCGCTGGGTTGAAAACGTCGACGTTCGCGCCGGGAGTAAACACGGAGCCAAAGTCGAACGATTCGGGAAGCACGCCGACTACCGGAACGGATTGGTCGTCGATGTTGATGACCCTGTCGATAATCGCGGGGTCAGAGGCGTAGTGCCGCTTCCAATAGTTGTAGGAGAGGATCGCTACGGGACGAGCTCCTTTGACGGATTCTTCGTCCATGAAAAGGCGGCCCAGAACCGGATGCACACCAAGAACCTGAAAGAAATTGGGAGTAACGGTGATTCCGGTAGCGGGAACCGAATCGCCGTGTTCGGTGACGCGAAGATTTTCGCTGGAGGAAAACGCAAAGTAGCCGGCAACGTCCTGAAACGTGCGATTCTGTGCGCGGAATTCGTCGTACGCGTCGGCGGAGTAGGTTGCGCTCGAAAGTCCGCCGGTGATGGCAGTCTCATCGGGGGCCATCCAGACGAGTCGTTGGGAGGCCGGAAACGGCAGGGGGCGCAGGAGGATGGTATTCACCACGCTGAAGACAACGATGTTTGCGCCGATGCCGAGGGCCAGGATGAGTATTGAGATGGAAGCGAAGCCGAGATCCTTGCGAAGAGTGCGGAAAGTGTAGCGAAGATCCTGAAACAATACGTCCAGAAACGGAAGGCCGCGCGCATCGCGATGCCGCTCGCTGGCCTGCTGCGTTCCGCCGAATTGAATTAGGGCTTGGCGGCGAGCTTCATCAGCGGACATGCCATTCTTAACGTTTTCTTCGACGGCCATTTCCAGATGTGCGGACATTTCGGCGTCGAGATCGTGATCGAGTTGCGCGCGACGGAAGAAGGATAAGAAGCGTTGAAGGGATTGTCGGAGGGTGTCGATCATGATTTGCCCTCTGGGGCTAGATCCCAGTTTTTTCTCAACGCGGTGAATGTCGGAGCCAAAGCTCCGACCCCCGATGCCATAACTTGATTAGGCGCGGTAAATGACATTATTCGTACCTCAGGGCGATCATGGGATCGACACGGGTGGCGCGAAGAGCGGGGATGTAGCAGGCGACAAGAGCGACTGCTGTGAGCAAGAGCGCCACTGCGCCAAGCGTTACCGGGTCCGTGGGACTCACCGCGAAGAGCATGCTGGCCATAAGGCGAGTCAACAGAATGGCGGCGACCAAGCCGATAATCACGCCGAGCATGACCATTTCCCCGGCCTGGGTCAGCACCATACGCAGGACGGTGAATCGCCCCGCTCCGAGGGCCATGCGGATCCCGATTTCGTTGGTGCGCTGACCAACTACATAGGAAAGAACTCCGTAAATTCCAATCGAGGAAAGCAGCATGGCGAGGCCGGCAAAAACGCCGAGGAGAACCATGACGAAGCGCTTGGCAGCGAGCGAATCGGAAATAACATCGCTCATGGTTTGCGTTCCAAAGACGACCATTCGGCCGTTCACCTTTTCCAGCGCATGGGTGATGGAATCCATGGTGGCCATGGGGGTGCCGTCGGTGCGCGCGACCACGCCGGTGCCATAGCCAAACGCGGAGAGAATGGAATCCGGAAGTTGGCTCATAGCGATATAGCACTGCGCCTGGATTGTGGCGGTGGCGTCGGAATCCAGTCCCCACTGTTTGATGTGGCCGACCACGCCAACGATTTCCGCAGTGGTATTGATGATGGACAGATTGACGCGATGGCCGATGGGGTCCTTGTCGCCGAAATAGAGTTTTGCGAATTGCTCATCTATAACGATTACAGTCTGGGCGTGTTCGTTGTCGGACTCGTTCAGAAATCTGCCGCGCTTGAGGGGAATTTTCATCACGTTCAAATAGTCTGGCTGTGCGATATAGAAAAGTGAGTTCTTCATCTCGCCTTGAGAGGCAGGCTTGGGCTCCCCTTCGAGCCAAAATGGAAGCTCAGAATCCCCTGTCATGGGCGAGGAACCAACGGTCAGTGAGGCGGACTGGACTCCTGGAACGGCGCTGATGGTATCGCGGAGTTGGCGAAACAACGCGCGGGATGCCGCGGGGTTGGCGCCCAATGGTTCCGAGGAGGCGAGGCTGAAACTGAGAACGTTGCGGGGATCAAATCCCGGATCGACGTTCCACAGGTTTGCCAAACTACGAATCATCAGACCGGCACCTACCAGCAGCACGACGGCCATGGCCATTTCCATCGCCACGAAGACGCCTTGGGTGCGATGGCGCGAGGCGCTTCCGCCGCGTCCACTTTTCTTAAGAGTGTCCTGAATTTCCGTTCGCGAGGACTTGAAGGCGGGGACCAGGCCGAAGCAAATTCCGGCAAGCACGGAAATAGCGATGGTGAAGAAAAGTGCGCGCGGATCGAGATGAATTTCCTCCGCGCGGGGAAGGGCTTCGGGAAGGACTTTGATGGCGGCTTTGGTGCCCCACGCGGCGATGCAAACTCCGAGCGCACCTCCCGCGATCGCAAGCAGGATACTTTCGGTAAGTAGTTGACGAATTACACGCGCTGAACTTGCGCCGAGCGCCGTGCGAATGGCGAACTCCCTGGTTCTGCCGGTGGAGCGGGCAAGCAGGAGATTGGCGACGTTGGCGCACGCAATCAGGAGCACGAAACCAACTGCGGCAAAGAGCACGAGCAGGAACGGGCGGATGTCCCCGACGACATTCTCTTTCAAAGGCACCAGAGTGACACCGGAATCCTTGTCTACGTCTGGGAAGACTTCCGCAAGATGGTTGGCGACCGTATTCATGTCTGACTTGGCTTGCTCGAGAGTGACACCGGGTTTCAGTTTGCCAACAGCATCCATGCCCATGCCGACGCGACGATCGCGGAATAAAGGGTCGTTCCACTGGCCGATCGGAGAGTAAATTTCCGGAGCAGTCTGGAAATTGTTGTTTTCGTAGTGAAAGGTCCCCGGAATCACACCGACAATTTCGTAGAGAGTGCCGTTGAGAGTGAGGGACTTTCCGACTGCATCTGGAGAGGACGCGAACTTACGTTTCCAGAAGCCTTCGCTGATGAGCACGACAGGAGCTGCGCCGACTTGATCTTCCTGCTCGAAAAAAAGGCGGCCTCTGACCGGCCGGATGCCGAGCATGGGAAAAAAGGTTGCGGAAACCATTTCGGCCTCGAGGCGCTCCGGACTGCCAACGCCGGTAAGGTTGTAATTTTCTCCACGGAAAGACGCCAACGCAGAAAAAGTGCGATTGTCGCGGCGCCAGTCCAGGAAATTTGGATAAGAAATGGAAGAGCGGTCGAATTGCGGGGTGTGCGTATAGACCGCCAACAATCTATCGGGCTGGTCATAAGGCAATGGATTGAGGAGCACGGCGTTGACGATGGAGAACAAGGCGGTGTTGGCGCCGATGCCGAGGGCCAGAGTAAGGACGGCGACTGCAGCAAAACCCGGATTCTTACGGAGCGTGCGCAGAGCGTAGCGGAGATCCTGGAGAAGAGTTTCGAGGAAAGGAATGCCGCGATGGTCGCGGACGGTCTCTTTAGTTTGTTCGAGGCCGCCGAGCTTGAGGAGCGCGGCGCGGCGGGCTTCCGCGGGAGATAAGCCGAGTTTGAGATTTTCCTCCACGGCAAATTCGAGGTGGGTGGTCATTTCCGAACTGAAATCTTTTTCGAGCCGCGAACTGCGGAAAAAAAAGAAGATCCGGCCCAGGGCGTGACGTATGGCGTCAATCATGGCTTGCCCTCGCCTTCCGAGGTGGCCAGAACGCGACTCATGACAATCGAAAGCCTTTGCCAATAGGCGGCATCTTGGGTGAGCTGCTTCCGCCCACGCCGGGTGATGGAGTAATACTTGGCTTTGCGGTTGTTGTCCGAGGTTCCCCACTCGGCGGAGATCCATCCGCGCTGCTGCAGCCGGACGAGCGAGGCGTAGATGGTCCCTTGGTTCAAGAGCACTTCGTTGCCGCTGACCTGTTCGATGCGGCGGGCAATGCCGTAACCGTGGAGCGAACCCATGGCGGCAAGTGTTTGCAGAACCATAAGATCCAGGGTTCCTTGCAAAAGATCGAGTTTCGAGTCAGGCATCAGGCGGCTCCTGTGTGATGGCCACAGAAGCATACCCGGGCCTCTGTGGCAAGGCCACAGGAAAGGTACGAAACGGGTTTGGGAAATGTTCCGCAGACGGCGGGGATACGATCGACCCTTTGCCTCCGGCGGGCCCGACGACGGCAACCCGAGTGCTGCGACTCGTACGCGCGAGTCGTCCGGCCTTAACGTGGTCTCTCGCAGAAAACGGGAAGCAAGACGCCCGCCTCGGAAGGCGGCCGCCACAAACGACGGGATGCGCGGGGTCCTATTTTTCATGGGTCACTCGTACCTTAGGGTGACCACCGGATCGACGCGCGTGGCGCGGTGCGCGGGGATATAGCAAGCGGCCAAGGCGACTAGAGTCAGAAGAACCGACACGCCGAGAAATGTGAGCGGATCGGTGGCGCTGACGCCAAACAGGAGCTTTACGAGAAGCCGCGTTAGTAAGAAAGATGCCGAGAGTCCGAAGAGGACACCCACGACGGTCATCTTCGCGCCATCCGCCAAGATAACGCGCAGGATATCGGCCCGCTGCGCACCCAAAGCCATGCGAATGCCAATTTCGCGCGTTCGTTGTCCAACGATGTACGAAATGACGCCGTAGATCCCGACACTGGATAGAACTAGCGCCAGCGCTGCGAATAAGGCGAATAAAATCATGGAAAAACGCCGCTCTGCCAACGATCCGGCAATAACTTCGTCCATGGTAAGAGCGCCGAAAACAACCTGCTGGCTGCTCATCTGATTGTTGATCTGGTGGATGGACGGAAAGACGGTCGCCGGTTTGTCCGAGCGGACGACCACGCCCAGCCCCGAAGCAGAGAGCGCCATTTGTTTGTCGGGAAGTTGCGTGAACGGGGTGTAGAGCTGGGCCCGAACGCTCTCCTTGTCGTCAGAATCCAAACCCCATTGATTGACGTGACCCACAACGCCGACGATTTCCACGGTTTCGCCGGTGTTGTTGAGGTGCAGGCGCTTACCAATCGGATCGAGGCCGGGGAAAAATTTGCCGGCGAGAACCACGTCGACGACAGCAACGCGCGGCGCGCGTTCGTCATCCTGGTCGGTGAAAAAGCGGCCATTTTTGAGTGGGATGCCCATGACCTTCAAGTAGTCCGAGCCGATGACATAATCCAGCGCCCAATTCATTTCAGATTCGCTTTGAGGTTTTGGCTGGCCGTCGATCCAGAAGAGCCACTCGTCGTCCGCCGCCAAAGGACTCGCGCCCCAGGAAAACGCAACCGCCTGAACGCCGGGTGCGGATTGAAATTTTTCCTGCACCTGACGAAGAGCGGCTCGAAGCGTATCCGAGCGTGCATTCATCATGGCCGGCGGGAGCGAAAACCCGAAGGTCAGAACCTTGTTGGCCTCGAAACCCGGGTTCACATTCTGGAGCGCGGCCAACGTACGGATCATCAATCCGGCTCCGATAAGCAAGACGAGCGCCAAGGAAATCTCCGCCGCAACGAGCACGCCCTGCATGCGATGACGGATTGCGCTTCCTCCGCGTCCACTTTCCTGCAGGGTTTCGTTAGGATTCCCCTGCGCGGTTTTCAAAGCAGGAGCCAGGCCGAAAAACACACCAGCGGCGAGCGAAATCGCGATAGCAAAAAGCAAGACGTGACCATCCACGCCGACTTCCCGGACTCGTGGGAAGGTGACCGGCAGCGAACGCAAGGCCACTTGCGTACCAAGCGCCGCGAGCAGCACGCCGAGACCTCCTCCGATCGCTGCGACCAATGTGCTTTCCACGAGAAGCTGCCGGATGATTCGTCCTTGGCCTGCCCCAAGGGCGGCGCGAATCGCGAATTCGTGGGCGCGTTTGCTGGAGCGCGCCAGCAGAAGGTTTGCCACGTTGACGCAAGCGATCAATAAAACAAAACCGACTGCAGCGAAGAGCACGAGCAGGAATGACTGAACATGGCCGAGAGTCCACCGGCCAAGAGGAATCACGGCGGCGCCGATACCTTTATCCGTATCGGGATAAGTGGCGGCGAGATTTCGAGTTACGCGTTCCATATCCGCTTGCGCCTGTTCGATGGTGACGCCGGGCTTGAGCCTTCCCACACCGCCGATGCCAAGACCCGCAGCTCGATCCATCAGCACTGGATTGCTCCACTGGGCGATCGGCAGATACAGGTCGGTGGTCGCGGAAGTTTCCAGGAAGTTGAAGGAGGAGGGAACGACACCGATGAGCGTGTAGACTTTTCCGTCCAGGGTGACACTCTTTCCCAACGCGTCCGGCGCGGAGCCGAATTTACGCCTCCAAAAGCCGGTGCTGATCATCACCACAGGTGTACCGCCGGTGTGATCCTCATCGGGTGCAAAGGTTCGCCCAAGGACCGGAGTAACGCCAAGCTGCTCGAAAAATCCCGCACTCAGGAAAATGGCGTTCACCTGCTCGGCTTCGCCGAGGCCGGACAGAAGGAAGGAGCCGCCACTGCGCATGACACCCATGGATGCAAAGGAGCGATTGTCGTTTTGCCAATCCAGAAAATTCGGGTACGAAATCGAGCCGGTGGGGTAATTCGGTTTGCTTTCGCGCAGTGCGACGAGTTGCTCGGGATGTGGATAAGGAAGGGGCCGCAAAAGCACGGCGTTAACGATGCTGAACAGAGCGGTGTTCGCGCCGATGCCCAGCGCCAAAACCGTTACGGCGGCAATGGTGAAGGCCAGATTCTTGCGGAGCATGCGCACTCCAAAGCGGAGATCCTGCAGAAGAGCTTCCAGTAACGGGACGCCACGGCGATCGCGAACAGATTCTTTGGTTTGTTCGAGGCCGCCGAGTTTTAGGAGAGCTTTGCGACGGGCTTCTTCAAAGGTCATGCCTGCGTGCAGATTTTCTTCGATGTGAAGATCGAGATGGGTGCTCAGTTCGGCAGCGAGTTCGCGATCGAGTTGATCCTTGTGGATCAAGCTGCGGAGCCGGAGAAATAGAGCGCGGAACTGGTTCATGAGCAAACCTCGTTCAAACTGCGAGGAATAAGGCGCCCGCGTTCCCGGCTGGGCCGGGACACACTGAAGGCGGCCGCTACACAAGAAGGAGAAGGCAACGGAGATCGGTGGTTCATGGCGCGCCTGTTGCGGCTGTTGGCTTTTGGCCGACGAGCCAGCCGTCTTGAAGCTGAATGATGCGGTTGCCATAGCTGGCGTTTTTTTCGGAGTGCGTGACTTGAATGATGGTGGTTCCGGCGTCGTTCAGTTTCTTGAAGAGCTGCATGATTTCGTCGCCCTGCGCGGAATGCAGATTGCCGGTGGGTTCGTCGGCGAGAATGAGCTTGGGATTCTGGATGACCGCGCGGGCGATACCTACGAGTTGTTGCTGGCCGCCAGAGAGCTGATTGGGGAACAGATCTTTTTTGGCGACGATGTTGAAGCGGTCGAGAACATCGGCAACCAGGCTGGCGCGTTCTTTATGCGGAATATTTTTGTAGGTGAGCGGGACTTCCAGATTCTCGTAGACGGTGAGATCGTCGATCAGGTGATAGCTCTGAAAAACAAAGCCGATGTTGTACTTGTGCAGTTCATTGCGCTGCTTGGTGCTGAGTTTGTGGACCGGCTGATCGAGAAAAATGTATTCGCCGGTCCAGGCGCCGTCCAGCATGCCGATGATGCTGAGCAGCGTGGACTTCCCCGCCCCAGACGGTCCCATAAAAGTGACGAACTCGCCCGGCTCAATATCCAGTGTGATACGGCGAAGAACAAAGAATTGATGCGCTCCGGCCTGGAAGGATTTTTCAAGGTTTCTCAGTTGAATGAGCGGCGCCATATCACTCCCCTATCTGTTTCTCAGAATTCACTCACTCGTACCTTAACGCGACCATCGGGTCTACTCGAACAGCGCGAAGCAGCGGAGGAAACGCGGCAAGCAATGCGGCCGCAAAAATTGCCAGCGCGGGGAAGGCGAGGATGCCGATGTCGGTGGGCTTTACCTGATAAAAAAGCGATTCGAGATAGCGGACCGACACTAGTCCGATGGCAAGGCCCGCGATCGCGCCGACGATAACCATGGACAGCGCGTCCATTACCACCACACGCGCAATATTTCCTGCTCGTGCGCCGATGGCCATGCGAATGCCAATTTCGCGGCGGCGCTGCAACACCGAATAGTGCAGCACGCCATAGAGGCCGATAGCCGCCAGCAGCAAAGCAACAACCGAGAAAAAGGAAGCTAGCGTGGCCAGTAAGCGTTCGCGGACGGTTTGCGCGTCAACGATTTCCTGCTGGGAACGCAGGTTGGTTACGCGAAATTCCGCGCGAGCCTGCGGGACCGCATGGCGGAAAGCAGAGGCGAGCGCGAGAGGATTTTCGGAGGCGGTACGAACGAGGAATGTCGCGCGTTTTTCTTTCGCCGGAGTGCCTTCGGATGTCACGGCGTAGAACGGCAGGTACGCCACGGGACGAGTAGCCCCGCGAATCTCCTGATAGCGGGCATCGCCGACGACGCCGATGATCTGGAAGTCTGCTCCGTCGCCTTCCCCGTAAAGTTCCCGGTAGGATTTTCCGACCGGATTTTGCCCGTTGAAGAATGTTTTAACGAAGGTTTCGTTCACGATGGCGGCGCCGGGAGTGGTGTCCGTCGGGAGAAAGTCACGCCCGTCGATGAGCGGAACCCGCATGGTGTTCAGCCACCCCGGAGAGACGTGCAAGAAGTAGGCAAGCGCCTGCGAAGGGCCCGAACCGTTGATGGAAATGGAGTTGTTGTTGGAGTTGTGATCCAAGAGAGCGCGATTGGCAACGGAGACTCGCTCAACCCCAGGGACGGAACGCAATTGATCCGCGACTTGCAGCCAGGTGAGCGAAGAGACGGCATCGCTCGCGACAGTGTCCAGGACGAGAATGCGATCAGTGGTGAAGCCGAGAGGTTGTTGCGAAAGTTGCTTGAAGGTGGAGACAAAGAGTCCAGAGACGAAGAGAACGAGAAAGCAGAAGGCGACTTGCGCGGCGATGAGGGCGTGCATGAGACGATTGCGGCCGTGCGGGGAGTCGCCTCCTTTCAGTGCGCTCGCGGGTTGGACGGCGGAAGCACGAAGCGCGGGCAGAAGTCCGAAGAGGCAGGTGACGAAAAGCGTCAGGGCGACGCTGAAGAGCAGCACCCGCCAATCCACAGGAAGAGCGAGGCGAACGGGATTGTCCGGAGGATTGATGTTGCCAATGACGAATGGCGCGGACCAAGCCGCAAAGAGCGCGCCAAGAGCGGAAGAAAGAAGAGCGACGATAACGCTTTCGATCAGAACGAGTTGAAGAAGATGACGCCGTCCGGCACCGATGGAGACGCGAAGCGCCATTTCACGAGCGCGGGCAGCGGCTTGCGCGGTCATGAGATTGGCGACGTTGACGCAGGCAATGAGAAGAACGAGAAAGACGAGGGCGCCGAGAGCAACCAGCGCGCGGCGATTATCCTGCTGAAAACCGGACGCGCCCGACGACGCTGAGGCGAAATAGAGTTTTTGGTCGAGGAAGCGAGCGATCTCCTCGGGCGTTTCGTTGGTCCAGGATTTGGAGCGCTCGGTTTCGAACGCGCGCGAAACAGCGTCGAGATTGGCGCGAAGGGGTTCGATGGCGACGCGGGGTTTGACGATGGCGAAGATGCGATGCCAAGTGGAATCTTTGCGCGTAACCGAGGGATTCATCATCGTGGGCATGAAGATATCGATCATGGCGCCGGGTTCGGTGCCAGTGAAGGGAGGACCGGAGACGCCCACGATCTGGATCAGCTCGTTGCCGATGCGGAAGGTTTTGCCAAGGACGTTGGGATCGTTGGCGAAGCGACGCGTCCAGTAGTCGTGGGAGATTACCGCGACGGGCTGCGCGCCGGGGACAAGATCGTCGCTATCGCTGAGAACGCGACCAAGAATGGGTTGAATGCCGAAGGACGAGTACATATCGCCGGAGACGTAGGCGATGTGGGCTTTCTCGATTTCCTGATCGGATTTGTAGGTAACGTCGACACGTTCGTCGTAGGAAATGGCGATGAGTTTGGCTCGATCTTTGGCGGCGTCTCGCATGAGCTGGAAATCGGGATAGGCCCAACCGTCGAAGTCTTGGGGCTGGCCATCCAAACTGTTGCTGAGACGACCGAGAGAGTAGAGGCGCTCCGGATGCGAAACCGGCAAGGGCCGCAGGAGAAGCGCGTCAATTAGACGAAACGCGGAGCTGCATGCGCCGATGGCCAGCGCAAGAGAAAGCACCGCGGCCGAGGACGCGATTTTATTCTTGGCGAGCTGGCGCCATCCATAGACGGTGTCGCGGCGCAAGGAATCAAGCCACGGGATGAGCTTGACGTCGCGAACGGATTCTTTGGTTTGTTCGAGGCCGCCGAGTTTGAGACGGGCTTCGCGACGGGCGGCTTCCGGTGTCATGCCGGAACGAAGATTGTCTTCAATGTGTAATTCTAGGTGAGCGGCCAACTCAGCGTCGAGTTCGCGGCCAAACTTTTCCTTTTGGAAGAGTCCATGGAGGCGATGATAGAACTTCCTTAGGTTCTTCATCGTCATTCGTACCTCAATGCGACCAACGGGTCTACACGCGTGGCGCGGCGAGCCGGAATGTAGTTGGCCAGGAAAACCACAGCGGAAAGCAGGATTGCCACGCTTGCGAATGTTATTGGATCGGCCGCGCTTACTTTAAAGAGCAGGCTGGACATGAATCGCGAAAGGATGAGTGCGGCACACAGGCCTACAGCTACGCCGACGATGGCGGTCTTTGCGCCCATCTGTAGGACAAGCCAGAGAACATCCTTGCGGCGCGCACCGAGAGCAAGACGCACGCCGATCTCCTGGGTACGCTGGCTGACGGAATACGACATGACGCTGTAAATTCCGACGACCGACAACAACAGCGCGAGAGCAGCCAGAATGCCCAAGAGAACCATATTGAAGCTGCGATCGTTGAGAGAGCGAAGATGAATGATGCGCTCCATGGTGGTTACGCTGTCGATAGCCTCGTTGGGATCGATCTCCGAAACACTCCGGCGGATGGAATCGGCCACCAGCATGGGATTCGCATAAGTACGTACGACCGCGGAGTGCGGTAGGTTCATCCATGGGTATTGGCGATACGGAACGTAAAGCTCGGGCGTCAATTCTTCGGCGAGGCCGAGTCTGCGGACATCGCCGACGATGCCCACAACCGTCATCCAAGGTGGATTTGTTTCGCCACCGCTCATTCGCATGTGTTTGCCGAGGGCATCTTCACCAGGCCAATACTTCCGCGCCAGTGTTTTATTAATGATGGTAACGGGAGCGGAACCTTGCCGGTCAGCAAGGGTAAAAGTGCGTCCCTGCAGAAGAGGAATCCGTAACACTTGAAAATATTCCGGACCGATGACCTGGTAGCTGCCATCCGGCTCCTCTTCGGGCGGCGGAGCGGGATTTTCCTCTGTAATGAACCCCCAGCCGTTGTAGCCGAGAAACGGTGGAACGGTGACGATGCTTGCTGCTTCAACGCCAGGGAGGGATTTTATTTTTTCCAGCATTCGGTCGTAGAAAACGGCTCGGTCGGCGGGGGCTTCGTAATTCGACCCGGCAAGAGAAATGTGGAAGGAGAGGACGTTATGCGGGTCGAAGCCGGGATCAACGCGCGTGACGGCGTCGAAAGTACGAATAAGCAGGCCTGCGCCTACAAGAAGGACAACTGCGAGAGCGCATTCTCCCGCGACAAGTACGCCACGCAAGCTGTGCGTTTTCGCGGACGCCCCGGAGCTGCGGCCGCTCTCCTTCAGAGTCTGCTGGGGATTCACGCCGGAAGTCATCCACGCGGGAGCCAGTCCAAACAGAAACGCCGTCACGAAGGACAGAGCGAGCGTGAAAAGTAGCACCCGCACGTCGACGCGAACCGCCGCGAACCCGGGATCGCTGGCGAGATATATCTTGCGGACGAGTTCAACGCTCCATTGCGCGAGAAGAATTCCAAGGATGGCTGCGGAGAAAGACAACAAAATGCTTTCCGTCAAAAGTTGCCGAACGACGCGTTTGCGATCAGCGCCAAGCGCGCCACGAATGGCGAATTCGCGGCGGCGCGAAACACCACGCGAAAGCTGAAGATTGGCGACGTTGACGCAGGCAATCAGGAGAACGCACCCGACAGCACCCATTAATACGAGGAGGACAGGACGCACATTGCCGCTCACCGACTGATTTAGGGTTTCCAGCGCGACGGTCCATCCAGCATTTGATTTAGGGTATTGCTCCTGCAGGCGCTGAGCGATAAGGGTCATTTCCTGCTGCGCCTGCCTTTGCGTGGCGCCGGCGGCGAGACGCCCAACCACGAAAATTGCGTGCACGTCGCGTACGGGTGCGACCGGATCGAGTTCGAAAGGAGTCCAGAATTTAACATCGGACTCGCCGTCGGCGGGAACCAGAAAGCTCGCGGGCATGACTCCAAGAATCGTGTAGCTGCGCTGGTTGAGCTGAATGATTTTGCCGGCGATGGCAGGATCGGAAGCGAAGCGTTGGACCCAGAGGGTGTGACTGATGAGGGCAACTTTGGGCGCGCCGGGACGATCGTCGCCCGCGCGGAACGATTGGCCGAGCTCGGGAGTGATGCCGAGAACGGAGAAAAAATTGGAAGTGACGTCGAGGCCATTGACTACCATGGCTTCGTGGCCATCGGAGAGATTTGCTGGACTATCGATGTACCCGGCCATGTCCTCGAACGATTTGGATTGCGCGCGCCAATCGGCGAAGTCCGCAACGGAGACGATGTTCTTGTTCCAGCCTCGCTGCGGTTCCGAAGACCACAGAATCATCAAGCGGTTCGCATCCCGATACGGAAACGAGCGCAGCAGCGTGCCGGATATGAAACTAAAGATAGCGCTGTTGGCGCCAATACCGAGGGCCAACGTCAGGATCGCGACCGCCGTGAAGGCTGGCGATTTGCGCAGCATGCGGAGGCCAAAGCGCAGGTCCTGGAGAAATGTTTCCAGGGGTGGGAGGCCGCGCTGGTCGCGCACGGATTCCTTAGCTTGTTCCAGGCCACCGAGTTTCAGGACAGCCGCTCGACGGGCTTCCTCGGCAGTCATTCCAGAGCGAAGATTGTCTGCAGTCTGCAATTCAAGATGACTGTCAAGTTCGTTATTGAGATCGCTATCGAGCTGCTCTTTGCGGAACAGATTGCAGAGGCGTGCGAGCAAGCCGCGCATCCAATTCATGACGGCTGTTCCTTCGAGGAGAGAAATCGCGCGAGGATAGCGGTCGTCTGCTCCCATTCACGCGCTTCCCTTTCGAGTTGCTTGCGGCCGGCGCGGGTAAGCTTGTAAAACTTGGCTTTGCGGTTGTTGTCCGATACCCCCCACTCGGACGCGATGTAGCCTTCCTGTTCGAGTTTCAAAAGGGCCGGATAGAGTGTGCCGTAGTTGACCGAAAGGAGATCTCCACTCGTTTGTTCAATACGGCGGGCGATGCCGTAGCCGTGCAGAGCGCCGAGGGTCTGAAGAGTCTTCAGAATCATGAGGGCGAGAGTGCCCTGCCAGACATCGTTCTTGTCCCCCATAAGCCTCCTATGGCAAAACAATAGGAACTTAACGTATTACGTATGGGAACACAATAGGAGAATTGAGGTATTGAACCGAGCGACAGGAAACAAGAACAAGCGCCGTAGCCGCGCTAGGTAAGTCCGACGCGGCGGACCAGGTCCGCAAATCGGGGGTCAGCGCGCAGGGGATCAAAATAAGGATGCACTTTCACAAATTGCAGAATATTCGACTTCTCCTTAAGGGCCGGTTCGAGCCAGGCGAAGGCTTGTTCGTTTTCGCCAAGTCCTAAATACGCATTCACAAAAGCGCCGGCAGGAACGTAGCCCGCTTTCTTGCGTCTTTTCAATTCCTCAAGGAGTTGCAGCGCATCATTACGCCGCCCAGCATGAGCATAAGCCCTGATCAGCACACCGATAACGCCCGGGCTACGGTTCGAAAGTTTGACCGCTTTCTCCAGCACAGGGATTGCATCCCCGGGCTGATTGTTGGCGATTAATACGAATCCAAGGTACCAAAGGGCCTGTGCGCTATCCGGCTCCAGTGCCAGCGTACTACGCAACTCGTGTATGGCCTCATCATAGCGATGAGACTGAAAGAGAATCCACCCAATGCCAATGCCTGAAACGGGAAGCGGATCGAGTTCACGCGCTCGGTGGGCCCACACCAGGGCTTCGTCCGTGCGTCCGTGGCTTAGCAGCCAGCCAGCAAACCCGCCGTGAGCCTCCGCGTCATTCGGGTTCAATTCCAAGGCGCGCTTGTATTCGACTTCGGACTCGGTCCACTGCCACTGTTCCGTTGCCATTTCCGCCAGCATGACGTGCGCCTCCGAAAGGTTTGGATCGAGTTCGAGCGCTTTTCGGACCAGGCTCATCACTTGGGGGCGCCTCTCTTCAGGGGGATCTCCGATAAAAATCGTACCTAGGTCATCGAGGGCGGATGCCAAGCCGAGGTACGCCGGCGCAAACGTCGGATCTTCCCTTATCGCGTCCTGGAAATAACCTATGCTCTCCTCGTCGCCAGCTCTGCTGTTGCTTTTGCTGAAAGCAAACCAGCCCTTCAGATAGCTCTCGTAGACCTCAGGCGCGACCGAACGGGCCGCAGTAAGCCTCTCGTGCTCCTCTCCGGTGACCGTTGCTTCCACTTTTTTTGCGATGGATTGAGCCAACTCGCTTTGCAAAGCAAGTACATCCGGCAACTGCCGATCGTAGGTTTGCGACCAGAAGTGCTCGTCGGTGGCCCCGCGAATCAACTGAACCGTGACGCGAATCCGATCACCCTCTCGCATTACCGACCCTTCGACAAGAGCATCCACGCCCAACGTTCTGGCGATCTCTGGCACCGAAAGTTGCGAGTTTCCGAAGCGTATCACTGAGGTGTGGGAAGTAACGCGCAGATCGTGGATGCCGGCGAGGCGTCCGATGAGGGCCTCGGTCATGCCGTCAGCAAGGTATTCCTGTGCGGGGTCTCCCGACAGGTTTTTCAGAGGTAGGACCGCAAGGGACTTGATTTTGGGCCGGGCCGCATCCGCTGTGCGACCTCGGTGCACGACGTAGGCGATTGCAAACAGACCGACGAGAGCTGCTGCAGCTACCGCGAGCCAGCGTCTCGAACGCGGCGCCACCCTCCCGCTGTGTTGACCTTCCGCGTCCGCCGGCGTCTGCGCCAAAGACTCCTTCGTCTCTTCCTCTTCCCTTTGTTCCTGCTTCTGGTCCTCTTCCAAATGTATTCTGCGGCTTTGTACCCAGGCGTCCAGCTCCGAGCCCAAGGCGTAAACGGAGCCACGCTTGTCATGCACGTGGCGGTGCACCGGCATTCCCTCGCGCTTCTCCCAGCGCTGCACAGTGGTCACGTCGCGGTTAAGGTACGCCGCAATTTCTTTCCAGGAGTCGAGACGCCCTTCGGGCGGTCGCTCGACAAGGGGTGTACCCGGGAACTGTTCGCCCATTGAGGTTTACCTGATTAGCTCGGAGACGAGCCAAGTAACGGTAATGTAACTCCGCTTTACGGTAACGGCAATAGACGGCATTTGACTGGAAACGGCCATTCCCGCGCATTGCCGTTTGACCAACACAACCAATGTGTCCGATGGTTCCCGCGAGCCCCAAGCGGCGCTAAGTTCGAAACCAGGAGAATTTATGAAAAGCAAAAAATTGTGGTGGGTCGTAGGCATTTGCGCAGTCATGGCATTAGCGGCAGCGATCGGCGCTCTGGCCGAACCTCGGACACCCGCCTACTTCAGCGGGCTAATCAATGACTATTCTCCCCAAAATTCAAAGCCGGTGGGTCCGTGGGAGATTCGCGGTGCATGGAGCCTGACGACGAAGGACGAATGCAGCAAGGCCGATTTCTCTGCAGAGCTGACCATGGAAGAGGGTGACTATTGGCTGTCGCAGAATCTCGGCTCTCTCGACACCCCGGGCGACAGGACTCCTCATACCCACCACATCACGCTCGTTGGCGGTGTGGTCACGCGGCCCAGCGGCGGCGGGTTGGAAGTGAGCGGTGGCACCCTAACCGTGACGAAAGACGGGGCTGTCGTGCTTGCTTCTTCGAGCTTGACGGTAGCCATCACCGGAGGAACAACCGTCGAGTTTTCGAATATCACGCTGACCTTCACCGGCCCTGCGACCATGCATTTCGGACCTCAAGCTATCCACGGTGTCGTTCGCAAAGTGAACTACCACCAACGCGACGACCACGACTCACATTGATCTTCCGACTATAAGTTGCGCGCCGCTCATCCAACGGGGCAGATCACAGTTGCTCCATTTATTCTGCCCCTTCGTCCAAACCGTGACGCAGCAGCTCCGGCGCCACTCACAAAAATTCTTTCTGTCCTGTTTCGCTAGAACTTCACCATGATGGAAATGATATTCACGGCTTGGCCCTTGCGTAGATCGGGCTGCCATGCGGTCCATCCGCTGCTATATTGTGCTGCGCACGAAGATGCGACTGCACCGCCCGCGTTGTCCACAGTGAAGCCCAATCCCGAAGGACTGAAGTCGGAAACCGCGGACGTCGAGCCATTGGTGCAGAGGTAGCTGGCACCGGTGCCCACGACTCCATTGTTGGCAACCGGCGCGACGTTTCCGCCCGGGGGAGTAATCCCTTCTCGGCCCGACCAGTACGGCACGTTCGCATGACGGTAACCCGTTTCGAACCGAAAGGTAATGTATTCAGCAGGCATCCAATCGAACGTAGCAGTGGTATCCCACGCTTTGAATATGCTCCCAGGATAACCGGGGAAGTAGGGCGATCCAGAAACGGCGGTTGCACCATTGATCGGGGGGAGCAAAGTCAAGTAGCGGCCCGGATTGTCCATCTTCCCGCCACCAAGCGTAAAGCCAAACTTGTCCCTGTTGAACCACCACCGGTTATAGAGCATCCAGCCCGCGAAACTCTGTTTAGGGTGACCGTTACTATTGTTGTGGCAGCTCACAATCGTGCCCGGTGCAGACCCACCATATTCGCATCCCAGGTCGCCCGTAAGGGAGAACGCCATTTTGTCCAAACCTGTGTTTTCCGGGTGGTTGTAATATCTGACTTCGATGCTGTCGTCGGTGTGAATGCGCGAGCGTCCCGGAACACCCAAGGTATCCGTACCCATGCCGTAATTGTTGAAGACCAGGGACACCCACGGCTTCGGACGCCACAAAATTTGTCCTCCGAGACCCGGATGACCGTTGAACTTGGCATAAGATTGCCAACCGTTAATGAACCAAGGCTCAATCTTCAGCTTGTCGGTTGGAAACCACTGCACACGCACGCCGTTAAAGAACCATGGCGTGTTGGAGGAAACAAAAGATGGTTGGTAAGCCCAATTGTCGAAGTTGTAGTAGCTGAACAACCCGATATACGACACGAAGATTCCCGCGTCCACGTTAAGTCCGTGGTTCACGTTGAAGTGATACCCGCCGTACGCTTCCGAAAAATATTTGTAGGCATCGTTTAAGTTCCACTGGCCGACGCCGGCGCTGCCATCGTTGCGCGGCGTAGTGGTGGCGAACAATCCAAACATGGTCAAGACTCGGCCACGAACGTTGCCAACATGCAAGTCGCCGCCGAAGCTCAATTGCTCCAGCTGGACTTCGCCATTTCGGAAGGCCTCGGTCGATCCACCCATGGTGTGGTCTTTCGGCTGGTTGTAATCCTGGATGTAATTTGTATCCGCTCTGAATTCCGGAGTGAAGTATTTGGAATCCCACACCGCATCTTTGTTGCGCGAGGTACCGTTCAGCCAAGTCCAGTCCGCGTACGCAAAAGGCTGGGTCGGAGCAGTCGTGGCCCCTGGGTTTCCAGCGCCGGCGGTTTGCGGGCCTACTGGTGTCATGACGTTATGACTGGAAGACTCAGGATTTATCGGCGTTGCTGCGGGTGCAGCGCTCGGAGTGGACACGGCGGCCGTCGGAGCAGCCGCCGTGTTGGGCGTAGAAGACGGTGCAGCGGACATATCGGCGGAAGGCGTGGTGGAAGGTTCTGCAGCAGAAACCGCGTTTGACTTGGCTGCCTTGGCTTCGAGTTCCGCCACGCGCTTCTTAAGTTCCTCTAACTGGTCGAGGAGGTAGCGCTCGCGCTCGGTCAAGGGCGCAGGAGTTTCAAGCTTCGCCGCAGGCTTTGCGGCTGGCTCACTTGCATTTTTGTCTGGCTTTGTATCTGGATTGTTGTTGTCGTCCGCCAATAAACGGCAGGGAAAAAGAATCGCGACCATTAAAGTAAGGAACAGAAACCAGGAACGCGTACATCCCCTCTCAAGTACTCCCATTTCACTCTCCTCGTCAAACCGCCGACGGCCCTTGCAACCGGCTCACGCCTGTATCGCGCTCTTCACCCCGGTAACATCAGAAGCACAATCCTGGTGCCATTCGCAAAGGTCCATAGCAGCAGGTCGCTGGTTACCCAGCCTTTGTAACTTACACCTGTAGATGGGTTTGTGGCAGCAGCGGCACGGCATTTTCACGGTGAGCTTAAGACAACAAGCGTGAGGAGGCCGTGAGGAGTTTGTTAGGAAACCGTGTGATGGGTAGAAATCGTTTGGTTGGGCTAAAAAGAGCTTTTTGGGCTGGGAATTAGAGATATCCCACCGCTGCTGTCGCCGAATGCAACGCGGTTCATACTCATTGTGCGCAGCGTCGTGCGTGCTTGTATCGCTCTACGGTCTGACTAGTCGCTGTGGTTCAACGTCGCCTTTGCGTTGTCCACTACTTTGCTCCACCCCGGGTCAACCGAAGCATTGGCCGCGTATTCGTCGTGCCAGTTCCACCACTTGTACGGCGGAGTCTGCGGGTAGCCCTGCGGTGAGTCCTCCCACTCCTCCTGGCGCCCGAGCGCCGTCATGTCGAGGTAACTCCAGGTGCTGCCCATCGCCTCGTCGCCGCGGCTGTTGATCAAGTAAGTGCGAAACACTCTTTCGCCGTCGCGGATGAACGCGTTGTTGCCGTGCCACTCGTCCACGCCGAAGTCTTTGTCGAAGCTGTCCGTAATGGTGTACCACGGCATTTTCCAGCCCATGCGCGCCTTCAGGCGTTCGATGTCAGGCTGCGGCGCACGCGAGGCGTACGCGAGCGTAGTGTCGCGGGCGTTCAGATGAGCGAGCTGCCCGACCTGGTCCGCACCGAAGGAGCAGCCCCGGCAAGCATGATCGGGCCAGCCGAATACGCCGGGCTCGAAGAACGCTCGGTAAACGATCAGCTGACGGCGGCCCTCGAACAAGTCCAGCAGGCTCACCTTGCCCTTAGGCCCGTCGAACTCGTACTTCTTCTCTACCGCCAGCCACGGCATGCGCCGGCGCTCGGCGGCCAGCGCGTCACGCGAACGCGTAAAGGCCTTCTCTTTCACCAGAAGTTGCTGGCGCGCACCCTCCCATTCCTGCGGCGAAACGATCGGTGGCGTCTTCATTGCTACATGTTCTTTCTGCTGCCCCACGCTCTTTTTGGTTGTTGCCATTTTATTTCTCCTTGGTTTTCTGAAACAGGCCGAGACCATTCGCCTTGAAACGGTTTCTGGATAGGTTTCTGATTTGTCCGACGCACACCGCCAAAATTCCTCCCGTGGACCCCGCTCCGGCAGCCATCGCTACTGCGCTTGCGATGCATACTGGACACATATTTCCCTCCCCTGAACTACCAACTCCTCCGCGCCTCAGTGAGGCCGCGGCGCTTCCGCTCGCTGACGCATGCGCTCGTGCAAGTGTGCCCAGCCATTCTTTGCATTCCTGTACTCCTCCACCACCAAACCAAATGACTGATGCCGAAAAATGATGGTCGTAACGCCGCCCACTTCCTTCAGCCGATATTGAAGATTCGTAATCACAGGATTCGACATAAACAGTGGTCCGCAGATCTCCAGCAGCGTCGGCTTTTTGATCGCTTGCACCGTTCCCCAGTAATGGCCGTTGTTGTCTCCCAGGTCCCGAAACCATCTGCCACCTGGCCATGCTTCCAACTTCATGGGCATTGGCTTGTCTACTTGAGTCTCGTTGTACGGTCCAAGTTGATCCAGCAGTGCGGCAAAGGCCACCTCGATCGGCGCGCGCACTCGGATCTCCTCCTCTATATGAATCGTTGTCGCTTCCAGTGTTAGGGCCGTTGAACTCACGACTCCCTCCTCGTCTGAAACTCCAAAGGACTATTCTTTCTGTGCATTGTTGGCCTCGGCCCGTTCCTTGATTCGCAGCAGTTGGTGCCTCCACAGCCGCTCGAACGTGCTCGTCCATTCGTGCAACGGCCGGATCGCCATGGCATTCACCTTATAACGCATCTGCCGACCGTCCCTGCGGACCTCCACCAGCCCAACACCTTTCAGAACCTTCAGGTGCTTGGAGACCGACGGCTGCTCCATCTCCATTGCATCCACAATCTCGCTGACGGACCTCTCACCCACCGCCAGATAGTTCAGGATGTCCCGCCGCCTTGGCTCCGCCACGGCATTGAATGCATCCGAGGTTGTCGCCGCTCTTGCCATACCTTCAATATATTCCCATATAGGAATATGTCAAGCTCTTTTTTACCCGTATCGATCACCCTTTGTTTGCTGCTGTGTGCTGCTTAAGCGTGGTTTGTATGCGACGACGAGCGAGGTCTGTCTGGGCCAATCCAGAAGTAGTGCGGGCTAGGCCTGCTAAAAATGTGCCGTGCGATTGGCCCGATCAAATGCCGGGGCTTCGAATATTCTTGGAACAAACTCTCGGATTGTAAGGCGATTTTCAGCAGCTCCAGGCGAAAAGGCAACCGAATTACCTGGATTCGTGGAGCAGGCGATGGGAATCGAATCCAGACATGATTACCGCTATGTTACTGACACTATTGGCTATTCTTGCCAACTGCCGTCCAAAACCGGCCATAATCGGTTGACCGACGCGAAAAACCGGCGACAACCACCAATACATGCGCCACAGCTTCAGTTCAGCGCTTCGGGATGCACAATCTCCATCAGGCGATGATTGTCTCGGTAGTCCACCGGCACGCCGACCAGCACAGGACCTTCCATGGCGAGGGCCTTCTTAAGTGTTGACGAGATCTCATCTGGACGTTCGATCCTCAATCCTTTAGCACCAAAAGCCTCCGCAAACCCCACAATGTCCACCGGGCCTAACTTCACCCCGGACAAACGCCCGTACTTCGCCATCTCCTGAATGCCAACCATGTCATAGAAGCCGTCAATCCAAACCATATGAACAAGGTTGCACTTCAGACGGACCGCCGTCTCAAGTTCCATGGCTGAGAACAAAAAGCCTCCGTCACCTGAGATCGAGATTACTTTTTCAGAGGGACGCACCAGGCTGGCGGCAATCGCCCACGGTAGGCCGACGCCCAGTGTCTGTTGCCCGTTGGTCATTAGAATTTGCCGGGCACGAAAACTGTAAAGATGCCGAGCCATCCAGATGTGGAACGAACCCATATCGAGACACAGGGTCGTGTCATCGCTCAGCAAGGTTTGTAGCTCGTGCACCAGGCGCGCGGGATGGACTGGCGTCCCGTTCAAACCGGCGGCCAATTTGGCAAATGCGGCGCGTTCCCTCGCAACTTCTTGGAGCAGTTCGGCGCTGGCTGTTGAAGTAGTACCGGTGATCCGTTCGGTGAGCGCCCGCAAAGTTGCCGCGATATTTCCGGTCAGC
>Ga0210383_10000823_pt1 | contig 28419 bp, 19 predicted proteins | sample IncBWC14OmetaG_FD_160072 | JGI IMG/M metagenome (GOLD analysis project Ga0210383, IMG submission 160072) | Forest soil microbial communities from Barre Woods Harvard Forest LTER site, Petersham, Massachusetts, United States - Inc-BW-C-14-O ... | reverse complement strand
CAATTACGCTGCGTGGCGCCTGATCCGGGAGTTTTCGTCCTATATCGGGCCACCGTCCCGGTTGCGGTCTTCGTTGACTTGGCTTGGAGCGAACTGCAAACTAAGGAGTACGCTGGTTGAACCCGTCGCGCCGGTGCTCCGCACGAAATGGCGAATTCTTTTACACTTATCGGTCAAACCATCTCCCACTATCGCGTCATCCGGAAAATCGGCGCGGGCGGAATGGGTGTGGTGTATCTGGCTCGCGATTTGCGGCTGGAGCGCGACGTCGCGGTTAAGGTTCTGCCCGAGGGCATCATTAACGACCCCGCCGGACGCAAACGCTTCCGAAACGAAGCGCTGGCGTTAGCGCGCCTGAATCACCCTAATATCTGCTCGGTTTTCGATTTCGATACCGACGGCGGGTCCGATTTTTTGGTGATGGAGTTTGTTCCCGGGGTTTCGGTGAACGAAAAACTCCACATGGCGACCCCCTTGCTCAACGAAGTCTCGTCGCTCGGGATGCAACTGTCCTCGGGTCTGATCGCCGCGCACGACCAGGGAGTAATTCATCGCGACCTTAAGCCCGGAAATCTCCGCGTCACTCCCGACGGCCGCCTTAAGATTCTGGATTTCGGCTTGGCTAAGTTTTTTCATCCGGAGGCAGGCCCCGAAGCCACTCTTACCGCCGCCGACACGACGAATATATCCGGCACCATTCCCTACATGTCGCCAGAGCAGCTTCGCGGTGATGCTCTTGATGCGCGGACGGACATTTATGCCGCGGGAGCAGTTCTCTATGAATTGGCCACCGGCCGGCGACCATTTCCTGAGCGGCAGTTGGCCAGGCTGATCGACGACATCCTGAACAACGATCCCCCACCGGCGTCGCGCATAAACCGCGAGGTCTCGCCGGAGTTGGAAAGTGTGCTGCGAAAAGCGCTGGCGCACCGGCCGGAAGACCGCTATCAATCCGCCCGCGAACTGCACGCTGATCTGGAACTCCTTTCCACTTCTCAACTTCCCCGGGCGGCTGCCGCGAAACCGGGCATCAACCGCGTGGCGGCAGGCGTGGCCCTGGCATTCATCCTCGTCGCGGGTGCCGGAATCGGTTGGTACGCTACGCGGAAGCACCAAAAGAACGCTTTCGTCGTGCCCGGTAGTTCCACTAACGGTTCCGCTAACGCCGAATTGGCGCGCCCCGCCAGCATTAATCCACGGCGTTCCGTGGCCGTCTTCGCCATAAAAAATGTGTCCGGGCGCGCGGATGCTGCGTGGCTCTCCACCGCGCTTTCGGAAATGCTGACCACCGAACTGGCGGCGGGCGAACGCCTTCGCACTATCCCCGGCGAAACCGTGACGCGCGCCAAGCTGGACCTCTCGCTTGCGGACTCCGATACGTTCGCGCAAGACACTCTTCGCCGCATCAGCAACAGCATCGGCACGGACGCAGTGGTGAGCGGCTCGTACGTCGTCATTCCCGGGAAGCCGGACGGGAAGATACGGGTCGATCTTCGTGTTCAGGATTCGCATACCGGCGAGATTCTTTCCGCGGTAAGTGAAAGCGGCTCGCAAGCCGAATTGCTGGAAGTGGTTTCCCGGGCCGGCGCCAAACTGCGCTCGTCGCTGGGTGTTCCAGACTTGTCGGCGGACGACGCCGTAAAAGTTCGCGGTTCCCTTCCCGCATCTACCGACGCCGCGCGACTTTACGCCGAAGGACTCAACAAGCTGCGTGTGTATGATTCTCTTGCGGCGCGCGACCTGCTCAAAAAAGCCGCTGCTGCCGACCCCTCAAACGCCGCCGTCCATTCGGCGCTGGCGGCTGCCTGGGGCCAACTCGGCTACGACGCCGAGGCTCTCGAGGAAAGCAAGAAGGCGCTGGACCTTTCCGCAGGTCTTTCCCGGGAAGCGCGGTTTGCTGCGGAAGGCCGGTACCAGATGGCAGCCCACAATTGGCCGAAGATGGTGGAGATCTATCAATCGCTGTTCAATGTGTTCCCGGACAATCCGGATTACGGCATCCAGCTGGCTGTTGCGCAGTCCAATGATGGGAAGCCGGCGGAATCATTCGCCACTCTGGATAAAGTTCGTGCCACCATCCCTTCCGTGAGGGAGGATCCGCGCGTGGACCTGGTAGAAGCCAACAGCGCCGATCGCACTGCGGACTTCAAACGGGAACTTGCCGCCGCCAATCGTGCCGTCGAACGCGCGAAAAGCCGGGGCGAACGGCTGACAGCGGCTCGCGGTTTGCTTCTTTCCGGCTGGGCGCTTTTTAATCTTGGCGAGATAGAAAAAGCTACCGCGCAATCACTGGAAGCCAAGGCTGCGTACGAGGCCGTTGGCGACAAAGTCGGACTCTCGCGGGCGCTGCACAATTTGGCGCTTATCCTGGTTTCTCAGGGCAAGCTGGATGAGGCGGAAAACGACTACAACCAGGCCATCAGCATCCGCCGTCAGATTCAAGACAACCAGGGACTCGCTCGCGCGTTGAATGATCTTGGATTACTGCACGAAAGACGCGGCGACCTGCCAGGCGCGCTCAAAAGATACGAAGAAGGCTTGGCCGTTGCCCTGCAAATTTCCGAGACCGGCGCCATCGCGGGCGCCTATTCGAACATCGGCAATATTCAGCTCGCGCAGGGAAAACCGGTTGAAGCCCGTAAATCCATCGAGCAGTCGCTCACTCTCTTTCGACAGATTGGCAACAAGAACGGCATCGCCGTTTGCCTCGCTAATCTCGGCAACCTGGCCTCCGACGCGGGCGACTCCGCCAGTGCGCGGAAGCTGTACGAGGAATCTGCCGCTACTTTCACGGCCATCGGTCAGAAAGCCGGTAACGCACAATTGCGCACCCTGATTGCGGCTCTCTTTGTAGACCAGGGCGACTACACTTCCGCTCGCGCAGGCTACGAAGAAGCCCTCGCCGCCGCCCGCGACGTAGGCGATCCGCAACTCATCGCGGATGCCGAATCCGGATACAGCAAGGTTGCGTATATTCAGGGCGATTGGGCCGCAGCACGTTCGCACGCGGAGAGCGGCCTGGCTGCGGCCAAGAGTGCCGGCGACAAGCGCCTGCTGGCATTGACCCATTACGATTTTGCATCCTCTCTCGACGGATCCGGCGATATTGCCGCGGCGAAAAAATCCATCCAGGACGGACTGGCTCTTGCCCGCGAACTGGACGACAAAGAAGTCATCGCCATCGGCCTGCACGACAACGCCGCGTATTTGCTTGATCAGGCAGACCTCGCCGTCGCGCAACAAGACTTCGAGCAGGCTCTGGCTCTGAACAAACAACGAAAAGCCGCCCAATCGTCGGCTGAAACGCAAATCGCCCTGGCTGAAGTTTTGCTGGAACAAAACGAGCCCGCGCGCGCTGCTGAGCTGGCCCGGGAATCCGCCGCTGAAATGCGGCGGCTGAAGGATCCATTTCTCGAGCTCGAAGCGCAAATCGTTCTCGCTCGCGCCGCGCTGCTGCAGCGCCACATTCCGGCCGCACAGGAAGCGCTGGCTCGGGCCACCGCTCTTTCCTCCGAGTCAGCTTCACCCAGCCACCAACTGGGTCTTGCCGCATGCGCAGCCCGCGTTAATTCGGCTGCTGGTAATTCGGCTGCGGCGTTACACGCGCTCCAAGCCGCGCTGAGTGACTTTGGTCCAAAAGCCGATTTTCGGACTCGTTTGAACGCCCGACTTGCTCTGGCGGAAATTACCCTCGCCTCTTCCGGCGCTGCCACCGCGCGTCCGTTACTCGAAGCTGTGGAGAAGGATGCCACCGAAAAAGGCTTCGTTCTCTACGCCCATAAAGCGGCCGCGCTGCAAAAATCCTGAATCCGCGCGTGACCATGCGCGTTCGCGTGCCTGAATGGGCGTGACCCTTAGAACCCTGAGCCGATGAACGAGGACTGTCCCACCGGTCAGTAGATTCCCGGCATCCCAAATCGTAGCTTAGACCTTGCGCGGGGAATGCTGACAGTTGCGGAAGCGCACAGACAACACAACTTTTGAATCAGCTGTGGTTGCCGACAGGATCGCTTGGCGCTTGCGCTGTTTGCGTGTCTCCCGGGGGAATTCCTCGAACTAAAACCGAGGTGGATACATGATGGATACCGAAGCCTTTCGAGAATTCAAGACAGGTCTATCGCTGTTGCGGGACAACTATTCCACTCGTGCGTTGGAGCATATTCAGCGCGCGGCGGAACTGGAAAAGAACAATCCTTATTACATGTCGTATCTCGGCGTTGCCCTCGCCCGTACCGAAAAGAAATGGGCTGAAGCGGAACGCATGTGCGACACCGCGGTGCGGCTGAAGCGCAATCAAGCGCAGCTGTACTTGAACCTGGCGGAAGTGTACATGGCGGCAGGACGCAAGGAGGACGCGAGAGAAGCTCTGCTTGCCGGAATGAAATACGCACGGCGCGACATTCGGTTGAATATCGCCATGGCTAAACTGACGCCACGGCGTTCGCCGATTTTTACGTTTCTGGACCGCAGGCATCCGCTGAACCGGCATTTTGGGATGTTGCGGCACAAGACGTTCGAGGCCATCGGCAAAGGCTGAAGCCGCGCGTGCCGCGGCAATCGCGGACGCATAACAATTTCCCCACCCCCCAAACGCAGAAAGGGCGGATGGCCAAAAGCCACCCGCCTTTTTTGTTTGAACTTCTAACTTACTGAACTTTGGCTGACGCGCGTTACTTGCGCGTGATGCCGGGCGAAAAACTGTAGGTGGTCTGCAGCCCCATCTCCATCAGAATCTTGAAACCCACTCCGAACAAGCCGTTTGAGAGAGGCTCGCGTCGCACAACTTCCGCCAGGTATTCATGGCTCATCGCGCTGGGGTCTTTGGTATAGGGCATGGTCACGAACAGGCGCATACCTACTTCGTAGCCGGGCTCGCTGGAATGAAAGAACACCCCAGAGCGGGACACGCTGATGGTGCCGCGAATATCGTCGAAGGGGTCGCGCTCCGGATCGGAGGGACGCAGGCGCATGAGCTGGGTGATCTTGCAGCGACGGCTGCTGCGGCGTTCGGTGTGCGTCGGGCGGGACGAACTTCCGCCTGCCGGAGTATTGGGCTTTACCATAAGATCCAAGTGAGACGACATGCTAGGTCACCTTTTCCTGTACTTCTCTATAGCGACAGAATAAGCGCCCAGCAGAAATAAACCCATAGCGAGGCCGTACTCGTAAGGACGTAACGCTTGCCACGGAAATGATAGTACGGAAGTACTAAGGTGCGCTACCGGGTGTTGCGCTGCCTTGCCAGAAAAGTGACCAAAAAATGGCAGCGTCCTTCGTGGAGATGACTTGGAGGGCGGAACTGTGCGATTCTCTACCGTCAACGGCACTGGAAAGGGCGGTTATGCTCAAGCGGTTCAGAGACCTGTCCGAGAAAGAGATATTGGCGCTGGCGGTCTCCAACGAGGAGGAGGACGGGCGAATCTACGGCGAATTCGCCGACGCGCTGCGGGAGAGCTATCCCGCCACGGCGGCGTTGTTTGAAGACATGAGGGCGGAAGAAGTTGATCATCGGGACCGCTTGCTGTCGATGTACAAGCAGCGCTTCGGGGATCACATCCCGCCGATTCGCCGCGAGGATGTGCGCGGGTTTCTTCAGCGGAGGCCTGTATGGCTGATGCGGCCGCTGGGCGTGAAAGTGGCGCGGCGGCAGGCGGAAGTAATGGAGATGGAAGCCAGCCGATTTTATGCGCGCGCTGCGAGCCGCACAACCGACGTGCCGATGCGCGAATTGTTGAATCATCTGGCCGACGAGGAACGCAAACACACGCGCGCCGCCGGAGAGTTCCAAGAGCAACATCTCACCGAACAAGCCAAGATCAGCGAGGACGAGTCGCACCGGCGATTGTTCATGCTGCAGTTCATTCAACCGGGCCTGGTGGGGTTGATGGACGGGTCGGTTTCCACGCTGGCGCCACTATTCGCGGCGGCCTTCGCGACCCATAAAAGCGCGGACGCGTTCCTTGTGGGACTGGCGGCCAGCCTGGGCGCCGGAATTTCCATGGGATTTGCGGAGTCGCTTTCGGATGATGGCTCGCTGACGGGGCGCGGCTCGCCGTGGATTCGCGGCGTCGTCACGGGAGCAATGACGGCGGCGGGAGGCTTGGGGCACACGCTGCCGTACCTGATTGCGGATTTTCGGTTGGCGACTGCGATAGCGATTGCTGTGGTTGGGATCGAGCTTACCGTCATCAGCTACGTCCGCCACAAGTATATGGACACGCCGTTCCTGCAAGCCGCATTTCAGGTAATCGTAGGCGGTGTCCTGGTGTTTATCACCGGCTGGTTGATTGGCAGTTCGTAGCAATTTCATTTTCTTACGGCGGCCTTAGCACTTGCCCCAGGTGAGGGTCGGGGAGTTTGGGGCCTTTGTAGCGGCCGCCTTCTGAGGCGGGCGCCTTTCGTCAGTGCTTGTCAATTAATCCTTGTCATCCTGAGGTGCCGGCGCTTTTTGCCAGGCCGAAGGCTCACAACCTAAAAAGCCGGAGAAAAATGAACGGTGAGGTCCTTCGCCCATCCTCGTCGGATGGTCTCAGGATGAGAGTGAAGACGAGTTCGAAATAACTTTCCAAATGCGCGATTGAATCCTGCCAAATTCTTTCTGCCATCCATCACATTTTCGGAGTGGCGTCCTAACGAGAACCTTACGAGGTGACTCGTACCCTACCCGGGGGCACAAATGCGGCCTGGATGTGGAAGTCTCGTCGTTATCGATAAAAAAAAGTGTGTTCCTTTCCGATTTTGCGGATCTCTCCTGTGCTTGCTCCTGCTGACGGGGACCGCAGCCAGGCCGCAATCTACCGGAAGCGGTAACACCCCTCCTGAAGTAACTCCAACTGATCCGGGCGCTCCGGCGTTAGACCAAAAAGAGCAGCGCGGATTCTTCGCCCGGTTCGCGCACGCTTACCTGGACGACTGGAAGGGTACGGAGGCGTCAGCGCCTGAGCCACCGCGGCGGGGGTTCCCTGCTCCAGAATCTTCGCCCCCATTTCCCTTTTCGGACTGGCCTTACGGAGGTTCGCCCGTGCTGGGCGCGCCGGATACAACTTCCGGACCATTGATGACCGCAATCTATGGCAGCAAGGAAGGCAAGAAATGGGAAAACAGCCGGATCAAGATCTACGGCTGGATAAATGGCGGATTTAATCTGAGCACTTCCGACAAACACTACGGAAACGAACCCGCCGCTTACTACATTCAACCGAATTCTGTGCAGTTCGATCAAGCCGCGCTGTACATCGAACGACTGCCCGATACGGTGCAGGCCGATCATTTCGATTGGGGTTTTCGCGTAACGCAGCTTTACGGCCTGGATTACCGCTTTACTACTGCGAAAGGATATTTCAGCCAGCAGCTTCTGGGCGCCAATCAAAAAAACGGTTACGACCCGGTGATGGCGTATGTGGATTTATACTGGGGACAATTTTTCAGCGGCGTGAATGTGCGCATTGGCAGGTACGTTTCGTTGCCGGACATCGAAGCGCAATTGGCGCCCGACAATTACACCTACAGCCACTCACTGATGTATACGTACGACGCGTACACGCAGACCGGAATCAACGTGACTACCAGGTTGACCGACCACTGGATGGTGCAGGTGGGATTATCGGCCGGGAACGATGTTGCGCCGTGGGTGGGTGAGCCGGACGCGAAGCCAACATTAAACGTCTGCGCGGGCTATACCTGGCGCGAAGGCGGCGACAACATTTATGTGTGCGACAACTCCACGAACTCCGGCAAGTATGCGTACAACAATCTTCAGGCCTACTATGCGACCTGGTATCACAAGTTCAATTCGTCGTGGCACGCCGCGACGGAGAGTTGGTACATGTGGGAAAAAGACGTTCCCAACGTAAATAATCCGGCGGCGGCGCAGTTCCTGATCAATGGCGCGAATGACGCCCTCTGCAACCACGCCGACGAACTACGGTGCTATGCACCGGAATGGGCGATTGTGAACTACGTTGAAAAGCAATTTTCCACCAAGAACTATCTGACCTTTCGCAATGAGTACGTCGACGACATCAAGGGGCAGCGTACCGGCTACCGCACTCGTTACACCGAGCACCTGATTGGCTGGGGACACTGGATCGGGTCGACTGTCTTAATTCGGCCGGAACTACGTTACGAGCATTCCTACGACGCTCACGCCTACAACGACGGAACCAAGAAAAGTCAGCTGATTTTTGCCAGCGATATTGTCGTTCACTTCTGAGAATGATTTTTGGGCGATGAAGGGTCAGGCGATTCTCTGGCGGTAGGGTCCGTTCGGCTGGAGGCTACTCGAATTGGCCCTTTCGACTTCCGCCGCGGGCAATTGGTTCGATCCACTCGATGCATTCTCTGTGTGCTGTGATGCAACGAGGTATGGCCGGGCTGATTGTTCGTTGAGACTCTTCCTGGTGAGGGCAACTTGACGGGCGATGGCGCTGCGCTTGTCGCCAAATATCCATTGGAAGAGTACGTAGATCATGAAGTCGATTCCCAGAATGCAAATGGTCAGAAATATGTTCAGCGACATCGTTCCCTCGCCAGGACCGCGGCCCCGGCTCCTTCCTGATAAGAATCGGCAAGAGGGCGCTGAAAAGTCCTGAGGAGTTCGTAAGAAATTCGTTAGGCTTGGTGTTCTCAGCGTATCGGGATCGCTGACGTTACCGGCTGTCATTCTGAGCGCATCCGACGAGGATGAGCGATGAATCTCAAACACGGATCAAGCACACACTATCAGTTGAGATCCTTCGGACCGTAAAACCCTCAGAATGACATTTTGATTTCGAGCGTGGCCTTGCATTAGTCGCTGTGGGCTGGAGCGGGAGAAATGGCGGAGCGGCGGCGGAACAACCGGCGAAGGAAGGACTGCAACCGGTCCATGTAAATGTAAACGACCGGTGTAGTAAAAAGCGTAAGCATCTGGCTGAGGATCAGCCCACCGACGATGGTGATACCCAGAGGCTTACGAATTTCAGAACCAACACCGGTTCCCAGCGCCAGCGGCAATGCGCCGAACAAGGCCGCCATGGTAGTCATCATGATCGGGCGGAAGCGCAACAAGCAGGCTTTATAGATCGCCTCATCCGGTGATTTTTCTTCTTCGCGTTCCACCTGCACCGCAAAGTCAATCATCAAAATCGCGTTTTTCTTCACGATGCCGATCAGCAGGATAATTCCTATCAACGCAATGATGCTGAGATCCATGTTCATCAATTGCAAAGCCAGCAGGGCGCCGATTCCAGCCGAAGGAATGGTGGAGAGAATGGTGATCGGATGGATGAAGCTCTCGTACAGAATTCCGAGCACAATATAAACCGCGCCCAGCGCGGCGAAAATCAGCACCAACTGATTCGCGGCTGAATCCTGAAACGCTTGCGCAGTGCCCTGAAAACTGGCGTGCACCGTGTTGGGGACGCCCAATTGTCGCTGAGCTTCCTCGATGTGCTGCACCGCGGGGCCAAGCGATGCGCCGGCAGCGAGATTAAACGAAAGCGTAATGGAGGGAAAAATTCCTTGGTGATTCACGGATAACGACGTGTTCGACGATTCGAAATGCGCGAAGGCGCTGAGCGGCACTAGCTTGCCGGTGTTCGAGGGGACATAGAGTGTGCTGAGGGCGTTGGGGTCGTCGCGAAATTCGGGCGCAACCTCCAGCACCACGTGATACTGGTTCAAGCCTTTGTAGATATTCGAGACCTGGCGCTGGCCGAAAGCGTCACCTAACGTATTGTCGATGTCCTGAATGGCGACGCCCAGCCTGCCGGCAGTGTCCCGGTCGACCGCGATATACGACTGCAAGCCCTTGTTCTGCTGATCGGAATTGACGTCGCGCAACTCTGGAATCTGCCTCATGCGGTCCATGATGATCGGCGCCCATTTGTACAGATCATCGAGATTGTCGGCCTGCAAAGTGTATTGGTATTGCGCGCCACCGAATCGGCCACCGACACTGACGTCCTGAATGGCTTGCATGAACAGTGACGCTCCCGGAATGTGCGCGGTCTTTTCACGTAAACGCGCGATTACCGCGTCGGCACTGACCTTGCGTTCTCCAAGGGGTTTCAATTGGCCGAACATGCGCGCGGTGCTGGTTCCATTGCCCCCGCCAGTGAAGGACGTTACGGTGTCCACGGCGGGATCGGCCAGGACGATGTCCGTGTAGGCCCGCATCTTCTTGGACATCTCCACGAAAGAGGTGTCCTGATCGGCCTGAATGAAGCCCATGATGCGCCCGGTGTCTTGTTGCGGGAAGAAGCCTTTGTTGACGTGCCCGAACATGAATACGCTCAGGCCAGCAGTACCTATCGTGATCAAAAGTATGAACGCCTGATGCCGAAGGACCCAGCGCAAGGCGTGGTCATATCCACGCAACATCCCCTCGAAACTGCGCTCGGAGATACGGTAGGCCAGTCCATGCTTTTTGTGGATATTCACTCTCAGAAAACGCGCGCACATCATGGGCGTAGTGGTCAGAGAAACGAATAGCGATACGCCAATCGCGACGCTCAGGGTAACTGCAAATTCACGGAACAGCCGACCGACGATCCCGCCCATCATCAGGATCGGGAGGAAGACAGCCACCAGCGACGCACTCATGGAGAGCACCGTGAATCCGATTTCGCTGGAACCTCTCATCGCTGCCGCATATGGCGGAATGCCCGCTTCCATGTGCCGCGCGATGTTTTCGATAACCACGATGGCATCGTCCACCACGAATCCCGTGGAAATCGTCAGCGCCATCAGGGACAAGTTGTCCAGGCTGTATCCGCAGAGATACATCACGCCAAAAGTGCCGACCAACGAAAGCGGAACCGCAATGCTGGGGATCAATGTGGCCCAATAATTCCGCAGAAATGCGAAAACAACCAGGATCACCAGGAAGATCGAAACGATCAGGGAACGCTCGACGTCCTGCACCGAAGAACGGATCACCAATGTGCGGTCGATGATGACTTGCAGATTCAGCGCCGGCGAGATCGAAGCGCGAAGCCACGGCAGAGTCGCTTTGACGCGATCCGCGGTATCAATCATGTTGGCGCCCGGCTGGCGGAAGACGGCGATGATTACTCCGGGCTTGCCGCCGGACAGGCCGAGGTTGCGTACGTCCTCGACGGAATCCACAACCTGCGCGATGTCCACCAGACGGACGGAGGCGCCAGCGTGCCCCGCCACGATCAGAGGTTCGTATTCATACGCTTTGAATAGTTGATCAGTGTCTGATACCGCCCAACTGTGATCCGTGTTGGATACGGAGCCTTTGGCTTGATTGGAATTTGCGGATTGCAGCGCTTTGCGCACCGTTTCCAGGCTGATACCGTAGCTGCTCAGCATGTGCGGATTGGCTTCCACCCGCACCGCCGGGCGCGAAGAACCCCAGGTGAAGACTTGTCCCACTCCCGGCACTTGCGCAATTTTTTGCGCCAGGATGGAATCGGACGCATCGTAAATCTGTCCGATCGGAATAGTGTCCGAAGTCAGCGAAAGCAGCAGAATCGGTGAATCAGCCGAATTGACCTTGCGATAGGTTGGCTGGCTGGGTAAATCGGCCGGTAATTGGCTGCGCGCGGCGTTGATGGCAGCCTCAACATCGCGAGCGGCGGCGTTGATATCGCGGCTCAGATCGAACTGCAGCGCGATGCCGGTGTTGCCCAGCGTGGACGACGAGGTCATTTGCGTAACACCGGCGATCCGGCCGAACTGACGCTCCAATGGCGTAGCAACGGAAGAAGCCATCGTTTCCGGACTTGCGCCCGGCAAACTGGCGCCAATACCTATGGTGGGCAGGTCCACTTGTGGCAACGGCGCAACCGGCAGAAATCTAAACGCAATCGCACCGGACAAGAAAATCGCGATGGTGACCAGCGAGGTGGCCACCGGACGGCGGATAAAGGGCGCGGAGAAATTGGACTCGAAATTCATCCATCAATCTCCGGGTGCTGGTTCTTCGGAAGGATTCGCGATGCCGAGGTTCAAACGATTCGCGAGCCAATCGAACGCGAGATAAACTACCGGAGTCGTATAAAGCGTGAGCAGTTGGCTGAGAATCAAGCCGCCAACAATGGTGATTCCCAAAGGCCGGCGAAGTTCGGAGCCTTCACCGAAACCAAGAGCCAGCGGCAAGCCGCCGAGCAGCGCCGCCATGGTCGTCATCATGATGGGGCGAAAACGCAGCAGGCATGCTTCGTAAATGGCTTCCAACGGCGCTTTGCCCTGCTCTCTTTCCGCTTCCAGGGCAAAGTCGATCATCATGATCGCGTTTTTCTTCACGATACCGATCAGCAGGATGATGCCGATCAACGCAATGATGCTGAATTCCGTGCGGCAAATAAGTAGCGCTAGGATCGCGCCAACTCCGGCGGAAGGTAGTGTCGATAGAATCGTAATCGGGTGAATGTAACTTTCGTACAGAATGCCGAGGACGATATATACGGTGACCAGCGCGGCAAGAATCAAAAGCGGCTCGTTGGCGATGGAACGCAGAAACGCCGCCGCAGTGCCCTGGAATGTGGCCTGAATGCTGGCGGGCATGCCTATTTCTTTGCGAGCCTTGTCAATCACCGTAGTTGCGTCGCCGAGAGAGGAACCCGGAGCCAAGTTGAATGAAATGGTGACTACCGGGAATTGTCCCTGGTGATTGATGGCCAGCGGCGTCGCGCCCGGCTCAAAACGCGTGAACGCGCTGAGCGGAACCTGCTGGTTGTTCGATGAATGCACGTAGATGTTCTTCAGCGCATCAGGATTCTGCTGGAAATTCGGATCGACTTCCATCACCACGTGATACTGATTGAGTTGCGTGTAAATGGTGGACACCTGGCGCTGGCCAAAGGCGTCGTAGAGCGTATTGTCAATGTCCGCTGGAAGAATACCGAGGCGGGAAGCGGTGTCGCGGTCAATCGTCAGCGTAGCCAGCAGGCCATCGTTTAATTGATCCGTGGCAACGTCGCGGAGTTCCGGCAAACTTTTCAGTTTGTCCACGAACCTGGGCACCCACAGCGCGAGTTCTTTCGGGTCCACATCCTCCAGCGAATATTGGAACTGCGTACGAGACACGCGGTCCTCGACGGTCAGATCCTGCACCGGTTGCATGAACAGAGTGATGCCATCGATCTTGGCGATTTCCGGCTGCAGCCGGCGGATCACGTCGGAGGAGCTGACTTTGCGCACATCGAGCGGCTTCAAATTGATTTGCACGCGCCCACTGTTCAGCGTCGTGTTGGTGCCGTCGATGCCGATGAACGACGACAAGCTTTCCACCGCGGGATCGCGAAGGATGACGTCCGCCAGGGTTTGTTGCCGCCGGGCCATGGCCGAAAAGGAAATGTTTTGTGGACCCTGGGAAACGCCAAGGATCACGCCCGTATCCTGCACCGGGAAAAATCCTTTGGGCACGTAGATGTAAAGCAGGATGGTGCCGACAAGCGTAGCCACCGTGATCAGCAAAGTGATCGCCCGATACCGCAGCACCACCTGCAAGGTGCGCCCATAGAAAGCAATTACATCTTCGAAAATCTTTTCCGACTTGCGGTAGAACCAGGTTTGCTGGCTGGCTGGCGTGTGCCGCAAAAGCTTCGCGGACATCATCGGTGTCAGCGTCAGCGAAACAAACGCCGACACCAGAATGGTGACCGCCAGCGTCACCGCGAATTCGCGAAACAGCCGGCCTACGATATCGCCCATGAACAACAGCGGAATCAGCACAGCAATCAGCGAAACCGTCAGCGAAACGATGGTGAAACCGATTTGCTCCGAACCTTTCAGCGCGGCTTGCAGCGGCGTCTCGCCTTCTTCGATGTACCGGCTGATGTTTTCGATCATCACGATGGCGTCATCCACCACGAAACCGGTGGAGATGGTCAACGCCATCAGCGAAAGATTATTCAGCGAATAGCCGAGCAGATACATCACACCAAACGTGCCGACGATGGAGAGCGGCACCGCTACGCTGGGAATGACCGTGGCGCGAAAACTTCGCAGGAATAAAAAGATCACCAGCACGACCAGGCCGATGGTCAGCATTAATGTGAACTGCACATCGGCGACGGAGGCGCGGATGGTATTGGTGCGATCGGTGAGCAACGTGACTTTCACGGAAGCAGGCAACGCCGCCTGAAGCTGCGGCAGCAACTTCTTCACGCGATCGACAACACTGATAATGTTCGCGCCTGGCTGCCGCTGAATGTTCAAAATGACCGCCGGCTGCTTATTGGCCCACGCGGCTTGTCGTACGTTTTCCGCGGCGTCGATGGCCGTGGCTACGTCGCTCAAGCGCACCGGCGCGCCGTTTTTGTAGGCGATGATGATGGAGCGGTATCCCTCGCTGGAGAGCAACTGATCGTTAGCGCCAATGGTGTACGCCTGATGCTGACCGTCGAAGGTGCCCTTGGCTTGATCCACGTTCGCGGCGCCCAATGCGGTACGCAAATCTTCGAGACTCAAGCCATACGAAGCCAACGCGGTGGGGTTTGCTTGAATTCGAACGGCTGGCCGCTGCCCGCCGCTGATGCTGACCAGCCCAACTCCCGAGAGTTGCGAAATTTTTTGCGCCAGCGTGGTGTCCGCCAGATCTTCCACTTTCGAAAGCGGCAACGTATCGGAGGTCAACGCAAACGTCAGAACCGGCGAGTCGGCCGGATTGATTTTGCTGTAGATCGGCGGGTTGGGCAGATCCTTGGGCAGAAGGTTCGAGGCGGCATTGATCTCCGCTTGTACTTCCTGTTCGGCAACGTCGATGTTCAGATCCAGATTGAATTGAAGAGTGATGACCGAGCTGCCGAAAGAACTGGTGGAGGTCATCTGCAGCAAGCCGGGAATCTGGCCGAAGTCGCGCTCCAGCGGCGCGGTCACCGACGAGGCCATCACATCAGGACTGGCGCCAGGATAAAACGTAGAAACCTGAATGGTTGGGTAATCCACCTGCGGCAAAGCGGACACCGGCAACTGGCGGTAGGCCACGTAACCCACCAGAAGCACGCCCACCATCAGGAGTGTGGTGGCGACCGGCCGCAAAATAAACGGCCGCGAGGGATTCATCGCGCTGGTCCTCCACCGGCAGAGGGGGCGCCTGCGGAGCGGGCATGGGAAGACGGCGACGCTCCGGGAGAAGCAAAGGGAGAATTCTGCAGCGAAGAACTCGTCTTTGAACCACCGGGATTCACGGAGGGTACGACGGTAGTGGCACGAGGCTCGACTTTTATTCCGTCCTGCAACTTATCCTGGCCGTCGGTAACAACCGAGTCACCAGCATCGAGGCCCTTGGAAATGCCGCTCACCGTTCCGGTGCTTTGCGCGACGACCACGTTTTTCACCTTGACGGTGTTATCGGCGCCAACGGTGAACACATACGCGCCCTGCGCTCCGCGAAGAACCGCGGTGCTGGGAACGATCACCACGTTTTTCTTGGTATCCACCAGCAAATGAACGTTCACAAACTGGTTGGGAAAAAGTTCATCTTTCGCATTGTCGAACACGGATTTCAGTTTGTAGGTGCCGGTAGTCGTGTCGATCTGATTGTCGATGGTCAGTAGCTTCCCCGTGGCGATCTTGTTGATGTCGTCTCGATCGAAGGCCTCGACATTCAGCGTCACGCCTGAGCGCATCTTGCCCATCACTGCAGGAAGCTGATCCTGCGGCAAACTGAAAAGCACCGCTATGGGCTGGAGCTGCGTGATCACCAGCAACCCGTTCGTATCCGTGGCGTGCACCATATTTCCGATGTCCACCAGGCGCAAACCAACCCGGCCGGTAATCGGCGACGTGATGTGTGAATAGAAGATTTGCAGTTTGGCGCTATCGATCTGCGCCTGGTCGGCTTTGATGGCGCCATCAGACTGGCCAACCAGCGCTTGCTGGGAATCCAGTTGCTGCTGCGGAATTACACCTTCTTTTTGCAGGAGTTTATAGCGCTCGTAATCGACCTGAACGTCCTTCAGTTGCGCCTGATCCTTTGCGAGCTGGCCCTCGGCTTGTTCCAACTGGACCTGGTAAGGGCGCGGGTCGATTTCGATCAGGGAGTCGCCCTGCTTAACGGTCTGGCCTTCAGTAAAATTGATTTTTACGATTTGCCCGTCGACGCGGGAGCGTACCGTCACGGTATTAAAGGCAGTGACCGTTCCAAGGCCGTCAAAAAACACCGGAAGGTCGCCTTTTTGAGCCGTGGCTACGACAACAGGCACCGGACCCATGCCAAATGCAGCCGCGTTCGCTCCAGCCGCGGAGCCTGGGGCTCCCGCGGCACCTGAATTCGCTTGCGAATTGCGGCTGCGGTAGAACCAAATGCCCACGGCCACTGCGGCGATGATCAAGACCCACAGCCACCAGCGGTTTTTTTGCACATCCTGCTGGACTCTGCTGCCGGGTGAAATTGCCGCCGAGGCGTCACGCAACTCCGCCTTATCGTAAGAAGCCATCTCCGAAAAACTCCTGTAGGAAGCCCGTCAATCCGTCAAAAGGTCATTTGAATCTGGGGTTTGCACCCGGCTTCAGGGGGAACAACTGGCGCAGCAGCGACCCAGGTAAGCGTAGACTGACACTACGCATACTACCAGATTTGACGTGAGTCCCCACGCAATGGTTACGCTTTCACTGGCCAGAAAATCACAAGAAAATCGTTATGGACCGCCACAACTCGCTTGCGCTCGCGCGGATTTAACCTGGGCGAAATATTCCGATGCGAAGCTGTCTTACCGGCGCGAACAACACCGGAAATCGCTAGCCTCTCCAAACCTAGAGTAAACTAGCAACCGTGCTTCAAACCAAGCATTTGCAAGCGCGCACTAGACTAAATCGTCGTACACTATCGCCGGATGTCTGGCAGGCCGGGCACCCGCCTTCAGGCTTCTTAAAGTCACGCAACATAGGGGAAACGGGACATGATCAAAGGCATCATCTTGGGCACTCTCGTGGGCATAATCCTCGTATTCGCGGGAGCTTACTTATATTTCGCGACCGGTCGAGCCCCGGTGGCCACCGACGCTCCGGAAATGCCTATGGAGCACAAACTGGCCCATATCGCCCAAGACGCCTACCTGGACAAGCTGCCGCACCCGAATTCACCCGTGCCAGCGGACGAGAAAAACTTCCTGGAAGGCGCGACGACCTATAAGGAGCACTGCGCCGTGTGCCACGGACTGCCCGACGGAAACAGGACTGCCATCGCCGACGGCATGTTCCCAAAACCGCCGCACCTTTTCCACGGCACTGGCGTCACCGACGACGAGGCGTGGGAGACCTATTGGAAAATACACAGCGGAATTCGCATGACTGGGATGCCGGGATTCAAGAACCATCTCAGCGAAACGCAGATGTGGCAGTTGGCGGTCCTCTTGAAAAACGCCGACAAGATTCCCGCGACGGTCAAAGTTCGCTTGGTAACCCCGGACAATGGTTCGCTACCAGCACCGGCTTCGGGCATGCCGATGACCAATTCAGCGCCACCTTCGGCAACACAGTCCGACCACGATCATTGATGGCGCAGGCTCGCAACGACTGGCTCATGTTTGCTGAATCGGAGAGTTAGTCAACGGAGTCCAGTTAGCGGGCGCATTTCGGATCTTCTATCGGACCACGTATGGCTCCGCTGATGGACCCACGCGTAAGTTGATCCGCCTTCCGCAGTTCCGGAAACATCCACGCCCACGCCGCAACAATAAGAACCGTCCCGACTCCGCCGAGGACGACGGAAGGAACAGCGCCCAGCCATTGCGCGGCCAGGCCAGATTCAAATTCGCCAAGCTCATTCGACGCACCGATGAAAATCATATCGACGGCGTTCACGCGCCCGCGCATTTCGTCCGGCGTTTCGATCTGGATCAAGACGCCGCGAACCACCACGCTGACCATGTCCGCTGCACCAACAAATAATAGCGAGAGCATCGAGATTGGCAGGCTGCGCGATAGTCCAAAAACAACCGTGAACACGCCAAATGCCGCCACGCACCACAGCATGGTGGCGCCGGCGCGCTTGCGGATTGGACGAAACGCTATCAAAAGCGCCATCAATCCTGCGCCAATCCCCGGCGCGCTGCGCAACAATCCTAATCCCCAAGGTCCGGTCTTCAGGATTTCCTTGGCATAGACCGGCAGCATCGCGACGGCTCCACCCAGCAGAACAGCGAACAAGTCCAGCGAAATGGAGCCGAAGACCAATTTGTGATTCCAGATGTAGTGAAAACCGGCGAACACGGTCTTGAGGCTGAATTGCTCGCGCACGCGCGGCTTGGATTCGGCCTTGATGCGGAAAGTGGTGAATGTGGCCACCAGACCGACCACCAACGCGGTGGCGTAAACCGCGGCGGGCCCGCGAAACGCAGCGTACATCACGCCGCCCAGCGCCGGCCCAAGAATTGTGGCGCACTGAAAAATGCCGGAATTCCACGCCACCGCGCTTTGGAACTGCTCCTCGGGAACAAGTTGCGGCAGCAACGCGCGGCTCGCGGGCATGCTGAAACTGCGCACGCACCCCACGATAAAGAGAATCGCGAAAATGGGCGCGACCGTTTGCGCGCGATGCAGCGCTTCCCGGTGCAGCGTAACCAGCAGCAGAAGTGCGGAAGAGAGCGCGTAGCCCATATAGCAGATGGACAGCAGCTTGCGGCGGTCAAAGCGGTCGGTGACGTGCCCAGCGACGAGGAACAGCGCAACTCCGGGGAGAAACTGAACCAAACCGGTGAGGCCCAAGTCCAGCGGACGTTTGGTGATTTCGTAGACTTGCCAGCCCACGGCGACCGACTGCATCTCTGTGCAGAAGACAATGCAAAAACGGGCGATCTGATAGAGGCGAAAACCGGAAAACTGGAACGCTGCCGTGCCGCGGTGCTGTGGCTGGTCGAGTGCCGTCATTCGCGTACATAGTTTGCCACAGCGGAGCCCCGGCGATGGACCGCACAAGCTTTTAGGATATTCTCTTCTATTTCGAGCGGTTTCGGGCCGTGTAGGGGCAGTGCCTTGTCCCGCCCTCTTGGGTTATTCCGGCAGGGCACAGCATCCGCTGCGCGCGCTTGTCCGCACACAATCTTCAAATCTCTGGTGAGAAATCTGGGTCAGTTAGCATTTCTCTACGGACGGTCTTTTGTATATACGAGGAGATGTCGTATCAGGCTTTCCCCTACGGGATTATCGGGGATGCCCTGCTGGACCGTCTCCGACGCATCGAGTATTTAACGTGCGGCTCTACTGGGGAGCTGGGACATTCTTCGGGCGGATGAAATGTCCCGGCTCTCCTTCTAGAGTCTTACTTCGGCCCATCTCCGAAAGTAGAAGCCTCACTCCGCTACCCACAGGTTCTCGACAAACTTCCAGCTATTTTCCAGCCAACTATCCACACAACGGAAACCGCTTTCTTGTGCCATGTTGCTCAGTTCTGGCAAAGAATATTTGTGGCTGGTCTCCGTCCAAATGGTCTCCCCGGCTTTCAAATCCACCGTTATGCCGGCTACCGGGATATTGACGCGCTGATCGATCCGCGATTCCAGGTGCATCTCGACGCTCCGCGTTTGTTCGTTGAAGATGGCCAGGTGCTGAAACTGGTCAATAGCAAAGTCTCCGCCCAATTCCCTGTTGATGCGGATGAGCAAATTGAGGTTAAACGCGGCGGTAACGCCTAAGCCGTCGTCGTACGCAGCCACCAGCGTATCCACAGGCTTTTCGAGGTCGGCGCCGAGCAAAAGAAAATCTCCCGCGTACAAGATCTTGCGCAGGCGGCTAAGAAATTCGGTGCTGGCCCTGCCGTCAAAATTTCCAATCGTGCTGCCCAGGAAAAGCACCAGCAGCCGTTCGCCTTCCTGGCGCCGCGCCGCCACTTCCAGCAGGCCGTCCAGATATTCGCGTTCGAAGCCGACAATGCTGACGCAGCCGACATCACTCAATTCGCGCTCGCAATGCGCCAAAGCAGTGCGCGAGATTTCGATCGGATAGTAGGAAGTGCGCTGTCTGCGACACAATTCTTCCAGGATCAGCCGTGTTTTCCGGCCGGTGCCGCTGCCGAGTTCCGCAACCATCACAGGGTCGGGCAGATTGCGGACAATTTCCGAAACGTGATTCGTCAGGATGTTCTCTTCGGCGCGCGTCAATCCGTACTCGGGGAGCGTGCAGATCACTTCGAAGAGCCCCGACCCCACGGAGTCGTAAAAATACTTCGAGGGTAGTTCCTTCTGGCCACTCTTCAGAAGGCCGTCGCGCACCATCAGCGCGAACTCATTGGTTTTTGCCGCCGCCGTAGCTGCATGCGCTGCCATTGGTGTCACCGTTTCCTTCCATTCGGCTTTCATTCGAGTTCGCCTTATCTCAGTTCGATACGCATCGGAATCCGGAATAGACATATTGATAGTGCGGCTGAAACCAATTTCGGAATGAGCGGCGCAGCATGGACGCGGCCGTGCGGGAGGAGCCGCCTTTCAGCACATAGTGTTTTCCATCAAAAAAATTCGCCGAATATCCCTGATAAAACGGAAAGGGTTCGAAATCCGGCAACGGCGCAAACAGGCTGGACGTCCATTCCCATCCATTACCCAGTTGCCCCGCTACTCCGAATGCGCTCTCGTTTTCGGGAAAGGCGTTCACCGGCACCGGATCCCAGCGCGAAAAATCAAAATTCCCACGTACGCTTTGCTGGATTGATTCGCCCCAGGGGAAGGCGCGTTCCGCTGCTTGGGAAGTGCCGTATGCGGCGCGATGCCATTGCGCCTCGGTGGGCAACGATTTTTTTGCCCAGCGTGCAAACGCGCTGGCTTCTGCGTGGCTCACATACACCGGCCAATCCGGCATCAACGGCAGTTCCTGAAACATCGCCCGGTAGAACCATTGGCCGTCGCGCAATTTCCAAAATGCTGGGTGCTGAATATTTTGTGTTTCCTTCCAACCCCAGTCGTCCGCGCTCCACAAGCTAGAATCGCGGTAGGCCCCTGATCCCATAAACTCCAAATACTCGGCGTTCGTGACCATGTACTTGTCGATCTGAAATGCGGGAACTTCCACCTGCAGCGCCTCGAACTCGTTATCCCAGCCGAACGGACCGTGGCCTTGCCGAGAGAGACCGAGAGTCGCTCGACCCGCCGGAATTTTCACCATGCGAGCTTCGACCGGCGCCGCGCCAAAGATGGCCTCTTGTTGCGGATGCTTACTCTCGACCGGCAACCGGTGAAACATATACGCCAGGGTTTCGGCGTGCATCAGCCGGTGCTCGATCGCTACATGCACAAGGGTTTCCGTAGAGACAGTTCCAAACGCGGAAGCCTCACTCGAATCGAGTTCGTCGAGAAAATGGTCCAGCTCGTGGCGCACCCTGTCGCGATAGCGTTTCACCGTTTCCAGCGCTGGCCAATCCTCGGCAGTGTCGGTAGGCAGGCCTCCGCCTACAGGATCGATGCCGAAGGCAAACAGCTTGTCGAACTGCGGATGAAAAGAGTGCAATCGCGATTCATCGTAGCGGAAGAGATTCAGGTCGAAGGCTTCCAGGTGCCCGAGATAGAAAATGATGCGGTGCCGTTCGGGAATTGGTCTTTCGTATAGACATCGCTCTCGAACAACTCGAAACAGCTCGTCGGTGTTTTGCCGAGCTTCGCGCCACTGCTGGCGAAGAGTGGCGCTCTGGAACGCTCTCGTCGGTGTAGCCATCTGGTGCCTCGCCGGTCCGGGCTGGGATTCCCTCAACCATCCCATCAGATGCAGGGGAGGAAGATATGAGCATAGAAAACGGCTAACGCCAAGAGATATACCTTAATCCCTCTATTTCCAAGCAGTTTGAGGTGAGAGGAGAGGGGTTTTCCACGCGCGGATCAGAAAAAACTAGCCGCCCGCGATGGCTCCTACGATCAGTAGCGGCTCGGCGCCTTTTGCCACATCGCCGGGCAGCAGCGCATCCGGAGATTCGTGCGAAAAATCCTCCTGACAGGCAAAGAATCTTACAAATGGCCGCCGCTGCTGCGTCACTTGGTCGCGAATCGTTCCACACAACATCGGATATTGCGCTTCGAGCGCGCCGAGAACCGAGAGCAGCGTTACCGGTCCTTCCACGTTGAGCTGCACTTCGCTTCCCACGCGAGCGAGAGTGCGCAGATGCGCCGGAAGTACCACACGAATCATGGCAGCGTCTGCACCTCAACGGAAAGCACCGCCGGCAGATCGCGCACGATTGGCGTCCAACTGTCTCCCGCATTGGAAGAAGCGTACACCTGACCGCCGGTGGTTCCAAAATAAACACCGCACGGATCGAGTGTGTCGACAGACATGGCGTCGCGCAAGACGTTCACATAACAATCGCGTTCCGGCAACCCCTTGCCGAGCTCTTCCCATTCGTCACCACCGCTCTTGCTGCGATAGACGCGCAACTTTCCATCCAAAGGAAAATGTTCCGAATCGCTTTTGATGGGAACAACGTAAATGGTCTCCGGCTCGTGGGCGTGAATATCAATCACGAAACCAAAATCCGTCGGCAGGTTTCCGCTGATCTCCTTCCACGAATCGCCGGCATCGTCGGTGCGCATCACGTCCCAGTGCTTCTGCATAAAAAGTACATTGGGACGAATCCCGTGCATGGCGATGTGATGCACGCAATGACCTACCTCTGCGTTCGGATCCGGAATGTACTGCGAATGCAAGCCGCGGTTAATTGGCTGCCAGGTTTTGCCAGCGTCATCGGTGCGGAAAGCGCCGGCCGCGGAGATAGCGATGAACATCCGCTCGCGATTTTTTGGGTCGAGAATTATGGAGTGTAGGCACATGCCTCCCGCGCCCGGTTGCCAATGCGGTCCGGACCCGTGGCCGCGAAGACCGGAAAGTTCTTCCCAATTTTGTCCACCATCGCTGGAGCGGAACAGCGCTGCGTCTTCCACTCCCGCGTATACGGTGTCTGGATCGTCCAGCGACGGCTCAAGGTGCCACACACGTTTGAATTCCCAGGGATGCGCAGTGCCGTCGTACCACTGGTGCGTTCCGGGCACGCCGTCGTACACAAATTTATTCCCTACCGGCTCCCACGTTTTGCCGCCATCGTTACTGCGCTGAATCAATTGCCCGAACCACCCGCTGCATTGCGACGCATACAAACGATTCGGATCCACGGGAGATCCTTTAATGTGGTACATCTCCCAGCCGGCAAAGTGCGGACCGTTCACTTCCCACTTTTCGCGCTTTCCGTCGGAAGTCAGAACGAACGCGCCCTTGCGAGTTCCCACCAGCAGTCTCACGCCGCTCATCTTTCTCTCCTTTGGAGTGCGGTAGCTCGCCACCGCTTTAGGATGCAGCCATCAACGACCGATTCCGCGTTCGTCAGGGACGCTAGTCAAGACGATTCGACACTAGTGTATATTCGACTTTCGACGAAAAGTCGTCCATTTCTTATCCATTCTTCGCGCCGTTGAAACTTAGATCCCGCGAAAACTAGTCTGCCACATCACTTGTTAAATGCAAGTTAAAAGTGTTAGCATGCAAATATGCCCACTGCCAAGCCGGCCGCAAAGCGCCGCTCCGGGTGTCCTCTCAACGCCTCGGTGGAAATACTGGGCGACCGCTGGTCACTTTTGATCGTCCGCGACATGATGCTGCGGGGTTTTCGCAGCTACAAACAATTCCTCGGCTCTTACGAACGCATTGCCACAAATATTCTTGCGGATCGGCTGCGGCGCCTCGAAGAACACGGAATCATCACCTCTCAAACGGATCCATCCGATGGACGCAAACTGATCTATCTGCTCACGAAGAAAGGAATCAACTTGGCTCCGGTCCTTACCGAGATGGTGCTGTGGTCCGCCGTTCACGAGCAAGTGGAAAATCAAGCCCTTGTCGAACTAATGCGGAAAGACAAACAGGGATTCGTGGTGGAGATACGGAGACGTTGGGCCGAAGAAGTCGCCAAGCTGAACTCCGGCAAGGCCCCTGCTGCGTAGAGAGCGAATTCTCCAACTTTCCTATTCCGCAAGCCCGAAAATGTTGCGCAGCGCCTTCTTGTCGGCACCGGTACCTGCAAAATCGTCGAAGGAGCTCTTGGCCGCTTCGATGATGTGACGCCGGATGAAGGGCGCGCCTTCTCTCGCTCCCTGCTCGCTGCTCTTGATGCAGCATTCCCATTCGAGAATTGCCCAGCCGGGAAAATCGTATTGCGTCAGTTTCGAAAATATCGCGCGGAAGTCCACCTGTCCGTCGCCAGGCGAACGAAACCTGCCGGCGCGCTGCAACCATGGCTGGTAACCACCATAGACGCCTTGCTTGCCGGTGGGACGAAACTCCGCGTCTTTCACATGGAACATCTTGATGCGCGAGTGATAGAAATCGATGAACTGCAGATAGTCCAGCTGCTGCAGCACAAAATGACTGGGATCGAAAAGCATGCAACAGCGCGGGTGTTCGCGTACTCGGTCCAGGAACATTTCGAACGTCGCGCCATCGTGCAGATCTTCACCCGGATGAATTTCAAAACAAAGATCGACTCCGGCTTTGTCGAAGGCATTGAGAATCGGCAGCCAGCGTTTTGCTAGTTCGGCAAACGCAGTTTCAATCAGGCCTGCGGGCCGCTGCGGCCAGGGATAAATGTACGGCCACGCCAGCGCGCCCGAAAACGTGACATGCGCTTTCAACCCCAGGTTTGCCGAAGCGCGAGCGGCAAGGCGCAACTGCTCAACCGCCCAAGCCTGGCGCGCCTTTGGATTGCCGTGTAGCTCTTTCGGGGCGAATCCGTCGAACATCGCATCGTACGCGGGATGGCAAGCTACCAGTTGACCTTGCAAGTGCGTGGAAAGCTCGGAGATAACCAGATTGTTCTGGGCGACAACGGCGCGAACGCCTTCGCAGTATGCCTTGCTCTCCGCCGCGCGCTTCAAATCGAACAGCCGCGCATCCCACGTCGGAATCTGCACCGCCGCATAGCCCAGATTCGCCGCCCATCCGCAGATGGTATTGAGCGTGTGAAAAGGCGCGGTGTCCGAAGCGAACTGTGCAAGAAAAATTCCTGGACCCTGCATCGTTTTCATTTTGCGCTCGCTAATCCTGATACTTTGTTGTTAATCCGTTCGCCAATCGCGTGGGACTTGCACGAAAGAAGCGTTGAGCGCGGCGACGGATGGGCAGCCGAGCAGCAGCAGCGTGCGCACAAGGTCAGCCCGCAAAATACTCAACGCCACACTCACACCGGCTTGTCCTGCCGCAGCCATCGCGTAGCCGTACGCGCGCCCAATCAGAACTGCGCGTGCACCGAGACACAACGCCTTGGCGATGTCGCTGCCCCGCCGGATGCCGCCGTCCATTAATACTTCAAGATCGCGGCCGGCCGCAGCCACCACTTCCGGCAGCGCCCGCAACGTCGGAGAAACTCCATCCAATTGCCGCCCGCCATGATTGGAAACCACCACCGCCGCTGCGCCTTCATCCGCGGCACGGCGCGCGTCGTCGCCGGTCAGCACGCCCTTGATAATGATGGGACCAGGCCATGCTTTGCGCAGCCATCGCAGATCTTCCCACGCGACCACCGAGCCCGCGAGCCCCGCGGTCACGTCCACCAGGGTCATCGGCCCTCTCCCCGGCACGACGATGTTCTCCAGCTTCGGCAAACCGCCGTCCATCAAAAAGGACGCTAGCCATGCGGGTCGCGCGAGAAATTGTCCCAAGTGCGGTATTTTTTCCAGCGTCGTTCCGCCAAGGAGCTCGCGTAAACCATTGCGAGGATCGCGTTCACGGTTTCCCGCAACAGCCGTATCTATAGTGACCACCAACGCAGAAAATCCGGACAGACGCGCGCGTTCGATGGCCGCTTCGGCAGCGCCTTGTCCACCAACCAGATAAAGCTGGTACCACACGTTGCCGGACGAAGCGGCTCGAACCTTTTCCAACTTGTGCCCGGAGATGGTGGAAAGCGTGAACGGAATTCCGTCTGCGCCGGCCGCGGCGGCTGCCGCCAGTTCTCCATCGGGGTGCATGAGCCTGCTGTAGCCGATGGGAGCCAGGATCGCTGGAAAGGCAATCTCGTTGCCAAGGACTTTTGTTCTCAGGTCGCACTGTTTGATGGCAACCGCGTGCCTGGGGCGGAAAATAACTTCGTCGAAAATGCGCGTGTTTCCGCGCAGCGTGACTTCATCCGCGGCCCCGCCATCCAGATAGTCGAACACGACTCGCGGAAGGCGGCGACGCGCGAGGACGCGCAAATCTTCGATGTTCACCACTCTTCGCAGTGCGGCAGCCGAAGCCATTCGGATCCTTGGGCCTGAAATGTAAGAATGCGCTCAAGATGATGCTACTCGCAACGCGAAACGTCCAGCTTGAGATTTTCTATCGGCGTGTCGCACCGGTGGATTTGCGTCACGTTTCCGCAACCAAGTCAGCCTGCTAAATGCTGGTCAAGGCACGAACGACCCATACCCGTGAACGCACCCGCATTCCGAGGAATCCTGCTGCGCGGATTGCGGAATGCATGTTAGAAAGGAAGTGACAACCGACCCCTGCTATCGGGGAACCGGACGCCACGCGTGCCGAAGATATGCGCATAACCTTTTTCACCGCCCACTCGCGCATCGAATAACCGTGTGACAAAGGAGCTTTACCATGAGTGATTTTAAATGTGACGCCCTGGTTTTCTTTGGCGCCACCGGCGATCTGGCTTACAAGAAAATTTTCCCGGCGCTGCAATCCATGTTGAAGCGCGGGCATCTTAGCGTCCCGGTGATCGGTGTGGCCAAAACGGATTGGAAGCTTGAGCAGTTTCAAGCCCATGTGCACGATAGCCTCCAAGCACACGGCGGAGTCGATTCCGCGGCTTTCGACAAACTGAAAGGTTTATTGCGCTACGTGGGCGGCGATTACTCCGACCCTGCAACCTTTCAGGCCATCTGCAAGCAACTTCAAGGCGTACAACATCCGGCGCACTATCTAGCCATCCCGCCAGTTCTATTTGGCAAGGTCGTCGAACAGTTGGCAAAATCGGGCTCCGCGCAGGGCGCGCGCGTCATTGTCGAAAAGCCCTTTGGCAATGACCTTGCTTCGGCGCAAGAACTCAATCGCATCTTGCACGCAGCCTTCCCGGAATCCGCGATTTTTCGCATTGACCACTACCTTGGCAAGCAGCCCGTCAACAATGTTGTCGTTTTCCGGTTCGCCAATGCCTTCATGGAATCCTTCTGGAATCGCAACCATGTCGAAAGCGTGCAGATCACCATGGCGGAAAATTTCGGTGTGGAAGACCGCGGCTCTTTTTACGATCAAACTGGCACCATTCGCGACGTAGTCCAAAACCATCTTTTCCAATTGCTTTGCAACCTCGCGATGGAACCCCCGGTCCGTACGGACAGTGAAACTGTCCGCGATGAAAAAGTGAAGATACTGAAGGCGATGCGGCCGCTGCAACCAGGCGATGTCGTCCGTGGACAATTCCGTGGCTACCGCCAGGAAAAGGGAGTCGCTCCGGATTCGAAGGTGGAAACTTTTGCCGCGGTTCGGCTGGAGCTCGATTCCTGGCGCTGGAAAGGTGTTCCCTTCTATATTCGCGCGGGAAAGAACTTGCCCGTTACCTGCACGGAGGTGGTCGGCCGTCTCAGGAAACCTCCATCGGTCGTTGAAGAGAAAGCTCTTTCTGAAAACCATTTGCGGTTTCGCATCAGCCCCGAGATGACTATCGCCTTGCGGGCGACGGTCATGGCTCCCGGCGAGTTGATGAAAGGCGAGAACGTGGAAATGGTCGCCAGCCGCCATCCCGGCCCGGAGGAGATGGAAGCATACGAGCGCCTGCTGGGCGACGCCATGGTGGGAGATGCCACTCATTTTGCCCGCCAGGATTATGTGGAAGAGGCGTGGCGAATCGTCGACCCGGTTTTGAAAGCAGGCACTCCAGTCTACGAATACGACAAGGGGACTTGGGGCCCGGGTGAAGTCCAAAAAGTTTCGCCCGCAGGAGGCTGGCAGAATCCTATCGCCGCCGACCAGGAAGATTTCCGCGTCGCAGCCCAAGCCGATTAATAAGTAGAAGCTATCTCACAAACAATTCTTTAGGAGGTCGGGGCTTCAGTTTACCCAGAGCCTCGAAGGGCCCCGACGCACAAGAACAGAAAATCTAGGCTCTAGCCCCTGAAGAAAACCTCGCAAGGACTGGCCGCAAATTACTCAGGAGGGTACCCCAGATGAGTGCAGCTTTGGCGGACTTGGATCGTCGCTTTGAAATTCCCGGCGTTGCCGAAGTGGTGAGAGGAAACGGCGGACTGCCCAAAGTCCGCGTCACCACTCCCGAATGTGTAGGCGAGATGTATCTGCACGGCGCGCATGTGACGTCCTGGCAACCTGCCGGCGAAGGCGAGGTACTTTTTCTCAGCTCGAAGTCGCAATGGGAGAACGGGCACGCGATCCGTGGAGGAGTGCCGATCTGTTTTCCGTGGTTTCGAGGCAAGGCGAACGATCCCAAAGCGCCGGCGCATGGATTCGTCCGTACGAAAGCGTGGCAGATCGGATCGATCACGCAGGCCG
>Ga0210383_10000821_pt1 | contig 28455 bp, 24 predicted proteins | sample IncBWC14OmetaG_FD_160072 | JGI IMG/M metagenome (GOLD analysis project Ga0210383, IMG submission 160072) | Forest soil microbial communities from Barre Woods Harvard Forest LTER site, Petersham, Massachusetts, United States - Inc-BW-C-14-O ... | reverse complement strand
GCACAGAACATGATTGCCCGCATCCGCCAGGCATGCGCCCGACACCAGGCCCACATAACCGGAGCCGAAAATCGTAATTCGCATGCGTAATATTCTGATTTAACTAGGAAAAGTGACCCGAAAGCGTAGCGGTTTTGAGGATTCAAGTAAAGCTTGGGTCAGATCCAAGGATCCTTGAGCAGCTTCCGCTCCCAGGCCAAGGCGCTGGACACAATCGCCTTGAGGTCATCATGGCGCGGCCGCCATCCCAACTCGGTGCGAATGCGCTCGGCACGCGCGACCAAGTACGCCGGATCGCCGGCCCGGCGCGCTTCCTCGCGAACAACCAAGGGTTTGCCGCCGACGCTCTCGACCATCCTCAAGACTTCGCGCACCGAATAGCCGTGTCCATAGCCGACATTGAGCGTGTTTGACTTGCCTCCGCCGCGCAGGTACTGCAAGGCGTTTAAGTGCGCGGCAGCCAGATCCTCGATATGCAGATAGTCGCGCACGCCGGTGCCGTCCGGTGTGGGGTAGTCGCTGCCGAATACCGATACATGCGGCCGCTTGCCCACCATGGCCTCACAGGCCACTTTGGTGAGCAAGGTGGCGCCGGGCGTGGCCTGGCCGATGCGGCCGTGCGAGCCCGCCACATTGAAGTAGCGCAGCGCCACATAGCGCAGTGGATTGACCGCCGCCACATCCCGCAGCATCCACTCACTCATGAGCTTGGAAGTGCCGTAGGCGTTGATGGGAAGGGTCGGCGAATCCTCGCTGGCATAGCCGTCTTTCGGCATGCCGTACACGGCGGCGGTGGAAGAAAATACAAAGTTCTTGATCTGGTTTTCGATGCAGGCTTGCAGGAGCGTGCGGGTCGAGCAGGTATTGTTGCCGTAGTACTTGAGCGGCAGCGCCACGGACTCCGGCACCACGGTATGCGCGGCAAAATGCATCACCGTATCGACCTGGTGCTCGGCCAGCAGCCGCGAAACCAAATCGAAATCGCCAACGTCGCCAACGATGAGGTCGCCGGCCGTGACCGCCTGGCGAAAGCCCTTGCTTAAGTTATCGATGACGACGACTTGTTCGCCGGCCTCGCCCAATTGGCGAACCACGTGACTGCCAATGTAGCCGGCACCGCCGGTGACTAAAATCGCCCCGTTCGCCAAATTCCCACCCCGCCCGTCCCTAAGACTTAATTCGGCCTTGCGGTATCCGAAGGCCCGGTCATTCTAACAACTCGTCGGGGTTTGAGGCTGGTCACTTTCCGATCATCGGTGGCCATAGTGGACTGGCGCGCCCACATGAGATCGTGCGGTTGCGGCGCGGGCGTGTATTCGGCAACCACATCGCTCAATATTTGCAGAGAACGCTGACAATCATAGCGGCCCATCGCTTCCAAAACCTCGTTCAACAACTCCTGCACGCGGTCCCATGGGAGTGAGTGCTCGATCGCGCGAAGAATCATGGGATGCTGTGTACCGGTAACGTTATTGCCGATGAGCAACTCCTCGTAGAGCTTCTCCGCAGGACGTAAGCCGGTATAGGAGATCTCGATGTCGCCTTCAGGATGTTCGTCATCGCGCACCGTCAAACCCGCCAGATGAATCATGCGCCGTGCGAGATCGCCAATCCTCACAGGTTTGCCCATGTCGAGCACGAAGACATCGCCGCCATCCGCCATGGAGCCTGCCTGAATCACGAGCTGCGCCGCTTCAGGAATGGTCATGAAGTAGCGGATCACTTCCGGATGCGTGACGGTAACCGGACCGCCGGCCTTGATCTGCTCATTGAACAAAGGCACAACCGAGCCGGAAGAGGCTAAAACGTTGCCGAATCGCACCATGCAGAACAAGGTCTTGCTGCCGCGCCGCTGCAGTCCCTGAAGGACGATCTCGGCAAAGCGCTTCGTAGCGCCCATCACATTGGTGGGATTCACCGCTTTGTCGGTCGACACCAGGACAAACGTTTCGACCTCGGCCTCGTGCGCGGCTTCCGCCGCATACCAGGTCGAAATGACATTGTTGTTGATGCCCTCGATGACGTTCTGTTCGACGATGGGCACGTGCTTGTAGGCTGCTGCGTGATACACGGTCTGTACCCGGTAGGCATGCAAAATGTCGCGAAGACGATTCTTGCAATGCGCGTTGCCGATGAGTCCGGCTAACTCGACTGAGAGGGAATTCTTCTCGGCGAACGCCCGCAGCTCGCGCTCGATGTTGTAGAGGGCGAGTTCGGACATTTCGAACAGAATCAGGCGCTTGGGACCCAAGCCGATGATCTGCCGGCAGAGCTCCGATCCGATCGAACCCCCAGCTCCCGTGACCAGGACCACCCTGTCTCGGATGCAGGCATCGAATAAGCCGGCTTTGGGGGGCACCGAGTCCCGCCCCAAGAGATCAGCGATATCAACCTCGCGCAGATCGGCGAGATTTGCCTTGCCGGTCACGAGCTGCTCGATGTCCGGCACGGTCTGCACGTGGACACTTAGTGTCTCGAGCTTAGTCAAGATCTCGTGCCTGCGGCGGCGAGTCAACGACGGCACTGCGAGCAAAATCCGGTCAATGCCATGCGCTCTGATCAGAATCGGCAAGTGATCCGGTGAGTGCACCTTGATGCCGTTGACCATGCGGCCGTGCAGGCTATTGTTATCATCCACGAACAGCACGGGGTTAAACGAACGGGTGGTCGATAGCATGGTGGAGAGATGGGCTCCGGCATCGCCGGCGCCATAGATTGCGACTCGGGCAACGGTCGGTTGAATATATCGCCGCAGCAAGTAGTAGCGGACTACGAATCGCGATCCTGCGACGTACAGCAACGCAACGCAGGAATAAATCGCAACGACGCTCCAGGCGAGTGACGCGACATGCAGCAATTCACCCGCAATCCCAAGGATGACGGCGCTCACCGCGACCGCCAACGCCACCGCAAAAATTGCCTGGTGTCCCAAAAAGCGGATCACTGCGCGATAGAGTCCAGCCCGGACGAATATGGGCAGGCTGACGGCGATCACCGCGACAAAGGCGGGCCACTCCTTCCAATCGAATACGGGGTAACCGGCTTTAAGACTGATGGCAGTCCACAGCGCGAGGGGAATCATCAGGCAGTCGGTGCAAATCGAAATCAGGCGTTTCAAGGGTCGCGGCAGCTCTACCGTCTTGCGCGCGAAATTTCCGCCAATCAGGACCAACTTGGGATCCAATCGAACCTCCTTGACACAGCCTCCGAAGCCGTTTCATCGTTGAAACGCATATTGTTGCTTCTTTTTGCGGCTTCTACGACTTACTCCCTCGTACACAGTGTACCCAACTATTTAGGAATAAAACACTTAATCGAAAGATTACGCGTACTTAAGAAGGAACGCTGAATGCCGACTCTGGTTGACAAAGCGAAGACCCGAAACCGCAGTGGTATAACGTGCTCTTTGAACCTCAACATGTGCTCAATGCCGGCCGTAAGGGAATCCCTTGGCCGCCAATATCTACACCACGAGGAGTGCGAAGGCGCCAACGGGCTCGGAAGGGCAACAACCAGACTGCCCATGTAGCCAAATGCCGACAATGAATGGTGCAACACCTGCTACTCCTGGTTAATTGCGACAATTTCCTCAGCGTTTGAGTTCCAAGTAGTTAACGTCAAACGTTCCGTCGTCGTCCGGTTTCGTCTTATTCTTGGGCAAGAGCCGCGCGAATTGCGAGCAGCGTCTGGACTCGGGGAGGATTAGAGAAAACCCAGCGCAAAATGCGGCCGAGCTGCGAGATGCCGTACCACGGGATCTCAGAGCCTCCCGTGTGGAATGAAGCGAAGCGTTTCAGTTCCAGCCGAGTCTCGCAGCTTGGCCATATTCTGCTGATCGTGAAGCTGAATGCCTCATGGGGCGTGCGTGACCACTCTATCCCAGGCAGTGCTTTCGCTCTGATATTGGACCAAGATACATCCGCGAGGCGTTGGCGGCGCGCGAACTTGTCGAGCAACCAAGGACACTCCTCGTCCAGGCGAGCAATGACGAACGACGGGATTGCCGACGGGTAGTAACGTGCCGCGAGCATTAGCGGCGGCACCGCCCACCACAGTGCCTGATCGTTCGGACGTGCGGCCAGGATTTTCTCCCAGTCGCTGGGAACGAATTGCTGCGCCAGCCGAGCAATATCGTGCAATTGAATCAGCCTCAGACCGTGGGCGCGCATGTTCCCCGCGGCGTGTAACAGTAGATGCATCATCAGAGACGCGGCCGAGGGATAGCTGTTGAGGCCAACGTGAGTCTCGCGCGGAAAGACAAACTGAGTAATGTCGGTCTCGCTAACCGGAAGGCGCTCTCTAATACTTGTATGTAATTCGATCTTAATTGGGTTATCGATATGCTCGCCGAAGCTCGCAGAAGTCGTTCTTACGCGGGGCTCAAACAGCCGATCTCGCCAACTGGTGAAGGTACCTTCAAAGCCGCAGTCCTCCAGCAGTCGAGTTGCTGTTTTCACATCTGCCTCGTGCGCGAGCAAATCAACGTCGGCCATGGGCCGCTCGCCGGTCGCGTAGAGACCGATCGCGTGCAACGCCGCGCCTTTAAGTGCCACGAGTGCAATTCCTTCACGCGCGGCCTGGGCATCGATCCGATGCAGCAGCCGCGCGATCTTCCGATGTCGTCCTTCGATGTGATTGCGCTGTTCCTCGAGAAACAGCCGCCAGCCCACTGGACTCTTCCAGCGCAGGCCGGCATACAATAGCGACGAAATTCCCTGCATAGTCGCGACGGCCCGAGCGACACGCCATTCGAATTCGCCCCACAGTGGCGGCTCGTCCGTCGGGTCGGTAACCTCGCGCGCCAAAGTCTCGGTCACCTCCCGTAGTGCGGATTCAACTTTGGCGAGCGGCGGGAGCGGTATTGTGACTCTGTTCACGGTGCACCTATCTATGAGTACCCTGTCCCATCATTCGAGTTGCTCCGCTATCAGAAAAACCCGGGGTTGGTTGATATCCAATCTCGCCCACGAGCTCCACCACGTGCGACCATTAATTTACGATCATCAGGCCAAGATATTCGTGAAGCGCGCGCTCCGTCTTGCGAAGTGATTCGGAACTTGGCAGCCACCCACGCGCACCAAAATCGACTTGTCCGGTCGTACGCTGTGCAGTGGGCGCCGGTATCGGTTGCATGCCCGCAAGTTGCATCAGCCGCACAGCTCGCGGCATGTGATAGGCCGATGTCACCAAAATAAACGGCGACTTGCCAACCACCGCAACAATACTGCCGGCTTCATCTGCCGTATCCAATGACTTATCAAGTTTCACAATCGAATCAGAATCAACTCCAAAATCGACCGCGAACTGCGCGTATCCGATCGCGGTCGCTGTCTCGTGTCCGGAAGCGCCCCCCGAGACGACAAGACTCGCGCCATGTACTTTGCGCATGAGCCGGACGCCTTCCGCGATACGCGCCAGTGAATCCTCTCGTAGCGCCGCTGTAATGGGAATTCCGTCGCGTGGCGCATAACCGCTTCCCAGAACGACGATGTAGCGGACGGGCGGCAGATTCCTAACATCATCGATTCCAGAAAAACGGTGCTCCAGAGGACCTAACAGTGCATCTGCTACCGGAGCAGTTGCCGAGAGGTAGACGAGAGAAGCAGCGCCGATCCAGAGCGCGGCTGAGATCCTGCGCCAACCACACAGTCGAACGATTGCGCCCGCAAATGCGATCAGAAATCCGCACATCAGTGGTGTCGCCAGCGCGCCGACCAATTGTTTGAGGAAATGCGTCAAATGCACTTTCGAGAGCACACTTACCGAATCGCCTCGTCCATGACGTCGCTCACGACGCTGCAAGTTCGATCCATATGTTCGAGCGCCAATGTCGGATGAACCAAAAACATTAGACTCGTTTCTCCCAGTTCTCGCGCGATGGGCAGCCGCTGCGTGGGGCGCGAATCAGAACCGTCAAATGCGCGCTCCAGGTAAACCTCCGAACAGGAACCGGAGAAACACGGAACGCCCCTTGCGGTAACTTCGGCAATGATTCGGTCACGCGTCCAATTCGATTTCAGGCGCTCGGCATGCAGGAACGCGTAAAATTTATAGTACGCATGTTTTATCTGTTTATTGGGTACCGGCACTCGAAGCCCGCTGAGGTCCCCCAAACCTGCACATAACCGTTGCGCGTTCAAACGCCGCCGGTCGATCCAATCCTCGAGCTTCGCCAATTGCCGTCGTCCGATCGCTGCCTGGAACTCCGTCATCCGCCCATTCGTGCCGAAAGAGTCATGCAACCATCGAAACCCAGGCGGATGATCCTGGCGATGAGCGGCTCGATAATCCTTGCCGTGATCCTTGAATGACCAGGCGCGCGACCATAAAGACTCATCCTGCGTCGCCAATAAACCGCCTTCGCCGCCGGTGGAAATGATTTTGTCCTGACAAAAGGAAAATGCACCGAAATCGCCAAAGCTTCCTACCGCACGGTCCTGATACTGCGCACCATTTGCTTGAGCGCAGTCCTCAATGACGGATATATTCTTGCTTTTGGCCAGAGACAGAATGGGTTCCATTTCGCAGGGCCATCCAGCCAAGTGGACCACGATGATGGCGCGCGTCCGCGGCGACAGGACCCGCTCGATGGTTGATGCGGAAATGTTCTGGCTGTCTCGATCGACATCGGCAAACACCGGCCTCGCACCCCGCAGGACTGCGCAACTAGCCGAGGCAATAAAGCTGCGGGGCGACGTTACCACCTCGTCTCCAGGACCGATTCCCAACATGGCCAGCGCAATTTCGAGCGCGATCGTGCCGTTTGCCAAAGTCACTGCATGCCGAACGCCGATGGCGCTCGCGTATTCTTGCTCGAACGATCGTCCTTCGGTTCCGGTCCAATAATTTACGCGACCTGAGCGCAACACGGCCATGGCCGCGGCGACTTCATCATCATCATAGTGCGGCCACACCGGGAACTTCAGCTGAGCGGTCAAGCTACTAGCTGCCCGACCTGGGGTTAGGCGCGTTGTACTCATATAGAACCCTACCTTTGTCTCGCCGGGACGCCCGCCACCGTCGATCCGTTGGCGACATCGGCAACGACAGCCGCCCCTGCACCTACTGTCGCATTGCAGCCAATAGCAATCCCCTGCCGGATCGTCGCGGCGATACCGATCCATGACCGATCGCCCACGCGCACATCACCAGCTAAATGCGCACCCGGGCAGATATGTACGCCATCGCCGATAATACAGTCATGATCGACCGTAGCTCCGGTGTTGACGATGCATGCAGAACCAAGCTTGGCACCGGCATTGATTGCCGACTGCGCGAATACAACGCAGCCAGGGCCGATCGATGCGAATTTGCTGACATACGCCATTGGATGCACGATCGAAACCACTTCAAATCCGGATTGACGAGAGCGATCGGTCAATTCCAATCGCAGGCTCGCATCGCCGACCGCCACAATGGCGGAAGAGAATTCCCGCTTTTGCGCGGTCAAATCGCCCAACGTCCCCACAACGGGCAAGCCCAACTGTGAGCCAAGCGACGCGGCCCGATCGTCGAGGAAGGCTACATTTATCCAGCCCAGCAGGAGCGCAGTATCGGCGACAACCTTGCCGTGGCCGCCGGCGCCGATAATCAGCAGTCCATTCAATTGTTTGTCCCTCGAAAGCGATCCATGGTTGCGTGTCCGGGATGGGAAATGCCTCTCGCATTAATCACATCGGCTACTGTCTTGCAAAGAATGCGCAAATCCAACATAAATGAGCGATGATCGACATACCATACGTCCAATTTGAACTTCTCCTCCCAACCAAGCGCGTTGCGGCCATTCACCTGTGCCCAACCCGTGATTCCAGGCGCCACTTCATGTCGCCGCTTCTGTTCGAGAGTGTATAAAGGAAGATATTCCATCAGTAGAGGTCTTGGGCCAACAAGGCTCATTTCGCCTCTGAGCACGTTGATCAATTCTGGCAATTCATCAAGGCTTGTGCGCCGCAGATGTTTCCCCAGCCGAGTCAATCGCTCACCGTCAGATAGCGCGTCGACACCATCCGTCTTCATAGTGCGGAATTTCAACAAGGTGAACAATTCGCCGCCTCGACCCGGGCGGGATTGCCGGAAAAACACCGGTGGTCCCATGCTTAGACGCACAGCCAATCCAACTATTACGAATATCGGCGACAGCAGCAGAATCCCTATCGCCGCGACGGTGAAGTCGAATGCACGCTTCATCGGGCTTCGCCACAAACACGAATCAACACGGTTTGAATCTTTGCCGCGAGGTCATCGCGCGAGAACTCTCTTTCGGCCAGTCTACGCGCGTTTAGGCCAGCAGACGCTATACGCCCTGGTTCGTCAGCCAAAACCTGCAAGTCAGCCGCAGCCAGTTGCGGATCGGCGTCCAGCCTGATCCCCGCTTTTGCCTCCTGTAGCATTTCGGCATGCCAGCCGCCATAGTTGATCGCCACGCAGCAGCCCGCAGCCAGCGCATCGAAAAACTTGTTGGCCGAATTGGATTCCATTTCTGGTATTGGCAGAAACAAAGAGGTCGCGACATCCACGGCAGAAAGCATCGCTGGCACTTCCGATTTGGCGACTCTCGATAGCATCAGAAAATTGCGGCTCAGAATGCCTTCCGAGTGCGCCAGCGCGGCCACCTTCTCTTTCTCGAGTCCATCGCCAACCGTCAGGAAAACGAAACGCGGATCCTCCTTGAGCGCGGCAGCGATGCGCACCAAGTATGAGACTCCATTGAGCCAACCCAGAGTACCAAGATATCCAACCAGAATCTTGCTATCGTCGATCCCCATCCGCTGACGAAACGCGCGGCCATGCGCAGGATTGCGCTGAAATAGTTCCAAGTCTGCGGCGTTTGGAACGATCGCGACCTTTTGTTGGGGGTAACCAGTCCGCAATACTCCCTGCGCCATGCCCGGCGATAGTGCAATCACAGCTGCAGAGTTCGAATAGGAAAAACGCTCCAGAGCTCTCGCTGCAAAACGCAAAACAGGGTTTTTCAACGCGCCGATTGCAATCGGCACATCCGGCCAGAGGTCTCGTACCTCGAACACCATGGGTATACCTCGAAGGCGCGCGGCGTAGACGGCCGGAATAGCGATGGTGAGCGGAGTACTAGTTGCGAAGATGATGTCGCCTCGAAGCTGGCGAACTCGAGATGCCGCACGGATCGCGAATTTGAAGAATGCGAACACCCGTGAGAGATAGTCCATGCTGTTTGAATATCTTATGGGCAGCCAATGAACATTGATGCCGGATACATCGGTAGTAAACCAACCCCTGCGCGAAGTTGGATCCTGGAATGAGGTAATGATATCGACTCTATGGCCGGCAGCAACCCAGCGACGCCCGAGCTCGAAAGAGCGCGTACTGCCGCTCATCTCCAGTGTATTGAAGAACTGATGGAGATAGATAATGTGCACTCAGTCGATCCATGCAGCGTATCGTCGCATCCATAATTCGAGCGAAAAAGGGGCAAAGATCTCTCGATACCAGATCGACCCGCCTCCTGTGGCCTGCTCGCAATACCGATTGTACTTCCGCATCAGCGCCCCGCTATCCATGATTCCCTTTCTGGCAAGCATACTATCGGCGCCAAAGGCATCTTTAACAGACGATTTCAGTTCGTGCTTTAGCCATTCGCCTTGCGGACTGGAAAATCCCATTTTGTCCTTGCGCCAGGCGATCTCGGGCGGCAGAAACGACCGCATAGCTTCGCGCAAGCAATACTTGGTCCACCCCTTGCGGAGCTTGTACTCGTCGGGAGTTCGAAGCATCAGGTCAACAAGCCGGGAGTCCAGAAACGGCAGGCGGATTTCCCGCCCCATGGCCATCGACATCCGATCCTCGTAGTGGCACAGCGAGGGAACCGAAAATTCGCGTATATCGGCCATTTGACGCTCTGTGAGCGAGCCGCTGCCGAGACCAACCGACGCCGGATTCCAGTCTCGGAGCCATGCCCCGTCGAGGCTGCCTTCCGGGTCGCGGCGCGATGCGCTGAGCCGGCGCAACAGCGGTAGGTAGCGCTTGGCGTCGCTTAGATCAAACTGATTGACAACCGTTCGATTGGCCACAAACCCGGCAAGAACCTTCATCGCGGTGAAATAATTGCCCCGTCTGACCAAGGATTGAAGATAAAACCCGAGATATTTTCGGTAACCGAGAAATATCTCGTCGGCGCCCTGACCGCTCATGATCACCTTGATGCCTAGTTGCTTGGCGCTCGCCATCAACCGGTAGTGTCCGAGCACCGAAAGCGCCGCTACCGGCTCATCGTTGATCCAATTGAGCGCCAATAAGTCTTCGACAATCGTGTCTGCCGAAACGCGAAGGACAATTTTCTGCGCCTGCTGTTTTAGGTGCCGTTCCATGACGTTGATATGCTTCGACTCGTCGAATCGTGAATCATCGCTGACAATCGACAAGAGCTGCGGTGCGGCAAGATCGCCGCGCAGATGGTTGGCCACCGCGGCAATCGACGATGAATCGACCCCACCGGACAAAAGCACGCCAACCGGCACGTCGCTTCGCAACCTGAGCCGAACAGAATCGATGATTAACCGTCGAACCTCGTCGATACAATCCGACATAGAGATGCTGGTTGGATTGCCGTCATACACGGGCGGCGAATATCGAATCGGGCTTATCTTGGGTCGATCCATCGCAAGATCCAGCTGAAAGAAAGTCGACGCGGCCAGCTGGGTTATTTCCCTGAAAATCGTCTGCGTCGATACGTCGCTCACACCTTGATGAATGAAGCGCCCGATAACATCGCGTTCCAGTTGAAATTTTCGATCCGCCAATGTCAAAAGCGTTTTTATCTCTGAGGCAAAAATCAATTGCTGCGAATCAGAGAAGTAGTAGAGCGGCTTCTCCGAACCTGCGTCGCGCGCCAACGTCAAGGAGTGATTGCGCCGGTCAAACCACGCAAATGCTCCCATCCAATTAAATTTGGATAGTGCACGTGCCGGGCCCCATCGATGAAGAGCCGAAAGCAGCACTTCTGTGTCGGATTGCGTCGAAAAGGACTCTCCTTCCCGTCGCAGTTCCTCACGCAATTCCAAGTAGTTGTATAGCTCGCCGTTATAGACAATGGTTCCGAGTCCACCGCAATAGTCCATGGGCTGACGTCCGGCCTCGGTCAAGTCAATAATTGCGAGCCGTTGATGCCCGAGGATCAACGAACTGCGATCAAAAGTGAATGTCTGCGTTCCTTGGCCATCGGGACCACGATGAGCCTGTATCGCATGCGCGGCTTCCAATAGCGCCGGCGAAATCTGCAGCGTCGATTGAGACAATACTCCGAATATTCCGCACATCTAACCTTGCACCCGCAACACCATGACGAACGGAGCTGGCATGACCATATGCAGTCCGTTCAAGGCGCCTGTCCGCAAGCGTCGCCGAGAACGCGCGCCAAATCCGCGGCCAGTGCATTCCGATCAAAACAATTTACCGCGAGTTCGCGCGCCGTCCGCCCCGCCACCTCCAACCAGCGCCGATCCCGCAGCGCTCGTACGACCTCGCGGGCGGCGGACTCAACAGAACTGGCGCTAAGTATCAACCCCGCGCCCGCGTCTACGGCTAATTTCGATTGCCAGCCGGAGAAGTTGCTCGCTACCGGCTTGCCGGCCGCCAGGGAGTCAAAAAACTTGTTTTGCACTGCATCACGCCACACAATCTCTGGGCCGGTGAACAATGCGATTGTCATATCCGCGGCGACCGTCCACGCAACCGCTACCTTTTTTGGCTGCTTTCCCAACAGGAAAAAATTCCTGCCCAGGACATCCAGGTCCACGGCCAACTGCCGCGTCTGATCGTATTCGCGTCCAGAGCCGACTGCGGCGATGCGTACCTCGGGGTCGATCCTGTAAACGGCATCGGCAAGGCGCACGAGATAAGCCATTCCGTTGACCAGACCGAATGTTCCCGTGAAGACAAGCAGCGGTCGGCTGCCCAGCCAACTATGACTCTGGCGCAGTCGCTGCGCCGGAATCGTATCCGAGAAAGCGTCGAGATCACAGCCATTTGGGATGACCGCGATGCGCTCGATCGGGTATCCCGTAGCCACAATTTCGTTTCGCATGCCGGGTGCTAGTGCCACAATGCGGGTGGCGTGCCGATAGGCAAAGCGTTCCAACTGGATTGCTCCCCACTTTGCAACTGGGCTCTTGATCACACCAATAGCGATTGGGACCGCCGGCCAAAGATCCCGCACCTCGAATACCATCGGCGCTCGCGACCTCCATGAAGCAAATACGGCCGGAATCGCGATCGTCAGTGGCGTGCTCGTAGCGAAAATAACGTCCCCGCGAAGCGCAGCCGCCTTGCGCGCCGCGCGCCATGCGAATATCAAAAAGGCTCGGATTCGCGCTTGATACCCCATCACGTTATCGTAACGCACGGACGTCCAGTGAACATGGATTCCGGCCTCAAGGGTCTCCCGCCATATTGCATCCGCCGGCGCTCCACCTTGGTCACTCGTTACCATGTGCACATCGTGGCCCGCAGCGACCAGACGTCGCGCCATCTCGTAGGAGCGTCCGGCACCGGCCATTTGAGGCGTCACGAAGTACTGATGCAGGTAGACGATCCGCATCAGGCCAGGCTGCGAACACGCCCGAAGAATGCCCGGATCGACTCTGCGACGTACTCGATCATATCGTCGGACAGCTCTGGGTATATGGGCAGCGACAGAATTCGCCGCTGATTCCGCGCTGCCTTGGGTATTGAAGCAGGAATCATTCCGAGGCGCTTGTAGGCGGGCAACAGCGGCAACGCAGTTGGGTAATGTATAGCCGTCTCGATCCCGCGCTCCGCGAGAAAAACCTTCAACTCATCGCGGTGCGCCGTACCCACAACATAGAGATGGTAGACATGTGTCGCACCTGGTCGAACCTTTGGCACATCAAGATCGCCCATACCAGTCAGTAGTCGATCGTACTGGGCCGCTACACGCTGACGTGCCTTCGTCCAGGCCCCGATGTACCGCAGCTTTGCCGTCAGGAGCGCGGCCTGAAGACCATCCATCCGACTGTTGATTCCTTCCATCTCGTGCTGGTGTTTGATCAGCGCCCCGTGGTTCGCATACATGCGCGACTTTCTCGCTAACTCGTCGTCGTTGGTCACGATCGCCCCGGCGTCGCCCCACGCCCCGAGATTCTTGCCGGGATAAAAGCTGAAGGTTCCGGCATCACCGAACGTTCCGACACGCTGACCGCCCCACTCGGCGAAATGAGCCTGCGCGCAATCTTCAATCAGGCGCAATCCATGCGCAGCGCATATCTCGGTAATTCGCTCCATGGGCGCCGCCTGGCCATACAAATGAACCGGTATCACGGCCCGGGTACGCGGTGTAATCGCTTTCTCTAGATGCTCAACGTCGATGATAAAGTGGTCGTCAACATCGACAAAGACCGGCGTGGCGCCGGCCTGAGAAATTGTCTCAGAGGTCGAAATCCAGCTCGCAGCAGTCGTAATGACCTCGTCCCCGGGACCAATACCCAGCATGCGTAGTACGATGTAGATCGCGTCCGTGCCATTCCCGCAAGCAATGCAGTGGCGAACACCGTATGCCTCCGCAAAAAGCCGTTCGAAAATCTGCACCGGCTTCCCGCCGATGAAAGCGTTGTGTTGGATGACATCTGCCAGGGCGCGATCGAAGTCCGCTCGATGGACTTGGTACTGCGCGGAAAGATCGACAAATGGCACTCGCATGATTCACCCAGGAAGAGGGCGAATTAGCTGTGCCGGATTTCCGGCATAGACGCCTGCCCTGAGAATATTCTTCGTCACCACCGATCCTGCCCCTATTACTGTTCCATCTGCTATCGAAACGGGGAGGATCGTCGCGTTCGAGCCTATCGACACTCGATTGCCGACTCGGGTCGATCTCCACTTGCTGCGATCACCTCTTGCGGGTTCACCGGCCTCGAACAAATCATTGATAAAGACGACGCCGTGCCCTATGAAGCACTCGTCGCCAATTGTTACCAACTCGCAAATGAATGTATGCGATTGGATCTTGCATCGGCTACCGATGTCGACGTTTTTTTGGATTTCAGTAAACGGCCCGATAAAAGTCTCGGCCCCTACGACGCATCCGTAAATGTTGACCGGCTCCACGATCCTTACACCGGGTCCAAAAATCACATCTACGATCCGGCTCTCAGTCCGCGTCGGAACATGGTTCTGCGTCATTCTGGAGACACTAGCGCTTCTTTCTGCCCGAGCCTGCAGTATCGTGGCACGAAACGCATTGGCACCTCCTGGCCCGTCTCGATTGATTCGTAGATAGCCGATATGAGTTCGAGGCTGCGACGACCTTCAAGGCCATCCACCAGCTGGGGCTGAGAATCTCGGATGCAGTTAACAACATGCTGATAGTACGCTTGGTGTCCGAAGCCATACACACTGGGAGGATTAACCGAGAATTTAGCGAGCACGTCCTCGTCTTCGCGCAATTGCGTATCGAACTGCCACACCTTCATCTCATTGACCGCGAACCCGCCGATTTCAACCGTCCCCATTTCACCAAGAATGGAGATCGAGCCTTCAAGATCCCTCGGTCGAGCCGCCGTTGTCGCTTCGATGACGCCGAGCGCGCCGGACTTGAATTTCAAGACCACAACTGAGGTGTCTTCGGCTTCGATCTTTACGAGCGCAGTCGTCGCCTTGGCAAAGACTGACTCAACATCCCCCATCATCCACTCGAGCAAGTCGATATGGTGGCTAGCTTGATTGCTGAGTACACCTCCGTCAAGCGCCCACGTCCCACGCCATGCGTCCTGATTGTAATAATCCTGACGTCGGCACCATCGCACACGAACGGTGCCAAGCACGAGCTTGCCAAACCGGCCACGCTCGAGAGCCTCGCGCAATTTTACCACTGGCAGGTTAAAGCGATTCTGCTTCACAACGAAGAGACGCACGCCATGACGATCGCAGGCGCGGATCATCTCGTCGGCATCGTCCAGCGTCAACGCCATGGGCTTTTCTACAATAATGTGCTTGCCATGCGGGGCAAGATCGATGGTGTGCTCAGCGTGCCTGCCGCTTTCGGTCAGTACGACCAGCACATCGGGGTTGGTACGCGCGACCATCTCGTGCATGTCGGTAAACCACGGCACGCCGAACTTGGAGGCGAGCGCCTCCGCCTTTACCGCCACGATGTCCGTCACCGCAGCAAGAATGGCCCCCTCAATCTGCCCGTACCCGAGCAAGTCCGCGTGCCGTTTGGCGATCCGACCACATCCAATCAGACCAATTCTCAACATGCCCTCTCCATTTTTCCCGTCGCGCCAGCGAGGCGACGCAAATTGGCAATTATGCGTGTGGCGCGAATCGAGAACGATTCCGATTCGCCCCTTTCAGGACTGGCCAAATCGGCCCTATGCTAAATTTGGGTCTTTGTTGGCCGGCCTAGCCAAAACAGTTCGATAGTTCGGCGTTAGTGTATCTTGCGGCGGCGGCCCCGTCACCGATTCTCGCCGCGCGCGTCGTCGCACGGTGCTTGGTTGGCTATTCCGCCCGCTCGCGATAGTGCGACAGCACCGATTGGTAGGTGGCCAGCATCTGGTCAGCAATTGAATCGACGTTCATCCAAGCAACGTGACGCTGGAGATCATGAGGGCGATCATCTGAGAGCACATCGCACATGTTCGCCGCAATCAATTTGGCGTCCGCCGGACATACTCGGCAGATCGGGTCGACCGCCGCAATATCTCGGAGATCGCTCACGTCTGTGGCCACGAACGGCACATTGCATGCAAGCGCTTCTTTTACCGAATTTGGCCAGCCTTCCGTTTCCGACGTACAAAGGATCAAGTCGCACGCCGCCACGAAGAGCGGCATCTGGTCGTGCGGCAATTTCGTCGCCAATCGAAGTCGCAGGTTGCCGTGCGTGGCTTGGGCGATTTCGAAGGCATCCTGCGCCAAGGCGAACCGCTTAATCGGGTTCCAAAGGTCCACAGAATTGAAGAGAATCCATTTTTCGTTGCAGTCCGGATATCCGAGTAACGCCTTCGCCTGTCTCCTGTCCCTCGGCGAGAAGGCAGTCAAGTCGACCGGCGAAGGCAGCACGACAACGGGGGCGTCCAGTGCGACGCCCTCGACTTCGGCGGCAACTCTCCGGGACACCGATATGATGCCATTGAATGACTTGACAGCGCTGCGCGTAAGGGCCGCCGCAATACGCGTATGGAAAAACAAGAATCCAATGGTCGCATCGTGGGTTGCCCAGTCGCTGCCGCGGATAGTCAACAGCTTGGGAACACCCGCCGCCGCCGCGGTGACCAGTGCGCATGCGGACCCGAACTGCGCATGAACGAGGTCATATTCGGTTGCGAGCCGCCTTATGTGGGCGCGAGCCCGTAAGATCTGCGCGGGGGAGCGCAGGTTCCCGAGGTATTCCAACCGAAGATCGACGCCGCGGGCCCGAAGGCCCGCCGCCGTCGTATGCATAAACATCCCTTTGCCGGGATTGGTTGGATCAAAGTTATGGGTCCACAAGACGCGCAAGACGCTTTAGTTCCGTTCGGCCGCCGGCGGCCTCCGGCAACGCGCTTCGACGCCGTTGCCGCCTTTCGCGACCCAGATATCCTGCGCACCAAGGCTGACAAGCGCGCGTCGAAGCTGCGACGCCGTACGGAGATGCTTGTAATAGTCCGTCAGCCCATCGTGAGTATCCAGACAGGCCCACTCGTACTGGAGCCGGTCATCCAGCTGAGGTAAGGCATAAAAGAACGTGGTGACAGGCGATATCCGGGAAAGGAGCACCTGAAGCCAGCGATGATTTCTCACGGCACGATGCAACGGGAAAAACATTTCCGTTAGCTTTCTTGTTATCGCCATACTGCGGCTTGGCGAAAGCCGCTTCAGGATTGGCCTCAGCAGAAGCCACGTGACCTTCGTGTAGCGCGACAGTGTGTGCGTGTAGTGATCGATCACAAGATAGCCGCCAGGTTTGACCTGGTTGTAGAGACTAGCGATCGTCTGTTCAGGCTTGCTGGTATGCTGAATCACGCCCAGGCATACGACGATGTCATATTGCCGCGGCTCGAATGGTCCCGCGTTGATATCGCATTGGACAATTCGGTGTCGGTCGGACTGCGGACAGTTCTCTTGGTTTGGCTCAACCGCGCCACTTAAGTCCGTCGACGTCAGCGCCACTCGCGGTAGTTTTAGCAGGAGTTCCGTGAACCGACCGGCGCCACAGCCGGCCTCAAGTACGTTGAATCGGCCCGGCTTCTCAAGCGATTGCCATATCTCATCGCCAAGGCAGCGCCTCAGCCTGTCTCTTGAAATCGAAGTCTTGGAATACGAATCGAGCTGTGTCGAGCGAAACTTCTTCCACTGATCGCCAAAGCCAGCCGCATAGTTCCGGCCCGGGGGAATCAGTCGTGGAATGCCGAGTTCGTTCGAGTAGCAATGACCGTCGGAGCAACGAAGCACCGAGTCTTTGGATAGCTCGAGCGGAGAGAGGTCCACGGGACAAACCAGTTTCGGAAACGAAGATCTGCTTGGATCTAGCATTGAACGGTTTTTTTACCTTGTCCCGAGAGCAGTCAGAGTAACGGGTTCATGATGACTTTTCATCCTCCTTGACAATTCCTGACACTGAGTAGCGGCGAGAGCTGCGTTCAGCAACCGGCGAATTCAACCTTAGTAACATTTACCCAAATAAGAAAGTTCAGCACCTTCCAGAGCAGCGGCGAGTGATTTTGGCGGCCCTCACATGTTCTAGAAAACAATAGCTTGATGTGATCGACATTCAACACGTCCGGGCGAGCGCGAGCAAATGCGGCCAAGTTATCGAAGAACAGCGGCTTCAATGAAGTCTGCAGCCATTTCGCAAACGGCACATTGAAACCCGTCTTGGGCGCGAATAACACTTCGTCGGGCACGATGCCTCTCAGTGCTGCTTTCAACAGCCACTTCTTCCTGCCGAAGGGCATTTTCGCGCCGCCAGATAACGCAACCACGTAGTCGACCAGGTCGTTATCGAGGAACGGCACGCGCACCTCGAGACCCGCAGCCATGGTAGATCGGTCGACTTTTTCAAGATACGTATCCGGCAGGACGATGGACATGTCCATGAGAGACATCTGATTAGAGATGTCCAAGCGGGAAAACGCCGGAAATAGTTCGCGGTATCGGGCAAACGGGTCTGAAACGCGCACATTCCCACCCAGGGCCGCGGCGAACACATCTTCCGGGTTCCAGTTGCGATCCTCCGGAGTGAGCAGCAGCGCCATGGTGGTTGGCAAATCCGCGGCAGCGAAAGCGTCCATGTATCGTTGCGCGCGAAACGCGAGAGGTGAGCTTGTCCTGATTCCCGGGAAGCGGGCCATCGCCACTGCCAGCGGGTGTAGTATCGGGTAGTACTTCAGCGTCGCGTAACGCCGATAGCCGCCAAACAGCTCGTCGCCACCATCCCCCTGGAGCACGACCTTGGTGCGCCCGCGAAGGCGCTCTGCCATCAGGTATAGCGGCAGATTCGCCGCATCTGCGAAGGGCATGTCATGGTGCCGCACCATTTTCTCCACGAGTCCCGCAGTGTCCTCTCCCGAAATGTGGATTTCGTTGTGCTCCGTGCCACACTTCGCAGCCACCCGCGCCGCGCGAGGCAGCTCCCCTCCATCCACTGCGAAATCGAAGCCAACGGAGTAGGTCGCGAGCCGTCCGCCATAATGGCGCGCTGCAAAGGCCGCGATCGCGCTCGAATCCACTCCCCCGGATAGGAACACACCAATCGGAACGTCGCTGACCAACTGCCGGGTGACAGCTTGCTCGAGCAACCGCCGAACACTGCTAACGGCGTCTCCACGGCCGGTCTTGATGCCGGCATTGTTGTGCGCTTGATCGCCGAGAGACCAATACGCAGCGATTTTGCTCGAGAGGCTGCTTAAGTCTAACTCGAGATAATGCGCGGGAAGCAATTGTTGAATGCCGCGAAATAGCGTCTTGCTGCCCAGGGGATTTCCGTAGTACAGCCACTCATGCAGGGCGGCTAGGTCACACATTGGCCGCCCGGCGCCGAGTGCCAAGATCGCCTTAACTTCGGAGGCGAACGTGATTTCCCTCGAATCCGCGCGAAAGTAAAGCGGTTTTACTCCCAGCCGGTCGCGCACCAGCCAAATCTTCTTGACCTGCCGGTCGTATACGCAAAACGCAAATATCCCGTTTAATTCCCTGAACGAAGCTACGCCAAGCTTCTCGAAGAGGCGCAGAACTATCTCGGTATCAGAGCTCGAGCGCAGCGGACCCAGAGAATACTTCGCAGCAAGTTCGCGATAATTATAAACCTCACCGTTGTACGTGATCACGAACCGACCCGTGTCGGATTCCATCGGCTGGTTACCGGCGTTCGTAAGATCGATGATGCTTAGCCGGGTGTGGCCCAGCCAAACCTGTTCGTCCCGGAATTGTCCCTGGCCGTCCGGGCCCCGATGTTGAAGCGTCGCCAACGCCTGATTCAACCGGTCGGCTGGGAATGAGTCAGGTTGTGACCGAGCCGACACCGTGCCGATCATGCCGCACACTACGACTGATGCTCCACACTCATTCGACTTGGAAGCAGGATCTGCAGATACTCCCGCGCGATCGTCGCAAGCGCGAAGTCTGCAGCCCGCTCCTGCACGTTGAGTCGAATTGTCTCGCCCATGCTGGCGACGATTGCCTCGGCCATTGCTATCGAATTCCGCACCGGCACCAAACGGCCCCACTTTCCGCCCTCGAGAATCTCCGCGGACCCGCCTGGACATGCCGTGCTGACAATCTGCGTGCCGCAGGCGAGTGCCTGCATCAGCGCGTTGGGGCACCCTTCTGTCAACGAGGAGCTTACGAACACGCGTGCGCGTTTCATCCACGCAAAAGGATTGACGACAAATCCAGGCAGGAGGACCTCGCCGTCCAAATCCAGTTCGTGCACGAGACTCTCCAGAGCCGCGCGATCAGGGCCTTCCCCGAGAATTATTAGCCGACAGGTGCAACGCGAACGAGCCAACGCAAAAGCCCGTATCAGCGTCGGGAAATCCTTGAGAACCGCTAAGCTTCCGACGCCGAGTACAACAGGAGTCGTACCCTCCGCAAGCCACGGATGATCCACTTGGGCGTGACTCAGCAGCACGATTCGATTGATGTCAAGTGGGTTGTAAATCACAGCGATCTTCCGCGCAGGAATGTGCCGGAACCTGTCCAGATCATGTACCACGGCGCTTGAATTGCCGACAATGCTGTCAGCAAACCGATACACATTCTTGATGAGTTGCAATATTACCCAGCCCCGTACAGACCAGTCTTCTGCGCAGACTGCCGTCGGAACCGAGCGCATCGATATCACGCTTCGTGTTCGCCCGCCGGCGAGGGCACAGGCTACGATTGCAACTATATTGACGTGATCGAGGCCCGAAAGCATGACGTGCGGGCGCTCTGACCTTAGATAACGAACCAGCTTCGGCAGCGAAGACAAAACCCCGCCGGCGCGAAGATCAATAATTCGAACACGCGCGGACACATCAGGTAAATATTGTCCGTGCGCCGACGCGAGGACTAGGTCCACCGAGTAACCAAGCACGGCAAACTCGCCCGACAGATCGGCAAACACCCTCTCTGCCCCACCGCCGGCGAGTGAAGGCAAAAAGACAGCGATCCTCAGTTCATTTTGATTTGTCCTCATTGCGCTTCTCAAAAGCGCGCCTGCAGAGCACCCGGCAGCCATGCTTGGAACATGAGGATATGCCACAAGCCATCGCCCTCATTGGAAGCTCCTGCCAGGTGACGCCGCCATATATCGCGAACGGCTATCGGATTCAGGTAATTTTCTCGCCGCAGTCGATTCTCAGACAGTAGCGCCTCCGCCCAATCGCGAAGCGGACCGCGGATCCATTCTGCTACCGGTACCCCAAACCCCATCTTTGGGCGATCAATCAGTGCATCGGGCACATATTTTCTCAATAACTGCTTCAAAAGCCACTTGGTTTGCCCTCCTCGCACTTTCATACCAAATGGTAAACTCCACGCAAATTCGATAAGCCGGTGGTCTAACATCGGCACGCGACACTCCAGACTTACGCTCATCGAAGCACGATCTAACTTGACCAAGATGTCATCCGGTAGATATGCCATGAAGTCCGCATACATCATTTCACCGTAAGAATCCTGTGCAGCAAAAGCGAGATCTTTCCATTCATAATTGGCAGGACCTACGCTGGCGCCCAAAACAAGCTCGGGCAAACCGCCAAACTGAGAAATATTCGTCTGATAGCATGCAGCCGCACTGTTTGCCTGCAGGTAAAGTGCTAGACGCCGCGCCTTCCACGCGATTCCAGAGGCGCCTCGGTTGCCAAAGAGCGCATTGATTCCGTCCGCTGCCCCGCTGCGCGCCCAGCGCGGAATGGGACGCATCGAACTCCACGTGCGATGAGTCCGTGCATAGCGAGAATATCCCCCAAATAACTCATCACCACCGTCGCCTGACAATGAAACCGTTACCTCCTGTCGCGCGACCCGGGACACGAGAATAGTCGGGATCGCCGAACTGTCGCCGAATGGCTCGTCGTACATTGACGGAAGTGACGGAATCACCGTCATCGCTTCGTCCGCGGTCACGTAAAGCTCGGTATGATTTGTCCCGAGATGCCGTGCGACACGCAGCGCGTGCATAGCCTCATTGTGCGATTCCTCGCTGAAGCCAATTGTAAAGGTCCGTACCGGCAACACAGACTGTGCTTGCATCATTGCAACGACAACACTTGAATCGATACCGCCGGACAAGAACGCGCCAAGGGGAACGTCGGCAACCCTCTGCAATGCCACACTCCGCATGAGATGCGATTCGAGGCACGCGATCGCCTCGGAATCCGTCCCTGCAAACGGCGCGGCATTGCCGTTCGCCACGGTGTCAGCGAGAGACCAATACGCCGTTGATTCCGGTAGCGCCCCACGTTGTCCATCAGCCGAAACCCGGAGGTACGAGGCGGCCCGCAGTTTGTATATGCCCCGGTAAATCGAATGCGGTGCCTGAATAAATCCACGTCTTAGGTACTCGGCGAGCACATTTCTGTCGATCTCCGGGGTAAAATTTGGGTTCGCGGAAAGCGCTTTTAACTCAGAGCCGAAGTAAAGGGCGCCGTCCTGCCAGCCATAGTAAAGGGGCTTCTCCCCGGCTCGATCGCGAGCAAGGATCAGGGCTCTTTCATGGCGATCCCATAGCGCGAAAGCGAACATTCCCGCCGCCTTCCGGAGTGTCTCCTCGATTCCCCACGCATCAATGCACGCCAACAAGGATTCTGTGTCCGAGTGCCCGCGCCAAACAAGTGACTCCCCTGCTTTCGCTAGCGCGGCGCGCATCTCAAGATGGTTGTATATTTCTCCGTTGAATATCAGCACGAACCTGCCAGACGAGGACAGCATGGGTTGCTGACCCGCAGGCGAAAGGTCCAGCACCGCGAGACGACGATGGCCGAACGCAATTCCGGCGCCGGAATCCACCCAAGCCCCCATTCCATCGGGCCCTCGATGGTGCAATCGCGCAATCATCCTATCGATGAGTTCGCCATCACCTGGGGATCTAAGCCCCCCGATACGCATCAGTCCGGCTATTCCGCACATGAATTGGATTCGATATCAGCGAAAAAGCCGCCAGCTGTAAGAAATCCCACTATTCCGCACCGATCATTCGCTGGAGCACAAGTTCGTGGCAACCCAAGCTATTGTTGCGCTTGGCATTGATGATTCTAAAGCCGCGGGCGGTGAAATATGAGGCGAGGGACTCGAAGCTTGCAAACTCGAATGGAAAACCGCCTATCCAATCCACGGTGTCATATTTCGCGCTCATTCCGCGCCCACGTTTAGCGGTCAACAATGGAGCAATGGCGATCATCGGCTTGAGCTTCAACGTGTATTTGACAATGACTGCCACGCGCGTCGCCGCAGAAATCACGAAAAGGAACGGCGGACGCAGCAATCCAGGAAGGCGATTGTAGAAACTTTTGATGAACCACCACAGATGAGATTTCCAACCTTGGTCGTTGTAGATTGCAATGAACAATTTTCCGCCCTTCACAGAGACCCGGCCAATGACATTCTCTATTGCAACCCACATTGATCCGGTGTGGTGAAGCACACCCCAGCTGTACACTACGTCAAACGTGCCCAACGACTCGAGATAGGCGCCGTCCAGCACCGATCCTTGCTCAATCGTCCATAGTGAATCAGCGGAGAAAAAGCGCCGCTTCAATTCCCGGGTACAAGCCACAGATTGCGGATCGAAATCGAATGAATGCACCACGGCACCCAGTTTGCGCGCCGCCAGGCTGAATAAGCCCGAACCGCTGCCGACATCCAGGAACTTCCGACCCGCCAGGGTCTCCACGGCCAGCATCTCGCGAAGAGAGTTTTCGGCAGCCATGACACGCTGTTCGTCGAGGGCAGACAGAAACCGCGTCCAATTGGCGCCGAACGCGAATCTTTTTCCCTCCTCGACTTCGTGGCTCGCCGTCATGCTGTGTGTACTCAATCGAGGCTTGCGGGATGCACTTGAGAGGACGTTGGTAGCACGCAATGTTCCCATTGCTTCATGATGAGATCCTGGCGAAACACTTCCCTTACTTTTCTGGCTTCGTTCCCCAAGCGAATGCGTTGCTCGGGCTGGCGCAATAGTTCCGACATAACTCGAGACAGCACAGCGACATCGTCAACCGGCACCAAACGACCGTTGACACCATCTTCTATGATTTCGGCCGGCCCAGACCGGCAATCCGCACTGATCACGGCCGCTCCCATTCCCATGGCTTCGAGAACCACGTTGGGAAACCCTTCAAATCTCGAAGGTTGGACGACGAGACCGGCGCGAGACATCCATGATTCGATATCCTTCACCGGGGATCGGAACTCTACGCGATCACCGAGCTTCAGTTGCTCGCTCAAACGCTGCAGTGCGCGATGCTCGAGACCCTCGCCAATGATCACCAAGCGCCAGTCGTTGAATTCCTGACTAATGACTGAAAAAGCCCGAATTAGCAGATCAAACCCCTTTTCATGCGACAGACGTCCGACCGCCAAAACCATCGATTCTCGCGGATGTTCGAACTTTGGAAGCGCACGCAGCGGATTCGGAATGGCGAGCGCCGCCACGCCATAGAGTTTTGCAATCCCACATGCCGCATCTGGAGTCTGCGCAACCACAACGGCGGCGCGCCAGTAAGTGGCAATTCTCAATGCTCGCCACGCCCACGGTATGCGTGCGGCAGCCGCCCCGTTCGAGCGCTCGGACACAATTACCCTTAACCGCAATCCCATGCAAGCCAACAATGTCATGACATTGGATGTATCAATAAAACTCAAAACGGCATCCGGTCGCGCATTCACGAGCATCCTGCGGAATTTTCGGATTCGGCGAGCGTAGTCTCGAAGTTTCCCGAGCGGCGACAAGCCGGCTGCCTCAACATCCAACCACACTCGCTGTACGCCAGCGTTCAGTACATAAAAGTCTTCACTTGAACGGCCTGCCCACGTCGCCAGCGTAATTCGCCAACCCCGGCTATTCCAGAAATTGGCCATGTCGGCGAGCACCCGTTCGGCCCCTCCAACTTCTAGACTTCCAGTGATCATGACAACTGCATGCACATGATTCGGCGACTCATTCAACTAGATCACCGTTTGATCGCTAGAGTTCGCGTCGAATCCGACGGACCGCCACGAAAGTCGAGCAGGCCAGCGCTAATGCCAACGAACGCGGCGAGAAAAATGTTGTAATGCATTGTTCCGGATAATGACACAAAAATATAAAACACAACTCCCGCCAGAACCAGGGCTCGTTGACTGCTCACTTGCCGGTTACTAAGTTTTAGTAAACGCCACATCAAGCTGACGAATACCCCGTAAAATAGGACCATGCCAATTAATCCGTAGTTGTACAGTACATCTACAGGGGTTGAATGAGACGTGATTCCGTAGCGGTCGCGGAATGCCTCGGTGCCATATCCAAAGACTGGGTTCAGCCTCCAGCCTTCCATTCCCACTTGTTTCCAATAACTCCGGTCCTCAAACCCCGTGTATCCAGCTACATCGCTACGAGCTTGCAAAACCTCGATCCCGAGGGAAACACGACGCACCCCATCCACCAACTTACCCAGAAGCACGTCGTTAGATGCAACCGCAATGCCCGCTGTGGACACAAGAACAATTAGGATCAATATTCTCCGCCGGAGCAATCGACCGAGGTGCCACGAATACATGATGCTGGCGCCCACGAATCCAAGAGCAATGCCCAAATTGGTCTTGATCGATGTAGTTGCAATGATGTGCAATAGGATAAGGATGGCAATGACCAGCAAAAGGCCTATTGAGCGCCTAAAGCAGCTGTACATCAATGTGACGAACAAGCCGAAAGCATACATGCCCGCGATCGCGTTGTAAGAAAAATCCAGTGGAAACGAAAATGGGAAACCTTGCGTAATTGTGTAGATCATTACACCAAGTAGGAATCCGCAAAGCGTGCCCGCGAGAGCAGTCGGCGCACTATGATACTCAATCAGCGATCCAAAAAAGATCATGGCGAGCATGCAATTTATCGCAGGTACCAAAGTGTTCATCGCCAATTCAACATCGTGCGTCCACAGAAGGACAATGAACATATAGCCCAAGAAATTCGCGTATAGAGTGAATTCCCTCGGCCAAATGAACCGGCGCCGCCAAATCAGATGCAACACTATGAGCGCCGCCAAGACAGCCCCGACCCGTGTCGGGCGTAGGTCTTCCAGATATGCGCTCACCGTCAATGCAAAGCTTGCAGCCGCCGCCAATAGGAGAGTGCAAATGCGCGCAGCTGCGCGGTTAATCCGCGCATGGCCCTGCACAATTTGATGAAGGACAGTATCTTCAGACATGATGTCGTCGTCAGTTGATGACCCGAAGCAAGCTACTTTTGGATCCTTATCCACACCGAGGAGCAAAATAACGTCAAGAAAAGCCGGCGGCTGATCACCATTCGCAAACCCTTTCGCTTCCATCCCTGTCCATGCTCGGGAATGAAGAACTTCACTTCGCATGACTTAGCTTGTTCGAACCACACGAAATACCTGACTATGTCCTCAAAAGTTAGCCACCAACGATGCCTGTCTTTGGGAAACCTGATCGGTAATCCATAGAATTTGCTGTACACCCCATTCTCAAGAGGATCGTTGTAAATTCTCATATTGCGCCATATGCCGACAATTTCGACGGCTGAGTTCGGCAGCGAAATGAGGAGAGTGGACTTGCAGACCCGGTACATTTCGTCGCAGATCAAGTGAAAGCGCTCCAGGTGCTCTAAAACCTCGAAGGCACAGCACGTGTCAAACGAGTCATCCATGAACGGAAGATGATCGACCTCGTCCAAATTCAAAGTGGTGTCACAGTCGCCCACAATGTCTACTTCGTGCACGCGTTGCTCGGTACCCAAGTACTTTTGAAGATGCCGCTGGCCACCACCACCCAGATTGAGAATGCTGTTACCGGGAAACGTTTTCACTACCGCCGCGGCCCAGCGATTCCTGCCCTCGCGATCGTCGTAGGCCGGCACGAGCGACCGATCGCAACGCTTTGCGAATTCTTGCAGCCAATTGGAGTCTTTTATGCTTTGCTTCAACTAATGCTCCTCGTGCTGTCGCGAGGACAGGAAGAATAGTCCATTGATGTACGAAGCGCACGATTCGCGTAGTTGCATCGATCGACTCCGAAGTAATTTTCCAAATTATCCTCGTAGCTTGCAAGGCAGTTGACTGAGCCACTTAACTGCCACTTCAAGTGCCACGGCTGCTGCAAGAGCCTCAACGGAGGATGGCGAAACGCGCGACTCGCAGGCGAGGTTTTTTCACACGGACGGATTGCCTCCTGGCACGCGACCGCGCGTTGAGCGTCGCGTATCCCTGCGCGTTCATTCTGTCGCGCCCGGAAGGCCCGCCCCAATCAGGTGCTTTCGGAGCAGATTGAAGAGCGACACAAACCCGCCGATTTCTGAGTCGGTGGGCACCCGCGTCCAATCATTGGTAGATGACCGATAGAATGGCTCCAGAAAGTGCGCCAGTGCTCCCAGTACGTCCGATCGATTTGGTGCCGGTTCCGCGAGCTTGGCACGCACGAGCGCCGGCAGATCGATCGTTTTGCCAACGACCGAGACGTTGGGGAACAGCCCCGCGAGCAGATTACCAAACATGATGACCGGCTTACCGAGCAACGCCGCTTCCAGACCCATCGTCCCTTGAATTGAGATGACGAGGCTCGCCTTTCTCATGAATTCATAGCTGTCCGCATACGGAGATACCAATTCGACGCCTGGAAATCCCTCCAGTGCGTCTAAATAGGCTCGCGAGTAATTTGGAACATCGCTCTTGTGGAGCTTGACCAGCAACTTATGGGTTGGCGGCAAGCTCCGGGCGATCAGTTCGACCACGCGCGTCTGATTGCAGAAGAACGGCGACCAAACGTCGACCGAGGACTCCGGCTGCATATGCAACCCGAAGAATGCGAAACGCCCCGCCGGCGGCTTCTGCAACAGAGCTCGGCGACGCAAGAGAAGCAAGTTCTTGCGAACACGAAATCCCTCCTGGACGCGCCTTCGGATTGAATGCGAACCGGCAGCCTCGGTGTACCGCAACAAGCGCCTCTGTTGGCGCCTTAGAAGCGTCCGGCCGAACGCTCCGATCTGCACTGGAATCTGCCGCAGAATAAAGCTCGCGGAAAGAAGGTCCGGTGGAATGTGCGCGCTCGCTTGCACCCGTCGGCTTTCGAAATCTTTCAGTAACTGCCCGGCTAAGCCGATTAGGAGTTCATGTCGGCCAGGTTCGAGCGAGACTGCTGACCCCGGCGATAAATCCGAACAGAGCGCCACGTGAGCCTCCGGCAGAGGACTGAAACGCATCGCAAACCACGGAATATTCAGCCGCTTCGCCACCGCATACCCCATACTGCCATGCAAGCCATCGAAGGCACCGATAATCGCCGCCGGCTTCACCTGGCTGTACACTTCCTCTAGACGGATCGCGAGGAATGTCGCGCGCGCGAGCGCTTCCTCGTAGGGCAATTTCGACACTATGGAGTCGCTTAGGATCATATTGTGGATCGTCGGCCCACCTTCCGCCTCCAGGGAGGCAAGTAGAGTCACGTCCGCCTTGGCCAACGGCACTCTGATACCGTCAGCAAAGAAGTAGATCTTGTCCCCCGGGCGGGAACCTCCGCTCCACGATCGCAGATTGTAAGTCGGGTGCACCAAGTGCGATAAGTCGTGGCCACCTGCGATAGAAATCCTATCCCAGAGCTGTCGCACCAGGATGGGATGCATGCCAACCGTCAATAGCGGAAACCTGCCCATAACGTTCCTGCCCTTCAGGTAAGCAGCCCCCATTCCACCGGTGTTCCTTTCGGCACGTCTCGGAGGACGCGCATGCCAAGAATCTGCTCATAGAACCGCGGATGCAGTCCGTCACCTGGTCGAACAACCTT
>Ga0210383_10000819_pt1 | contig 28462 bp, 18 predicted proteins | sample IncBWC14OmetaG_FD_160072 | JGI IMG/M metagenome (GOLD analysis project Ga0210383, IMG submission 160072) | Forest soil microbial communities from Barre Woods Harvard Forest LTER site, Petersham, Massachusetts, United States - Inc-BW-C-14-O ... | reverse complement strand
ACTCTTTGCATACGCAGCTGGTGAGCCGATTACTGGCCGACCCGTCGTCCTGGGAAATCACCACGCAGGAGCACGCCACGCCGGGAATTCGAGCAAGACTGTTGGCGGCAAGAGCGGCGGATTGAATCGGCGAAGAAGAAGTAAGCGCGGCAGAGATCAGATGTACCTGGCGGACGTCCGGTTTTTTCGGAGTTCCATTCAGCGATTTCCAGAAATAAATTCCTGACAGAAGCGCCACCGTAGTTCCCAGAATACCCAACCATCCGAGGATGAGGCCGGCTATCGCCATGCGCCTGCCGGTAATTCGAAGTGGATCTCGCCGAATCTGGCGAAGGGCGAGATAGCCGAGGATCACGGCGGCGATGGAGCCGGGACCGAGAGCGAAGATGGCGCAGACGAGACTGGAAATGGCGAGGCCGCTGGTGGTGCGCGAGGGAAGAACGATCGGCGGAGAGTCTGCGTTCAGCGTGGAATCGAGATTGGGGTCAAGCCAGCGCCCGCAATACGGACATTGATCAGCCGCGTTGTCGAGTTCAGAGCCGCAATAGGGACAAGGTTTCAATACCAATACCCGCAAGACCGAATTTATTCTAGCGGCTATTTCAGTGGAGGGCTATCGGCGTAGGCGGGGCCCGAAGTGCTGGTGCGAATAATGCCGGTCTGATCGACAAAGAATGAACGCAGGCCAGTGCCGCCAGATCGGACTGGCTGCGCCGAAATGGTGAAGCTGGTTACTTGGCCGAGATCGTCAAATGCACCGGCGGTGTAGTGGAAGGCGTATCCCCAGCGAACCGGGGCCCGGTTCGCGAGTCCGTTATCCAACAGGCCGGCGTGATCACAGCCGCCCGGATTGCCTTGACCGAGACTAGCGAGCGAGGCGGGAAAGCCAAGCTTCGGGCAGGCAGCTGTATAGCTCCCCAGCGCGTATGTGTAGGAACGCATAGCGCCGATGGCAGAGGATTCATTGGCGGCCATTCTTGATCGCGTGAGATTGGGGATGGCGAGGGCAGCGATGATCATCACCATTGCGATCGGAACAAAGGCGAGGCCTACGTAGCCCAAGACTAGTCCGGCGGTGGCGATTCCCTCGCCTTTAAGGCGGCCGGCGCTTTTGCGGATTTCGGAAAGCGATAAATGTCCCAGGATCACAGCGGTGATGGAGGCCGGTAGGAAAAGGAGAAAAATACCGCTGATGAGGCTGCCAATGGCTTTGCCGCTTGTCGGTGGGTCGAAACCGGCTGGAAGCGGCCCACGATAGGCGGGTGAACCGGGCAGGGGAGTACCCATCTGGGTGCCGCATTTGGGACAGAACTGAACATCGTCGGCGATGCTCGCGGAGCAATAGGGGCAGTTCATGGCGGCGGCGTTACACCTCGGTTTAGATGGAAGAAAAGTTAATAGCGAACCGCATTTGCAGGGAATGTATCCCAGATTTTGGCGTGAGTCTAGTGCTCGGCGAAGGACGGGGCTGAAGAGACGGATTGTCAAACGCGGCCGAGCACGGGACAATGCTCTCGTCATGGCAAAGAACAAAGATGTGGCAATTCTGATTTTAGCGGCGGGCAAAGGAACGCGTCTGAAATCGAGCTTGGCAAAAGTGTTGCATGCCGCAGGCGGACGGCCGCTGGTGGAGCACGTAGTGCGTGCATGCGTAAGAGTTGGACCCAAGAAAATTGTGGTAGTTGTGGGACACCAGGCAGAGAAAGTGCAGGCCGTGGTGGAACCGTTGGGAGCAGAGACGGTTTTGCAGCAGCCGCAGAACGGCACGGGGCATGCGCTGCTGGTATCGAGGCGAGCGATTGGCAACGCGAAGTATGTGGTGGTGCTGCCGGGGGATGCCCCGCTGGTGCGTACGGAGACGCTGCGCTCGCTGATTCAGCAACACAAGAAGGGGCAGGCGGCAGCCACGATTCTGACCGCAGTGCTGGCAGACCCATCGGGATATGGACGGATTTTGCGGAAGGGCGGAGATAACGTTGCGGCGATCATCGAGGAGTCGCAACTGACAGAAGAACAGCGCGAGCTGAACGAAATTAACTCCAGCATGTACTGCTTCACGACCGCGAAGCTTTGGCCGGCGCTGGCCGAACTGAAGCCAAACAACAAGCACCGCGAGATTTATCTGACCGACGCGATTGGCGTGCTGAACGCAAAAGGCGAAACCGTGTTGGCGGAGATCGCGGGGGACTCGCGGGAGATGTTGGGCTGCAACACGCGCGCCGACCTGGCGGGGGTGGATCACACGTTTCGGGATTGGAAGCGCGAGGCGCTGATGCGCGATGGCGTGACGATTCAGCTGCCGGAAACGGTGCTGGTCGATCCGGATGTGCTGGTGGGCGAAGATACGGTCATTGAGCCGTGCGTGCAATTGTTGGGGAAGACGAAAATCGGGGCGCGGTGCGTGGTAAAGACGGGGAGCGTGGTACACGATTCAGTGCTGGGGGATGAAGTGGTGGTGGAAGCGCACTGCATGATCAGCGCCAGTCGGTTGGACTCCGATGTGGTGGTGGGACCTTTTGCGCGCATGCGCATGGAAACGCATTTGAAGTGCGGATCGCGAATCGGAAATTTTGTGGAGTTGAAGAAGAGCGTGGTGGGCGAAGGCACCAAGGCGATGCACCTAACGTACCTGGGAGACGCGCGGATCGGAAGCAAAACGAATATTGGAGCGGGAACGATCACGTGCAATTACGACGGATTCCATAAGCACCCGACAACGATCGGGAACAAGGTTTTTATCGGGAGCGATTCAGCGCTGGTGGCTCCGGTTAAGGTGGGGCACGGCGCTTACGTGGCGGCGGGATCAACCATCACGGACAATGTGCCGGCAGATGCGCTGGGAATTGCGCGAGGACGGCAAACAAATAAGAAGGGTTGGGCGAGCAAGAAGCGGCGAGAATTGACGGCTGCGGAAAAGCCCGCGAAACATTCCAAGAAACGCCAATAGTTCCTTCCTGGCGAACCTGTTTCCTTTCTCGGTCGTTTCGTCTGAGTGTCGGCGGGTGTGATAAAATTGTAGATCCCCGAAGGAAACCCGGAGGTGAATTGTGAAATTTGGAGTCGTAGTCTTCCCCGGGTCGAACTGCGACCATGATGCGTTTCATGCCATCGGCCATGTCTTGGGAAAGCCGGTGGAATTCATTTGGCATCAATCCGAAGATTTGCTGCAGTGCGACGCGATTATCCTGCCTGGCGGATTTTCGTACGGAGATTATCTGCGTACGGGGGCGATTGCGCGATTTTCGCCGGTGATGAAGTCCGTGGAGAAGTTTGCGAATAGCGGTGGACTGGTGCTGGGTATCTGCAACGGCTTTCAGATCTTGCTGGAGGCAGGCTTGCTGCCGGGAGCGATGATGCGAAATTCCGGGCTGCGTTTTATCTGCAAGCATGTACACATTCGAGTGGAAGAGACGAATAGCCCGTTCACTTGCGCGGCACAACCCGGACAAATTCTGACGATTCCGATTGCGCATAGCGACGGAAATTACACCTGCGATGACGCGACGTTGCAAGATCTCGAGAGGCATCATCAAGTGCTGTTCCGCTATACTACGCCGGACGGAAAAGACGATGCGGCGGGGAATCCGAACGGATCGACGGCGAATATTGCGGGAATCTGCAACAGCGCCAGAAATGTGGCGGGGCTTATGCCGCATCCGGAGCGTGCTGTGGAGCAAGTGCTGGATTCGAATGACGGGCTGGTGATTTTCAAATCGATGATCGAGGCGCTGGTGGGCACGGCGAAGGCTTCGGCGTGAACTGTCAGAGAACTGAAACGCGACTTAAATAGGGGCACGATTCGTCGCGCCCCTATTTCTTTTGTGATGAGTAGCTGCGGCGCGGGAAAGCAGATTCCTCGCTTCGCTCGGAATGACAAGTAAAAGAGTAAGAAGACAACAGGTTGAAACCAATGGCTACAGCACAAACGGAAATCAAGGTTACGCCGAAGATTGCGGCGGAGCATGGTGTGACGCGGGAGGAGTACGCGCGAATCCAGAAAATTCTGGGACGCGACCCGAACATCACCGAACTGGGAATTTTCAGCGTGATGTGGAGTGAGCACTGCTCATATAAATCGAGCAAGGTGCATCTGAAACGACTGCCAACGCGCGGGAAGTTGGTGGTGCAGGGGCCGGGCGAGAACGCCGGCGTGGTGGACATCGGCGACGGGTTGGTGGCGGCATTCAAGATCGAATCGCACAACCACCCGAGTTACGTGGAACCCTTCCAGGGCGCAACGACGGGAGTCGGCGGAATTTTGCGGGATATTTTCACGATGGGAGCGCGGCCGATTGCGGTGCTGGATTCCCTCAGGTTCGGCGAAATTGTGCCTTCGAAGAGCACGAGAGAAGAAGAGGCGGCAAAGAACCGGCGGATTCTGGATGGCGTGGTGCGCGGCGTGGGAAGTTATGGAAATTGTTTTGGCGTGCCGACAGTGGGCGGAGAAGTGGCCTTCGAGCCCTGCTATGCGCAAAACCCATTGGTGAACGCGCTGGCGCTCGGAATTGCGCGCAAGGAAGAGATTTTTCTGGCGAAGGCCAAGGGCATCGGCAATCCCGTGATTTATGTGGGAGCGAAAACCGGGCGCGATGGTATTCACGGAGCGTCACTGCTGGCCTCGGCGGAGTTCACGGAAGAATCACAGCAGAAGCGGCCGAACGTGCAGGTGGGCGACCCGTTCATGGAGAAACTGCTGCTGGAAGCTTGCCTGGAAGCGATGAACACCGGCGCGGTGGTGGCGATTCAGGACATGGGCGCGGCAGGGCTGACGTGTTCGACGTGCGAGATGGCTTCGCGCGGCGGGACCGGGATTGAGATCGATCTGGCGAATGTGCCACAACGCGAAACGGGCATGACACCTTATGAAATCATGCTGAGCGAATCGCAGGAGCGCATGTTGCTGGTGGCAGAAAAGGGCCGCGAGCAGGAAGTGCTGGCGGTGTTCAAGAAGTGGGGTTTGGATGCAACGGTTGTAGGTGACGTGACCGACGGCGGCTTGCTGGTGGTGAAAGACCACGGACAATTGGCGGCGCAAATTCCCGCGCACCCCCTGGCGGAGGAAGGGCCGGTGTACAACCGGCGGATGGCCGAGCCGGCGCCGCGGAAGGAAACGGAGCAAGACTGGTTTGCGTTCGCGGCGGAAGGTACGGACTTGACCGCGAATTTCTCGAAATTGCTAGCAACACCTGCGATTGCGTCAAAGAAGTGGATTACCCAGCAGTACGACAGCATGGTGCGCACGAACACGCTGGCCGGGCCGGGCGCCAGCGATGCGGCAGTGGTGCGGATCAAGGAAACCAAGCGCGCGCTGGCTTTGGCGACGGACGGAAACGGCCGGTGGTGCCAACTGAATCCCAAGGTAGGCGCGATGCACGCAGTGGCCGAGGCGGCGCGGAACGTGGCGACCAGCGGCGCACGACCGATCGCAGCAACAAACTGCCTGAATTTCGGCAGCCCGGAAAAGCCCGAAGTAATGTGGCAGTTTTCTCAGGCGATTGATGGCGTGGGCGAAGCTTGCGTTGCGCTGGGAACGCCGATTACCGGCGGGAACGTGAGTTTCTACAACGAGACGTTGGGGAAATCGATTTATCCGACGCCCGTCATCGGGATATTGGGAATTCTTGAGGATGCGTCGAGGGTTCTGAAGGTGGCATTCCGGAATGAGGGCGACATCATCGTGCTTCTCGACGGATCCAATTCTTCCAAAGCGGGGCCGCAGGCGCCACCGCGGGCGGGCAAACGGCGGGAGTTTTCGTCTTCGGAGTATTCAAAGAGCATCGGTGGAATTGTCTCCGGCGAGCCGCCGGCGATTGAGCTTGGCGCGGAAAAATGGGTGATTGATTGCATGGTGGCCTTGGCGGCAGAGGGAACGCTGCATTCGGCGCACGACGTAAGCGATGGAGGCGTAGCGGTCACGCTGGCGGAATCGTGTTTTGCGGGGGGAGTCGGCGCAAGTGTAGCGGTGCCGGAGGACGTGGCGTCGGAGTATGCACTGTTCGGAGAACGCGGGGCCCGTGTGATGGTATCTGTCGCCCCCGAAAAGCTTGCCGCTGTTCGGAATACTGCGAGACAATATGGTGTGGGTGCGCACGAAATCGGGAAAGTGACCAACGACAATACCTTGCGCATCGAATATAAAGGACACCCGGTGGTGTCTGCGCCGGTACCCGTGTTGCGCGAGGCTTGGGAGCATGCGCTGGAACGCAGCTTAAAGATCCAATGACCGACAAGTTGGCATACGCGGACGATCGGTTTCACGACGAATGCGGCGTGTTCGGCGTGTTCGGACACCCGGAAGCGGCGAACCTGACGTATCTGGGGTTGTATGCGCTGCAGCATCGCGGGCAGGAATCGGCTGGCATCGTGGCGAGCACCGGAAATGACCTTAACCTGCACCGGGCGATGGGCGAGGTAGAAGAGATTTTTCAGCCCAGCGTGCTAGCGAAATTACCTGGGTCGAGCGCGATCGGACACACGCGGTACTCCACGGCGGGAGACAAGGCGCTGCTGAACGCCCAGCCGATCATGATTGATTGCAATAAGGGCAAAATCGCCGTGGCTCACAACGGCAACCTGACAAACGCGCTAGAACACCGGCGGAGGCTCGAACATCGCGGATCCATCTTTCAGACCAACAGCGACACAGAAGTGATCGTGCATCTGATTGCGCGATCGCAAGCGAGGAATTTTTCGGGGGCGCTGGGCGATGCGCTGAACCAGGTGGAAGGCGCGTATTCTTTGCTGGTGCTGACGCCGGAGGAATTGTATGCGGTGAGGGATCCGCGTGGATTCCGGCCACTGGCGCTGGGGAAAATTTCGACTCTAGACGGAAGCGAAGCCTGGGCCGTGGCGTCCGAGACGTGCGCATTCGATTTGATGAATGCGGAATACGTGCGCGACGTGGAACCGGGGGAGATGCTGCGGATCTCGCGGTCGGGAATTGAGTCCATTCGCTTCAGCGCAGCGAAGCCGCACCAGTTCTGCATTTTTGAGCATGTGTATTTCTCTAGGCCGGATAGCACAGTGTTCGGCCGTTCGGTGAATGAATCGAGGGAGATGTTGGGGCGTTTGCTGGCGCGGGAACATCCGGTTGAAGCGGACATGATCGTCCCGATTCCGGACTCCGGGGTGCCAGCGGCTATCGGATTCTCACTGGAGTCAGGGATTCCCTTTCGCATGGGGCTTATCCGCAACCATTACATCGGCCGAACGTTTATCGAGCCGTCGCAGGCGATCCGGAACTTTGGGGTCAAGCTGAAACTGAACCCGGTACGGAACTTAGTGGCCGGGAAACGCGTCGTATTGGTAGACGATTCGATTGTGCGGGGAACGACCAGCCGGAAGTTGGTACGGTTGATGCGTGAAGCGGGCGCGAAAGAAGTGCATATGCGGATTAGTTGCCCGCCCACGATTTCGCCGTGTTATTACGGCGTCGATACACCGACGAAGGAGGAATTGATCGCCTCGTCGAACTCGCCGGAGCAGATTTGTAAGTACCTGGGAGCGGACTCGCTCGGCTATTTATCGCTTGGGGGATTGCGGCAGGCGGTAAACGACAATAAGGGGGAATTTTGCACGTCCTGTTACACGGGCGTTTATCCGACCGACCTGGTGCAGCTGGAAGTGAAAGAAGAGATCACACCGAAATTCAAAGAAGAAGTCACGGTGGAACGTGCAGGATAGCGCAAAGAAGCCCGCGAAGAAAAAAGGCCGGGGAGACGCCAAGTTTCCATTGAGCGCGCGTGTAAAGCAGGAAGCGATTGCCTGGTTCTGGGTGGTGCTGGTGTTTCTGCTGGTCAATGGAACGGTGGGGCAGGCGCGGGTTATTCCGTCAGGATCGATGGAAAACACATTGCTTGTGGGCGATCACTTGATCATGAGCCGGATCGGCTACGACGCTGCGGTGCCCTTCACCAATTGGCATGTGTCTTTGTGGAAGAATCCACACCGGCAGCAAATGGTGATTTTTCGGCCGCCATACGGCCATAACAAGCCAGATTTAATCAAGCGCGTGATTGGCCTGCCGGGCGATACGCTGGATATTCGCGACGGCGATGTGTGGATTAATGGCAAGAAATTGGAAGAAAACTACACCACCGGACCGACGGAAGTTCCGGAGCGATATGAATGGCTGGCGCGTTTTCACGGCTTGCCCATGAAGATACCGAAAGACCAGTATTTCGTGATGGGAGACAATCGCGGCAACTCCTACGACAGCCGCTTCTGGGGTTGCGTGCCACGCGAAGACATTATCGGGACCCCGGTAACAATCTATATGTCCGTCGATGCCCCTGAGGACGCCTGGAACGGAAACATCGGCGACCGCTTTCTCGCCTACGCTGAAGCCCTGGTTCATCCCAGCAAAGTCCGTTGGAAAAGATTATTTGAAACGTTTTGAGGGCTGCCGCCGTGCGCGAAGCGGAGGAAGGCTTCGTGGTCTTGTGACTGGTCAAGGTGAATCGTGAAAGCTGACGCGATAAATACGAAGGTAAAGAAGGAAGAAGCAGCGGTGCCCTTGAGCGTGCGGGTGAAGAGCGAAGTCATCGCCTGGTTCTGGGTGATCCTGGCATTTCTGCTGATCAATGGAACATTGGGGCAAGCGCGGGTGATTCCGTCAGGCTCAATGGAAAATACACTGCTGATCGGCGACCACCTGATCATGAGCCGAATCGGCTACGACGCAGGCATTCCTTTTACGAATATCCACGTTCCACTGTGGAGAAATCCAAAGCGGCAACAAATCATTATCTTCAAACCCCCATTCGATCCAACGCAGCCAGATTATGTGAAACGGGTGATAGGCTTGCCTGGCGATGTGGTCGATGTTCGCGATGGAGCCGTGTGGATCAACGGGCAGAAGCTGCAGGAAAACTACACAACGGGACCAAGCGAACCCGCTCCCGCAGGGCAAGCTCCCCTAGGCTATGAAGTGACGAAGTTCCCGTACCGCGTGCCGGATAATTGCTATTTCGCGATGGGAGACAACCGCGGCAACTCCTATGACAGCCGATTCTGGGGTTGCGTGCCACGAAAAGATATTCTGGGAACGCCTGTGATCATCTATATGTCTCTGGACGCGCCGAGGGATGCGTGGAACGGAGATATCGGAGCGAGATTCGAGGCGTACCTGAATGCACTTATCCATCCTGGAACTGTGCGGTGGCGAAGATTGTTCCATGTGTTTTAAGCTGTAGGCTGCCCTGACACACCCAGCTTCGGGGCTGCGAAAGAAACGAAGATGACCGCCCCCGTGTGACTTGTGACGAATCGTCCGTCCTTGTGGCCTCTCCCGTCCCGGTGGACACAAGCCAGCAAGCTGCACACTCGTCGTAGCGCGAAAGAACAGATCATAGAGGCAGCTAAAGATGAAATACGCCGACGCAGGAGTGAATATCGCTGTCGCTGACGACGCGAAGCAGCGCATCCGGCACCTGGCCAGCAAAACATTTTCACCCGCCGTTCTGGGGGGGATTGGCGGATTCGGTGCGCTGTTTGCATTGGACGGAAAGCGCTGGAGCGAGCCGGTTCTGGTGTCGAGCGCCGATGGCGTTGGCACAAAACTGAAAATTGCCACGGCGATGGGCGTGCATTCGACCGTGGGCGGCGACCTGGTGAATCACTGCGTGAACGACATTCTGGTGCAGGGAGCCGAGCCGCTGTTCTTCCTGGATTATCTGGCGATGGGAAAGCTGGAGGCAAACGTCGTCGAACAGCTGGTGGACGGAATGAGCCGGGCGTGCAGGAAAGCAGGATGCGCGCTGATCGGCGGCGAGACCGCGGAGATGCCGGGTTTTTATCCGGCGGGCGAATACGACCTGGCAGGATTTATTGTCGGCGCGGTGGAAAGGAAGAAAATTCTGACAGGGAAAGCGGTGAAGCCCGGAGACACGCTGCTGGGACTGCCTTCGGCGGGTCTGCACACGAATGGATATTCACTGGCGCGAAAACTGGCGTTCGAAGTGGCGAAGCTAAAGCCGGACACGTATGTGGCGGAAGTGGGAAACAAGATTGGTGCGGAGTTGCTGAAGCCGCATGTTTGCTATGCACCAGCCGTGAAAAATCTGTTGGCAAAGGGCTGGGTTTCTGCGATGGCGCACATCACGGGGGGAGGCATTCCGGGGAATTTGCCGCGGGTACTGCCGAGCGGAGTGAAAGCCATTATTGATCTGGACGCGTGGCCGATCCCTTCGATTTTCAAATACCTGGCGAAATTGGGAGAGATTGAAACGGATGAATTGTTGCAATCGTTCAATATGGGCATCGGGATGATCGTGATCGTGCCCGCGGAACACGTGAAAAACGCCGAAGCAGATTTGAAACGGCGGCGCGAAAAATTCTTCCGGATCGGGCGAATCGAGCGCGGAGATACCGGAAAAGCGAGGCTGGTGTATTCCGGCGCACTGAATCTGTAAGCCGAACAGGCACTGAGCACAAAACCATCAGACCGAAGCATCAACAAGACACATTCCAATCTAGCTTGCCAAGTCGACCTGGTAAAGCCAGAGGCTCTGACCTAGTCTCGGATCAGAGCCTTTGGCGGTTCATTCGTAGATCCGCGCTCCAGAAGACTCAGGGAATAGCTGCGGTCACCTGGTTGGAATAGGCGCTTTCTTCTCCAGCTGAACTCAGGTCGGTCGCGACGTAATAGTAGGTTTGTCCGGCGGAGACGCTAGTGTCTGTATAAGCCGTGGTCGAAAGCGTTGACGAATTCATCTTCGTGTAAGGGCCGCCGGATGTGGATCCGCGATAAAGATTGAAAGCAACGGCAGCGGAAGACCCTGGAGTCCAGTTCAAAGCTACAGAGTGGCTTGCGGGAGCCGCGCCAGTGCCGGATAAAGCGATGACCAAGGGAGAATGGGAAGCATTGCTGGTGACTGTCGCGGTACCGGAAAGAGTGCCAGCGCTTGCGGGATCAAAGACGACATTGAATGAGGCCGACTGCTTCGCAGCAAGAGTCAGGGGAAAAGTAATTCCAGATGAAGAAAAGCCGGAGCCGCTGACCGCAATGCTCGAGACGGTGACGCCGGCGTTGCCCGTGTTCGTCAGAGTCACGGTTTGAGTGCTGCTGGTGCTCTCGGTCGTGCTGCCGAAAGTTACGGATGTTGGAGAAGCGGAAAGTTGAAGAACGGAAGCGACGCTTGTACCTGCCAAGGCAACGACTACGGGAGAAGTCGGCGAATTATTCGCGAGCGAGAGATTCGCGTAAAAACTGCTGGCCGAAGCGGGTGTAAAGTCGACCGTAAAGGCTGAGGAAGCACCCGGGGCGAGCGAGAGCGGGGTTGCCAGTCCAGAGAGAGTGAAGGTGGTGCCGGCCAAAGTCGCTTGCGAAACGGTAAGCGTGGCGTTGCCGGTGTTCTTGATGGTGACCGATTGCGTGTTGGAGGAGCCGACAGAAACGCCGGAGAAGCTAACGCTGGATGGAGTCACCGACATCTGGGGTTGAACGCCCGTTCCGGACAAGGCAATTGTGGCGGGAGAATTGGATGCGTTGCTAATGACAGAAAGAGCGCCAGTCACGGTGCCAACGGCGGCTGGGGCAAAACCGACGGTGAGTGTGGTGCTTTTGCCGGAGGCGAGAGTCACAGCGCCCGAGAATCCACTCATGGTGAATCCGGTGCCGGATACCGTTGCCTGCGAAATGGTAACGGAGCCGGTTCCGCTATTAGTGAGCGACACGGATTGCGTTGAGGCAGTTCCGACCATGGCATTGGCGAAGGTCAGGCTACCGGTGCTCCCGGAGAGCAGATACGTCAGGCTCGGAGTCGACGTTTTACCTGTGCCGCTCACAGGCACCGAAACCTTATACGTTTCGCCTCTGGAGGTCTTCATGGTGATTACGATGTCGCCGCGATAGCTTTCGACGATAGTCGGCAGAAACACCACCTGAAACGACGCCGTGCCATGACCAGCGAGCGTCAGGGGCAATGCAGGCCCGGTAACGACGAACTGCGGGAGAGAGCTGGTCACGCTTAGAATCTCACGGGAGTGGGAAGTTTCGTTCGTGATCACAAAGGCCTGTGCAGCAGACCTGGTATTCAGCGTTACATTGCCGAAGAAAATCGAACTAGGGGAAGCACCGAGTTCTGCTTGAGCGGGAACTGCGAGTCTTGCGGAGCCTGCGAGAAAAAACACCACAGCCAGACACACCAGCACGTTTTTACCCATGGGCGGAGAATCCTCATCAAAGTTTTTTTGGGAGCGGGGTCGGAGCTGGGGAGGTGGGATCGGCCGCTCAATAAACCAATCTGCAGTGCCAGAATAGAGGGCGTACTGGTCCCTGACTACTGGTAAGAAGGGCAAATGAAGAACAGGTCTGCGGCATTCCCTCATGGGTAAAGAAGCTTTGCCCGTTTCTGACAGCCGGTCCTGACCTTGAACGCAGCGTACGGGTCGATTCAGCGAGAATTGCGATCATTTGGACGCGGTCCACAGGTGTGCTAACGTTTTTTGTTTATGACCATGCGAATTGCAGTGCTCTTGAGCGGCCGTGGCTCGAATTTTGAAGCGCTGGCCGACAGTGTAGCTGCGGGCAGGATTCCTGGAGCCGAGATTGCGATCGTGATCAGCAATCAGCCGGACGCGTTGGGATTGAAACGCGCAGAAGCACGAGGCATTGCAACGCGGATGATTCCGTCGCGGGGGCTGCTGCGGGAGGCGTATGACCGGCAGGTGGTGGCGGTACTGCAAGAGTACAAGGCGGATCTGATTTGCCTGGCGGGATACATGAGGCTGCTTTCGCCGTATTTTGTGGCGGCATTCCCGCAAAAGATCCTGAATATTCATCCTTCGCTGTTGCCCTCGTTTCCGGGCCTGGAGTCGCAGAAACAAGCGCTCGACCACGGTGTGAAATTCGCGGGCTGCACGGTGCATTTTGTCGACGAAAACCTGGATGCGGGGCCGATTATTCAGCAAGCGGTCGTGCCCGTGCTGGACAGCGACGACGAACAGACCCTGGCACAGCGGATTTTGAAGGAAGAACATCGCATCTATAGCGAAGCGGTGAAGCTCATCCTGGAAGGAAAATGGCGGGTCGCGGGGCGGCGTGTGCTCCGCACCGAAACGTAAGGGCGATGACAACTTTCAAGAGCGTTGAAGAGCAACTGGCTTACCTGAAGAAGGGCGTGGCCGAAGTGATCCCCGAGGAAGAGCTAATGCAGAAGCTCGCGAACTCGGTGAAAATCGGCAAGCCGCTCCGGGTGTACCTGGGAGTGGACCCGACGGCGCCGGATATTCATCTGGGTCACACCGTGGTTTTGCGCAAGCTGAAACACTTTCAGGATTTGGGTCACACAGCTATATTCCTGATTGGCGATTTTTCCGCAATGATTGGCGATCCCACGGGGCAATCGGAAACGCGTCCGCCGCTCAGCCGGGAGCAGGTGGAAGTGAACGCGAAGACGTACCTGGCGCAGGTTTACAAGATCCTCGACAAAGAAAAGACAGAAGTCCGCTACAACAGTGAATGGCTGGGGAAAATGACCAGCTTTGAGGTTGTGCGCTTGTGCGGTCATTACCGCCTGGCGCGGATGTTGGAGCGGGAGGACTTTCGTTCGCGGCTGGAGAAGAATTTGCCGATTGCCGTACACGAACTGCTGTACCCGCTGCTGACTGCGTATGACGCGGTGATGTTGCAGTCGGACGTGGAGTTGGGAGCGACGGAGCAAAAATTCAATATTCTGGTGCACCGGGAAATCCAGCGGGAATACGGGCTAACGCCGCAGGTAGTGTTGACGATGCCGATTCTTGTGGGGCTCGACGGCGAGCGGAAGATGTCCAAAAGCTTGGGTAATTATGTGGGGATAACAGAAGCGCCCGGGGAGATGTTCGGAAAGTTGATGTCGATTCCGGACGAGCTGATGTGGTCCTACTACGAACTGGTAACGGACCGCACGCCGCAGGAAATTGCGGAGTTGAAGAACGAAGTGCAGAGCGGGAAGCTGCATCCGATGGATGCGAAGATGAAACTGGCGGAAGAGGTAGTGAACGATTTCCAGGGGACCGAGGCGGGACGGAAAGCCGCGGAGAATTTTCAGCGTGTGTTCCGAGACAGGCAGGCGCCGGAAGAAGCTCCGGAGCAGAAGATTGCACGTGGAGAGGCGAAGAAACTGACGGCGCTGCTAGTGGAATTGAACATGGCGCCGTCGAAGAGCGAAGCGGAGCGATTGATCAAGCAGCGCGGCGTGGAAATCGATGGCGTTTGTGTGGAGGACCCGCGCAAAGAGATCGATTTGAGCAAGCCGACGGGATTCTTGTTGCGCGCGGGGAAGAAGAAGTTTGTGCGCGTGGTGGTGGAGTAGCATCAGTCCAGGATATTTTCGACCAGCGAAGCGACGTGTTGGGCGATGGCGGGAGCGGCGGTCAGGCCCGGAGAGTCGATACCTACCAGTTGGATGACCTGAGGGAACTCGCGGTCAGGTTCAATCACAAAATCCGCGATGCCTTTGCCTGTCGGGGGTACCAGCTTTGGGCGAATGCCGGTGTACGCGAGTTGGAGATCGCTTTCCTCAATTTCGGGAATCATCTGTTTTACGTCCGCGGCAAACTCCGGAATGGTCATGCGGCAGCGTTCGTAATTGTCCTTTGCATCAACGTATTTCGCCGTAGGGCCCAGAAGCAATGTGCCCCAGAGAGTTTTGGTGAAGTGCAGGCCGAGCGAGAGTCCGTCGGGATGCGGCAAGGGATAAACAAGACTGTGAATCAGTTCGGCGTGCGGGCCGTGAATTTCGCAATATTCGCCGCGCACAGGATAAATCGTCCAGGGACGCGGTCCCAGTAGCCGGGCGACTTCATCCGAATAAAGGCCGGCGGCGTTGATCACGCAACGGGCTTCGACAGATTCGGTTTCCGATTGTTCTTCATCGCCGATGCGAAGAGTGACTCGCACCAAATCCTCATGCGGCTCGAGCGATTCGACTTTGGCATAGGTCAGAAGGTTGGCACCTTGCCCCTCGGCGATGCGTGCGTAGGCATGGACCAGTCCCTCGGCGGAGCAAACGCCCGTTGAGGGCACATCCAGAGCGGAATACCCTCGCACATGACGCTCTCGATCACGGATTTCTTCCGCATCGATTATTTGTAGTCCTTCGACGCCGTTTTCCTGGCCCTTCCTAAGCAGAGCCAGAAGTTGCGGCTCTTCTTCCCTGGATTTTGCAACGACGAGTTTTCCGGTGGTACGGTGAGGAACACCGTGCTTGGCACAAAATTCCTTCGTCAGGCGATTTCCCTCGACGCAGTGGCGAGCCTTCCAGGAATTGGTCGGATAGTAGATGCCGGAATGAATGACGCCGCTGTTACGCGTGCTGGTAGACATGCCGAATTTCGGAAATTGCTCGACCAGGAAGATATCCTGCCAGCGGCGAGATAAAGTTTCAGCAATGGCGCAGCCGACGACACCGCCGCCAACGATCAGTATGTTGACCTGGTCCATAGCCCTAGGATATGCCAGAAAAAGATGAGAGGAGATCAATCCTCCTCGTGGCCGACCTCGTCAAAGAAGGTTTTGCAGGGTTCGAGGTGCGCCTCAGTGCCGTCGTGCACGGCGAATTGTGCGCCCTTAGCCCCCTGGTAGCCATTCTTCCAGAGGGAAGCGCTGCCATACTCGCCGTCTTTGTTCAGGGCATAGTAATACAGGTGAAAGGTGCCCAGTTTTTGTTTGTCGCCATTGTAATTGCGTACCACGCGGCCAAGCGCTTCCAGGCAGGCATCGGACGGCTTCATGCCTTTGCGCATCATTTCGACGATCGTGTGGCCGCCGGCAATTTTGATATTTTCCTCGCCCTTTCCCGTGGACCCGGCCCCGCCGACATCGCCATCCACGAAAAGCCCGGCGCCGATAATAGGAGAATCTCCCACGCGCCCCGGAATTTTCCATGCTAGGCCGGAGGTGGTGGTGGTGCCGCTGACTTCACCCTTTTCGTTTACCGAGAGGCAATTGATCGTGCCGGTGGGAGGATAATTGATCACGCGCATCGCATACGCCATCTGTTCCTGATTGTTATCGAAAATTTGCGCGACGCTGGCTTTCCATTCCGGACTGTCGGTGCCGGGACGCCAGTTGAAGCTGGTACGCGCTTTCCAGGCGAGCCAGATTTTGCGGGAATGTTCCGTGAGAAGATTTATTTCCTCGAAGCCTTCGTCCACAGCGAAGCGGCGCGCGCCATCTCCCACGATCATCACGTGATTGGTGCGCTCCATCACCGTTTTAGCCAGGCGAGAGACGTTTTTGATGCGCTGCACGGAGCCGACACTGCCGGCGCGACGGGTGGGACCGTGCATGACGCTGGCGTCGAGTTCTACCACACATTCTTCATTCGGCAGGCCGCCGTAACCGACGGAATCGTCGTTGGGATCGTCTTCGACCACGGTGACTGCAGCGACGACGGCGTCGAGCGTGTCTCCGCCACTCTTCAGAATGTCCATGCCTTTGCCAAGCGCGTGTAAACCGTTCACAGAAGAAATGATGAGGGGACGTTTACCCACGGAAGGAGGGGCAAGAGGCAAAGATTCGCCAAAAAGATTCGCCGTGCCAGCAAGTGCGCTACCGACCAGCGTGGTCGCAAAAAATTTCCGCCGAGTCCAACGATCCATGAATAGTCTCCTGAAGGGAAGGAACAAATCCGTGAGGCACTTTAGTCCAGATTGAACAGGAAAGGAAATATTTCCCGGTAGGAAGTTGCGGAGGAATCAGTCCGTGTCGCCAAGCGGCAGGAAATATTGCGTGCCCTTGACAGGTTCCTGAAGGCGGCGGAGAAGTTGCTGCAAATCTTCGCTGCGTTCGACGAAATCGATTTCGGAAGTGTCGATGACCAGCAGGTCGGCTCCCTCGTAGCGAAAGAAAAAATGTTCGTAGGCGCGAGAGACTTCCTCGATGTAATCCGGCGAGATCTGCCTTTCTTCGGGCGCTTTTTTCTTGGCGATGCGTGCGCGAAGCACTTCCGGTTTGGCCTGAAGATAGATGACAAGATCAGGTTCCGGGAGCTCAATAGCGAGGGCTTCGTAATAGCGCTCATAGAGCTTCAGTTCGCCGTCGTCAAGGTTGAGGTTGGCGAAGATGCGGTCTTTTTCCATCAAGTAATCGGAAATGACTGGTCCGGCAACATCGCCGGTAAGGGCTTCCCGGATTCGCTTCTGGCGCTCCATCAGGAAATACAGTTGAGCTTGAAAGGCCGAACCAGGCTTTTCGGCGTAGAAATCGGCGAGGAACGGGTTGTCTTCGCAGTCGTAAATGCGGCGGGCGTGGAGGCGTTCCGCCAGGATGCGGGCGAGGGTGGTCTTTCCGACCCGCAAAGGTCCTTCAATAACAATGAATTGCGGGGGTTTGGAGCCGGGCTGTGGCTGACGTGCGCGTTTCGCCGAAGAATCGGAAGCGGGCATTTTGCCTCTGCCAACAGGAGATAGCTTTCGCGCGGGATTATAGCAGGTCTTGGGGAGGGCGAAGCAGCGGCAGTAGCCAAATAGTACGAAAGGCTCAAAACAGGGTTCTACGGAGGGGTGGTAATGAGTACTACAAGGACCATGACCAAAGGGCCAGTGACACCCTGTCCGGTGGTACAGTAAAGTACAGAAAGTTGCAGTGCACCGGCACCCCTCCTTCCGGCCTGCAACAACTGAGGTGGTCCTTGATTTTCACCGCGCTTGTTCTGATGTGCTGCAACACGATTTCTGGCGACGCTCCCCGGACTTCGGCAATTCCTGCCGCAACTTCCGTTACCGAGATAAACGCAACGCCGATTCCTTCCGCAGTTCGGTCTGGGAAAGTCGAGTCGACCAAGCCAGATGCGCCTTTACCGAAGACGACAGTCTCCTCAAATGCCAAGACGGATTTCGACGCGTCTGGCGCGGAAACTGCAACGCCCGCACCTCTTCCGGCCATAAGTAGCCCGGTGAAGCCTGCCACCGCGGACTCCTACGAAAGCCCACGAGACAGAAAGATTTGGTACGGACTGATGTTCGCGAGCCACGGGGCCGCCGCGTTTGACGCGTGGACAACGCGCAGAGCAATCGGCGGGGGTTACGGCATCGAAGGCGATCCGCTACAGCGCCCGTTCGCGAACTCCGGTGCGATTTACGCGACTACGCAGGTCACCCCGTTAATTATGGATTATGTCGGCCACCGCATGATGCGCAGCAGCCACAACTGGATCCGCAGGGGCTGGTGGATTCCTCAAGCGGCAAGCGCCAGCGTTTCTTTTGGTGCCGGAGTGCACAATTACTCCATCGCAAAGTAGAAGCCGTCTTCGGGTATCGAATAACACAAGTAACAGAACGAAGCTGCCCGGATTCATTTGCTACGCGACCGTTCACCTTCTTTGCTTCGAGTGCCCGGCCGCACGACATTGTCAGTCTTCAGATGCAGCGCAACACTTCTACAGGTTTTCATGGAGTTCGCCTTAGGCCATAATTGACGGAGTTTCTTGGAAGCCGTTGAACGTAACTTACTTCAGATACTCCTCCCGTAGGCCCAAAATGCGATATAGTATGGCGTGTCCTGTCTGTGCCGTTAGCCGCCTCGGCAGTTTGTTAGAGAACAAATTTCCGTCAGACGGGTTAAGATTCGTTACCCTGAAAACGGTCAGCGAGCCGCTACGGCGCTGACTAGAGAGGCAGACGAAGTGTATGAAGAAGGCATGGTTGGGAGTGCTGCTGGTGTTGGGAACAGCCTATGGGGTGAGCGCACAGGAAGATGGCGCTGTGCCAGGGCGAACGAATGCGGCGGCGAATTTCAGCGATACTTCCGCGTCGCAAGCGACTTTGTATACGACAAGCGGCACCGGGAATTTTGCATTGGCAACTCCGGCGGTCGACGCTAGCGCAACGCCTGCGGCAACGCCAATCCCGGCCGAACCGGCTGCGCAGCCAACGCCGAAATATGTATTTTTTGGAGACCGGGACGATTACCGGTGGCAGCTGGGAGTGGGCTTCGAATATATACGTTTCCAATCCAGCCAGTTTAACGCGAATATGTTCGGGCTAAATACTACGCTGACGTATTTCACCAACACCTGGTTTGCGGTGGAAGGCGACGTTATAACGGCATTCGGGCCGAATGTTTTTCCAAATTCAGAGCCGAAGATGTTTGCAGGAGCGGGGGGATTCCGGATCGGCGGCAGGCGTGCGCGCTGGGAACCCTTTGGACACGCTCTGGTGGGAGGAAGCCACTTGCAGCCTCAGACAGCCGGCGGAGGCCGAAACGGGTTGATGGCGCAAGCGGGAGTCGGCGTTGACTTTCGCGTTCACTCGCGACTGTCGCTTCGCGGCGAAGCCGATTGGCTGTACACCAACTTCTTTAGCCAAAACCAGAACAGCGTTCAAGTCGTGGGCGGCGTGGTACTACACTTCTAAGCTGAAAAACAAAAAATCTGAATCTGTTTGATCGGGAAGGCCTGTGTCTCGTCGAGCGTCGCATATGCGGCTTCTCAAAGGCAGAACAGGCACTATAATTGGCCGGACAGGCCGGGTTAACTGTAGCGACGAAAGATCGAAACCGGGGATGTATCCAAATTGGGCTTAGTATCCGTCCATAATATGCGGACATTCGTGCGCTCCGGGTCCGGCTTTACAGTTTATGCCGAGGAAAAATCCACTTGCCGACTGAAAACGCTCGCGCGGCCACTGGGCCGGAAAATCAACATCCAGTTCAACCTCCCAGCAAACACAAAGGTGTCCGAGTCATAGTTTGGCTCGTGTTGTTGCTGGTCTTCGGGGTTGGATTCTATCTCGTGTTGCATCACCATGACGCCGCACAGACCGCATCGAAATCGCCACGAGGGGGCTTCGGTCCGGTCACGGCCACGGTGGCCACCGCCAAGAAGGGCGATATAGGCAACTATATCGATTCTATCGGCACGGTCACGCCCGTTTACACTTCGTCGATCACCAGCCAGGTAAACGGAATTGTCACAGCGGTGCATTACCGGGAAGGGCAGATCGTCGGCAAGGGTGATCCATTAATTGACATCGACCCTCGGCCATATCAGGCGACACTGCTGCAAGCGCAAGGCACGCTGGACCGCGACGAGGGCCTGCTGGCGCAAGCGAAAATGGATCTGGAACGCTACAAAGATGCGTGGGCGCGCAAAGCCATCCCGAAGCAGACTCTGGACGATCAGGAAAAAATCGTTTTGCAGAACGAAGGCACCGTCAAGCTGGACCAAGGCATGGTGCAATACGATCAGGTGCAACTTGGGTTTTGCCATATCACCGCTCCGTTTGACGGGAAAGTCGGTCTGCGGCTGGTGGATCCCGGTAACGTGGTGCAGTCGACAGGAACCTTGACACTGGCGGTGATTGCGCAGATCCAGCCAATTACCGTGATTTTTACCATTGCTGAAGACAATTTGGGCGAGGTGCAGCAGCGGCTTCACCAGAATGCCAAGCTCACCGTAGAGGCGTTCGATCGCGCGAGTACCAAGAAAATTGCGAGTGGAAAATTTCTCACACTCGATAATCTGATAGATACGACCACAGGAACGGTGAAGGCCCGCGCCTCTTTCGAAAACAAAGATGCGGCGCTTTTTCCCAATGAATTCGTAAACATCAAGCTGCTCGTGAATATGATTCAGGGGGCGACGCTGATTCCGACATCCGCAATTCAGCACAACGGCAAAACCGCGTTCGTCTTCAAGATACAGAACAATGTCGCCCATATGACGACGATTCAGACCGGCGTGACGGACGGAGCCACGACGCAGGTGACTAGCGGGATTAGCCCGGGCGACGTGGTGGCGAACAGCAGCTTCGATAAATTGCAGGATAATTCCACGATCTCAGTTCCCGCGAACCCGCCCGCAGCAAATAGCGCCGGGAGCACTTCTCCTTGAGTCCGTCTACTCCTTTTATTCAAAGACCGGTTGCGACATCACTTCTGATGGCCGCAATCCTGTTGGTGGGAATCGTTTGTTACACGCAGTTGCCGGTTTCTGCATTACCACAGGTGGATTACCCAACGATTCAGGTGCTGACGTTTTATCCCGGCGCGAGTCCACTGGTGGTGGCAACCACGGTTACTGCGCCACTGGAACGGCAGTTTGGCCAACTCCAGGGCTTAAGTCAGATGACCTCTACCAGCGCGGGCGGAAATTCCGTGATCGTACTGCAGTTCGCGCTCAGCCTGAATATTGACATCGCGGAAGAGGAAGTGCAGTCCGCCATCAACGCGGCGCAAACCTATTTGCCCGCGAACCTTCCGGCGCCTCCGATCTATAACAAGACAAATCCAGCCGATGCCCCTGTCCTCACGCTGGCGATCACTTCGAAATCCATACCGCTTTCCCAGGTGGAGGACTATGTAGATACCAGGCTTTCGCCGAAAATCTCTCAGTTGAGCGGAGTCGGCCTGGTCACCATCAGCGGAGGGCAAAAACCCGCTGTTCGCATACAAGCAAACCCATCTGCGCTTTCTTCTTACGGCATCAATCTCGAAGACCTGCGCACTGCCGTGACGCAGGCCAGCGTGAACGCCGCGAAAGGAAACTTTGACGGAGACCGGCAGGACTATCAGATTGACGCTAACGATCAGCTGGTGACAAGTAAGGATTACCGGAATGTGGTCGTCGCTTACCGGAATGGCGCGCCGGTGATGTTGACGGACGTGGCGAATATCGTGGACGGCGTAGAGAACAATAATCAAGCCGCTTGGATGGACAAAACTCCGGCGGTGATTCTTAACGTGCAGCGGCAACCGGGCGCAAACACGATCAGCGTGGTGAAGCGCATCAAGGCGCTCCTGCCGCAGCTCCAGAGCAATCTTCCCACGGGAATTGACGTCACGACCCTGACGGACCTAACCACGCCGATTCAATCTTCCGTCTCCGACGTGGAATTTGAGCTGATGCTGACGGTTGCGCTGGTGGTTATGGTGATGTTTCTGTTCCTGCGCAACCTGTACGCAACGATCATCCCCAGCGTCGCTGTGCCGCTGTCGTTGATTGGTACGTTCGCCGCGATGTATGCCCTGGGCTACAGCCTGGATAACCTCTCGCTAATGGCGCTGACGATTTCGACCGGGTTCGTGGTCGATGACGCCATCGTCATGGTCGAAAATATTTCGCGGTACATCGAGGAGGGCGAGCCGCCGATGCAGGCGGCGTTGAAGGGCGCGGAACAGATTGGATTCACGATCGTGTCGTTAACGGTTTCGCTTATTGCCGTGCTGATTCCGCTGCTGTTCATGGGAGACGTGGTCGGGCGGCTGTTCCGTGAGTTTGCGGTGACTTTGGCGGTGACGATTGTGATCTCGGCGATTGTTTCGCTGACGCTGACACCGATGATGGCGTCTCGCATCCTGAGACACAACCCTACCGAAAAACAGGGGAAGTTCTATCAGGCTTCCGAGCGCGTATTCAATGGCATGATCAATTTCTACGGGCGCACGCTGAAGGTCGTGCTTGACTACGCAAATGTCACGCTCCTGGTTGCTCTCGCCACACTGGCTTTGACGATCTTTCTTTACATCATCATTCCCAAAGGATTTTTCCCCGTTCAGGACACGGGGATCATTCAAGGTATTTCGCAGGCGACGCCGACCATCGGCTCCAAGGCTATGGCCGAAAAGCAGCAGGAACTGGCCGATATCATTCTGCAAGACCCCGCAGTGGAGAGTCTTTCGTCTTTCATCGGCGCCGATGGACTGAACACCACGACAAACAGCGGCCGGATGTCCATTAACCTCAAGCCGCTCGAAGACCGGAACATGAGCGCTTCCGACGTGATTCGAAGATTGCAGTCGAAGCTGGGTAATGTGCAGGGCATCCAGCTGTTCATGCAACCGGTTCAAAACATCACGGTGGATGATCGCGTCAGCCGCACGCAGTATCAGTACACGTTGGAAGATCCGGATGCGAACGAACTGAGCTTATGGGCGAATAAGTTCGTAGATAAACTGAAGCAGTTGCCAGAGTTGGAAGATGTGGCCACCGACCAGCAACCGGGAGGGCTGGCCGTTTCCCTGACTATCGACCGCCCAACAGCTTCGCGGCTGGGCATCGCACCGACCACGATTGACAATACGCTTTACGACGCCTTTGGCCAGCGACAGATCAACACGATGTACACGCAGTTGAATCAATATCACGTGATCCTGGAGACCCAGCCGCAATTTCAGTTGGATCCCAACAAGCTCAACAAACTGTACATTCAAGCGAACTCGGCGGCGGGGACAAGTGGCGCAGCCGCGAGTTCTTCGGGTAACGGCTCCACTTCCGCCGGGTCGAATGCTCTCACAACTTCGGCCCTGTACACGCCGTCGTCAAATACTTTATCTGCTCCGGTCAGTGCCCTGACTCCCAACACGTCGACGACAACATCCAGCAAAGGCTCCTCGTCCGCCGGAACTACCAGCTCGCAGACGAGCAATGCTGTTCCGCTTGGCGCGATTTCGCACTTCGGCACGGAGACCGAGGCGCTTTCCATCTCACACCAGGGTCAATTCCCGGCGATTACGGTTTCGTTCAACCTGGCGCCAAACGCCGCGCTGGGTGGTGCGATCTCAGCGGTGACCAAAGTCCAGAAAGATTTGAACATGCCGAAGAGTGTGCAGGCGGACTTTCAGGGTACAGCCGCCTCTTTTCGAAATTCGCTCTCCAACATGCCTTTGCTAATTCTTGCCGCGCTTGTGACCGTCTACATTGTTCTTGGCGTGTTGTACGAAAGCTTTATCCATCCCATCACAATTCTTTCCACGCTGCCGTCCGCCGGCGTCGGGGCGTTCCTGGCATTGATTTTGTTCCACCAGGATTTGAGCGTCGTGGCCATCATCGGCCTCGTGCTCCTGATCGGTATCGTGAAGAAAAACGGAATCATGATGGTGGACTTTGCCCTGGATGCCGAGCGCAATCAGGGGAAAAATGCTAAGGATGCGATTTATGAGGCGTGCCTGCTGCGCTTCCGTCCCATCATGATGACCACGATGGCGGCGTTACTCGGCGGTTTGCCGCTGGCGTTCGGCAGCGGCTTTGGTTCGGAATTGCGCAGACCGTTGGGAATCGCGATGGTTGGCGGGCTGCTGGTGAGTCAGGTGCTGACGCTCTATACTACGCCGGTCATCTATATTTTCTTTGACAATCTGGCGCATCGATTCTCGGGAAATTCCAAGAAGAAAGAAAATCCGGGCGGGGAGCCACAACCTGCGGGGCAGTTATGAACGTCTCCAGGCCATTCATCCACCGGCCGGTTGCAACGACGCTGTTGACGGTGGCGATTGCCATCGCTGGCGCGATTGCATTCAAGGTGCTCCCGGTATCCCCGCTGCCACAGGTGGACTTTCCCACGATTTCCGTGGGCGCGAGCTTGCCCGGAGCCAGCGCGGAGATCATGGCCTCTTCGGTGGCTACTCCGTTGGAGCGGCAATTCGGCCACATCGCTGGTGTTACGGAGATGACTTCAGCCAGCAGCCTGGGCGCAACGGCAATCACTATTCAGTTCGACCTCAGCCGCAACATTGATGGAGCAGCCCGAGACGTGGAAGCTGCCATCAATGCGGCGCGCACGTACTTGCCTGCAAATCTTCCTTCGAATCCGACCTACCGCAAAGTGAATCCCGCGGACGCCCCAATCATGATTCTGGCACTCACGTCCAACAAGTATGGGCCGGATGAACTTTATGATGAAGCATCCACGGTGATGGAGCAAAAGCTGTCGCAGATTTCGGGTGTGGGCCAGGTCACGGTCGGCGGCGGCGCATTGCCGTCTGTGCGGGTGGAGGTAAATCCCACCAAGCTTTATAGCATGGGCCTGACGATGGCGAATTTGCAGTCGGTACTTAGCCTCCAGAATTCCGATCTCGCCAAAGGTCAGATTACCGACGGGAATTTCACTGCCGACATCGTTGCGAACGATCAAATTTCGCGCGCCGCAGACTACAAGCCGATTATCGTGGGCTATAACAACGGTGCCGCGGTTCATCTTTCCGATGTTGCCGATGTAGTTGATTCCGTGCAGAACATTCGAGTGGCCGGCTATTTGAACGGCAAACGCGCCATCGTGGTCATTATCTTCCGGCAGCCCGGCGCCAACATTATTGACACGGTCGATCGTATTCGCGCTGAGTTACCCTCCATCGAGGCCTCCGTCCCTCAGGGCATAAACACAACCATCATGCTCGACCGCACCACGACGATTCGCGCGTCTGTCAGCGACGTTGAACGCACGCTGACGTTTTCGATCATCCTGGTGATCATTGTTGTGTTTGTTTTCCTGCGCAATGGTCGCGCAACACTGATTCCCGCCGTTGCTGTCCCGGTATCTCTCATCGGCACATTCGCAGTGATGTATCTCTGCGGATATAGCCTGGACAATCTTTCACTGATGGCCCTGACCATCGCCACAGGTTTCGTGGTGGACGATGCAATTGTGGTGATGGAAAACATAACGCGGCATCTGGAAGCGGGCATGGAACCTTTTGCGGCGGCTCTCAAAGGCGCCCAGGAAATTGGGTTCACCGTTTTTTCCATCAGCATATCCCTGATCGCGGTGTTCATTCCGCTGCTGTTGATGGGAGGAATTGTCGGGCGATTGTTCCGCGAGTTTGCAATTACCTTGTCCACAGCCATCGTCGTATCGATGGTTATTTCTCTCAGTACAACTCCGATGATGTGCGCTCATCTGCTGAAGCAGCAACAAACGGAGAAGCACGGCCGTCTGTACATGGCGACGGAGAGAATCTTCGAAAGGATCCTCAATTTATACCGGCATACCCTGGAGTGGGTACTGGACAATTCGCTTCTGACGCTTACCGTTCTTCTTCTGACGATCGCTCTAAATATTGTCATCGTTCTGAAGATTCCCAAGGGTTTTTTCCCCCAGCAGGATACGGGTGTGCTTGTGGGAGGTGTGCAGGGACCGCAAGACGCTTCCTTTGCATCGATGAACGATTCCATCCAAAAGATTACGGCCGTGGTTCAGGCTGATCCGGCGGTGCAAAACGTGATCGTGTTCACCGGTGGCCAGGGTGCGACGAATACTGGGTTTCTTTTTATAGCGCTGAAGCCATTGGATGAACGGAAAATTGGCGCGCCGCAAATCATTAACCGGCTGCGCCCAAAATTGAACAAGCTGCTGGCTGCTTCCGCGTTCATGCAGGCCTCGCAAGACTTGCGTATCGGTGGGCGCAGCTCCAATGCGCTTTACCAATACACCATTCAATCCGACACGGTCACCGATCTTCAAACCTGGGGTCCCAAACTTCTGACGGAGATGAAGCGTCTTCCTGGTTTGCAGGATGTGAACACCGACCAGCAGAACGGCGGCTTGGATGTTTTGCTGCACTACAATCGAGTGACTGCGGCCCAATTAGGCCAGACCTCGACGTCACTGGACAGCGAAATCTACAACTCCTTCGGCCAGGCTGAGGTTTCCATCATTTATACGCAGTTGAACCAGTACTACGTCGTTCTGGAAGTCGATCCACAATATTCGCAGACGCCCGAGGGATTGAAGAACGTCTACTTTCATCCAAATGGAAGCAGCAGCGTGACTGCGGTTGGCAATGTTCCCCTCGGCACGGTGTCGACGAATCAGGCAAACACCATCCCCCTGGCGATCAATCACACCAGCTTGTTTCCTTCGGTAACGATTTCGTTCAATTTGGCGCCCGGTATCTCCTTGAGTGATGCCACTCTGGCGATCGAACAGCTTAAGGCGCGCATGGGTGTGCCGACGACGGTGCGTGGTTTCTTCGCTGGCACGGCGCTGGCTTACCAGCAATCCTTGGGCACGGAACCCATCCTGATCTTGACGGCGGTCCTGGCCGTCTACATTGTGCTCGGCATCTTGTACGAAAGCCTGGTGCATCCGCTCACAATTATTTCTACTTTGCCGTCTGCCAGCGTTGGCGCAATGCTCGCTCTGATGCTTTTCAAGGAAGATCTGAACGTTATCTCGATCATTGGGATTGTCCTGCTGATCGGTATCGTCAAGAAAAACGCCATCATGATGATTGATTTTGCGCTGCAAGCGGAGCGCGAAGGCGGTAAGAGTACCAAGGACGCCATCTTCGAGGCGTGCATGCTGCGCTTCCGCCCGATTCTGATGACCACCATGGCTGCACTCTTCGGCGCTCTGCCGTTGGCGTTTGGAACGGGCACTGGTTCGGAATTACGCCGCCCGCTCGGCATCTCCATTGTTGGAGGGCTCGTCATGAGCCAACTGCTCACTCTGTACACGACACCGGTCGTCTATCTGATGCTCGATCGCCTGCGGCTTCGAGTGATGGGCAAAGAACGAGATACGTTTCATGCGGGCGATGCCACGGCCCCGTCCACGGCGAGTGATTAAGATGAAAAACACTATGAACAATAATCGAAAGCAACTCATCCTGGGCACGGCAATCGGCGCGTTACTGCTGGCCGGCTGCGTAGTTGGGCCGAAATATCACACTCCTGCGGCGACTGTGCAAGCGCCACCTCCTGCTTACAAGGAAGTGCCGGCGCAATCCCCCGACTCCGGCACATGGAAAGTGGCGCAACCCCAAGACGCGATGCTGCACGGCAAATGGTGGGAGATTTACAACGATCCGGAGTTGAACGCGCTGGAAGAGCAGCTCAACGTAAACAATCAGAACATCAAGCAGTCGTTTGAGAATTTCATGCAAGCGCGCACATTGATTGCGCAGGCACGCTCACAACTTTATCCCACGATAGGAACGACACCATCCTTCGAGCGTACCCACGGCTCCGGAAGCCTCGGAAGTTCGCTCGGCAGCACGGGGGCAACCAATGGATCGACGGTCAACTTTTTCGAGCTTCCAGCAAGTGTTTCGTGGGAGCCGGACCTGTGGGGCAAAATCCGTAACACCATTCACGAGTACCAATACAGTGCGCAACTGAGCGCGGCCGACCTCGAAAATGAGAAGCTGACGGAGCAGGCCAGCCTAGCCCTATTTTTCTTCGAACTGCGCGGCCAGGATGCCTTGCAGAAGCTTTATGACGATACGATTGAAGCCGACAAGAAAACCGTGCAACTCTCTCGCGACCGCTATGAGACGGGTGTGGATGACCTTATCTCTCTCGTTGAGGCGGAAAACGCGCTGCAAAATGCGGAAGCCGCGGCCACCAATCTTGGAATTGCCCGGGCTCAGTATGAACACGCGATTGCGGTCCTGATAGGAACGACTCCGTCGGGCTTTTCGGTGCCCGTGAAGCCGTTGAGCGCAACAGCCCCGCCAGTCCCGGTGGGAGTGCCGTCGCAATTGCTCGAGCGGCGGCCAGATATCGCGGCTTCCGAGCGCAACATGGCTGCAGCTAATGCGCAAATCGGAATCGCCACGGCGGCCTACTATCCGAGTTTGACTCTTAGCGCCCAAGGAGGCTTTGAAAGCTCGACAATAGGTAATCTTCTGACCTGGCCCAGCCGTTTCTGGTCCGTCGGACCGTCTGTATCCGAAACAATTTTTGATGCCGGACTTCGCCACGCGACGGTCCTCCAGTACGTGGCTCTGTATAACGCGAACGTTGCCGGCTATCGCCAG
>Ga0210383_10000818_pt1 | contig 28475 bp, 20 predicted proteins | sample IncBWC14OmetaG_FD_160072 | JGI IMG/M metagenome (GOLD analysis project Ga0210383, IMG submission 160072) | Forest soil microbial communities from Barre Woods Harvard Forest LTER site, Petersham, Massachusetts, United States - Inc-BW-C-14-O ... | reverse complement strand
GCCCGACTTCTGAAATTAAACGCATAGCGCGCGACGAAGGCATGATCACGCTGCGCGAAAGCGGCCTGGCCAAAATCCGCGCCGGTCTTACCACAGTCAAGGAAATCAATAAGGTGACTTTCGTTGAGTAGCACGGCTACGTTTCATCAGGGGATCTACAAGAGTGATCTCGTTCGCCGCGTCGCGCGCTGGCTGGATGCCACGCCGCATCCGCCCCTGGCCATCGAAATAAGCCTGGACAGCGTCGCAGGCGCCCGTTGGACGAGGACCGGCAGCGTGGACAGTTACGGCTCGGTGGTTCTTCCACCTGGCGCTTTAGTGCCCTCCGCCGTCGAAACCAATATCGTGAATGCCGCTGCTCTCAAGGCGGCCATCGCATCGGTGTGCACTCGCTTGGGGGCCAAGGACGAGAGCGTCGCGCTGATTTTGCCGGACCCGGTGATCCGCGTCTTCGTCCAGCACTTTGACGATTTCCCACGCTCGAAAGCGGAAGCCGATCCCCTGCTGCGCTGGAAGCTGAAGAAGAGCGTTCCCTTTGAAGTCGACGAAACGCTCATCTCTTACATGCGGCAATCCCCGCGCGAAGAAGGCGTCGACGTGGTCACCGCCCTTGCCCGCCTGCGGATAATCCGCGAATACGAGTCCCTCGCCGAAGCCGCGGGCCTGCATCCTGGAGTTGTTCTCAGTTCCGCTCTCGCAGCCATCGCGCTAGTCGATGAGCATCGCCCCACACTCCTCGCCCGGGTTTCCGGCCCATCCTTGACCACGGCCATTGTCCGCGAGGGTGTCCTCTGCGGCTATCGCTGCACGGAATTGCCCGCACGCGGCGCGGATCTCACGCCGTACATGCTCCTGGAAGATATCTATCCAGTAGCCGCCTATTACCAGGACACCTGGCAAGAAGGCATTCAATCGGTCCGCGTTGCGGGCCTCGGCGCGCGTTTGCCCGAATTTGTGCGGCCGCTCGAAGAGGAGTTTCATTGCGAAGTGCATTCGCTGCTTCACTCGGCCGTTGCTGACGGCCGCATCCCCGCAGATGCGCGTCTGCTGGCTGACCGCGAACTGGATGGTTTGGTTGGCTGGATGTTGCATCGCGGCTAAAATAGTTGGGTTAGGATTTCGAGAGAGGAAAATATAAGAGAAGAATGAGAATTCGACTCAATCTGGCGACCAAGCCCCTTGAAACGCATCGGAAATTTATCGCCGGTTCAACCCTCGTGGGCCTCGTCGCGGCCATCGTGTTCCTAAGCCTGGGTTGGCACGTCTACCTGGCACGCAAAGCCAATGCCGAAATGCGTGCCAAATCCGCGAAAATTCTGGAGCAGGTGGCCGAGCTTGAACAGCAGCGCGCAGCCTTGAAACGCTTTTTTGCCCTCGACGAAAATGCCAAGCTGCACGACCGCGCCGCTTTCATCAACAGTCTCATCGATGCGCGAAGCTTCAACTGGACCCTGATGTTCATGGACCTAGAGAAAGTCCTTCCTCCGGGCGTGCGCGTCATCAGCATCGAACCCAAGCAAGAAAAAGGCCACATCGAAGTGAAATTCATCATCGGCGCTACCAGCGACGACGCCAAGCTCAGATTCCTGAGAGCTCTGGAAGACTCAAAGACCTTTACACACATCGAATTGACCACCACGACGCATCCCACAGCTGGGCCGAGCGGAGACCAAATTGTCGTCGAGCTGACCGCGGAGTACTTGAGAACCTAATGCATCGGGACTTCACATTACAAAAGCGCGCGATCCTGATCGTGGTCGGGTTGCTCCTGGCTGCGGACATCGGGCTGGCCATCTATAGCTGGCAACTGTCTTCCTCCCCCTATACCTCGCAAAGGGTATTCGATGAGCAAGCTATCAAGCTCGGTGTCTTGAACAACGACATCAAGTCTGCGGAATTCATCAGAGACCATATGCCCGCCACGCGCAAGGACTGCGAGAAGTTCGAGCAATCCCTTGCCGGGGAGAGCACGAGCTCTTCTTCTATCACGGCCGAACTCGATGAAATCGCAAAGAAGGCAGGCCTGCAGATTGTGACTCGGACTCAAAGTCAGAAGGAAGTTCCCAACCGCGGCATGGTTGAAGTGACGATCGACGCCACAGTGAACGGCAACTACCCTAGCGTCGTGCGATTCGTGAATAGTCTGCAGCGCTCACAGAGATTCTACGTGGTGGACGGATTGGCGCTCGCCGCGGATACGCAGACGCAAGCCGCCGCTGGGACGATTCGGGTAGGATTCCACGTCCGGACGTATTTTCGAGAAGGCGCATGAAGCAGAAACGCCAAATTATTGTGCTTGTTGTTCTGGTGGTGGTGGCCGTGCTCATTTGGAGTTTCGCGTGGCGCACGCAAACACCCTCCGGAGAAACGGTCGGCTTCATTCGTGACAACGAGCGATTGGGTGTTGAAAATCCGGGAATTCGCTGGCAGGAACTCGAGCGCGCCCAGAAAACGGAGTACAAGAGCAACGGCCGCAACCCCTTTAGCATCAATGCGCCCCCCACGGCTCAAGAGATACAAAAAGCGAATGAAGTCAAAGCGAAAGATCTGCCGCTGCCTCCTCCGCCCCCCCCGCCTCCGCCCACAAGAGCGTCACTGCCGCCGAATCTCAAATATTTTGGTTACGGCACGGTCCCGAACGGTACGCCACGGCGTGCTTTCTTTACCGATGGTGAGGAAGAGTATATCGTCTCCGAAGGGGATACCCTGCTGGGCCGCTATCGCATCCTAAAAATTGGCAATACCAATGTCGAGTTTCAAGAGATTTCTAGCGGCCTCCCGGGCACCACGCCACTCGAAGAGCAGGCCGCCCCACCCTCTGTATGAGAAATAAACCTCTAATGACGCGAGCGCGAGGAAATCAAGGCGGCTACGCGTTGCTGCTGGTCGTGTTTCTCACCGCCCTCCTTGTCGTCGGCACCATGTCCATTGGGTTGCGCATCCTCACCGAAGGCAAGCGCGAAAAAGAACAGGAAATGATCTGGCGCGGCCAACAATACACTCGTGGCATCAAGCTCTATTACCGCAAACTGGGCCGTTTTCCGACCTCCATGGACGATTTGACCAAGCCCAAAATCGGCAACGTCCGCTTCATGCGCCAAGCCTACAAAGACCCCATGAACAAAGAGGACGGCTCCTGGCGGCTCATTTATGTCGGCCCCGCTGGACAACTCATCGGCAGTCTTAACCCGTCGTTGAGCAACGTCCAGATGCCCGCTGCCGCAGGACAGCCGGGGGGTACGCCAGGTAATGCCACTACAGCCACAGGGGGGCAACCAGGCGCTCTCGGAGGCTTTGCTCCGACGAGTAGTACCACCCCGGGCACTCCTCCGGCCCCCGCAAATGGTCAGGGGACAACCGGATCCACCCCAGGCGCCACGGGAACAGGCACCGCCGCCCAGGGAACCGACACGACCGGCGCCGGCACGGATCCCCAGGCCGTTCCCATGGGTGACACACCAACACTTGTCGGCGGCAGCATCATCGGCATCGGCAGCAAAATCAATCAACCCTCGATTATCGTTTTTGAAAAGGCCCACAATTACCGCCTTTTCGAGTTCATCTGGGATCCCTCGAAAGATCTGGGCATCGCAGGTGCACCCGGGCAACAAATTGGAACGCCCGCCGGAACCCCGGGCCAAAACCCCACTGGGTTGCAGCCTCCACAACAGAACCCGCTAAACCCGCCGCCATCTCCGCCCACCGCAATACCCAATCCCAACCCCACGCAACCATAGCTCTGGCCTCGCATCCCCACGCCCCCCTGCGCACGTAGAGACACCGCTCGCAGGGTTCGTCCTGCTTTTTTTGATTTGGGAAAGTTTCCGCAGCTTCAATTCGAGAGGTTGGCCTCGGAACTGGCTGTGCTCGTGCCCGAATTTACAACCGAGCGACTGTTTTTTTTCTTGGCGGGGGCAGGCGGTCGAGCCTCAAGCGTCAGACCTGCTTTGCTTTTCTCATAAGCGCGCTTCACCCTCTGAATATAAGAAACTGTTTCAGGGTACGGCGGCACGCGCCCAAACTGCAAAACTTTCTCGGGCCCCGCATTATAAGCAGCCAAGGCCAAGACCAGGTCGTTGTCGTACCGCCGAAGCAGGTCGCCGAGATAGTGCGTTCCTGCGTCAATGTTTTCTTGCGGATCGAAAATATTCCGCACCCCGAAGCGCGCGGCCGTTTCCGGCAAGAGTTGCATCAACCCGCACGCATTCTTCTTCGAGACGGCTTTTGGATCGAAATTCGATTCCGCGGCAATCACGCTGGTAATCAGGTCCGCGTCGACGCTGTAGCGCTCCGCGGCAGCCTTCACCATCTCGCGAAAAGGCGCCGTCGCAGCGACCGGTGCGGGCAGTGGCGCAAACAGATCTTCCGGCTCGATGGCCAGGACCTCCTCTACCGGAACTTCCACGACCCCGCCCGCGATTTGCAGCCGGTACTTATCCCCCAACAGCTGATAACCGGTCACATGAAGCCGCTGGCCGTTGCGCAAAGCGATGTACTCCGCACGCAAAGACGGCGCCACGCCAAACAGCATCGCGCACGATAGCAGGATGCGCCTCAGAGGCATGGAGCCGCCTCCCGCAAAGCAAAATGTTCTATCGCCGCCGCAACACCGCCCTCATCGTTGGTCGCGGTTTGATGCCACCCAAAACCCTTCAGTTCCGCCACGCCGTTTCCCATCACCACCGGAATGCCCGCAAACGTGAGCATCTCCAAGTCATTGTGGTTGTCGCCGATGGCTAGAACTTCCTCGCGTGTCACTCCCTGCAATGCCGCCCACTCCGCCAGCGACGCGCCCTTTGAACAAACCGGGTTGATCACATCAATCATAGAAAAATCTCTGCTTTCATAGACGGTCACTGCCAGCGCGAAGGCCGCCCGAAACGCAGCTCCCCGCAGCGTAGTTTCCACATCTCGCATTCGTCGGATGCCTCCGCTCAACATCACCTGAATGGGATCTTCGGTCAGACAACTCTCCAGTGGATTGGCCAGTCCCAGAAACTCCCGATTACGGGTGTAATACGCGGTTCGAATCGGGTCGTCTAAGTTCATCGTCTCAATCACGATCTGATTCTCGCGCCGGCGATCAAAGACAACTCCTGCCGAATCCCGCCAAGGTCGCGTAAGTTCCAGAACCCGCCGAGCAGTCTCCCGCAGAAGCAAGTGCCGCACGTGGGTCTCTCCGTCGTGGGTCCGAATGACAGCGCCGTTGCTGACAATCATCGTCAGCGGCGTCCCGACCTGGCGAGCGATCGGCAGGGCAAAGTCATATCGTCGGCCAGTCACTAGAGCGACTTCGATCCCGCGCTCGGTGGCCGCTCGAATCGCATCGCGATTCACCTCCGGAAGCTGCCACCGGCTGTCCAGAAGGGTCCCGTCAATATCGAGGGCGATCAGCCGCACACTCATCTCACAATTATACCGCTAAACGGTGATGTCCAGGGGAACGCAAGGGAATCTCCTGGCGCGAAAGCATAGGCAAAATCGCCTGTGATAGAATTTTCCGCTATGCCGAAGCAGACCAACGTCCTGGAGCTGGAGTGTTCAGCCTGCGCGAAGAAGTTCGACTCCTCTATTGAGCAGCACCTGTGCACCTGCGGTAAGCCGCTGCTAGCTAAGTATGATCTGAAAAAGGCCGCGGCCACGCTGACCCTCGAAAGCCTCAAGTCGCGCCCAGCCAACCTCTGGCGCTATGCCGAGGTACTGCCAAACGACCCTACGATAACACTGGGGGAGGGCATGACGGCCCTGCTGCCCGCCAAGAGGCTAGGAGCTAGCCTGGGTGTATCTAACCTTTTGGTTAAGGACGAAGGACTGAACCCTACGGGCTCTTTTAAAGCTCGCGGCATGACGGCTGCCGTGACCCGTGCCAAGCAATTGAACGCAAAGGTTTTAGCTGCTCCCACGGCGGGAAACGCGGGCGGCGCTTTGGCTGCCTACGCCGCCGCAGCTGGTATCCCGGCGGTCATCGTAATGCCCCTAGATACGCCCTCCGCGAACGTGATGGAATGCCAGGCGTTCGGAGCTAAAGTGATCAAATTAAACGGTTTAATATCAGACTGCGGCAAATACGTCGCGGAAAGGAAGGACCGCGAGGGCTGGTACGACGTTTCGACGCTCAAGGAGCCATACCGCGTCGAAGGCAAGAAGACCATGGGCTACGAGCTGTGGGAACAGTTCGGCGGCAAACTGCCGGATGTGATTCTCTATCCTACGGGCGGAGGTGTCGGCCTTATCGGCATGTGCAAAGCGTTTGACGAGATGCAAGAGATGGGCTGGATCGGCTCCGCGCGGCCTCGCATGGTCGCCGTGCAGGCCGAAGGCTGTGCGCCGATTGTCAAAGCTTGGGAAGCGCAGCGTGCGACTTCGGAATTTTTTCAACATGCCGCAACTTTGGCTTCCGGACTTCGCGTTCCCGGGCCGCTCGGCGACTTTCTCATCCTGCGCATGCTCAAGCAAACTCACGGAACGGCACTGACAGTAACCGATGAAGAGATGCTTCTAGCCGGGAAGGAATTGGCATCGCTGGAAGGAATTTTCGCTGCCCCGGAAGGCGCTGCAACGGTGAGCGCGGCGCGTAAGCTTCAAGCTTCCGGCTGGATCAAGCCGCACGACACCGTGGTGTTGTTCAACACCGGGACCGGGTATAAGTATTCGGAGGCGTGGCAACGAGCCTTGGAGGCCTAAATCTACCTAACGTCATGAAGACACACCGGATTTATTACGACGACGCGTACGAACGAGAATTTACGGCCCGGGCCGTGCATTGTGAACTCCTCCCGCCTGATGTGGACGCTGGAATTACTACGCAGGTCTTGGGCTTAGTTCTGGATCGCACGGCTTTCTACCCAACTTCTGGCGGTCAACCAAATGATTTGGGAAAAATCGGAGACGCAAATGTCCTCGACGTTCGCGACGATGGCGACGAAATCATTCATGTCGTCGATCGCCGCCCGGACGGTCCGGACGTTCTCGGTTGCGTCAACTGGCCGCGGCGCTTCGATCACATGCAGCAGCATACTGGGCAGCACCTGCTCTCGGCGATGTTTCAAGAACGATACGGGAGACTGACGGTCTCTTTCCATCTCGGGACGGAGTTGTCTACCATCGACCTGCGAGGCCCCGAGCCTACGGACGAAATCCTGGAAGGGGCGGAACGCGCTGCTAACAAGATAATTTTTGAAGACCGTCCCGTAAACGTTCGCTACGGCACCGCGCGAGACTTGGCGGAACTCGGCGTGCGCAAGGAAGTGGAACGCGAGGGGATCTTGCGGGCCATCGAGATCGCCGGGGCGGACCTCCAGCCTTGCGGCGGAACGCACGTCAAGACCACCGGCCAGATTGGAACACTGCTCGTTCGGCGCTGCGCGAAAATGCGGCAGGACTGGCGCGTGGAATTTGTTTGCGGAGCGCGAGCGGAACGCGCCGCACGGCAGGATTTCCTGCGTCTTCGCGCGGCTGCGGAAAAGTTAGGTTGCGCGCCGGAGGAATTGGTTCGAGCCGCGGAGCGCACACTCTCCGACCGCGACGCGCATTTCAAGAGGACGCGGGCGCTTCAGGAACGTGTCGCGGAAATGGAGGCGGCCGAGGCGGTGCTCGAAGCCGCGCCGGGCCCGGATGGAATTCGCTTGATTCATCGCGTTTTTAAGGATGTCGAACCCGAATTCCACGGCCAGTTCGCAACGCATGTCGCGAAGGCGGAAAGATCAATCGCGTTGTTGGCAGGGCTGGGCTCTGGACATATCCTCTTCGCGCAGCATCCCGCCGCGGGCAAAGACATGAATGCCGCTCTAAAACAAGTTTTGGCGAAACTAGGCGGCAAGGGCGGCGGCACGCGCGATTTCGCCCGCGGTCGTCTGGATGATCCCGCGCAGGCTGAGGAAGCCCTGGCACTCGCAAAGGACATGCTGTCGGGCAAGGAACAGGCCGTCTAGCAGAATGGAAAGAAACGGCTAGAAAAGCCGCGTGCGCAGGCGATCCGGGATGTGCTCGAGATCGATGAGCGTCAGAAAATCGATGGTTTTGAATTCGCGGTCAATCGCGGGCGGGCCGCAGAGCCGCGCCGAGACATCCAGGTAAGCGCGAAATAGACGTGGTGTCGCGGGAGCTCGCGTCGCTTTGTTTTCCCGGCATCGAAACGGAGGTCGGGGTTCGGTGCGCAGCGCCGGCTCGATTAGATATTTCTCGCGCAACTGCTCGTACAGCGCCATTCCCTCGGCTTCGTTCTGGGAGCTTACCGAACTGCATCCGAGCAAGTAGCGCGCCTTCGCACTTAACGCGTATCGTACGATCCCTTTCCAGAGCATGTGCAGCACGGCGGTATTCCGGTAGTCGGTGTGTACACACGCGCGGCCGAGCTCCAGAACTTGCTCGCGAATTCCTTCAAACGGCGCGAAATCGAAAAACTGCTCGCTGTAATACCCGAGATTTCCTTTGGCGCGGAAGCCACTCTGCATGCGATAGGTACCGACCAATTTGCCGGAGAGGATATCGCGAACCATCAGATGGTCGCATATGAAATCGTAGCGGTCGCGGTCGAGGCCGATGCGCCGGGAGCTGGCCAGTCCCTCGCCCAGCTCGCAATTAAAGACCTGATAGCGCAAGCGCTGGCAATCGATCAGATCCTCGAGCGACTCGGCCATGCCGGCGCGAAAGTGGTTTGTGGAAGCGAGCGGATTCTCGCAAGCGTGCTCTAAGACCGCCAGTGATGGCATGCTCGAAGTGTCGAACGGAGTAGATTGCTGGGATGTTAGAGGCGTGTAAATGCGCGGGTTCTGGGGGTATCGCATGGGATACAGAGAATTTTCGTGGCCACTCACAAGCCGATGACCAGGGAGGCGTGCCAGGAAAGAGAGGGCCGGACCCGGTGCGGCATCCCCGTAAGGGGAGGATTTCGCGGACTGGACGATTATTTTGAAACGTTTTATACTCGCGCCGTTTTTGGCCCGGCACGCCCTGTTCAAGGAGCGCTTGTGAAAATCCGCCTTTTTCTTTTTTTTGGTTTTTTTTCTTTCTTCGCGTTCCTGGTATTCGCGCAGGACTCCAAGTTTCGTCCCACGAACCAGCAGATCCCGGCGCCAGATTGCTTGAACATCAAAGGTTTGCTGGACGGCAGCTTCAAACCTTGCACCGCCGAAGATCACAGGTTGTGGCTTGCGGATATTACCCACTGGCGCAGCGAGCGCTGGATTCGCATCGGCTACAACGGCTCGCGTTATGAAATGCCGGAACTCCTGTGGACGCAGTCCGGCTTCCTACAACCACAGATGATGGTCGAGGACCGTTTTTTCTACGATCCAGTCGGCGGGAAATATACCGTCGACCGCTACCTTGATGACTTAGAACAGCGCTACGGCGGCATCGACGCAGTCCTGATCTGGCCGACGTATCCGAATATGGGGATCGACAACCGCAACCAGCACGACATGATTCGCTCGATGCCGGGTGGTGTCGCGGGGCTGCGTCAGATGATTGGGGACTTTCACAAGCGCGGCGTTCGCGTTTTGTTTCCAATGATGATGTGGGACGAGGGCACGCGCGAGCTGGCCAAGTCCTGGCCTGAGGAGATTGCCGAGCTAATGAAAGAGATCGGCGCGGATGGAATCAACGGGGATACGCAGGACGGCGTCCCGCTCGCCTTTTCTCTCGCTGCGGATAAAACCGGCCATCCCCTGGCGTTCGAGCCAGAAGGGGGACCTTCTGATGAGGCGCTTGCGTGGAATGTGATGACCTGGGGGCAGTATCAGTATCCGTTTACTCCCCTGGTGGACAAATACAAATGGCTCGAGCCGCGGCATATGGTCAACATTTCCGACCGCTGGAATCGCAGCAAGACCAACAATCTGCAGTTTGCGTTTTTCAACGGCGTCGGTTGGGAGAGTTGGGAAAATATTTGGGGCATTTGGAATGGAATCACGCCACGGGATGGGGAAGCCACGCGGCGTGTTGCCAGGATCGAACGCGCCACCGCCGAATATCTGGTGAGCCGCGAATGGGAACCGCTGTATCCGATGCTGCGCTACGGTGTTTTCGCGAGCCGCTGGCCGCTCAACGGGCGCACCGTGTGGACGATTGTGAATCGCAACGAATATGACGTGGATGGACCGCAGATGGAGATTCCCGCCACGGCTGGCATGCGCTACTTCGATCTCTATGGCGGGACGGAGTTGCCGGTGCAAAAAGACGCGACCGGAAGATCGGTTTTGAGTTTTGCGATCGAAAGCAATGGCTTCGGAGCCATTTTCGCTACCAGCTCCGAACCCGATGCGAAAATTCAGAGGCTGATGGCCGAGATGAAGCAATTGACCGCAAGACCGCTCGCCAGTTTCTCGAGTGAGCGTAAGATCCTGAAACAGGAGATCACGCCGATCGTCGCTACAAGTGCGGTCGGCAGTGCTCCCTTGGGAATGATTCAGATTCCTGAAGCGGATTTTCTGTTCAGAGTGGGCGGAATAGAAATCGAAGGATCGAACGATATTGGTGTTGACGTGCAGTATCCGTGGGAGAATGCGGCGCGCCGTTTCCATGAGCATCCCATGCACATAAAATCGTTTTACATCGATAAGTATCCGGTCACGAATCTGGAGTTCAAGAAGTTTCTGGATGTGGCGCGCTACCAACCTCGAGACGGTCTGAATTTTCTGCGAGACTGGCGAGATGGAACTTTTCCCTTGGGCTGGGACAATCGACCTGTTACCTGGGTTTCGCTCGAGGATGCGCGCTCCTATGCTGCCTGGGCAGGGAAGCGTTTGCCGCATGAGTGGGAGTGGCAATACGCGGCGCAAGGTTTGGATGGCCGCACTTATCCCTGGGGCAATCAGTGGGACGCGTCTGCTGTTCCGGAGCCGGAGAAGAGCCGGACGATGCGCGGTCCTGACGCTGTGGACACCCATCCGAAAGGAGCGAGTCCGTTTGGCGTAATGGATCTTGTCGGCAACGTGTGGCAATGGACGGACGAGTTCACTGACGAACATACCCGCGGCGCTATTCTGCGAGGCGGGAGTTACTACCAGCCGCAGGGCTCCATCTGGTATTTTCCGCAGGCTTACAAACTAGGCGAGCATGGGAAATTGCTGATGATGGCTCCCGGCATGGATCGTTCGGGCGCGGTGGGGTTCCGGCTCGTCGAAGATGCGCGCTGATCATGGTTGGGGTGACTTCTGATACACGCGAATCCAGTGATTGCGGACTCTGGCTTTCAGCCGCGTATCGTCGGCGTCCAAAACAAGCAGGTTGGAGGCTTGGACCGGCATGTGGCAGTCGATGCAGTTGGGGGCGATCTGCTTTGCTACCTTCGGAACCATGCGGCATTGCTCTGCCTGGTGACACTCGAGGCATCGCGCGGAGTAATCGGCGGCGGGGCGCTCGGGAGCGTGAGGATCGTGGCAAGTCGAACAGGACATTGCGGGTGAAGACTGGAAGCAGCGGCTGCGCGCGAGAAGATTGACTTGATTGCCGTGAACATCCAGGCGGTCCGTGGCGGTGGGCTCAGCCAATTTGACATATTCGGCGAGCGGCTCGCCAGGCTTGAAGGAAAACGCTCGGGCCATGGGCTCGCCGGCGCCGCCGTGGCATTGGGCGCAGACATCAATCTGGCGATCGCGTGACAATCTGAGTGGCGGCATGGTTTTTGTTGCGCTGGAATTTTCGGAAATCGCCGAGTGCTTCTTTATGTGCTCGCTTCCTGGGCCGTGACACCGCTCACAAGAAATTCCCAGGACAAAATTGTCTTTGTTGTAGTAGTTGCCTGGTGGTTGGGAACCGGTCTGCTGAAAGTAGGTGGCATGACACTCGAGGCAGCGGGGCGGAACGGGGCGGTCGAAATCAGCCGAGCCGTCAACGTATCCAGGACTGTTGACCCAGCGACGGAGTTCGCTCCAATAGGAGACCGGAAGCTCGAACAGTCCATTTTGCTTCCAATAGAGATAGGTCTGTCCCTTCGTAGCTGAGCCGATTACCAGGCCGATCTGCTCGGTGCGCTTTGCGGTATGAGCTTGCTTTTGACGAATGGCCGTTTCATAGAAATGTCCATCGCGGGCTTCCATCTGGAAGGTGAGTTCGGGGTTGAGCGTGGACATGACATCGTGGCCCTTTGCGAAACTTCCCGCGATGGAGTTCCGATCGGGCAGCCGCGAAGTTTTGTGATGAGCGGTCCGAACATAGGAGTCGAATTTTTCTTGATGACACGTGCGGCAGGCGAGGTCTTCCGCGTAGCCCCGATCTTCTTCGAGAGAACTCAGAGGAGCGGAAGGCGAGCTTTGTGGAAAGGAATTTAGAGAAGGACACCACGACAATCCGGACACGGTCAGGCAAATCGTGATGAGGAGACGCGAGGGGTGAATGAGAGGAGCGGCGTTCGTGGGATTTATCCTCCGACTGCACTAGGGTACGGCAATTCCGGCGTGGGAAATATCGGGAATTTGTTGACAAGACTTGGTTCGGACTAGACCGGCTGCTTCGTTCCTTCGCGTTCCTTTAGGAATGCATGGACTTCCGCCCGTGTGGGCATCGAGGGTTGAGCGCCTCGGCGAGTGACGGAAATCGCGGCGACCGCGGAGGCCCAGGTAGCGCCGCGGACGGGATCATGACCTTCCAGAAGAGCGGAAGCAAACGCGCCGTTGAAGGCGTCGCCGGCGGCGGTCGAGTCAATCGCGCGAACCGCGTAGGCGGGCAGAAAAACCCTTCGGCCATCCGCCAGCGCAAGAAAACAGCCGCGCTGGCCGAGTTTGAGGAGAACGTTGCGGCTGCCGCGCTGCAAGAGGATCTCCGCAACCTCTTCCATGGCATTTTCGGGGACGTCCTGTGATTTGAGTCCCAAGAGGGAGCACGTCTCCGATTCATTCGGTGTGAGCCAATCCACGCGTTCGAGCAGAGATGTTGACAGTGGCTGCGCCGGTGCCGGATCGAGCACCAGCGGAATGCCTTCCTTGTGCGTGACGGACGCAAGATATTCCACCGTTTCAAGTGGAGTTTCCAATTGCGTTAAAACGATGCCGGCGCTGCGAATGACCTCCAGATGTTTCTGGATGTAGTGCGAAGAGACACTTGCATTTGCGCCGGGGGTTACAACGATTACATTTTCCCCATTCTCGGCGGTGATGATTTGAGCGATTCCCGAAGAGGTGGGTTCAATGTCGACAGCGGCCGTGTCCACACCTGCGGATTCTAGGTTGGCTCGGAGTTCCGCGCCAAAAGAATCGTTGCCGAGTTTTCCGATCATGCTCACCGGAGTGCCAAGACGGGCGGCTGCGAAGGCTTGATTGGCGCCTTTTCCGCCGGGGAAGGAAGCAAAACTGGCGGCGGTTAGCGTTTCGCCCTGCAGCGGGATCCTTGGAGCTACAGAGACAAGATCAAGATTGATGCTTCCCACCACCACGAGGCGCTTTCTCATGTCATTCCGTGTCCCTTGGCGTGAACTTTATAGACCAGAGATCGTTCTCGAAAATTCCCATCTTCGTCATTGGGAAACTACCGGCGCGAGTGCGACGGCCGCCAAGCCAACTGCGAAAAACAAAAACATCAAGGGAATGAGTTTGCGGGCGTCGGCGGGTGCGTTGGCGAATTCCTTCCAGACGAACACTCCCCAGATGGCAGAAACCATGGTGGCGCCTTGACCGATGGCGTAGGAAATGGCGGGGCCAATGATCTGTGCGTGGGAGGCAACAAAGTTCAAGACGGCGCCGGTGCACCAAATGGCGCCGCCGAGAATCCCCCAGAAATGCCAGAGGCCGGGGCTTTTGGTGTAGTCGTTCACGCTGACGGGTGCTCCGCCGGTGAGGGGCTTGCGCATTAAGAAGTAATTTGCGGGGAGGGCGCAGATGGCGACGCCTAGGGCGAAGAAAAAAGCTACGGCATAAGGGCCGAGTGAATTCTGGCCGGTGATCGCTTTCGTGACCAGAGGATAGAAGCTGCCCATGAGGATACCGCACGCCAGGCTGATCTGGATTCCGCGGGCGCCTAGGGCTTTGCGGGTTGTTTCTCGTCTGCGGTAGGCGATGGCATCCACAATGATGGCAAGTACTACCAGCAAGACGCCTCCGAAGAGCAAGAGAGGATTGCCTTGTGGAGAGATGACGTAGTTCAGAAGCACGCCTACCACGAGAGCGAGGCCGATGCCGATGGGGAATGCCACGGCCAGTCCGGCGATTTCGATGGCCGCGACGAGCAAAAGGTTGGCAACATTGAAGACCGCGCCGCCCAGGAGGGCAAACAGGATATGGCTTCGGTCGGCGGTGCGAATATTATTGAGAAACGAGAGTTGGCCGCCACCCATGCTGCCGAGAGTCAGGCCCCACAATAAACTGGCGATAATAATTCCGGCCACATAGTCCCAGTAAAAGAGTTGGAAAGGCCAGCCGGGCGTCAGTTTCATCGTGTTGGCCCAGGATCCCCAACAAAGCATGCTGCCGATCATGAAGATCAGTGCGATGATGTACGCTTCCGGTTGATACATGAAAGCCTCGCTCTCTCTGGCGGCCGGCCGGCTGCCAAGCAAACTCTAGATTCCTCGATCAGGTCCTGGCGCCTTCGCCAGCCGGAAGCATGCGCCGCAAGCCACTGCGATTCGACGACCGATAACGTCGGTTCGGCCAGTTCCGCAACGCGCCATTGGCAGAGGGCCGGGAATTGGCGTGCGAGCCGGCACGAATTAAAAGCGACGGTATGATGCCCTAAAAAATAGTGCTTGACAATACGATTGAAACGTTTTATTTTCCGCAACAATTCGTGGAGTGCAAATAGCCAGCGTTTATTCGGTTATTTCCCGGAGCGGCGGTTTTGGGGTGCATCTTATTGGAAGCATTCAATTGGAGCTAAATTCGCCGGGTGGCTCAACGGCTCGGGAGTTGAGCCGCTGAAATGTCAAAGCCGGGCAGGGAATTTTCCCTGTTTGGATTTTTTTGATGTTTCCTGGTCGCGTCGAGGCGCAGGCTGGCGGGCGCGGGTTTGGCGAACTGGGGGTGGCGATTGCTTCGAATGTTCGCTGTTTATCGTGCGTCGTGTCTCGAGTCCAGGGGAACGCACGGTGTTCGATCCCGTTGGCGCCGAGCCTGGATGGCCACTACCTGTCTGTGTTTCCTGGCTCTCGCCCCTCTAAGCGTGAGACCGCAAACCTCTTCAAAAGCGCCGGCCAGTGATTCCGCGGAAGCACAGCAGCTTTATCAAGCCGGTGTCGCCCTGGCCGAACGAGGGCAGCTGGACCAAGCAATAGCCACATTCCGGATGGCTCTTCTAAGTGACCGCGAGAATCCGGTGCTGCTGGATGCCACCGGCGCGGCGTTCAGCTTAAAGGGCGATTTCGAGCAGGCGAAACAGTATTTTCTGGCTAGCCTCCAGTTTGACTCTGCTTTCGTTCCGGCTCGCAAGAATCTCGCGATGACCTACTTCAACATGGGGCAATACGGCTCGGCGGCGACAGCGTTCGAGTCGCTCAAGAACAGTTCCGCGGCTTCCCGTCCCATGGCTAATCTTTTTCTGGGAATGATTGCCGAGAAAAATGCGGATTACGTCCATGCGGTTTCGCTGCTCGAGCAATCGGGAACGCTCTTGCACCGCTACCCCGAAGCGCTCTTATCCCTCGCAAATTCCGAGGCGCAACTCAAGCATTTCCGTCAGGCACAGATTGCGCTCAGCAATGTTGAGAGTCTTACCGGCCTGACCGCTTCCCAATACTTGAACGCGGCAGAGTTGCGCGCGCGGCTGGGGCAATACGCCGAGGCCTTGCCGGATTTGGATAAGGCTCAGGCCAGGGATGGCCAACTGGAGCGACTCGCGTATCAACGCGCCGTTGTACTGGACCAGATGAACCGCACCGAGGATGCCCTGGCGATCCTGAAGGACCTTGCGGCCACGAATCCGGACAGCGACGCGTTGAATCTTCTGGCGCACGTCGCTCAAAAGAGCGGGGACTTTGGCCTGGCCATGCAATCGCTGCGGCAGGCAGCGAAACTGGATCCAACGCGAGAAGACAATTACTTGGATTTCAGCACCATGTGTGCCGACTTTGGGAATTATCCGTTGGCTCTAGAAGCTGCCAACGTCGGATTGGAGCACATCCCCAATTCCTACCGCTTATTGGTCGAGAAGGGTGTGGTTCTGGAAAATCTCGGGCGGCTGGAGGAAGCCGAGCACACCCTGCGCGACGCCAGCCAGTTGCAGAAAGATAACAGCGTGGCGCTGCTCAGCCTCGCGATTGTCGAAACGCACGCGGGCCAGTTGGAAGAGGCCGGGGCCACGCTCAGTTCCGCCATCGAAAGTTTTCCGGACAACTACTACATGCACTACCAATTGGGCAAAATTCTCATTCAGCTCGAGGAAGCGAATCCGGCTGACGCCGGGCTCGCTGCGAGGGCCAAGCACGCCTTCGAGCAAGCCATTCGCTTTAACCCCTCCTATGCCGATTCCTACTACCAGCTCTCCAAGCTGTACTTGAAAGAGTCTCCGAAACTCGCCGAGCAAAACCTGCTGACCTGCTTGCGTCTGGATCCCAACCATGCGCCCGCGGAATACACGCTCGCGCGGCTCTACTTGAGCACGGGAAGACGGGAAGCGGGCCAGAAATGGATTGATCGATTTGAAAGCCAACAGCAAGCCGCGAAATTAAAAGAGCAGCAAAAACCCAGAATCGAATCAGCTCAAAAGTAAATTCTTATATTTTCGAGGAGGTACGATGAGCCCTGAATTACGTTTCAAAACAGCAGCAAATTCATTGCTTCTCTGCATTCTCTTTTTTCTTGTCGCTGTGCCTGGTGCGTCGGCCCAGTTCAACAGCGGATTCACCGGCGTGGTCGTGGAGCAAACCGGCTCGGCCGTCGTGGGCGCGAAGGTGACGGCGACCAATCAGGCCACACACATCAGCCAATTTTCGGTCAGCTCGGACAGCGGCGATTTCCGGATCTCGTCCCTGCCGGGCGGCGTCTACACGATTGAAGTTGACGCCACGGGATTCAAGCAGTGGATTCAGAAGGATGTGCAACTCGAATCGAACGAGGTGAAAACGTTGCATCCGTCACTGGTGCTTCCGGCGCAGTCGACCTCTGTCGAAGTATCGGGGTCGGTGGCGGCGGTGGAAACGGACCGCAGCGAAACATCGCGCGAAATATCGCAAACGAGCATTGAGAACGCGCCATTGCTCGGGCGAAACATCTACACGAGCATGATCGAACTGGCACCCGGAATTACCGGTTCGGGATTACCCAGCGGAGGCGCGCTGGGATCGGGATCCGCCAACAACGACAGTTTCGAGCAGGAAGCCGGGTACCAAATCAACGCCGCGGGACAGCGGCAGGAAGACAACGAATACGACGTCGACGGATCCGGGCTAAACAGCGCCTCCCGCGACGGGGTTGTCAACTTGTCTCCGGAACCGGACTTCATTCAGGCCGTGCGCATTTCCGGAGCGACCATTGACGCCGACAAAGGCCGGTATAGCGGAGCATACGTGCAAGTTTTCACCAAGCCAGGCACTAACGATTTCCACGCCACGCTCTCTGAATACCACACCGACAACGATCTGTCGGCGCGGACAATCTTTCAGAATTGCGCGACGGGCGGTTGCCCCGCGTTCCGGCGCAACGAGTTCGGCGGGACTCTCGGCGGCCCCATCGTGAAGAATAAGCTGTTCTTTTTTGTGGGCGCTTTTGGTTTGCGTTCTTCCAATGCCACAACGAACGTAGCGACCGTCGAGACGCAACAATTCGCGCAGTATGTCGAGCAGAACTTCCCGAACAATATTGCGAGTACTTTTTTCAAGCAGGCACCGCCGGCGGTTTATCCCACCGCGAATATCCTAACGGTCGCCCAGCTCGAAGCGCAAAATCCCGGATTCTCTTCGAGTGTGGCGTTTCCGGCGAATTTGCCTGCGGTTGGAACGGTGGATGTTCCTGAGAGCCTGACGCACAATGCCTATCAGTGGCATATCCGGACGGACTACAACATCAATGACTCGAACCGCTTGTTCTTCGATCTGTTCCGAACCTATTCGAACCAACTTCAGGAGGACGCGCGACCTATTTATCAGGTGGTGCTTCCCAATACCGGCTTCTACGGGAAACTCGACTGGACACACACTTTCTCTCCGACACTCCTGAACGAAGCCGGTTTCACGCTGGTAAGAGCGGTAGGCTCAAATCCTGGCACCACCAATAACAAGGATCTTCCCGACGTGAGCATCACGGGCATTTCCGATGGCTATTCGCAGTGGGGTTCGGCCGGATGGGTCCATGAGAATTTTAACTGGCACGATGTGCTGACCTGGACGCATGGCAGACACACGATCTCGGGTGGTGTGGACATCGACCGCCACCACGATGACGACAATTTCACGAATGGTCTCCTGCGGCCGAGCTTTGGCTTCGCCAATTTGATCGACTTTGCCCAGGACAACCCCTTCTCACAGAGCGGTCCCGCGCTGACCGTCGCTGATAGTGCCCTGGCCGGCAACCTTTACCAAGTGCTCCGTTGGATCTACATCGGGGGTTTCGTCAAGGACGATTGGAAAGTGAACAAAAAGCTCACTTTAAATATCGGACTTCGATATGACTACTTCGGCCACTGGGGCAATTACCACAATTCGACGACGCCCTTCCCCCTCTTTACTCCAGGCTCCGGAGCAGACTTTGCCGCCCAGGTCGCCGACGGTGTTATGTCTGTTCGAGGCGGGAATAGCGCTTACGTTGTGAACAACACTCCCATGGGTGTGGGACCGCGCATTGGCTTCGGCTATGACGTTTTCGGCGATGGCAAGATGGCGGTCCGCGGAGGTTACGGTCTGTTCTACAACAATGTTGCGGACGGCTCCTGGTCGTTTCCCTCGCGCGCCAATCCCCCCGTTTGGGCCAACCCGTCGTTCTCCTTGGACAGCACTTCGCATCCGTTCAGTTATGGTTTGGGGAATTCCGCTGGAACCGTCTGGCCGATTCCTCCGGGCTTAACTTTTGCAACGACGTCGGCAGGAGGAATTGTCGGCCTTCCGGTCCTTACGTCCGGAGTCGAGACTCCTCTGGACCAGCCGCGTACGCATATCTGGATGCTGGCTGTGCAAAAGGATCTAGGGCACAACTTGGTCGCGGAAGCGGATTACAACGGCTCGCATAGCGATCACCTTTACATCCAAACGGACGTAAACCGCTTCCCAGGCGATCTGATCATAAACAATGGCGTGCAGACTCGTTTGAATCCAAACTTCGGCACCGTCATTTTTGGCCGGACGATAGGCATCGCTGACGGCGCTTATGGCACGTTCATGCTCACCAAACGGATGAGCAACAGCTGGCAAATCCGTGGAATCTATACCTTTGGCAAATCCACCGATGATATGAGCAGCAATGACAATGGAACCGCCAACGGCGAGGCCATCTTCAATCCCCTGAACATTGCTGCTCAGCACGGCTTGTCGGATTTCGATGTTTCCAGGCGGTTCACTTTAGATAGCCTGTGGGCCTTGCCATCGCCCTTCCAAGACGGAATCGGGAAGAAGCTTCTTGGCGGATGGCGAGTATCAGGGATCATAGTTCTGCAGAGTGGATTGCCGTTCACGGTCTACACCAGCGCCCCATTTAGCCCGATCTTCGGGACTGGCGGGACGGTCATCGGGCTGAATCCAGGTAGTGGCGATTTCAACGCCGACGGCTACGATTACGATGTGCCGAACCGGCCAGCCGCCGGAGCCGTATCAACCGGAAGCCGCAGCGACTTCATCAAAGGCTTCGCTTTGGCTTCGGCATTCCCGACACCCACATTGGGAAGCGAGGGGAATCTGGGACGAAATACGTATATAGGTCCCGGACTGGCGAACGTTAACACGCAATTCTCGAAAGCGATCAGCTTTGAGCGCTACAGCTTCGAGTTCCGCGCGGATATTTTCAATCTCTTTAATCGTGTGAATCTCACGCAACCCGTCAGCGATCTGTCGAGCGGCCAGTTTGGCCAGTCGACTTCGCAAAGCATTCCGCGTTCAGCCCAGTTCGGGATTCACTTTAGCTTCTAACCTTTGTTCGCTCCAAGGCGTCCCATCCGGCAAAGCAATTTCGCCGGATGGGACGCACCCCATTTCGCGATTAGACCGTACGTCCCTGCCGCATTACGAGGATTATTCCGTCTGATTGCCGTCATTAGGCAACACTACGGAATTGCGGATGCGGAGTTCGGTAGGCAGCACGATTTGCTGTGGGCGTCCTTTTTTGCCGGCGATGCGTTCCAGGAGAAGGCGGGCCGCCGTCGCGCCCATCTGGTAACCGGATTGGTGTACGGAAGAAAGAGCGGGGTCCGTGAACATTCCGAGTTCTAGGTCGTCAAAGCCAATGATGGACACGTCTTTCGGACACCGCAGGCCCAGTTCGCGGACGGCCAGCAAGGCCCCCAATGCGACCATATCGTTGGCCGCGAAAATTGCCGTGGGGCGCGGAAGCATGTTGAGCAGACGCAGGGCGCTTCGGTAACCGCTGTCGCGGTCGAAGCGGGTTTCCTGCACGTATTCGGGTGTGATGGTCACCTTGTGTTTTGCCAGGGCTCTGCGAAATCCCGCGAGACGCTCGACGGCGTTGGTCACATGAGATGGGCCTGCTAGCATCGCCAATCGGGTGTGACCCATCTTGAGCAGATATTGCGTCGCCTGGAATGCGCCCTCCTCGTTCGCTACCATGACGGCGTCGCCTTTCCAGTCCGACGGCCGACGATCGAGGAAGATCAGCGGGATACCCTGGGGAATGGAATAGCCCAGCTCGGAAGAGAGGCCGCGCTCTGAAGCAGGAATGATCAGCAGGCCGGCTGGACGATAGGAGCGCAACTCGTCGATGTAGGCTTTCTCCTTCGCAGGATCATTGTCCGTATTACAGAGCACCACACGATACGATTTGTTGAACGCAACGTCTTCCACGCCCCGAACGACTCCCGGAAAAAAGGGATTCGTGATGTCGGGGATCACCATGCCGAGCATGTTGGTCGAGTCGCGCCGGAGTCCGCGTGCTAACTGGCTCGGTTGGTATCCGAGACTCGTGATGACATCGAGCACCCGCTTGCGAAGTTTCTCGCGAACCGGAGCGGTCCCGTTGACGACGTGCGACACGGTGCCGATGGATACCTGCGCTCGCTCGGCTATCTGTTTCATCGTGGTGGGTTTGGTCATAGTGAGCGAATCAGCGATGGTTCAGCCGCTGGGGCCGTTTTGCGAGTCTTTTCTGCGCGACAAGCTAGTGAAAGGTCCTGTAACTCAATGCGCGTCGGCGACGCAGCGGAATCCCAATGCACCGGAGCGATCCATACTGGGCGACATCATCAAGAGTTTACCGTGTTCTGTCAATTTATAAGCTTGAGGGAAATACCAGATGGAGCCTTGCGGGTGGTAATTGCTTCCACCTCGCAAGATTCCGGCGCGTGTGTGCTCATCCAGAAACTCATCTGTCCATTGCCACACGTTGCCAACCAGGTCCATCACTCCGAAGGGGCTGACTCCCTTTGGATGCGCGGAAACGACATCGGGACCGCGCCTAGTGCGGCCCTTGTCCGGAACGGGGACCCGGGACCCATCCCACTGATTTCCCCAAGGATAGAGGCGGCCGTCGGTGCCTTCGGCGGCGTATTGCCATTCCCATTCGCGTGGCAAACGCTTCCCGGCCCAGGCGGCATAGACGCGCGCATCTTCGAGGGAAACCCAGGTGACCGGCCTGTCTCCCCAACCCTGCGGGTAGGCGCCATTCCGCCAGTCGCGCAGAAAGTTTAGGTCATCCTTGGGCTGATAGTGCGTGGCGTCCAGAAACTTTTTGAACTCGGCGTTCGTCACCGGATATTTGTCCATCCAGAAGGGCTTTACATGCACAACGTGCTCGTGGTATCGGCGCGGGGAGTCTTCCCACGGATATTGGACGTCAACGCCGATGTCGTCGAAGCCTTCGATTTCGATGCCTTGAACTTTGAACAGAAAGTCGGCCTCGGGAATTTCAACCATTCCTTCGGGTGTCCCGGACACGGGTTTCGTTGCGGCGATCTCTACCATTTGCTGCAAAAGAATGGTGCGTTTGTCTGACAGGCTAGAGAGTGGCGTGGCCGTCATCGTTTTCATGGTGGCCATCAGGCTCGACCTATTCTCGGTGAGCGGCAACCGTGTGGCCAGCACTGCGCCGTAGTCCTTGGCGCCCAGCGAAAACGTTAGGACGGCTTTGTCACCGCGTCCTTCCGGGGCTAGCTCGACGCCGTGGTAGAGATCGAAGTAATGCATTCCCTCCTCGAAGGGAAGTTCCATTTCCGGGCCGGCGATGTTGTATTCGTTGCGGTTGACGATCGTCCAGAGCGTTTCTTCTCCGAGCGGCCAACGGCTGGCAAATACTCCAAAGCGAAGCATGGGAAAAAATGGTTCCCAATCTTTGCTCACCAGAAACGGGGCAATTCCTCGCTCAATCGTCGCGACTCGCCGCGTTGCTTCACCGTCGCGAGGCGTGATTCCGTTCCAGATGCCCCAGATGTTTTCCCAGCTCTCCCAGCCGATTCCGTTGAAGAACGCGAACTGCAGGTCATCGGTCTTGTCGCGGTTCCAGCGATCCGAGATGTTCACCATGTGGCGCGTCTCGAGCCACTTGTAGCGATCGACGCGCGGCGCGAAAGGGAATTTGTACTGGCCCCAGGTTAGGACGTCATAGCTTACGGCTTCATCGTGCGGACCTCCTTCGGGTTCGAACGCCAGCGGATGACCGATGCGCTCGGCGGCTTCGGCGAAGGGGCGAGGGACGCCGTCTTGTGTGTCGCCGTTGATGCCGTCCGCGCCGATTTCCGCCATCAAAGTGGCAATAGCGTCGGGCCAGGATTCGCCGGGGTCGCGTGTGCCCTGATCCCACATCATCATGGGGAAAAACACGTGCACTCCACGCCGGTGAAAATCGGCCACCATCTGACGAACACCGGCAGCGCCGCCTGGCATCGAACGGACCATGTCGTGCTGATTTCGATTATCGATCCCCATGTTGGGATACGTTGGCCAGACCAGGACGGAGTCGATTCCGCCGTAACGCTTCACCGTGTCGTCGACGTAGCGGTCCACCGTGTAGCGGCGGGTAACGGGATCGTAGAGAAAACGGTCCTGAACCATCATTTGAGGTTGCATGAAGCTCGATTGCGTCCATTGGAGGGCCGGCAATTGATAGCGGGAGTCGCTGTAACCGATGCGGATGCGGCGTTCGATGCGCCAGTGCGTTACATCGGCGAGCCAATTGTCGTGATCTTCGGGGGTGCAAGCGCTTGAACCGCCTTCCCAGGCGCCCCTCATTTCGAGGCATTTGGGGCCAGCTATCTGTTGCCATTCGGGATCCCACGCAGCCGCGCCGCCGGGGACATAGGCGGTATCTTGAGCCAAAAGGGATGTGGCAGAGATACTCAGAAACACGAGAAATGGGAAAAAACGGGAAGTCATAGCACGCTCCTGGTATGCTGCCCCGGCGACAGTCTCGAGCGAACGCCAATATAAAACGTTTTAAATGGCAAAGTCCAGCCCAACGAATGCCATTTCTGGCCGGGAGGCTAGCAGGCGGGAACGCTCGAAGGAGCAGACTCTAGGAACAGATACCGTGTGGTTCCTTTTGAGAGCCCAGCATCCCCTCGCCTATTTGTTGGTTGACGCCATGCGATTCTTGATCTGGGCATCGATTTCATCGGTCAGGTATCCGCAATCTAGACGCAGAAAGACGGAGGTATAAGGGATCGTTGTGTTGGTCTTGATGAACAAGACGCGAAAGGTTTTGCCGGCTTCATCAATTTTGGAAATGGCCTCCGAGTGCGGAACGCTCGACAGGATGTCCTTACGGAACTCCCGGTTGATTTGCTCGCGTAGATGGGTGACCCCGGGGTAGCTCTCGTCCGGTACAAATTGAAGTTCCTGGTCCACGAAGGCGGTAGCCCGCACGTGTTTTGATGAAGCGATAGCTTTTGCCACGTAGTGTAGGACCTGTGCCAAGCCTTGATCGACGACGATCGTCTCGATTCCGGTTTGGGAATAAGCTGGAAACGCGGCGTCACTAACCACGACCCAATTGCGGTGGCCATAGAGCGGCAGCCGCTGTTGTAACGTGGTCTGCCAGTCAGCGGTCGCCGGATTGGTAGCCGCCGGCTTAGGCCAGGCGCCTGCAATAAAGAAGAGAACCAAGGTGGCCGACAGTAGCTGCAATTTGGATGTCTTCATAACTTCCTTCCATTCAGCGGAGTTCCCGTAGCCCCAGCGCAGCTTTTTTCACACCCCACCAGCGGCTTCAGGAAGTCTTGAATAAATCGTTTCAACCCATAGAACGGCCTCACACTATGCCCGTGCTTTCCGCCTGTCAAGCTGCTCCTCTAGGCTTGTCTTCGCTTTCGAAATGATGTCACACCAGGAGACCGGCGAGAGCTGAAGGAGTGAGAAGGAACCATGTCGCGCGAGGCTCGGTGTTTGAGGCCACGAGGCTTGGCAACCCACAGCCTCTTTTTAGCAAAATCCTGTAACGAACGCAGGCAACTTATCGATATCTTCGAATAACGAGGTTGTGGCGGTCGGAGCGGTAGAAACCCAAAACGTACAAGACAGCCTTTCCGTTTGTTGAAAAAATAACCTGACGGATTCGCAAGAGCGGTTCACGCCGCGAGACATCCAGAAGATCCGCCGTACGGGGATCCGCCGCCGTCGCATCCACCTCTTCATCCGCATATCCGATTTCTACCTTGTAATCGCGTTCCAGGATGCCAAACAACGATTCCCTTTGTAGCGGAGCCGAGAGCAGTCCGGAGAATTGCGCCGCGGAGAGGTAGCAGGTCTCCAGCGCAAACGGCTCTCCCGCGGCATGTCTCAGGCGCTCTAGCTTTATGACGCCAGTCTTCGGAGAAAGGGAAAGCCGGGCGTTAGCTTCTTGCTCGTCGTCGATAATCTTTGCGAAAAGTACTTTCGAGCCTGCCATCATGCTTCGGCTGGCCATCTGTTCCGTGTAACTCATCAGCTTGTTGAAGTGAATCTTCGGCGTCGAGACAAACGTGCCGATCCCGCGTCGGCGCTCGACGACTCCTTCCCGCTCGAGCGAGGCTAGCGCGTGACGCGCGGTCATCAAACTCACTTGATGGATCTTCGCCAAGTCGCGCTCCGAGGGCACAGCGTCCCCGGTGCGCAAGTCTCCGGCATCGATGCGCTTCCGGAGAGTACCTTGAATTCTCTGGTAGGCCGGCAATCCGTTACTGCGACTTTTAGGAGGCATTCTCGCTCCCGAAATTTACAAACAGCCTAGAACGAATCGACCAGCTCCGACAGCCAATGGAACGTTAGAAAAACGGGAACCCTGTCCTGCGCCGGATTTACCGCATTCCAGTGTCACGCACCGCTCCGATTCCCAGACACCGCCGGCAGGCAGGGAAACCTGCCTGGGGGCAGGCTCGCAAGTTGGTTGCCGGGCAGCGGTTCGCCGCTCCGCGGTGATATAGAGCGCAAATCAATCCTGCTATACATCACCACCGCTCAGTGCTATACATCCTGACTGCTATAGTCCTTATAAGTCATTACTTTTCGCTTGACAAGCTTTAAATCGTGCTATATAGCTACTCATCATTCGGCCATATAGCAGTGCCGGGGTGCCGGTTCGAATGCAGAGATCTCGACAGTTGAGGAGAGGCGGAATGGCGGTCGGGGGCCTCGCCTCGGAGGAATTAACATGAAAAAACTGCAGTCTGTGGGGCTAACTATTTTGTGCGTGACGCTGCTGGCGCTTTTGTGCGGCGCCAATCGGGCGTGGGCTCAGGATGTGACCGCGACGATTACAGGAACAGTTACCGATCCCAGCGGTGCGGCGGTTGTCGGCGCCACCGTCACCGCTAAGTCCGTGGAACGCGGAGTTACCTATACGGCCGCGACGAACGAGGGAGGGCTTTACAGCATCTCGCAAGTGCCGGTCGGCAACTACGAACTGCGTGTTGAAAAAGAGGGTTTTCAAACTTCCGTGTATCCTGCGTTCACCCTGGTGCTGAATCAGGCTGCACGTATCGACGTCGCACTGAAAGTCGGCCAGGTCACCCAAACGGTCGAGGTAACGGGTTCCGCGCCTGTTCTGAAGACGGAAAGCACGCAAGTCGACACCATCATCAACTCGGCCACCAACGATAATCTGCCTCTGGCCTCGCGCAACTATGTCCAATTGACACTGCTTGCGCCTGGATCAGTTTCGACCGATCCCAGCAGCTTTAACAACGGCAACAACACTGGTGGTTATGGCGGTCGTCCGTTGATCAACGGCAACCGCGAGCAGGCCAACTATTTCTTGCTCGACGGAATGGATAACAATCAGGTTTCGGATAACCTCTTGGGTTACACCCCGGCCCCGGATGCGATCGAGGAATTCAACCTGATTACCAATAATGCCCCAGCAGAATTCGGCAGCTTCATGGGCGGCGTCGTCAGCGCCACTATCAAGTCCGGTACGAACAGCTTCCACGGAGACGTTTGGGAGTTCTTGCGGAACGACAAGCTGAACGCGAATAGCTGGTCGAATAATTTCAACACCACCAGCACTGGAGCGTGGGATCCTCTTCCCAAGGCCAAACTCCGCTGGAACATGTTTGGCGGTACTCTTGGCGGCCCGGTCATCAAGAACAAGCTGTTCTTCTTCGTAGATTACCAGGGCCAGCGCTTCGACACTCCGACTTCACCGACTACGACCACGGTCTTCTCGACCGCCGAGCGCGGAGGAAACTTTAGCGAACTTTGTCCCGCTGGATTCAATGCTTCCGGCGTTTGTACGTCAACGACCAACGGGAACGTTCAGTTGTATAACCCATGCGCATCCTTTACCGCGCCATGCACTGCTTCTTCGGCCGCCGCCGTGGGCCAACGCCAGCCATTTCCAAACAACCAGATTCCGCTCGCGATGATTAGCCCGGTGGCCAGCAACCTGTTTGGCTCCGCGCTCTATCCGGCAGCCACAAATACCAACCTGCAAAATAACGCTGTGTACACCACTAACTCGCAGGAGAACGTGGATCAGGGCGATATCAAGGTCGACTACAGGGCCACTTCTAAGGACAGCATTTCGGGTCGCTTTACTCGCGCTTTCCAGAACAATCCGTCGGCGAATACGGACGTGTTAGTGGGAAACGGATTCTCGACGACACCGATCTATAACATTGTTGGTGATTGGACCAGAACCATTGGCAGCAATCTTGTCAATGACGCCCGCTTCGGTTGGAGCCATATCACACTGAATAACGGCACTAGCTGGGCTTCGAGCGTCGGGGAATATGGCAATACAATTGGCATAGGGAACGGTAACCCTGCGGGTCTTCCCGGGCTCCTGGCCATTAACTTGAGCAATACCGCTGTGTCTAACTTTGGGAACGCCGAGACCGGCGAAAGCTTCAACGACAAGGTCTGGCAGGCTGAAGATGCGGTTACCTGGACACACGGCAGGCACACCTTCAAATTCGGTGGGCAATTCAATCATGAGATCATCAAGACCTTCTATCCGGGAAACAACGGAGAACTAGGCCTGATGGACTATGACGGCCGATTCACCAGTAACACCATCGGTAGTTCTGCCACCGGTGCAGGAAATGGTGCGGCGGACTTTTTCCTGGGTCTCCCCTTTCAGATTGGCCGTGGCGTCAGTACCGGCAAGACCTGGACACAGACCGATAATATTATCGGCATCTACGCTGAAGACACCTGGAGAGTCACCGAGCGCCTGACCTTAAACCTCGGTTTGCGTTATCAGTTGTTTACACCGTGGGTCGAGGTAAACAACCAACAGTCTAATTACGATTTCGCAACGGGCGCTGTCGAGCTCGCCGGCCAGAACGGGGCCAGTAGGTCTCTCTATAATGGCGTCTACGGGGGCAAGGACTTCGAGCCGCGCCTGGGGTTCGCTTGGACTCCTGCGTTCCTGGGCAACCACACCGTGGTACGCGGTGCGTTCACCATCTCCTCTTATCTCGAAGGGACAGGCACGAACCTGCGTTTGCCCCAAAACCCGCCCTTTACCCCAGCCCAGATCAATACCATCTACAACAACGCAGCACTACCTGGTTCGACCAGTACGGACGGTATTCCAGCTACGCCGCCAACGAGTAGCTGCGCGAACTTCTCGTGCTTCGCAGGCGCCATTCTCGATCTTTGGGATCCCAACGTTCAGCCGGCGATCGACGATCAGTGGAACCTAGCAGTCCAACACCAATTCTGGGGCAATACCACGTTCCAGATTGGGTACGTCGGTCAGCGCGCCGTGCACTTGATGGTGCCGTTTTCTTATACGCAGAGGGAGCTGCTTCCCAATTCCACTTGCGCGACTATAAATAATAAGCCGCCGGTGCCGTGCACCGCTCCCAGCCCATTCTTTGCCCAAAACCCAGCATTTTACAACACGATTGCCACGGTAACTGGCGGAACCCAGTCTAACGGCACAATGGGGTACAACTCGCTCCAAGCTGTCCTCCAAAAGGAGATGAGCCACGGGCTGCAATATCAGGTGTCCTATACCTACTCCAAGTGCATGTCC
>Ga0210383_10000817_pt1 | contig 28503 bp, 28 predicted proteins | sample IncBWC14OmetaG_FD_160072 | JGI IMG/M metagenome (GOLD analysis project Ga0210383, IMG submission 160072) | Forest soil microbial communities from Barre Woods Harvard Forest LTER site, Petersham, Massachusetts, United States - Inc-BW-C-14-O ... | reverse complement strand
TTTGTTCGCCGTTGCGCTGTAGATAGAAATGTAGCTGCCGGATCCTCAGCGGACAGCACGTATCATCCGCTGACAGGAAACTACCTGATAAAGGAGGAACCGGTATGAAGCGGAGTCTACAGGCAGTTCAACAAACAGTCGCCACCCAACCTTACGTGGGTAACACCGTCGGAATCGATCTCGGCGATCGCTGGAGTCGCTATTGCATCTTGGACGCGAGCGGCGCAATAACTGAAGAAGATCGTCTTCGCACCACGGCCGATGCGATGCGGGAGCAGTTTGGAAAACTCGCTTTCGCCCGCATGGTCATTGAGGCCGGAACGCATTCACCGTGGGTGAGTCGGTTACTGGAAGCGCTGGGCCATCAGGTCATTGTTGCCAACCCGCGCAAGGTGCGGCTGATCTACGAGAGCGATCGCAAGAATGACCGGTTAGATGCGCGGATGCTGGCACGGTTGGGGCGAGTGGACGTGAGCCTGCTCTCCCCGGTGTGGCATCGCAGTGCGGAGGCGCAAGCGGATCTGGCGGTGGTTCGCAGCCGAGATGCGTTGGTGGCAGCTCGTACGCAGCTGATCAATGCGGTGCGCGGCATGGTGAAGAGCACAGGTGGTCGGCTGCCCACAAGCACTACCGCCGCGTTTGTCGCGAAGATAGCCGGACTGGTGCCTATGGAGCTGAAGCTCGCAATGGCGCCGTTGCTGAAGAGTATTCGCGCCCTCAGCGATCAGATTCGGAACTACGACGCGCAAATCGAACGCCTGGCCGAGAAGAAGTATCCAGAGACGCGACTGTTACGGCAGGTCAAGGGAGTGGGGCCGCTGATTGCGCTGACCTACGTGTTGACGGTCGATGATCCCAGTCGATTCCACAGAAGCCGACAGCTAGGTAGTTTTCTCGGTCTGCGTCCTGAGCAGCGCGAGTCGGGCGAGAGTGCGCCGCAACTGGGAATCTCGAAGTGTGGCAACAATCACCTGCGCTGGCTGCTGGTACAGGGCGCCCACTATATCCTCAGCCGGCTGGCGCCCGACAGCCGACTGCGACGATGGGGTCTGCAGTTGGCTTCGCGCGGGGGCAAGAACGGCAAACGTCGGGCCGTTGTGGCGGTTGCGCGAAAACTAGCGGTCCTGCTGCATCGGCTCTGGGTTACAGGTGAAGTGTACGAACCGCTGTACGGTCTTGAGCCGGAGGTGGCATAAAAGAAGGTGCACCAAGAACAAAGGCATTGAGCTGAAGCCGCGTTCGGGTGACTGCGAAAAATCGTCCGATCCAGCGAGACGAAGTGGCAAGTTGATCTCGCCAAGATCGCTCTGTAGATGGCAGCACCCCCTGGAAGGGGAACTCCTATATGCACCAGGGCTCACGATAGCCCGGCGAGAGTGCGGATGGAAGCGGAGCACAGGGCGCGACAAAACAGCCGAAAGCCAGCAGCAAGAACCAAAACCCTGGGGAAGAAGGGAAAGAACTTGCCAAACTGGGCAGCTACATGGAAGGCAATTTTGTAACAGTGAATTCCTCCGAGTTCAACAGCCTCATAATCTCTGAGGTCCTATGTCGTGCACCTCTGTTGTTCTCTGGACGAGTGGCTTTCGTACCGCTATGATTAGAGGGATTCAACAGACTCCCGCTAAGACATTCATTCTGCGAGCTTTGCGATTCTCTTTATTGACGCTCGCTGAGCGAAGCGAAAGAGGCTGAGCTACGCACGACGTGTGTGTCCTCACGCCAATGCGAATGCAACTCCAAATACCAACCATAATCGAGACCTATGTTTGAACAAGCTTTCAAAAACATCGACGACGTCCTTCGGAAAGAAGCCGGATGCACCACTGAACTTGATTACACCGAGCAGACCTCTTGGCTGCTGTTTTTGAAATACCTCGACGACCTTGAGCAGGACAAGAGCACCGAGGCCGCTCTCGAAGGCAAGAAATACACATACATTCTTGACCAACCCCATCGTTGGGAAAGTTGGGCCGCACCGAAGGGCAAGGACGGCAAACTTGATCACAACAAAGCTCTAACGGGCGACGACCTCCGCGACTTCGTGAACGGAAAGCTTTTTCCCTATTTGCACAACTTCAAGGAAAGGGCGAGCGGCCCCAACACCATCGAATACAAGATCGGGGAGATTTTCGGCGAGATCAAAAACAAGATTCAAAGCGGCTACAACCTACGCGAGATCATCGACCACATCGATGAGTTGCATTTCCGCTCGCAGACCGAGAAGCACGAGCTCTCGCACCTCTACGAAGCCAAGATCAAGAACATGGGTAACGCAGGGCGCAATGGAGGTGAGTATTACACTCCGCGCCCGCTCATCCGCGCCATTGTTCAAGTTGTGAAGCCTAAGATTGGCGAGAAGATTTACGACGGCGCAGTCGGCTCGGCCGGGTTCCTGTGCGAGGCTTTTGTGTACCTTACCGCGAAGCCTGGACTAACAACAAAGGACGCAAAGACGCTTCAAGAGCGTACGTTTTATGGCAAGGAAAAGAAGTCCCTCGCCTACGTCATCGCGATCATGAACATGATCCTGCATGGCATCGAGGCGCCCAACATCATCCACACCAACACACTCACTGAAAATCTCTCTGACATTCAGGAAAAAGACCGAGTCGATGTGGTGATGGCCAATCCACCCTTTGGAGGCCAGGAACGCAAGGAGGTGCAGCAGAACTTCCCAATCCGCACCGGCGAAACCGCCTTCCTCTTTCTTCAACATTTCATCAGGATGCTCAAGGCTGGAGGCCGCGGTGGCGTAGTCATCAAGAATACATTCCTGTCGAACACCGACAACGCCTCCGTGAGCCTGCGTAAACTCCTGTTGGAAAGCTGCAATCTCTACACCGTGCTCGACTGCCCCGGTGGCACCTTCCAGGGCGCGGGTGTGAAGACCGTGGTGCTTTTTTTTGAAAAAGGCGCACCCACCCGCAAGATCTGGTACTACCAGCTCGACCCGGGCCGCAACCTCGGCAAGACGAACCCATTAAACGACGACGACCTCGCCGAGTTTGTGAAGTTGCAAAAGACCTCCGCTGACTCGCCCAAGTCCTGGAGTTTGGACGCGAAGACTATCGACAAGACGACCTTCGACCTTTCCGTGAAGAATCCCAACGGAGCCGAGGAAATAAAGCACCGTAGCCCGCAGGAGATTATTGATGAGATCGCAGCCCTTGACGCCGAAAGCGCCGAACTGCTGGCGAACATTAAGGCACTGTTATGAAAGCGGGTTGGCAGACAAAGAAGCTTGGTGATGTCTGCGCTTTTGACAAAGCGCAAGGCATCCACCACCACCTTCCTTATGTTGGGCTTGAGAACATCGAGTCCCAGACGGCGCGATTTATCGGATCGACCGAGCCGCAGTCGATGAAGAGTTCGACGTTCAGATTTTCGAACCAACACGTTCTATACGGCCGGTTGCGCCCATATCTGAATAAGGTGCTCGTACCAGATTTTGAAGGTCATTGCTCAACAGAAATTTTTCCCATCAAGCCAAGCATCAAACTCTCTCGCGAGTATCTACTTTATTGGTTTCTCTCCGACGAAACCGTTGACCGAATTAACGCGACCTGCACCGGGGCACGAATGCCGCGCGCCGACATGAATGAAGTGCTAGGTTTTGATTTTCCGCTCCCACCTCTCTCCGAACAGCAGCGGATCGTGGGCATCCTCGACGAAGCGTTCGAAAACATCGCAACCGCCAAAGCCACCGCCGATAGGAACATTCAAAACGCCCACGCCCTGTCCGAGAGCTACCTCCAATCCGTCTTTTCTCCGCGGGGTAAGGGTTGGATCAGCACTGCGCTTGGCAGTGTGTGCGGATTCGTTCGCGGACCGTTTGGTGGGAGTTTAAAGAAGTCGATTTTCGTGGCGCATGGCTATGCCGTCTACGAGCAGCAGCACGCAATCTACAACCAGTTCGATAATGTTCGTTATTTCATTGATAAAGCCAAGTTCATGGAGATGAAACGGTTTGAGCTTCTTCCAAATGACCTAATCATGAGCTGCTCTGGGACGATGGGACGTGTTGCGATTGTGCCCGAAGGTATTAAGAAAGGGATCATCAACCAAGCTCTGCTCAAGCTGACTCCAACAACCAAGATATTGAACACGTATCTCAAGTCTTGGATGGAAAGTGCGGCTTTCCAGGACGCCTTAAAGGAATACTCGGGTGGCGCGGCGATCCAGAATGTTGCATCCGTGCAGATACTGAAAGAAATCAAAGTGCCGCTTCCCTCTGTCGAAGAGCAACAGGGAATTGTTGACGAGCTTGATGCACTCAGTGCAGAAACTGAGCACCTCGAATCTGTATACCAACAGAAATTCGCTGCGCTTGAGGCGTTGAAGAAGTCTCTACTTCACCAAGCCTTAGCAGGCAAACTATAAAAGAATTCTATGAACGAAGCTGAAACAAGAGCTGAATATATTGACCCCGCGTTGAAAGCGGCAGGTTGGGGCGTCGTGGAGGGCAGCCGCATCCGCCGCGAGTATACGATTGCGCCCGGTCGCATCGAAGGCCAGGGGCGGCGCGGTAAACCGCTCATCGCGGATTACGTATTGGAATATCGCAACACCAAACTCGCTGTCGTCGAGGCCAAGGCGTGGAACGAAGCACTGACCCAGGGTTTAGCACAAGCCAAGAATTACGCAGTGAAAATGTCGATTCGATACACCTACTGCAGTAATGGCCAGGGTATCTACGGCGTCGACATGAACACCGGCAAAGAAGGCGAGAAGCCGGGCTATCCTACGCCGGACGAACTATGGGACATGACGTTCGCCAAGGTGGGCACGTGGCGCGACCGCTTCGCCGCCGTTCCGTACCCAGACAAAAGTGGCACATGGAAGATCCGTTTTTACCAAGAGCTTTCAGTCAGTCGCGTGCTTGAGTCTATTGCAGACGGCAAAGACCGCATACTACTCACGCTCGCTACCGGTACGGGTAAGACTTCGATTGCCTTCCAAATCGCTTGGAAGCTTTTCATCGCACGATGGAACTTGATCGACTGGAAAAGCAAAGTAGAACCAACGCGCCGCCCACGCATACTTTTCCTTGCCGACCGCAACAATCTCGCTGACCAGGCCTACAACGACTTCACGTCGTTCGCGGCATTCCCCGACGATGCTCTTGCACGTATTAAACCAGAGGACATTCGCAAAAAAGGCAAGGTGCCGAAGAACGCCAGCGTGTTCTTCACCATCTTTCAGACATTTATGAGCGGTCCGCCTAAGGACGGTAACCCTTCACCTTATTTCGGCGAGTATCCCCCGGATTTCTTTGATTTTATTGTCATAGACGAGTGCCATCGCGGCGGAGCCAACGATGAAAGTAACTGGCGCGGCATCATGGATTACTTTGCTCCCGCCGTTCAACTTGGACTGACAGCTACACCGAAGCGCCAGGAGAACGCAGACACCTATGCCTACTTCGGCGAGCCGGTTTACAAGTACTCGCTCAAAGATGGCATCAATGATGGCTTCCTCACGCCTTTTCGCGTAAAGCAGATTGCCACCACGCTCGACGAGTATGTCTACACACCGGACGATAAAGTGGTCGAAGGCGAGATTGAAAGCGGGAAGCGCTACACCGAAAATGATTTCAACAGGATCATAGAAATCAAGGAGCGCGAAACGCACCGTGTGAAGTTGTTTATGGAGCAGATCGACCAGAGGGAGAAAACGTTGGTCTTCTGTGCTACGCAGGACCATGCGCTGGCTGTGCGTGACCTCATCAATCAGATGAAGACGAGCTCAGACCCGAACTATTGCCAGCGTGTCACTGCTGACGATGGTGAACTCGGCAATCAGTTTCTACGCGACTTTCAGGACAACGAAAAGACCATTCCAACTGTTTTGACCACCTCGCAAAAGCTCTCGACGGGCGTGGATGCCCGTAACATTCGCAACATCGTTCTGATGCGCCCAATCAACTCCATGATTGAGTTCAAGCAGATCATCGGTCGCGGCACTCGCCTTTATGATGGCAAGGATTACTTCACCATCTACGATTTCGTAAAGGCATATCACCATTTCAGCGATCCGGAATGGGATGGTGAGCCCCTGGAACCTGAACCATGCAAGAAGTGTGGCTATCATCCTTGTCAGTGCGTCAAAACAGCCCCACAACTATGCCCTGCGTGCGGCAAGCGACCGTGCGAGTGTGCGAAAGACCCTTGCCCAATTTGTGGTGAGCGTCCATGCGTGTGCAAGAAGAAAGCGAAAGTGAGGCTGGCTGATGGGAAAGAGCGTGACATCCAGCACATCGTGTGCACTACGTTCTGGCATTCGGATGGAACGCCGATGTCCGCGCAACAGTTTATGGAGCTTTTGTTTGGAAAGCTGCCGGAGTTTTTCAAAGACGAGGAAGAGCTGCGCACCCTCTGGAGCGCGCCGGAGACGCGGAAGAGGCTTCTGCGGGGCCTCGCTGAAAAAGGCTTTGGTCATGAGCAACTGGCCGAAATGCAGAAGATTATCGACGCCGAGAAGAGCGATCTTTTCGACGTACTTGCAAATGTTGCATATGCCTTGCCGCCGCTAACTCGCGAAGAGCGCGCTAACCGAGCTAAGCTGGCGATCAGCTCACATTTCAACAGCAAACAGCAGGCTTTTTTAGACTTCGTTTTGGCTCAATACGTCGGCGTTGGGGTGGACGAACTCGACCGGGACAAGCTGACGCCGTTGCTCCGATTGAAGTATCACAACTCCATTACGGACGCGATTGCCGACCTCGGCAAGCCAGAGGAGATCAGCACGGTTTTCGCGGGTTTTCAAAAGTATCTTTACGAACGTCAGGAAGCTGCCGCAAAGGCATAACAACCAACAGCGATGGACATTGACCTTTACTTCACCGACTATTTCAAGGTTGACCCGGGAACAATTGACTCCTACGGCGCTTTCAATGTCTCCCTGATCGCTGACCTCCCGTTGTTCATCGATCCGTTTCTGCTCTTCAATAGCAAGAAGCCTGAATACCAGGCTTTGCATGACGACATCATCAACTATCTACGATTCTTAAGGGACAAGTCTGCCGACCGCGACTTGGATAAGGGATTGATTCGCGCCTGGTATCGATTCCCAGAGGTCAAGCAAAACTGGCTCGGTTTTACGACGACTGGAAATCGGGGAAGCGGGTTAGGAACGGATTTTGCCAACGCCCTCCATACCAACCTCCATCGTTTGTTTAGGAACTTTGGCGATGAGCAAATTACCAAGGGCAGTCACCTTGAAAAGTTGTGCTTGATAAGAGACCGCGTTGGACGCGATAACATCAGTGATTTTACGTCGAACCTGATTCGTACATATCTTGCTGAGTACACTCAAGCGTTTGCCAAAAAACATATCAATAAGCGCCGTCGCAAGACAGTTTTTGTTAAGAAGGCGAGATTTAACTATCACACCGAAGTGTGGGAAGCAGTTCGTTACGATCTGCCCTTTTTCAACGGCGATTACGTGCTACTGACGCCCCGAGATATGTTGACGAAGGACGAGACATGGATCAACAAAACAGACCTGCTCAAAGAATTCGAGGACGTGCCTGATGCAATCCCAAATGAGCAGCTGCGTTCACAAATCAACAACTATTTCATGAAGCGCCTGCCCAAGGATGATGAGCCCACGTCCAAAGAGCGAACCGAAGCGGCGCTGCGAACGATCCAGAAATATCCAGAACTGATTGATTACTACATCAGATACAAGGAAAACAACGGCAAGAAAGCCGCAAGTATTAGCTCAAAGAAAGTTGAGTTGTCCGATCGCCTCTACGTCAAACAATTTGCAGAATTGGTGCGCGGCCTTGCCCGCGACACAGACTTTTATTCGCTTTCTGGTAACACATACGAGGAGGCCAAAAGGCGCGTGTTGTTTCTGAAAGATGAAATCGAGAGTCGTGGCGGCTACAAAATCTTTTACATAAAAGGTAGGCCAATCGAACGTGAGGCAGATCTTCAGATTCTTTACAAATTGACCTGGTACGGCACGCCCTCAGACATCAGTCGTGAGGTCAATGATGGCAGGGGGCCGGTTGACTTCAAGGCCTCGCGTGGAGCTTCTGACAAGACGCTAGTGGAGATGAAACTCGCCAGCAATTCTAAGCTGAAACAGAATCTGCAGAAGCAATTAGAGATTTACAAGAAGGCCAGCGCGGCTCAGCATGGCCTGAAGGTCATAATCTATTTCACAAAGGCTGAACTTTTTCGGGTGACAGCGATTCGCAAAGAGCTCAAACTCGACAATGACCGGGACATCATTTTGATTGATGCACGAAAAGATAATAAGCCATCCGGTTCGCGAGCCTAAGCGGGGATAGGCCAGTTGTCCGTGTTTTCAGACAGGCATATTTCATCGAAATGGTGCTCGTTGGGTCTAAAGGAACTGGCTCATAACCGGAATCTCCTGCAACAGCACCGCCTGCTGACGGTTCATCTCTTTGATGAGAATCGCTGCCTCTTCTGCTCGTTGCCTTGGTATGTTGTCGAGCTCTATCATCAAGCTGTTCTCAGGCTGACCCTGCCAAGCGCCCTCGGCAAAGTAGACGGTGTAATCCAGGCCAAGGCCAACCAGCGCCGTCTTGACCTGCTCGACATTCTTGTTTTCTGTCAGAATGCGGAACACCGCTTCACCTCAAGCTTCGACCGTTATTTCGCGGTACCAACAATCAGCGACTGCCAGTTGCAAGAATCGCGCTCATTCCAGGTCCATCCGTGGCGAACACCGGATGGCTTTTTTCATTCTTGAAATATTGCAGCCAGAACTCCCGGATTGCTTGCCGCCGTGCTTTCGGCATTTGGTCCAGTTCCTTGCTCTGCAGGCCGCCGAGGAAAACGTTCACCGATGGGATCTGTGGAATGTTCTTGGCGAGCCGAGAGGCAAGCTGTCGTGCAGAGTTCTCTGTCGCAAGTGCAGGTGCAGTTCTAAAGTTGAGAGTGTCATCTTCCTCTATAAAGTCGGAGAGGATGATCAGCCGCTTGTGGATGTGGTCGTCGTCAGCTGCAAACTCTTGGGCGGCCAGATCAACGCTGCCGATGATGTCGGTCTTGTCAAAAAGGTGTGCCTTGGCCTTGTCGTGGAGGGTATGAAGAGCTTGCCGGAAATTCTTTCTGAACGTCTGCACGTCTTGGTCGTAGGGCTGGCGATTCAGCGGTACCGCCATTCTCAGGATGTTGCCTTGGGCGTTGGTGTCGGAGTCGCTGGTGATAGGGATGACGCTGATGCGGTCACCGCGCTGCATGTGGTCGACCTGCAGCTCGATCTGCTGCACGGCGTCCTCGAGCGCCTTCGGCATGATGCTGGCACTGCAATCAAGCAAGTAAACACGGTGAATCGCTTGCGCGGGGGCATGGTGGCCTCCCGCGCAAGACGTTAGGACCAATGCCGCTGTCACGAACAACGAGAAGCAGGTCAGATATTTCATTGCGAAACCTCCTTCGGCTTCTTGAACGGCGGAAGCAGCGGTTTGTGTTTGTCATGATCTACGGCAGGGACAGCGAAGGAAACGTGTTCCAGTTCGAAGAATTCCTCGGGACTTGGGCTGTGCCACTGTCTACGGAAATACAGGAAAGCCGCGAGCCAAACAGCAGTGTCGATGGAGCCCAAGACAAGCAACGGCGTCCAAAAGAACAGCATTGCCGCCATCACAACCGTGGCGACCGTTGCTTTGAACGGGACCATCCAGTAAGGCTCTTGGATGGCACCGTGTTTGCCGCCACGCTCATGGTTCAAGCGGTATGTTGCTTTCCATTCTGCGCACTCGTGTGCAATCTCCTTAAGGCCGTGGGCAAGTCGTTCTTTCTCTGACTCAAGCCCTTTCTGGGCTGACACTCGTTGCTGAATGAGGCGGTTGAATTTGGAGTTCGCTGTCTTCCATTCCCACCAGTCACGAAGGTGATGGAAGGCGAAGTGGGTTGCAGCGGCAATCATCACCGGGGCGGCTAAGGTTATAAAGATGTAGAAGACCGCCGACACAACCGGGTGTTCCGACAGGAAATCACCAAGGGGATTCTGCATTACCTTCGCGGCGAAGGCGACTTGCATGCCGCGCAGGATGCCCCAACAGGCGAGCGCGGCGGTGACCAGCACCGCGACCAGACGGATGATCCAGCGCCACAGTCTCGTGAACTTATCCGACGACAGCGTTTCCCACGCAAAGTGGTACGACAATCCGCCGATCAGCACGATTCCGATGGCCGAAAATACTTGCGCGGGATACTCCGTAACATTCAGCACGTCGAGCGCGGGTGCAAGCAGGATAACCTCGGCGATGGCGATAAAGACGGCTCCGAGTGCCACCACCACGGGCAAGAAGACTGGCGGGATGCGGTCGCCAATCCGCTCACGAACTGCTAGACAGAGTTTTTCGGCAGGCGTCCAAAGTTCTTTAACGTGGTCTAGGACGGTCTCGAACTTTTTCTGCCGAGCAATCGACTGTTGGTTTAACTGCGCTCCTTGTTTGTCGAATCGCGCCTGAATTTCTTCAAGGCCTGCTTTAATCTCGACAGCGTGAGCGCCCTGGTAGAACGCCTCGGCTTCAACATGCCTAATGCCACGTTTCCGCCGAGACCAATTCTCCGAGAACAACTTCGAGGGCATACGCTTCCTCCTTTTCAGCTACGCGTTGCGGCGGCTGTTGGTGGCAACCATCAGCAGCCTGATTAGGAATAAGAGAACGACGATTGCAAGCACGGCACCCATAGACCATATGAGCGAGGCCTTGGCGATGGGCAGCAGCAACGGCATGACGATGGTCATGACCAATTGCTTAATTAAGCAGCCCGCGACCATCGGGACGACCAAAGTCAGCAAACCGCGATTCGTGAAGCTCACCACGTCCTGCACTGAGATCACCTGCAGCATGATCAGCAGCGCCAGCACCACAGAAGCCAAACCCAAAATCATCACAATCGCATGAAGCATCTGAATCCTCCGTCCCCAAAGAAAAAGGGGCCTGCTCGCAAGCAAGCACCCCTTTGTTTAGGCCTCCAAAACTTTCTTGGCCTGAGCCAGTTTGTTCAGCGTGGTCTTTTCGACGTTGACTTGCTGTTCTAGTTCAGCAACTCGCTTTTCCTGCTTCCGAATTTGGTCGAGGATTACCTCGACCGGCGATTTCGGAACCCACGGTTTACGTGGAGATGAATCTTGTCCCGAAGCCGCCGGCTTCGGGCCTTGGTCGGTTTTCTTGTCAGCCGTCATTTATCCCTCCTTGGATTTGTCGGTCTAGAAGTGGTCGCGCACGAGTCGCATGAGAGTCCGGATTGTTTCAACTTCGTAATCCATTCCCTCTAGCGCCCCAATGGCGCCCAGGGTTTCTTTTCTGCTGATGTGGTCTGACACGTCAGTCAGCCGTTTCAGCAACTGTTGGTTGAGCACCGCAACCTTCTCAAAGAGAAGACCGCGAGCTATTTCCGTCGGTGTTGATGGAAAGGTTAGAGGTGGTTTCTCCATTCTTGTTTTCTCCTTGTCGGCTAGATTCCATCTGCTCCCAAATCCATTTGTTGAGTGCCTCGATTGCTTTGCGCTTCGTTGGCAACTCGACGTGCGAATATAGGGCGTGGGGATCGTCACCGAGGCTGTGGCCCATGAGTGCTTTGCGAACGTCGGCGATAACTCCGAGTTCGAGAAGTCTGGTGTTGAACGTGTGGCGCAGATCGTGAAAGCGCAACGGGCGAATTCCCGAGCGCCGCAATGCCGCTTTCCATGCGGTCTTGATGTTGGCGATTGGTTGTCCCTTGAAAGTGAAAACCAGACCAGACGGCTGTTGGCAAAGTGTGAGCATGCAACGCAGTCGGTCAGTTAGTGGAATCTCTCGCTGTTCGCCCTGCACCGTTTTAGAGTGGGTGACGGAAAGTAGACCGCGTGCGAGGTCAATGTCCTCCCAGCAGAGTTGCAAGAGTTCTCCTCGGCGCTGACCCGTGTCTTCGGCCATAAGGATGATGGGTTGTAGGTGCGGGGCAGCATGTGCACGAAGTAACTGCGATTCTGCCCAGCTCAATATTGGCCGACGTCTCTTGCGTGAACGGACGAGGCGCAACCTGGATAGGGGGTTAAACGAAATGTAACCTTCGTCCATAGCCCAAAAGAGAAGGTGCCGCACGAACGCGATGTCGTGGCTCAACGTTGTATCGGTCAACTTCTTTTGCTTGAGGCGTTCCAGCCGATATGCGCGAACGGTGCTTTTTGTGATTGACCGCAATTGGATCGGTCCCCAAAAAGGGAGCGTTACTTTGAGGCGGTCTTTGTGATGGGGCTTTACATCGCCATTGGTGAAAAAGTCGGCGCTCAATTCTGTGAAGGTCATCTCTGGGTGCAGCTCTGTCAGGCCTGCAGCCCGAGAGAGAAGTTCTTCTTCGAACTTGCGGGCGATTGACTCGGCAAGCTTGCGGCTGCCGGTGCCTGTCGTGCGACAGTGGCGGACGCCGTCGATCGTCACATACGCCCAGTAGATTTTTCCTCGTTTATAGAGCGTCAACGGTCTTTTCCTCCCTTCGTTTGTTGTCGGGAGACCAACCACGCGATCACCGCGGTGCGGTAGAAAATCAGCTTGCCGTTTGGACCACAGCGAAAACATGGAATTCCGCTGGGCAAGAGCCTGTTTCTCACGCTCCACGGGGACACCCCGATCAGCTTCGCCACTTCCCGGAGGGAAAGCGGTTCGCCGAGTTCGGTCATGGTCTGGTCCCTGTTCATCCTTCCTCCTGGATTGCCTATTCTTTTGCCTATTCCAACCCCTATTCCAGGTTGGTATAGGCGTAATTGCGTTTACAGCCAATAAATCCGCAGGTTTTCGGCTGTGTCCCCAACCTGACTACCTACCTCTGGGCGCGTCCCTTCCTTATCTGCTTTCCTTCCTGCGATTACTCGCACGCCGTCCAAGCCGGTCACGGATAAATACTGGCAACTGCATCCACAGCAACAACAAGAGTCCAAGTGCAAGCCCTAAGAACAAGAGACCCAGGAGTCCGTTAGGATCGGTAACAAGGCGATAGATAAACACACCAAGAAAGACAATCAGCCCAACGAGCAGCAAAAACCCCGCAAGGCGTCCCAACAGAAACAGGAATGGTCTTGTCCAAAATGGAAATTTTGGCTGAGGAGTGCTGAGTTCCCGTGAACCACACTCAGAGCACACAACTGCAGCACGAGGGTTTGGATGCTGACGTGGACAATATTTCGTGTCATAACTCGCACCACATTGATTGCAGTACACGGGATCGCCGGTGGTGATGCGGTGACACTGGTTGCATAACTTCATAAACTCTCCGCAAGAGACAGCGCTTCGGTTTCCGTGGGGCGAAACCACACGTCTGACCAAAGGCCGTCGCGATTAATGAGTGCGAAGGTGGAAAGCCGAAAAATCTTGTCGGTGTATCTGCTAATAGTTTTCTGAATGGCTTCCAGTCTGACTTTTGTTTGGGTGATCACAAGGACGCGGAACTGAGGACGCTCGAAGTGTTCTTGAAAATCGCCAGAGAGGGCAAACCGAAGATAATTCTCTGTTTTGGCTTTCCAGTCTTTCAGTCCCTCCGTACCTCTATCGACCTCGAGAAACAAAGGGACGATTTGTGAACGAACGATCAGTTCGACGTAGCCGTCAGGAACAATAGGAGAAGCCGCCGAAAGTGGTTCCAGCACACTCTTCCAGAGCCGAAATTGAATTCCTTGAGGTAGTTCGCCGTGCTTGAGTGCGAGATAAATTTGGTTAATCTGCAGCTGATGTTCGATAAAGAGGCTGCCGTGAAGCGGCTTGAATGGAGTGGTACCAGTCTCTCCTCGGGATGCGGCTGTTTCAAATCCTTTGGCAGTAAGCACGTAAAGCGCCGGTCTGCCCGCCAGTGAAAACTGAGACTGGCGAATTAGGCCAGCTTTGCATAGCATCCTCACACGCTGGTTAATGCGCCGAATTGAAGGAAATCCAGAAGCAGTCAGCAATTGAGCACGATCAGCTATCCCCATGACCGCGAGTTCGCCAAGCAGGAGTCGGTCTCGGTGCTGGAGTTCAAAGTTGAAATTACCGCCAGTCATCCAGGCCTCCTGTCGCAGACTCCACGTGCGGCCGATAGCGTGAACGTATTTCGTGCTCGACTTGCGTGCGCTCCCTGGCGAATAGGCGAATGGATTTCTCGTAGATGTCTTGGTGTGACACCTTGGGCGATTCGACTGTTGGCACTACGACATGCCGTGCTGGGAACTCTCCGCTCTTGACCACAACATTCCTTTGAGGCAGATTCTTCAAGAGTTCAGAGAGTGGCTTTCCGCCATCGAGCGCAGCAGCAACGTCGTGAGCATCCCCGGCGGATAGCTGGAAGAAGATCTGCGTGCCGACCGACGAAAGTGCTGCACGCATCAACGCGGAGAGTTGGTCACGATACTGGTTGGCAGTGATAACGCCAACGGAAAATTTTCTTGCCTCGCTGAACAGCGTCTGGATTGCCGAGTCACCTGCGACAAGGTTTTGGACCTCGTCTGCAAACAATGTGAAGAGCTTTTTCGATTTCCGAGCGAAGAGTGCAGTCTTCAACTTCAGTAGAAAGAGGCTGGCGAGTGTCGTGGCGTTTTCTCCAAGTTCTCCTTTTGGAAGACTCAGAATGATCCAGAACCCCTGATCCATGGCATCGACGAATGAGAACGTTGAATGCTGATGGCCAATGATGTGTCTAAATGCCGCATCTCCTGTGAATGCCGAGGTCTTGTTCAAGATGGGATCGCGAAGGACCCCTTGCATCTGCTCGCTGGCTGTGTCGAAGCGAAGCTCGAAGTAACTTCTGAGGTCATGATCCGAAACCTTGCGCAGGCACTTGGCGCGGAATGCGCGGTCAGTTAGAAGAGGAATTATTTCGATGAGCGTCAGGTGGTTGTAGTAAAGGAGCAGTATAGAGTTTCGCAAAAGTTCTTCGGTGCGAGCTCCGAAGGCGCTCAAATCCCACCGCTGCTTAAGAATCTGCGTAATGTCAGCGGCAAGCACGAAGGGGTTTCTGACCTGCTCCGTTTCAAGAAGGTTCATTGCGATTGCGAATTGCGGATCGCCGGGACGGATAACGATTGTTCTTGCGCCCAAGTCCGTGCCGGATGTCTGGCTGATCTCGGCCAGTGCATCAAGCAGGAACTCGGTGGACTGTCCGTGGAGGTCGATAAACATCCATCCACGTCCAGCCTGAATGTCTTGAACGGCGATTTTGTGTAAAAGAGATGACTTGCCCCGACCAGTGCGGCCAATAATCGCGATGTGCTCCGTCCTCTTTATCTGAGGGATGTAGAAATCAAGATCGCGCTCGCGGCCATCCACGACCAGCTTTCCGAGGTGGAGCCCTCCCGTGAGCCGACCCCTGGACCGACGTGCAATTCGGTTCCAGCCAGCAGCGAACACGTTTTCGAGAATCCTGCTCATAGAAGTTGGTAGTTACGGATCTTTGAGAAGCCTTGTGGTTTCTCTGAGACGAGTCTGGCAGGAACGACGGTCGCGGTCAGCGCGACCTTTGGTCGATTTTGTAATTGAGGGGATTACTTGTTGCGGTAGGCGTTGTAGGAAAGTGCGAAGAACACCCAGTCGTGACGAAGACGTTCAGGAATCCGAGGCGTGAGACTCAGAAGATAGGTAGCGGTCGATTGCAAGCCGAAGCCCTGGGCTTCATTCCCGTGTTCCAGAAGCAGACGTTCAACTTCGCGGTGAATCGAAGGAGAGTCGGTAAGATGTCCGCATGCCACTGTCCAGTTTAGGTTGCTGGCACGGTGATGGTCGTACTCCGGCCACTCGTCGAGCGCAGATTCCAGCAACTCGCGAGACTTGTCCCACTCTGGCTTCCTGCCGATCACGTACAACACCCGGTCGCCCATGTCTTTGACTGCTGCTGGCGTTACATTCGGTTGAGTGGTGGGGAGGATCGTGCCTGCACGAGAGAGATTTTTTCGTGCCTCATCAAACTGACCGCTATTCCGCTGAGTGCTTGCCAGCTGGCGCAGATATTCCGGGTCGACCCCGTCACGGCCGTACGTTGATATTTCGGCAAAAGCCTGACGCGCGATATTGAGCCAAACACGGGCGCGCTTGATGTCTCCGCGCGAGATAAAACTATTTGAAATCACGAGGACTGTTTTTGCGAGCCGCTCAAGATCGAGCGGGCTGTGCGTCTGCCTGTAAATGTATTCACAATATCCATATGCTTTCAGTCCGCATTCGAGTGCTGACTTGGAATATCCTGCGTGTGAATACGTCTGGGATTCGAGGTGGTGCACGCGGGCTAGGAGGCGCAAGAGAGGAATGTTATCCGAGGCCGGTCTGCTAAAGGTTCGTAAGAGTCGTCCAAGCTCGGCCGCTCCTTTCAAATTTCGAACGCCACGCCACACTCGCTTTTCGTATTTCTCTATGCGGCGCTCAATGTCTTGAATGCCTTTGGTCGGCGTGGACCAATCGACGTCGTCCTCAGTAGTAAAAAAGCTCTGGTCCTCAGCCACCGTCCCGCGGGCATCAAGGATGCCAAGGAGAGGAAGAATTCGCTTTGGGTTCTCATCGAGATGGCTTCTGTGTAAGCTAACGTTCACGTAGTTTGGGGTCATCGCCAGAATATCCGCGGTTTCCTTTGGCGTTAACCCGTGATCGCGCAACCACTTGATGACGCCGCCAAGATCAGGGATTTCTGGGTCGAACTTCCGACGTCTCATACTTTGTGGCCAGCGAGCGACTCATTACGTCGCCGATTAGAAGTTCTTGATAATGAGTTCCCCATAGCGTTTCCCAGGTGTGCGTTGAACCGAATATGAAAGTGAGATCGGCTCGCAAATGAATTCCCCGAAGATTTGCCTGACCTCAGGCCTGTCATTTAGCGAAAGAATGAACTTGCCCCGGAGTCCTCGCAGACGCTCGGCAAGCAAGACGAAATCCTCCTTCGACAAATTGTATCGATACAGCGACACTCCGAAATATGGCGGATCTAAATAGAAGACGGTTGATGGACGGTCATATCGCGCAAGCACTTGGTCGTAAGGGAGCGATTCAATTTGGACATTCGCAAGGCGTTCATGTGCCTTCAGAATCAATTCAGATATACGTGATCCCTTTAAGTTGGGTGGCTGTACGACGTGAATGCCATAATTTTGCCTCGCAACTAAACCACCGAACGCAGATTTCTGCAGGAAGAAATATCGTCCCGCTCGTTGCACATCTGTGAGGGTGTCTGGAGGCGTATGTTGCAGCAAATCAAACCACTTACGGCTGATTAGTATAAACCGCAGATATCGCAACAATTCTTCGAAGTGATTTTGGCAGATGCGGTAGAAATTTATGAGCTCTCCGTCTAGGTCGTTGATGACCTCGACCTTTGACGGCTCTTTTTGGAACAGAACCTGGCAGCCTCCGGCGAATGCCTCGACGAATGTTGTGTGAGGAGGGAGCATTGAAATGATCCTGGGGGCCAGTCGGACCTTGCCGCCGATGTAACTCAGAGGGCCTTTCACGGTTGGGGAGAGTTAATGGTAAAGAGGCGTTCAGTTTGGGTATGCAGGCCCAAGACGGCAGCATCGAGGGCTACGCGACCGGACTCGCGATTGTCGAGTTGTGGCCAGATTGATCTTGCGATTCTGCGTAGCTGGTCGCGATTGCGGAGTGGTGGAACAGCAAAGCTGTTGTAAAGGATATCCGACGCAGTCGCCTGAATCGGAATGCCCTCAGCGCGGAAGATCTCGTTTGCAACTTGCCACAAGCCTCGTATCCGATCGCTCTTTGTATCGGCCGTTTCGACGGTAACGAGTCCGACTCGACTACGGTCCAGCACCCGTCGGATGAATCCGATCATCCTATTTTCGGCGATCCTCAGATCATTTGGAAACTGCCGTGTGAAGACTTCTTCTAGGTGACTTTTTCGAAATATGGCGATGGCGGCAGCGCGGCGCTGAATGCTCACAGCTGCAAGGGTCGAGTCAAACATTTTTGGTTGGCTTAATGAAAGTGGAGTTTGAACCGCTCGGCAAGGTTGACTTCGCCGGCGGCAATCTCGGAGCGATACACACTTAATAAGTGATCCGTCCCGAACTGCTCACACAGCGGGACATACCATTCAGCGTTAGACACGTCGTTGAGTCTTCTGGCGAGTTGCAGAGCGAAGAATTCATTGAGATTAGTCGGCGTGAATGCGCTGTGGCCTCGAAATTGTTCAAGTATGCTCATGTCGTTGAAAGTGCGAGCACTCCTTGGCGAGGCATGCGACTTTTATGTTCGCGCTTTCGTATCTCGTCCCGAAATGCTACGTAGGTCTCGTGATAAAGAAATTCGACCGGCACACGGTACACAATGGAAAGCTTTAACGCAGTGTGGAGAGTTGGCAGTGAGTTTCCCAACTCCAGGCATGAGAGGGCGTTTCTGGACTTGTGACCGAGCAGTTGCGCCACATGCTCCTGCGTGAGCCCCATACGCCTACGGTAATGCACAAGACCATTTGCGTGTTTCGTTTTATGTGAAGACATTATCCTCCTTTCTTTTTCTGAAGATAACAATTCTGAATTGTTTCGTGAAGAGGGGACATTGTTCTGCCCACCCTTACACGCACGTATTTTCTTGTGAATATCTTAAACGCTGAGAGTCAGAAATGTTTTGCCGCTTAGACTTGTACACATAAACGTCGCGCGATGTCTGGCGCGACCGACAATGTCCCCTCTGCCGGACGACACAACTTTCGTATACGATGCTTGCATGCAAAAGAAGTTTTCACTGCAGCGAACACTTACGACGAATTCAGATCGGCAATTGGTCTCCGACGGTCTGGCCGTTTTGCGCCGCAGGCATCCGAAACTCAGTGATAACGAACTTCTGCATCTGAAGGAAAGCTTGGATTGGTATTTCGAGTTTGCTCTCCGCGTTTACCTCCGACTTCATCCGCCGCAGCGGATGTTCACGAACGATTTTGACGACGGGATTTCAGTACGGTAATATGCAACAAAAGGTCGCCCCTTCTTTATTAACTCCATTCACCCATACGAAAAAGTATTTTGCCTACATCCGCGTTTCGACCACGAAACAGGGACTGGGTGTTTCGCTCCAAGAACAGCGAAACGCAATCGAGCAATACGCCACTCGGGCGGGATTGCAGATTTCGAAGTGGTTCAAGGAAGAAGAGACCGCCGCCAAGCGGGGCCGTCCTATATTCGGAGAAATGCTACGGCTGCTCCGGCAGCTACAGGCCGAAGGACTGATCATCCACAAAATCGATCGCAGTGCTCGCAACCTGAAAGACTGGTCGGAACTTGGGGACCTGATCGACGAAGGAATAGATGTCCGGTTTGTGAATGAAGGGCTTGACCTGAACTCACGAGGGGGCCGGCTCTCAGCTGATATTCAGGCAGTGGTCGCGGCCGATTACATTCGGAATTTGCGAGAAGAGACAATCAAAGGATTCTACGGCCGACTGAAACAGGGATTTCTTCCTATGCCCGCGCCAATCGGATATCTCGATTGCGGAGCGGGAAAGCCAAAGGAAATCGATCCGGTTCGCGGGCCTCTCGTCAAACAAGCCTTCACGCTTTATATGACGTGCCGATTCAGTCACGAGACTCTTGCAGACAAGATGTTGCAGCTCGGATTGCGCACGAAATCGGGGAAACGCCTCACGGCAACCAGATGGTCAGCGATTCTCAATAACCCGTTTTACTCCGGGTCAATTCTTATCAAGAAAACTGGGACGTTATACCCAGGTGCGCACAAACCGCTCGTGTCTCAGGAAACATTTCAGCGAGTGAAGGACATCATGTCCGAAAAATACCACTCCGGTCCACAGAAGCACGACTTTCTGTTTCGTCGGCTGTTTAAGTGCGACTCCTGCCAGTACACGCTCATTCCCGAGTTGCACAAGGGCCACGTGTATTACCGTTGCCAAACAAAGGATTGTCCAATGACAAGTGTCCGTGAGGAGGCAATCGCGGCGAAGGTGAAACAATGTCTGCAACGATTGCGCCTGTCCGAATACGAAAGAGAATATTTCTCTTTCAAGCTGGATGAGTTGAAAGCACACTGGGGCGAGGAAGAGCAGAAGATTGCTACTGCGACTCAGCTGAAGCTAACGGAACTTGATGCCGGCCAGAATCGACTGATCGACACCTACGTCGATGGTCATCTCGATTCTGCTTCCTTTTCCAAACGAAAAACGGCGCTCGAATTAGAGCGCCAGGCGTTGACCACGCAGTTAGAAGCTATAGTGGGTCACAAAAACAATATCCCCGCCAAGATCGAGGAGTTCCTCGAACTCGCAAATGAGGCTTATTTATTGTATGAATCGAGCATCTTGGTCGAAAAGCGCGAAATGCTCCGAAGGATCACCTCGAACCGGTCCGTAAGGCAGAAAACCCCTGTAATTACGCTGGATTCAGCGTTCCAGATACTCGCAAATAGGCCAAAGTATCAAAATGGTGGACCGAAACGTAACACACGTCGAATTTGGGAACGCCTGCTGTCGGTCATAGCAAAATCGATAACAACCTCGCGTCCGCAGGCAGCATGATGCTCAGTGTTCTAATCTCCGCGTTATCTTGCGCGCCTGCCGCTTTGGCTGCAACAACTCCACGCGGTATTCGCTCTCGCCTGGCGCGATCATGGAGGGAACCGCGCCATTGACCTCGAGTCGGGCTCCGAACAGGATGGCTGCATATCTTTGAATGGCTCTGAATGTCGGAGATTTTGGCAATGTCGAAAACATCATTCTACGTGTACGCGCTTGTAGACTGATTCGTCGCAACTCCTGAAGCAGCTGCCGTATGGCATTGACGCGCTTTCCCTTGTCAGAGGCCGCCAGTTGCCAGACATACAGTGAGCCCGGCGGATGGACAGGAATGGCCAAAAGATAACCAACAGGTCCGATCCTGTCGTCTTCGGCCACGAGACAGACGTTCTTATGAACCTTGAGGAGCAACCACAAGACATACGGCGGCGGAATTGTGAAGTTCGGCTGCTCAGAGGCTAGACCTCGAACGAAGGCAAAGTCGCTGAATTCCAGGCGCCTAATGAGGATGCGTGAGGACGTAGTAGTAGGCATTAAGGTTCGCTAATATTTAATGATTTGGCGAATTCTGCAAGGATCGATCTTCAACTCTGCCTTCAATTTAGGAAAAGCTGCCAATACGTGTCAAGCCATGACCCCCGCTACCTCTTTGACGATAGCAATTGTGCCCCCATCACGAAAGAGGGATAAGTTGTCGCAAACGACAAATTCGGACACAAAATTGTGGACAACTCGTGGTCCGCGTCGACGTCCTGGTTCAGCTTGAGCGTTTCCGTCCCACGCGCGAGCCGACAGACGGCCAAACACACGGAAGACGCCCATCCTAGAGGGGCTTCGGTGCTCCTGATACACTATCGCGTATCAAACTGAAAGGATACACATGGACCTACAGAACTTAGTGAACCAACTCCGCTCGGAGCGCACCCGGATCGACCGGGCTATCAATGCTTTGGAAGGGATTGGACAGCGTCCTCGGCGCGGCCGTCCGTCGAAGGCAAGCCAAGGTCGTCACATGAGCGCTGCCGCGCGCGAGCGTATCTCGGAGGCGATGAAGCGACGCTGGGCGAAATGGAAGGGCAAGTCAGGTCCAAAGCAGGTCAAGACGACGTCTAAGAAATCCGGGCAGCGTAATCACATGAGCCCAGCAGCGAAGAAGCGTTTGTCAGTGCAAATGAAGGCGCGGTGGGCCGAGAGGAAGGCCCAAGGCTTAGCTTGAGGTCATTCTTGCCTGCATTGGCACCTTGAGGCGGTCAATCTTGCCTTTGAAAAAGAGCCAGCCGTCGACAGTACATCGAAGAAACACCAACCAGAGCCTGGCTGGATCATGATTGTTGCTTGCACGTTTGACCCAACGAGAAACGGTTCGTTCCGAGACGTCGAAACCTAGTTTGAGCAGTTCCCCGTGAATGCGGGGCGCTCCCCACGTTGGGTTTTCCGCGACCATGCGAAAAATCAAATCGCGAAGTTCCTGGGTCAATGGTTTTCTTCCGCCAATCCGCCGAGTTCGAGAAAGCCAGCTCCAATACAACCGAAACCCAGCTCGATGCCAGCGAACCACGGTCTCCGGGGTGACAAGTATCAACGATCTCTTCCAGCCAGTCCAAAATTTTCGCAAAACGACCCAGAACAGCCTGTCGACAAAACTCAGTCGAGGGCGTGGTCGCTTTGAGTGCAGAGCCGGGGGTTGTTGCCGAAGGGCGAGGTTCTCCAGGAGGAGTTCTTCTCGGGAGCGAAAGACGGAGACGATCCAGCCTAGCAGATGTCGAACGCACACAAACATCAGGGAATCATAGCGAAAAGTGCGCCTGGCCGGTGCGCCCCCAAGTCATTGATTCTGCGGACGCGTAGAGTTTTGGCGAGGCACGACTTTCTAATGGATAACCTCCAATCGACTTAGCCTCAGCTAGTCAGGATTCCTCTTTGCGTGAGCTCAGCAAGATCAAGACAGTCACCTTGTTTGGTCCGTTCATTGTCGATCAGGCGCTTAATATCCCGACCCAACTGACTGTGCTGCTCTATTTGGTTCTTGACCAGCCGAATGATGGAAAGGCCCTCGCCGGTGGGCGCTCGAAGTACGTCATTTGGATAAATAGCCTAGAGACCGTCAATGATCGCCTTCATATTTCGCCAATTCTTTGATAGCGCTTTTTTTGAGGCGGACAAATCGGATGGGAGTGATTCTGATGTCCGAGGATGTCCTGGTGATCTTCAAGAAAAACACAGAACCTGGAGTCCCTTTTTGGGTCGTTAGGTGTCAGGAGGAACTCGTGCGTCTCTGGCTTGAAGCCTTGACCTTCGTCGACCATGATCGCATCGAATCGCGGAAGCTTGCCGCTATTAAGAAGAGTCTGGCGGGAAGTACCAGCTCCCACGATTCGGAGTTTCTGTTGGGTCTGGTTCAGCCACCACTCGGAACAAGTCGGCAACCTTCGTCGGTTTCTCGCTTCGGAGGCTTCGACTTCCGTGGCCGCTAACGGCAAAATAGACTCTGGCAGTAGCTGCAGGCCCAAGACCATTGGTCGAAGCACAAGAGAGAGAGAGGGAGAAAGTGAGTAACTTTGCATCAGCTTTGTCGTTTCACGACCCGATTGGACGGCAAATCAAGGCCATACAGTGATCAAGTGCAACAGTATAATCGGGTCATTAGCTTGAGTCGTATAATCTACCACTCCACTTAAGTCCTATTGACTTGCGTCACCTTCTATCATATATAGGGGCCGTAACTCCTGCAGTAACTTAAACTAAACTCGTATGCAATATTTACAACAACCCAGTTGACTTGCCTTTCCGGGACATCACGATGCTGGAGCACAAAATGACTTACTCAGGATTCGGCCGTCGATATTTTCAAGCGACAGCTTTGCGTCTCTTCCTGATCCTGTTCCTGATGGCTATGACAGTGCCCTTCAAAGCAGCGGCCCTTCCGCCGAGCGCCAGTCCACCGGCCTCGGCCAAACTTTGTCCTGACGCCGAGCAACCAGCGTTTTTATATACAGGAACCACCTACGGATATCTGCGAGACGCTGATGGCCCAGATTCATTGGCTACTGCAACCGAGAAGACAATCACAGACATTCTCACCGATTGCCCGCAGGCAATTTTGGTGGGTACGGGCGACAACGTCGCTCCTGAGTACGGGGCGCGATACAGCAACATTAATCCGGCGACTCCCCTACCACGAATCGGATTGAGCTCTGCTTCGCAGAGTCGTGCCGTCCAGTTTTTCAAGTCTCACGATTATGTCGCTCTTGTCCCAGGGCAATTTGATTTCTATTTTGGTGCTGAATTTTTGCGAAATGCCGGCCGTGTTCTGCCTCTTCTAGGAGCTAACCTCACAATCAAGGATGCGAAGCCGCCAACCCCGCCACAGCCTCTCTGCGGACAGCCGCAGTTGTTACTTCCAACGCAAGTCTCGCTGCCGTTGCAAACTGGGAGTGCATCCTCAGGCGGGAAGAAAGGTAAGTCGCAGGGGAAAGGGGGGGGAGGAGGACCTGGTCAAGGCTCATCGTCCGCGGCGGGACAGTCTGGACCTGGGCAGTCGGGGCAGCTGTGCCTACAGACACCGTCCGCCGGTGGCGGTAGAACCCAGGGGGACTTGACGCTAGTTGCACCAACGCCGGATTCCATTTATCCATGGACGAATGAGCTTGAATTCTCGCTTTCTACTACTTTCCAATTGACTCGAGTATCGTTGTGCTGGAGCGAGCCTGGGTCTTCCGATTTTGCGAGTACTGCTGGACCTGCCGTGAAACCAGGCTATGACAATTGCACCGATCTTTTACCGGCTGGCCCACCCAAAAGTGGCACTAGTGGCTATACGGCACGTAGCGTCTACAGGTACGGTGTGAATCTTGCAATTGATCACACTACATCGCCGGCAAAGCTCCTGCGATTGACTCAGAACCCGCCAAATCCTGATGTACGCCTTTTCCCGGGTGAGAACCTGGGACTATGCGTTGAGGGACACCAGCAACTTGCACAAGGGAGTCGCATTTGTACTCCAATTAGCGTCCAGGAACCGTTTCTTGAGGATGTATGGGTCGAGGTGCAGAAGAGCGCCACGCTCAAATATGCGATATTCGGGGTCATCGACCCCCAAATTCAAGGATTGGTTTCGCCAGAGAATTCGAGCTGGGGTAACGGCGATTCTTACACACGGCAAATCAATATCCAGGATGCAGGCCCTGCGCTCGACCAACTCATCGTCACTTTCCGTAAACTCCACGCTAATGACGCGAATATATACACGTACTTGCTGCTTGCCCAAATGCCGCCGGGCACGGCTCAAGCATTGAGTTCTACCCTAAGATGGAATCAGGACCACCCTCGCGCCCTCGGCAACGCGTATACATATCGGTTCGACGCCATCATTTCCCAGGGAGTGTATGACCAAGCCACTTCGGACAGTACGTTAATAGTGGACTCTGAACATTCCGCGACTCCCATCATAACGCCGCATCCGATAGTAACGGCAGCAGTACTACGTAATCCCGTGTCACTGCTTAAGATCAACAAGTCTATATCGTCGCAAGTTACATATGTCAATATTACAGATTACAACCCCGCGCAAGCACTTCGCAAAAGTTACTTCGCTTCACAGTCTGCCTTCGCAAATGGATGTGGTCAGACGCTCGCTGCAGTTATTATTCCACTGCTAGACCAAGCCGCTCAGCTACGCTTGCTGCCACCGAACTCGCATGGCCAATGTAATGCGACATCGGCGTTTCAGTGTCTGACTCTGAGGACTATGACTGAAACCCTTGATGCTGATGCGGCCATGCTACAGCGCAGGGATTTCTACGATCAATGCAATTACAAGGGAACTAGTAGTGGAGCAGTATCTGCAGAGATGATTGAGAGAGTACTGTGGAATACCGGATACTTAACTCGAGTATCCGTAACAGGAACAACTCTGAAGGCCATCCTCCAGTCTAGTGACAATGTAGCAAAAGCAGAGCAGTCGTGGACCAATCAGCCTCCCATCCGCAATCGTGATCTCGTATATATAGGCATAACGAAGTCCAACGGTCTGTACTATATCAATGGAGCAGCGCTTGAAGAAAGTAAGATTTACTCAATAGCAACTTCCGACCAGCTCGCCTTAGGTGATAGTGCATATACTCAATTCGCTCAGGTCGATTTGGTAACTCCCACTGTTTTTACTGGTCTGAAACCTCAGACGGTTGCGATTGGTCAACTGGCGACACATGCCGTGTTGAACAGCTCGCTGGCTCGCCTATCGCGCGCCGATATAGTGGCTAGCCTGCCTCCGATGCCCGTGGTGTCATCGCCCCAAAATCCAGCCCCGTCCAGGGAGCCACTCGCAAACGTTGGGTCTGTCGAAAGGGAACAGCAAAACCGCCATTTTTGGACGATCACGTTGCAGCAGGCTTCTTTCGGATATACGAGCTCGAAGCCAAACCAAACGGATGCGAGCATAAGTACAAATTTGGCTGGCGTCACGAATCCAAACGTGGCAGCCCCACACAGTACTAGCATCAGTTACAGTGATTCGTTGCGGATTTTATATCAATGGACACCAAGGTGGAATTTCGGCGTCGATCAATTACTAACATTTTCGAGAACTAGCCAAGGATTGCTGACTACCCAGGTGCAAAAGACGCCCTCGGGCCAAGTCATACCCTCCCAAAGCACCAGCCTGTCAGCGAACACGCTGATTGCAAGCCCCTTCATTGAATACCAGCTTCGACGAAACCAGCCGCACTGGAAAGCCGTAGCGCGGCCGCTCACCCTCACCACTGACCTATCAACGACACAACAAGTGTACTCGACGAAAACGACTGGGGTTGCATATCAGCTCAATCTCAAACGACAACAGAACTGGCCGCAGCCCTCCATTGGAATTCGTTATGAGAAGGATAACCTAAACTTCTTTGAGACTGGCTACCTGTATCAAAACGCTAGAGATGTTCTGTCCGCATTGACGGTTAATGGCAAGACCACACAGCTCACGTCCGGTACAACAGTTGCGGAAATTACCAACATTGTTCCAAATTCAGGAGATGTCGCAATTCCGACATACTCGACTTATCAACAGCAAGGCGCATACTGGCTCGGGATGTATACACAACGGCTTACAGGCAATGCCAAGACTATCAAGATAACATATCAGGCCCTTACTTTTGGCAACTTCTTTGCGTACGGTGCGGCAAAGCAGACTTCCAGCATTTTGACACGCTCTGCTGCAGAGTTAAGCAATAATCTACAACTTCAATTATGGGGTAACCTCTCGTTTGGTCCAGGCTACAATATCTTTTGGTTCCAGGATCAGGGTCACATACCCGGGAGTAGCCTAACAAGACGAGACTGGATTTTACAACTCAACTATCTTTTTGACTGGCATCAGGGTCTCGAGTGGAAGGATGTTTTGCAGGGCAAGACTCAGTGAAGATCAAGAGCCAGCTGATTATCTCTATTAGGTGCTCAGCACATATCGCACTGCCGCTTGCTGAGTGCGATCGCTTAGTCCAGAAGTAAATGGCTCGGGCTTGAGAATGTTGGTTAGTCGAGGGGGACTGATAGAGCGAGATTTTCCAGAACGAGGTCTTCTTGGGACCGAAACACGCCAATAAGCCAGCCGAGGAAGTGCCGAACGAGCGAACTCATCCCAAAATCTTAACGACAAACAGGCGGTGCAGGTGCGCCTTCAAGTCATTGATCCTGCGAATGTGCAGAGTTTTGGCGAGGCACAGAGCCTGTCATCAATGCGCTCCAAGTGTCCCTGGGCGCGAATCTACAAAGGATACGATCTCAACTTCGTGCTCTATGGCTGCTAAATAGAGTTGGAACAGACGCGACTGATGACGATCATAATGAGTGACACCATGCGTAGTGATGAGCCATAAGATAACGGGTAAATGGAACAACAGCAAATACGATATAGCATGGTGCGTGATATACAAGGTAGTTAATCTTCATGACGACAAATGTGCCGATATGGAAAAGCAACGCCGCCACAACATAGAATGGCTCCACACTAGTTGCGATCAAGCTGAGTGGAAATGTTAGCTGATGCAATAGTATCAGTGGTGGTATCAACGTGCAGAACAGGGTATTACCAGCAAGCAGGCGAGCTATTGGAATATCTAAAAGCAAATCCTGATGGAGGAGTACTCCTTGGAACTGCTGTGCCTGTAGCCACGCAAAGCCGGAGTTTCTGAGTTTGGAATAGGCGCCGCTTATATATACCTGAATGACGATCATCTTTAGCACCAAGATCGCCCAGAGGGTTGTTGCGTAAGTATGCCCGAAAAGCGATGCGAAATGAGTTAGACCTATGACAAAAAGAAATTGCGGTATAAGGTTGCTCTTGCGCCCTATATAGGACATTGTCCTTATTTGACCGAAATAAAAGAAATACGCCGGGATAGCAAGGAGTAGAGCAAATTGCGTGAATATCTCCAGAACTCCCAGGGCAAGCATAGCCAGCAAGAAACATCCAGCTGCATCAAACATACGAGGTGAAAGTCTAGGCATTCTCCATAGTCCGAACAGTCTGGCGGACGGCAAGAGACCGCTCATTAGCGTGACATAGGCACGCTGCTCCCGATGTTTCATCGAAATAATGACAAACAGTGTTAGACAGTACAACATCGTCAGAAGCCGATTTGGAGTCATGATTCAGCCAGCATCCCAGGCCAAAGTCGCTTCGTTACCAACAGAGTAGTTGAAACGTCCAGTTGACCGTCATCTTCGAGCTTAATAGTGCGCAGATAGAGACAGATCGCTGCAATGTTTGTCGCGCGCGGGTCAGCCGGCATGCAGTGTTCGAGTCGTGAGAACAACTTGGACACCTGCTGATCGTCTGGAGCCAAGGACGATTTGAAGCAAATTGCGGCCTCTTGTGCGAATAACTCCGTGAGTTTGGTGTGTCGTGGCTTCCACCAGTGTAGGCGGCCCATATGATCTTCATAAACAACTCGAATGATCTTGAGACGCTCCGGACAGATCGGTTTCGAGAACATTGTAAAGGCTTCAAATGGCCAGCAGCTTGCCTGACAAAGGTAGCGATTACGCC
>Ga0210383_10000816_pt1 | contig 28528 bp, 34 predicted proteins | sample IncBWC14OmetaG_FD_160072 | JGI IMG/M metagenome (GOLD analysis project Ga0210383, IMG submission 160072) | Forest soil microbial communities from Barre Woods Harvard Forest LTER site, Petersham, Massachusetts, United States - Inc-BW-C-14-O ... | reverse complement strand
AAGATCGAGGAGATTCACGTTGGTGCCGTCGGCATTCATCATGTAGAGCTTGGGGATGCCGCCGCGGTCGCTGACGAAGACGACGGATTGGCCGGTCTTGGGGTTCCAGGCGGGCGAAGTGCTGCCGCCAGTGGCGAACGTGAGGCGCTTGGGTTTGCTGCCATTAACGTCGGTGACGAAAAGCTCAGGATTGCCCAGCATGGAGGAGGAGAACATGATTTGCGTTCCATCGGGCGACCATGCGGGAGCGCTGTTCGTGCCGCGGAAGCGTGGGAAAGAGATGACTTTGCCGGCGTCCATGGAGTACATGCAGATTTGGGCGGTAACGACGCCACTGTAAGGCTGATAGCAAGTGAAGGCGATGCGGGAAGCGTCGGGGGACCAGCGGGGCATCAGCGAGATGGTGCGGAGGCTGGTGAGCGGGTGCTGGTTGGCTCCGTCGTAATCCATGACCCAGACTTCTTTGGCGCCGGTGCGGGAACTGATGAAGGCAATTTGGGTGGAGGCGATACCGGGCTGGCCGCCGGAGAGTTTGAAGATGATTTCGTCGGCGAATTGGTGCGCGAATTTGCGAACTTGGGCGTCGGTGGGCGCGCCGCGATAAATTTTGCCGACCACGGATTCGGTGGAGGAACTGGTGACATCGTAGAGCCAGGCTTGGATGGCGACTTCGGACGTGGTTTCGGTGAGGTTGCCGAAGGCGACGTAGTGGGCGTTGACCTGGGGATCGGTCCAGGAAGTGCGTTGGAGTTCACCTGGCTGCGTGGGAGCTTGTGAGGGATAGAAACTCGGGCTGACGAGATCGACGACACCGCTGAAAGCGAGATCGTCACGGACGATTTGGGTGAATTGCTGCGAGTGAGTTTTGGCGTTGTCGGCGCGGGGACCGAAGTCGGCTACCGCGAGACGAATTCTTTCTACGCCGAGGCCCGTGCCCACACGGAACCAGGCTTCACCACTTTGTTGGGCGCTTACGGGGAAGGCCGCAAAGCCGAGAAATGCCGCGACAACCAGCCAATAGAAATGTTTGGACTTCACTAGCACCTTTACCTCCGGATTCCATGCCGCACAGAACGCCAATGAAGCGGCGGCTTTAGTGCGTCAAAGACAGATCAAAATCGAACGTGACGTCAACACCGCTTCCGCTGTAGTCGTTCGGGAGCGGCCCGAAGTGAATGCCGTCTAATGCGCGGCGGGCGGAGTTGTCCATTGAGAGGTTGCCGCTGGATTGCGCCATCTCGACGTTTGAGATGCTGCCATCTCGATTGATGCGAAAGTTCATTACGCAGTGTGCCTGACGAGCGGCGCGGACTGGCGGATCGATGGTGGACTGGAGCCAGTTTTGCCCGACGCTGCGGCGCACGGCTTCGATATACCAGCCATATCGCGAGGCAAAGTCTCCGCCGCCCTGACCTTTAAAAGTGGCGCCGGAACCACCACCGGGAGTGGGGGCCGTCCCAGTGGGAAGATCGGGATTACCACCAATCCCGTTCCTGACCGCATTTTCTGGAGGGGGAACCTTGGGTGGGTCGATCTTTGACTTGGGCGTAATCGGCTTGGGCTTCTCGTTCTTGAAGACCGGTACTTTTTCGGCCGGAGTGGGAGGCTCGGGTTCCGGCTTTGGTTTGGGTTCTTCCTTCCACAATCCTTTTGTGGGATCGACGGTATTGCTATCGGTGATGATTGGCTGTGGCGGCATGGGGATTCCAGAGGCTGGGCCGACGAGCTTTACGTTGATGCTGCCGCTGGTCCCGCCGACATCGCCCCACTCCGGCCCGGTTAGGTGGAAATAGATCGAGACGGCGATCCAAAGCATAAGGAAAACGTGAAGAATCAGGGAGTAGATGAGAAACTTTTTGAGACCGAGATCTTCGGCCGACGTTGGAGGTAACGGGAGGAACGAGTTGGCGGCGGAGGTGCTCATGTTCAGCGAGTTCGCGCGCGTTCCGAGAGTGGCTCCGTAACAATACTAATATTGCTGACGCCGGATTGGCGCAAAGCGTCTATGACCTTCGCGAAGGTGCCGAAGGGGATGGTTTCATCGGCGCGCAGAAAGACGGAGTCTTGCGGCTTTTTGAGCTGCGCCCTAACTTTCGTGCCGAGCTGGTTGATATTGACGGGAACGTCGGCGAGATAGATGAGCTGGTTCTTGTCGATGGTGATGACGAGGCGCGGTTCGTTGATTTCCTTGACGGTCTTGGTTTTGGGGACGTCGACTTCGATGCCGGACTGGAGGATCGGGGCGGTGATCATGAAAATGATGAGGAGCACGAGAACAACGTCGATGAACGGGACCATGTTGATCTCGGAGAGCGTGCTCTGCGTGGTTTTGGAGAGTTGCGGCATAGTGTTCATTGGCCGCCGTGGGCTGGCGGCCGCTAAAACCTACGTAAAAGTTTTTTCGATCTGAGCTCCGACTTCCAGGGCGAAAGTATCGAGGCGCTGCGCCAGATCGCGGATACTTTGCAAAAAGTGATTGTAGAAGATAACTGCCGGGATGGCGACGAAAAGGCCGGCGGCAGTGGTAATGAGCGCTTCGGCGATGCCCGGAGCGACTGCGCGGAGGCTGGCGGCGCCGGCATTTCCAAGACCGGAGAAGGCATCAATGATGCCCCAAACGGTGCCGAAGAGGCCGATGAATGGTGTCACAGACCCGGTGGTGGCCAGCCAGGACATGCCTTTTTCGACGCGCCGGACTTCTTCGGCGGAAGCGAGTTGCATGCTGACGGTGACGGCTTGGAGGCTCTTCAATTTTCCAGTGGGTTGCGGATTTCCCGTGCCGACTTGGCTTAAGAGCTCGCGATAGCCTGCGGCATAGACCGACGCGAACGGCGAGCCTGCGGAAGCGAGCGCTTGCGGATTGGCCACGCCCTTTGTGGCGCGAAAGATTCGGAGGAATTGGTCGCTCTGGCGGCGTACCCGGCCGAAAAGGCCGAGCTTCTGAAAGATCATGGCCCAGGAAACGATGGAAAAAATTCCGAGCAGGAGCAAAATGCCGCGGGCGACCCAGCCCGTTTGTCCAAGAATGTTACCGAGATCGGCGATAAAAACCGTTGCGAACAGAAGAATGATGCAACCCCTCAGTAAAAATTAAATTTTCCCATCTTCAGGAACGTAGCACACGCCTACACGGTGGTCAAACAAATGAGATGCAGAAGATAAAAGGGGTGCTGCCTCTTTGGATACAAACAAAGCGATGTTCGGAGGATGGATTGCCCCAAGTGGCGTCTGCTTGGCAACCGTTTGAGAGCGAACAGGTGTGCTAAACTGCGAATTAGGCATGGGCAAAACGTTTGACATCGGGCTGGAGAAACTGACGGGCGGCTCTGAGTTTTCCATCGACAGTTCTATCACCAGAGAAATTGAGGGCGGCGCTATTCCGCTGGGCGTGAGTGGCGAGGCATTGGAACTCAGTGCGGTTCGCGGCGCTTCGCGCGGCACGTTTTTTCTGGAAACTTTTGGCTGCCAGATGAACGACCACGACTCTGAGAAAGTGGCGGGCGTTCTGCTTTCGCGGGGATACCGGCAGGTGGAGACGCCGGAATCGGCTTCGCTGATCCTTTACAACACTTGCAGCATTCGGGAGAAGGCGGCGCAGAAAGTTTTTTCGCGGCTTGGAGAGTTTGGCTTGCAACAGAATGAGGGCCGGATTATCGGCGTGCTCGGGTGCGTGGCACAGCAGGAAGGCGAAAACATTTTCAAACGCGCGCCGTGGGTGAGTCTGGTGTGCGGTTCGGCGAGCTACAGCAAACTGCCGGAGTTGCTGGCACAAGTCGAAGCAGGGAATCAGCGCGTAACCGGGCTCGATAACGATACTGACGAGACGTTTGAAACGCCTGTGACGCGGCGCGACAATCCGTGGCGCGCGTATTTGACGATTATTGAGGGTTGCGACAAGGCGTGCTCGTATTGCGTCGTTCCGTACACGCGCGGGCCGGAGCGGAGCCGAGCGAGCGATTCGATTTTGCGCGAAGTGCGACAGATTGCGGAGTTGGGATACTCGGAAGTGCAGCTTCTCGGGCAGACGGTGAACTCTTACGCCGACCCGACCGCGCGGAGGATGAAATTTTCTGAATTGCTGCTCGCGGTGGCGGATGAACCGGGAATTCGGCGCGTGCGCTTTACGACCTCGCATCCTAGCGACTTTACTCGGGACATTGTAGACGCCATTGATTCGCAGCCTAAGCTGTGCAACCACGTGCATTTGCCGGTGCAATCGGGCTCGACGAGAGTTTTGCAGGCGATGCAGAGGACCTATAGCCGCGACGAGTATCTGGAGAAGATTGCGCTGATACGCGGAGCGAAACGGCCGATAAGCATTACGACGGACATTATTGTGGGTTTTCCTGGCGAGACGGAAGAAGACCTCGGCGAGACGCTGAGCTTGCTCGAACTGGTGAAGTATGACGCGATCTTTTCATTTAAATATTCGCCGAGGCCGCACACGCCTTCGCTGAAGATGAGCGACGCGATTCCCGAGGAGGAAAAGAGCCGGCGGCTGGCTGTTTTGCAGGAGAGACAACGAGATATTCAGACGGCAAGGCACGCGTCGATGGTAGGCGAGAGGTTCGAGTTGCTCGTCAGCGGAAAATCGCGGCGTGAGAATCAGTGGTCGGGACATACTTCCTGCCATCGAGTTATAAATTTCTCTTCCCAAGAACCGATGCTTCTGGGACAGTACGTGCAGGTTCGGGTGACGGGAGCGACTCCGAACGGTTTGTCGGGGGAGCAGGCTCCTTAGAACGGCAATTCGCGCTTGCGGCTGCGGGGCAGGCGAACATTTTCAGAGCACAGGCTGAAGTCTGTGCTGCAACGGGAGGTCACATGGAAGTGGAGATGAAAATCCGCGGCCTGATGATGGATCCCGTGACAAACATGCCCATTGTGGTGTTGAAGGATGTGCAGGGACAGGCGATTCTGCCGATTTGGGTTGGCGTGTATGAGGCCAACGCCATCGCGCTGGAGATTGAGAAGGTGCAGACGCCGCGGCCGATGACGCACGATCTTCTGAAAAATGTTCTGCTCGGGCTGGATGTACAAGTTCACAAGATTGTAGTGAACGACCTTAAGGACGACACGTTTTACGCGTTGATTTGGGTCGAGCGCGACGGGCAGATGATGACCATCGATTCCCGGCCAAGCGATGCACTGGCTTTGGCGCTGCGCGTGGATTGCCCGATATTTGTAGATGAAGAAGTCCTGAAGAACTCGAAAGTTTCTAGCGCTATTACGGAACGCAGCACCAACGAACAACTGCGCAACTGGCTCGAAGGCCTCTCCGACGACGACCTCGGCCGCTATAAGATGTAGCCTTGCGCCCTGGCTCCCGAGGGGAATTGATCACACATTCTGCTTTTGATGTCTGAGTCGCACACTGGTTCCAGGGAATACCTTGAAACGAATTTACGTTTGCTTGTGGGTGGCCGGCGTAATCGTGCCGAGCTTATCCCTGGTTTGGCGTGGGCCATCAGCGGCAACTAAATCCACGGCGATACCAAAGGCTTCCTCAGGGGCGACGGCAAGTGCGGCCGTAATGCCAAGACCGGACCGCGTAAATCCAGCGTATCGCTTGCAAATTTACTCCCAAACAACCTCAAAATTATCCGCCACGCAAAACTGGACACTTCAATATCAATTTACAGTTCCTCCGCTACCGACGTCACCGACCTGGAATTACAAGGTGGGAACAGTCTATCAATGGGGAGACGTTGATTTTGACAGCTACGGAAGCGCCGGAGATTACAAATTGTCAGACTATCGGTTTAACCAGATCGTGCCTCAGTTGATTCTTGGGAGTGTGCTCGATGCCAGCGACGCAAAGTTTAAGCCCTCATGGAGCCAGCGAAGGAGCTGGGCAATCGAGGCACAATACTACTGGTACAACGCGACGACCTCTACGTCTTACGCGCAGACTGGCAACATCGTCGAGGTAAACCCGGGCGATGAAATTGCGACAACGATTCGTTACGACGCTCAGGTTGGAACCATCGTGGCCAGTATTGCTGACGCCAAGACGACAGGTTCTGCCGGCGTAAGTACGGTCTCGATAGTCCGGCCATTTCCCAATGATCCGTCGTTGTTCGCCTCGTGGACGTATTTCTTCAAAAAAGCCGTAGCGGCATCGCACACTTCCTACGTCCTCAGCACGCCGGTGGTGGACGTCGAAACTGACTATTTAGATCAGGAGACGATGTGCGGATTACTGCCGTTCACGTTAAGAAAAATATCGATTCCCGGCGTCGCCTCGGTTCCATCCGCTTTTTCCATCCAACAGCTTGGCGGATTCACGTGCAAGCAGCCAGTGGCGAAGCTTGATTTTTAAAGGCTGAATAGCACTCTTCATGCGAGAGAGAGTTGAAGTTGGTCAAGGCTGCTTCGCAGTATCCGTGCGAATCTCTGATCCTACGAACCCGACAGCAATAGCTTTTGAACCTTCTGGCGCCAGACGATTAGCAGGACAATTCCTATGAGGATCAGGGCGAGGCTCAAGCCGGCCCAAAGACCGAAGGCTCCCCACCCTACGCGGAAACAGAGCCATGCGCCGAGGGGCAGGCCGATGACCCAGTACGCCGTGAAGTGACAGAGCATCGGCGTGCGCGTGTCTCCCAAGCCACGCAGGGCACCAGTGGCCACTGTTTGAATGCCGTCGAACAGTTGAAATGCGGCGCCGGCTGCGAGCAGGGAGATGGTGCTCTTGATGATGGCTTCATCGGGAGTGTAGGCGCGGGCGATCCAGCGTGGAACGACGAGCAGAACCACGCTCATGCAGGTCATAAAAGCGGCCCCAAGAAAGATGGCTGTGCCGCCAGCGTCTCCAGCGCCTTGCGGATCCTTGCGTCCGATGGCCTGGCCGACGCGCACCGCCGCGGCAGAGGAAACGCCGAGCGGGACCATGTAGGTAAAGGAGACAGTGTTCAGCGCGATTTGGTGGCTGGCGAGCGCAACCGCTCCGAGCCGGCCGATCAAGGCTGTCACCAGCGCGAAAACGCCCACCTCGAGCGTGATCTGCATGGCCGTTGGAAAGCCGAGAGCAATGAGACGGCGAATGCGGCGCAGGTCGGGCTGGATGGGCGTGCGAAGCAGGCGAGTGCGATGACGCCGGTCGTACCAGAGAAAATAGCCCACGAGCAGAGCCGAAAGGTAAATGCGCGACCATGAAGTGGACCAGCCGGAGCCCACGGCGCCCATGGCGGGAGCGCCAAATTTGCCGTAGATGAGGATCAGGTTGCCGCCAGCGTTGATGAGGTTCGCGGTGATCAGCGCGAAAGCGATGGGTCGAACCATATTCATCGCTTGCATGCACCGCCGGACCGCGAAATAGAGAAGCAGAGGGAGCATTCCCCAAGCAAGGGCCCTTGAATAGGGAACGGCGAGCGCGACCACGTCTGGCGCGATTTTCATGGCGCGAAGGAGCGGCTCAAAAAACCAAACGGGGACCATGAGCAATGGCGCAAGAACGAAGCTGAGATAAATGCCATGAAGAAGAGAGCGATGACAGTCCTCGCGCTCGCCGGCGCCGAACGCTTGCGAAACCAGGGTGTCCAGACCGATGAGCAGGCCTCCTCCAAACATGGCGAGGACGTTGACCAGAATTCCGCCAAGGCTTACAGCGGCGATAGCTACCGCGCTGTTTGGAAGACGGCCGACCATCATGGTGTCTACGATGGCCATGGTCATCCAACCCAGTTCCGCGAGAACGAGGGGCAGGGCTAGCCGCAGCGTGGGGCCAAGTTGAGCGCGGAATGTTTTGTATCGAATCATCGGCGGAAGAGGAATGGAAAGAGTGTAAGCGGGGCCTTGGAAAGGAGCAAACAGGCAGTAACTTTGAGGGAGTGCTAGACCTGAAGTTCCATTGACCCCTTAGGTTGCGAACCGTAGGTTGGATAGCGCGCGGATCGTGCGCACTTCTTGATAGGACTTTTCACCGGACTTCTCACTGAACTTCGCGCTAAGTGAGCAATTGGCAAGGGAAAAGACAGATTTCGGTCTGGCCAATTCAGGAGACAACTGTGGCCCTAGGGAATGTATCCAGGTTTGACGAACGAATGCAGAACGCCAGGGCAGGAATTCGCGTCAATTCGCGAGTGCCCGTGGCAGTGGAATGGGCGGAGTCTGGCCAGGCGCGGCGCGCCGAGGGCTACACGGTGGACACCAGCACGAAAGGGTGCCTCGCGGTGGTTCCGCAAAATTTTCCAGTGGGGCAACGACTGCTTCTAGTGAATCTGATCAATAAGAATGCCTGCGAAGCGGTGTTGATTTGGCGGGGACACGAGAACCGCACTGGCTGGGAACTGGGGCTGGAGCTCCAAGGCGCTTCGATGGATTTCTGGGGCGTGGACTTCTAGCTAGATTCGATCTCCTCTAAAGACTCGCTGTGCAATTCGCGCGCGAGTTTCCATTCGATTTCGCGTTTTCTACGTGGTTAGTTTTTCCTTCCCGGGTCCCAAAACAGTACTCAAGAGTTTTCCACCGGCCAAGCCGGAAATTTCCACTTTTTCCTTGCGCTAGAATGGGCTGCGAACGTACAGTGGGCCTAGAGCTAGGGGGCTTTCTGCACGTAGCACCCACATATAGGGACCTGGTTGCCGGATCGCGTCGGCGCGATTTACCATGCGCATAGGCGGAGGCAGAAGCATATGACTGCCATCATCACGGTTGCAAATCAAAAAGGCGGCGTGGGGAAAACGACCACGGCGATCAACTTGTCCGCCGCCCTCGCGCATCGCGGCAAGCGCACGCTATTGATTGACCTCGATCCGCAAGCGAATTCCACGATTGCATTCTACAATTCCGGCGAAATTGCCACCTCCATGTTCGATGTGCTGAGCGAAAGCCGCGCGACGATGGCGACGGTGATCAAGACAACGAAAGATCCGCTGCTGTTTCTGGGGCCTGGACGACTGGCGCTGGCCAAGCTGGAGCAGGTTCTTGCGGGGCAGTTCGACGCGCCTTATCGATTGAAGGATTCACTCGCACCAATTTTGAAGGATTACGATTACATTGTCTTGGACACGCCGCCGTCGCTCGGGATTCTGACCGTGAATGCGCTGGTGGCTTCCACACATTTGCTGGTGCCGATTCAAGCGGCGTATTTTGCGATCGAGGGGACAGATGACCTGCTCGAAACCTACGAGCGAATCCGTGCGCGGCCTAACCCTGGGTTGAAAGTTCTCGGCGTGGTGATCACGTTGTTTGACAAGCGGACGAATATTTCGCGCGATACGCACGGACAGATTCGCACCGTGTTTGGCGAAGTGCTCTTCAAGACCAAGATCAGCAAGAACGTGCGGCTGGAAGAAAGCCCGGCTTACAAAGAAACGATCTTAACGTTTGCGCCGAAATCACCTGGCGCCATCGAGTATAAAAAACTGGCAGGGGAGGTTATCCAACGTGTTGAAGAGAGCAGGCTTACCCGTCACGCTGAAGATGCGGCATGACGCGCACTACGTCGAATCACTGACGAGTTACAGCGGTGCAGCGGTGGGACGGATGATCCCCGTGGATCAAATCCGCCCCAATCCTGACCAGCCGCGCAAGTCGCTGGGAGATTTGCGCGAACTTTCGGAGTCCATCCGCGAGAAAGGCGTGCTTGAGCCGCTGCTGGTGCGGTTTGTCCCGCGGGAGGATTGCTACTACATCATCTCCGGCGAGCGGCGCTACCACGCTTCGCGTGCGGCGGGCCTGCGCGAAGTTCCTTGCATCGAGAAAATGGCGGATGATGCCGAAACTTTGGAAATTGCGCTGATCGAGAACATTCAGCGCAAAGACCTTACGCCATTTGAAGAAGCGGATGGACTTCACCGCTTGGCGACCCAGTTTGAATACACGCATGAAGATGTGGCGAAGAAGATTGGGCGCGCGCGTTCTTCGGTTACGGAAACACTTTCGCTCAGGAATATTCCTGAGTCGTTGCGCAAGAAGTGCGTTGAGCATGGGATCATTTCGAAGTCGCTGCTGTTGCAGATTGCGCGCCAGCCGACCGGAAAGAAAATGATCGAGATGATGCACCGCATTATGCAAGGCGGGTTGACGCGCGACGAAGCGCGGCGCGAACGGCGCGATGAGCAGGGCGGTCCGCAACGGCCGCAGCCGTTTATATTTCAGTTTCAACCGGAAAACGAGAGCTTCCGATTTCGCATTCAGTTTAAGAAGAGCCATGTCTCGCGAGATGAACTGATTGTGACGCTGCGTGAGATCCTTGGGCAGCTTGAAGGAACTTCCTCGGCGGCGGATTCGACGGCGGCTTAGTCAATTCGGCTTGCATCGAAGACGGGCACGGCAATGCCGTGCCCCTACGAACTTCTCAGATGGTCGAATTCACTGCTCAGCAGATGCAGGTATTGGAGAGGCTTTTTGCGGCGGGCTTCCGGCCTATCGCGATTCCTCCTTATGAGAGCGCTTTGTGCGTGCGGCGCGGCGAGTGCGCGGCGGTTTTGTCACCGGTACCAAGGGGCGGCCTGAAGCTTCTTGCGCCGCCGTCCTACCTCGTGGATGGAAACCTGAGCGTTCGGCTCAAACGCGGCCCCGCCGAAGTCTTTGTCTGGAAGAAAACTGAACTGCCAGCTACTCCGGAGCGCTTGCAAGAGTTGGAGCTGTTCCGGCGGGAACTGACCGATCTGTTGGAGTTGCCACAAATCCAGTAAATTATGCCGGATTTGCAATTCCAGCGGCCTCCCGGCAAACTAAAAAACGTTATGACAACTTACGACATTATCTGTATCGGTGCGGGGCCGACCGGTCTGGCCTGCGCCATCGAGGCTAAGCGCGCCGGAATGAAGCCGCTAGTCATAGACAAGGGCTGCCTGTGCAACTCGATTTTCCATTACCCGGTCAACATGGTGTTTTTCACAACGCCCGAACTTCTTGAGATCGGCGACCTGCCGCTGATCAGCGCGGCGGAAAAGCCAGTGCGCGTTGAGGCGTTGAAGTATTACCGCAAGGCGGCGGAGCATTACGAATTAGAGCTGCGCCTTTTTGAGAGCGTGCTGCGAGTGGACGGGCACGATGGCAACTTTACCGTCGTAACCCAAACTGAGAAGGGAATCGAGGCTCGCTACACTTCGAAAAAGATCTGTGTCGCAACCGGGTACTACGATCTTCCCAACGTGATGGGCATTCCAGGTGAGGATTTGCCGCACGTCTCCCACTACTACACGGAACCTTTCGAGTTCTGGAATCAGGACGTGGTTGTGATCGGCGGGAAGAACTCCGCCGCGGAGACCGCGCTGGACCTGTATCGCAACGGCGTGCGCGTGACATTGGTGCACAGGCACGCGGAGCTGGGTGCTTCGATCAAGTATTGGGTGCGGCCCGACATCGAAAACCGGATTAAGGCGGGGCAGGTGAAAGCGCTCTTCGAGACGCGCGTAAAGCAGATTACGAAAGAAGAAGTCATCGTGCAGAATGGCGCGGGCGAGAAGCGATTGCCGGCGAAACAAGTATTCGCCTTGACTGGCTACCACCCCGATTATGCATTTATCGAGAGCCTGGGTGTGAAGCTCGACCCCGATACGCGAAAACCCGCGCTTGATCCGAATACGCTCGAAAGCAATGTGCCGGGAATTCATTTGGCTGGTGTGGTCATCGGCGGACGGCATACCGGCGACATCTTTATCGAGAACGGCCGCTTTCACGGCAAGCAAATCATAGATGCGTTGAAGGCGTGAGCGATTCATTCGCCGCATCGAACTTACCTATTTGCCCGTGTAAAGGACGTTTGTTAGACTCCTAGCCTATGGCATCCATCTTCAAGGAAGTCGGCGAGACGTTCAGCACACTGGTGCAAGGATTTAGCGTCACGTTTCGAAACATGTTCCGGAAAACGGTTACGGAAAATTATCCTTTCGAACCGGTGCATTTTCAGCCGCGCTATCGCGGAATTCACGTATTGCACCGCGACGAATCCGGCCTCGAGAAGTGCGTGGGATGTTTTCTCTGCGCCGCCGCTTGCCCGGCAAATTGCATCTATATTGAAGCCGCTGAGAATACCGATGCCAGCCGCATTTCTGCTGGCGAACGCTACGCCAGCGTTTACAACATCGATTATTCACGTTGCATTTTCTGCGGCTATTGCGTCGAAGCGTGCCCGACGGACGCGATTACTCACGGACACGGTTTTGAACTCGCCACCTACGACATCAATTCCCTGATCTACCGCAAAGAGCAGCTACTTGAGAAACAGCCTGTCGCTCCAGCTTCCGGAAAGTAACGCCGGCTCCTTTACTTCTTAAAAATCCTGCTTTTCGAATCCATTCACTTTTGGTGCGTCCGCCTGTCTAGCCTTCCTTAGTCCACCCCAAAAAACTGCGCCCCATAACCTATAAAAAGAAGCCAAGACGTAAGTCTGGCTTGGCTTTTTGTTTGGGGAGGGTGGGATGTGGATGGGAACGGACGGCTGGACGCAGTGGTGCGGGGCTCTGGCGCGGAAGCTTTCCGCGAGAGCTGACGGTGCGTTTGCGCGAGCTCCACGAAGCACACCATTAGGCAGCGAGGCGGACCAGGGCATCGGCGACATATTCAGAGCAAATGCGACGAACAAGCTGCAAAAAACATGCAAAACCTCAGGATGGGCCGCCGTGTGCGCGATGCGAGGCGTCTCGATCCGCAAGAAAATTATCGGACACAGAATGTGCGCCATTGTTGCGCGATCCGGTGTCGGAAAGCATCTCCGGCGCCCGGCTCGATCGATCCCGCTGCTCCAGAAGCCAGCGCGCCAGCATGGCGGCGGCGTTCTCTTCCATCCATTGATCGATCAGCGCGGTAATTTCCTTGCGCAGGTTCGATGCATAAGCCAGACGCGACAGTTCAAAACTCTGCAGAGAGTTCCGCGAAGCCGAGAGCAGGAACTCCCAGGGTGGCTGGGTCGAGCGAGCGGGCATATGGCCTCCGATAAAGAACGGTATGAACATTAACATAAGAGTAAGACATGTCAAGAATACTGAGGTGTCATAGCCTGTGGAAATCTGTGGAAGATTTTTCCTGCCAGAGATTCGGCAGGGAGAGCGCCCGAAGCCTGCTCGAATCAGTGGCCCGTGTGGATTCAAGTACTGCTTCTCAGCCGCTGCGCGCTTGCAGCGCTTGCGCGGGCGACTACGAGGATCCTGATCGCACGGCGTGGGGTCCGGATGCGGAAGAAGACGAGTCCGGCGAAGAACACACGCGCGGAGACGAGTTTCCTGCTCCATGAACAAAACAGGCAGGGAAGGAGGCAATGCGATGCGGAGGACGAAACAGAAGGAAGCAAGACCGGTGCAGTTGCGAAGACAGCGGGAGGTGATTCGTGACGTGATGCTGAGCGCGGGGCAGTGCGCCACGTGGTTGACTCTCGATGAGCTGGCGAAGTTGACGCACTACCCGCCGGCGAGCATTTCGGCGCAGTTGCGGCACATGCGGAAGCCGCAGAACGGCGCCTACGAAGTGGTGAAGCGGTGCAGAACGGCGAACAAAGCTATGCGCGCGGAAGGCTTTGGCGCGCTCTGGGAGTACTCGGTGCTGCAAGATCGGCGGGTTTCAGTCCGGAGAGTGCGGAATCGGCGCCGCAAAACCCGCATGGCTCTGCAAATGGCGAGCTGCTGAATTCGAGGGGGCACGCGGGAGCGTTGGCAATGCTGGGCTAGTGGAACAAGCACGCACAGCGTGCGCTGCTGCGGCGGAGGAGCCATGAGCGTAAAACCGGAGCTGGCGTTTGATGTGTGCTGGGAAGTCTATCGCGGTGCGCGCGAGGTGCTCGAGTCAAAACGCGGCATTTCCGCGCTGAACTGGAAAGACACGGGAAAATTCCTGTGGCGGCCAGACTTTCGCCCGCGGCTCAACGAATGGGTTGCCGACTTCGCGCTTGCGGGGCAGAAGGCGCTCGAGGGGCCGGACTGGGCTTCGCGCATGGTGCTTTTTCGCTTGTACTACCTTGGACTCGCGCCGTACGAGAATGCGCGGCATTTTCTCGGCTTGAGCGAACGCAGCTGGGTGAATTGGACGGAAGAAGTGCGGCATCGGTGTGGCAAGGAGCTGTTGCGGCGCGGGATGTTTCCGCCGAGGAAGTATTTTCGCGAGTCTGCTTAAAGTTCGTCTCGGACAACGTTCTGGCAGGAGGCAACAACAAGGACAATAATGGAGATGGCTAATTAAGGTAGTCGATCTCGATTCCAATTGCCCAACAAATCCTATCCCTCAAATCAGAAAGACGATTGACCATTTTTTCTTTAAATCCACGCGGCGGGCGACGAAGATGAAAAGCATACGTACCTTCATAGATGGTTTTGGGGTCAGGATATCCCGATCCACCGAGCGTGCCATCCGACCTCATGTATTGATGCACACGAGCGACTTCGTTTGACCCTTCGGAATAGACCACTTCCTGTGATCGAGTTCCAGGGGGTTGGTTTGATTTGGGATTCGGATTACCGTCCCTTGTTACTTTTGCGGTTAATGTGCCTTCCAAAACTCTTTCGTAATATCTTCCCCTGTTGAATTTGCGCCTTAATCTCCAAGGTGAACAGCGAATTGTTATACTAGGAGCCATCATGGTAAGCGCTTCACAAATAAGGAACGAACTTGCGTTTTACCTCGCGGGGATAATTTCGCTAGATGACTTTCAGGATTGGGTGGTTTTGCGTACGTGGAATGTATCCAACTCAGGTAGCAAGGCTGCGGAAGTGCTGACTTTCGCAATTGAGGAATCGCTGTCGGAATATACAAGTGAGCACATCCCTGAAAACGAACTCCGCAAGGAACTAGACCTAATCCTGCGTGCCGACACAAGGAGCGTACAGATCTCTTACTCGCCTCAGGCTATATGGTCTTCCAAGCCAAATTTGTCGTTTACGGCTTCGCGGACGTCTGTGCTGGCGGTTGCTGCGCCCGTATAACGACGAGCGGAATACGCGTCAACACGTCATCACCGTCGAAAACCACATCAAACCAATAGAGACCATCTACCTCTATACCTAGTGTGATGTTCAGAATTACGTTCGCGCCGTGATCTTTTCCTAGCAGCGTAACCGGCATAGAAAGGACCTCTTTGCGATCTCCGGATGGGTTTTCGACGACAATTGTGACTGTGTGATCGCCGGTTACGGGTCCCGATTTTAGGCAAAGCAATCCAGAGACTTGCGCAGCGGGTTTCACTCCGGCAGGCATTCCCACGGTCGCGTACGTAATTTTATCCGCGACATGTATAACGCTTAGTGACTCATCCTTTTCCTGCAGGACCTTTTCGCACAGCAAAGCGGCGGTCAAGTATGGACGTGGTTTATCCATCTGTGGGCTCCCATCTCTCCCGTATGCTAATCCAATTTGCATGACAGGGGAAGCAACGCCCTGGCCAAGCGTTCGACCTGCCGGATCGCGTCAAAGTATAAGCGGATAGCCAAGGCAGAGGTGTTTGCCGCACTCGGTACTGGGGACGCGCGTGTTGGTGGCTAGACGATAGAAATGATCGAAGCGCTCGGCAGGCGCCCACGCAGGGAGCTGTGCGCGGCGCAAGTCGGTAAAGCGCTTTTGGAAGCCGTCATCGTTGGCGCCGGTTTGCGAATCGCGGGCAGGAACGGGGCAGCGCGCGCAGGGGTTGCTGCCCTCGAAGGCAACGTCGCCAATCTTGAAGCGCACGACAGTGCCCGCACTGTCAGCGAAGAGCTGATCTTCCCAGAACGCGGGTAGTTTTTCAGCCGCGGTCACGTGACCATTGGCATGCTGGGGCTCAGCGCCACTGGCTGCGTCGATTTCCAAGGTGGTGCGGAAACGGCGCCGGGCTTCGTCGAGCGGCATGCCCGGAAACCACTCGCAAACCGCCTCGAGTGACGCAGTAGAAACAATCGTCGGACCAGCGGCGAGGCCGTCATCAGGAAAGCCTTCGCGTGTGTAGCGCACCTGAATCGCTTGCTCGAAGTACATGCTGAACCATTCCGCGGCGCCTTCCGTGTCGCCTGGGAACGCGAATGTCATCGGCGGAATGTCACGCCGATCGCCGGGTACCGTAAGCGTGACGGAACTGATGTCCGGAGCATACGCCGCGCGAATGAGGTGCATGGCGGCGGTGCGCTTGGCATTGACCCACCGGCCGTCGGCGGAATAAAGAGCCCAGACGCGATCGAGCTCAAGGCCGCCGTTCGGCCCGATGCGAGCTTCGTTCACCGTGAGGGGATCGAGTGCCTTGATGGGATGGAGACGGATATTCGCGAGGCGAGGCGTTACTCTCGTTAAGCCCACGCATAGAGTCTAGCAGAGCAGAGTCGGCAAGAGGCGTGTTCGAGAAAGTGCTTCCGCGGTCTCGAGCTCAGTCCGCCGAAGCTGAAGCCGCTGCCGCTGACGCCGGCGTTTTCTTCTTCTTGGCCATTTGCTGCACCGTAAAAAGCAGCAGGGAGCGGTCTTGCGGATCCATTTTGCTCAGCAAGTGCCGGAGCTTGCGCATGAACCGTAAGTCTTTGCCGGAGCTGCCCCAGGCTTTGCCGCCGGATTCGGTCCAGGACGCGGGAACATCCTGCTTAGGCGGCTGATCGCCGTCGTAGAGCAAATGATAGAGCGGCATGTCCAAGGCGCGCGCCAGTTTCTCAAGCGTTTCGATGGCAGGAACGGTGTGGCCATTCTCCACGCGCGATAGATAACAGCGCAAGAGGCCGGTGCGTTTCTCAACGTCGCCTTGGGATAATTTTTTTTCTTCGCGTAATACGCGCAAACGTTCGCCGATGATCATACGTGGCTCCTTACTGAAACCACTCCGCTTTGCAGAGCACGCGAGTTGGAGTGACTGGAGTATAAACTATCAAATCGAGATAAGTCGAGAAATTTACATTGCCGGATCTGTGGAAATTCGCCGCTCCTCCGCGGTGGGCCGGCGTGCCGTTCGGCGACGGATCGTCTAATTCAAACCTTGCGGATCGCGAAGAGATGAGACACAAGATTCCTCCGAGCGTGCTGCGGAAGAAATCCGCGGCCGCCCTCAGTCTGTGGGATTAATTCCTGAAGTCTTTACCCTTGTCCGGCGCTCACGCACCAGCAGCAGCTCCGTGCCCCGCAACGATGGACTTGTATCCGCAAGTCCCAGCTTTTTTGAGGGCTTCGATGGCTTGGGCGGCGGTCATGAGCGGCGTCGTTTGCACATGAGCAACAGCGCCGCCGGCGGCGAAGGCGATAGCAATAGCCGCGGCCGACATGTTATCGGGCATCTCCGTGATGGCGATGATGTCGAACGGCCCAAACGCGAAAAACGCCGAATGGAGTTTTCCGCCGAGCTTTTCGATCGGCAGTCGAACGATCTCGAGACGGTCTTGCGGATCGGCCATCAGACGAGCCCAAGCTTCTTTTGTATAACTGACTTGGTGGCAATAGTGTGGCATGAGGAACCTCCTTGAAGATTAGGGGGGAACTGACTGGGGAATGGCGGGACTATGCGCTTGAAAACAAAGGGAGTCAAGAAAAAGTGAAAGATTTTGAAGATTTCTCTTGACAAAAAATCGAAATGTGGTACACTTTCCCTCGTAGAAAAGTGCGTCCTGGTCTTGGCCGGGACGTTTTTCATTTAGCGCAGCTTTTTGGCGCTCCCTCAGGGCGCCCAATCCTCTGAACAACTAAATCATTACTCAACTTCAGCTCGCAATATCTTGCGCCGCAAGGGACGCAGGCGCCGAAGTGTCTTTGCATGAACGATTTGCACACGAATGCGCGCGTCAACAAGCCGCGCACATTAGGAGCCAATATGCCGAATTATCAAAATGCGGTTCCACCAAGTTCGCTTTCCCCCGGCGACGTGGGCTTTAGCTTCAATAATGAAACGTTTCCCGGCAGCGCCCAGGCGGGCAGCCAGTTCGCGATTCCCAGCTACGCCGGCCAGCCAGATACCGGAACTTCGGTGCGCTGGCAAACGATATTTGGGACGGCCCCTTCAGCCGTGAGCATGATTTTGCAAGGCGCGATGGCCGACGTCGACTCTGAATATCAGACGATCGACACTACGACGAACGCCGCCGGCGAAGCCCGCACCGTGACGGGAGTCCAGGCAAAATTCTTGAGAATCAAGTTCACGTCGTCCACCGGCGGAAGCGGCCTGACCGCAAAGCTCCTGGTCTAAGCCAGCTCAAACGCACTCAAAGAAATCCTCGCAGGTAACAAAGATGCGATGCCTTGCCTATCGCGCGTCCAGGAAATGCAGTAACGCATGGACGGCGTGCAAAAACCGGGCGGAAAAGAACTCTACTTTTTGCCAAAGCCACATCCGCATGATCTGCGGCGTTTACCTGGGTCTTTGCGTTCACGGATTCCCGGAGCGCAAGGACGTCCGGCGGCCTGAGGAAAGCGCCACGCCTGCTGGATCCAAGCAGCAGTGAGCTCAGCAATGACTCTCGAGAAGTCGCGAGGGCGCTCGAAACGCTTTGAGACGACACGCGGTCCCGGTTCGCCGGAACAGCTTCGCCGGGCGCGCGGCGTTATCCCGGAAAAACGGAGCGAAACTCCGCCAATGAAAAGCAATGGCCATGACACGAGCACGTCGAAAGTGAACGGTCACGGTCCCGTTTCACCTTCCCGCACGGCGCAGGAAATGGAAGCGCCGATCGAAAAGGGCAGGGCTGCGTCTGACGATGCACACGATTTTCCCTCTGCGGCCGCCGCGTCCTCCGCCGTGGCCGGAATGGAACGCGATGCGTGCGCTGAGGTGGCTCGGCCTCCCGAAGGTGGAACGAAGCGCGGCTCCAGGAGAAGAAACACTGGGGCCGGAACGGGAACGTCGCGCGCCCTAAGCGAAAAGAACGGAAGCAAGAACAAAAGAGCCACGGGCGAGGACAAAGATGAGAAAGATACAGTGGATATTCCGCCCGGCTCGGAACCTCTTCCGATAGATGGTGTGGGATTTGTGGACGCCATGCACGCACACGTTGATCTCTATCTCGCTTGCACAAGGCTCGTGAAATCGAAGGACGAGAAGATCGCCCAGCGCATGGTGGAGCGGCTGCTGGAAATGTCTTACGGAAAAACTCCGGCACCGCTAGAAGATCAGGCGCCGCAGATTATTTTCGATGCGCCGCGGCCGATTCGCGACTGAGCCAGACACGAAAGAAACAGTTTTGTGGCGAGAATCCTTCAACCGCCCAACTTTCAAGAAAACTTTCAGGGGGAAAACAATGGCGACGACAAACACGACGAGTACGACGACGAACGCGCATCTCGAGTTCATTGGCATGATCGTGGAAATTGCGGGAGTTGCGTCCGCAGTGGCAGGCGTGGTGCTCAGCCTGCATCACTGGCCGGCGGCGGCGGCGTTGATCGGCGGAGGCGTGGCGTACACAATCGGCAAGAAGCTGCGCGCGTCGTAGCAATTTCCGCCGACGCTCTTTGGAGACGGTTAAAGACCGATCGCCATGCCTACGCTCCTCGATCTTAGCCGACTTAGAAGTTCGACCGGAAAGCGGCGCCTGGTTCTTGACGATTGTTACAAGCCGTTTCCGCGCCAGGAACAGTTCCACAAATCGAAAGCCAAGTATCGGCTCTTCGGTGGCGCGGCGGGACCCGGCAAGACGAAGGCGCTCCTGTGGGAAGCGATTTATCAAGCCAACGAGGTAGACGGCGCGGACACATTGCTGTTGCGTCGCACCTACCCGGAGCTGGAGTCATCGCTGATCGCGTATTTCCGCCGCGACGTGCCCAGGCACCTCTACAAGAAATACAACGAGTCAAAACACGTTGTGACCTGGCTGAACGGCTCGACCACGCGCTTCGGTTACTGCCGTAATGAGAACGATGTCTACCAATATCAGGGCGCCGAATTTCTGTTCATCGGGCTCGACGAGCTGACGCACTTCACGCTCAAGCAGTGGCAATTTCTCACTTCGCGCAACCGCTGCCCTGAGAAGCTCTATGGGAAGGGGCTCAATCAGGGCAAGAGAATCTTTCCGTGCATGGCCGGCGCGACGAACCCGGGAAATATCGGCCACGCCTGGGTTAAATCGCTCTGGATTGATCGCAAGCCGCCCAGCGGCTCGGATTCGGCGGACGGCTACAACCCCGGCGACTACGAATTTATTCGCGCATGGCTGAGCGACAACCCGATCTACGCGAATGACGTCGAGTATCGCCGCACCCTCGATGTGCTGCCCCAGCACCTGCGCGGAGCATTTCTTGACGGCGACTGGAACGTTTTCGCCGGCCAGTATTTCGACATTTTTGATTACGGCCGGCATACCACGCGGCCCGAAGAGATTCGACTCGAAGCATGGTGGCCGCGGTGGATTTCGATCGACTGGGGCTTCCAGCATCCCAGCGCCGTGTATTGGCATTGCGCGGTGCCGGGAATTGACGTGGCCAGTGGTCCGTGGCCGGTGTCCCGTGAAGAAACGGAATCGCAATCGTCGGGATCCTTGCAGAAGAGTCCTCACGGATCACGGAACACGGGCCACGGCTCACGAATAATCACCTACAGGGAATTCGTACAGAACGGCCTCTCGCCGCGCATGCTCGCGCAGGGAATTGCCGAACGCAGCGGCCGCGAAAAAATCAGCGAAGTGTTTCTTTCGCCGGACGCGTTCGCGCATCGCACCGCTGAGGCTTCGATCGCCGAACAACTTGGCGATGTGCTGATCGCGAACGGCTTGCCGCGTCCCGCTGCAGCCGACGACGATCGCATCGGCGGCTGGCAGTTTATGTACCAATTGCTGGAGTCGAACTCGTGGGTCATTACGGAAAATTGCACGAAGCTGATCGAGTGCATGCCCACGCTGGTGCGCGACAATGCGCGCTCCGAAGATATTCGCAAAATGGACGGCGATGATCCCGCCGATTCCGCGCGTTACGGTTTGGTCTCCGGCGGAAGAATCGCCGGTGTTGCGACGGCCTTTGCGCCGTCCAGGGCGGGGCAACCCCCGCCCCTAAAACCGCCGGGGAGCGGCGCGCATTTTGTCACCGGCATGCCGCTCGCTGAGCAGATTGCGCGGCAAATCAGCGCCACGGATCCGACGTCGCAGGCGATCCACTACCAGCGCCTCGAAGCGGAGGCGCGCAAACAGTTCCGGCCCAAGCCGCTGCCGCGCCGGCGGTGGTAGCCGAAAAGGAGATTGTCACTAAAGGTATCGGGGTGTAGCATGCCGGTATTGCGGTGGAGGCGCTCTCCGATGCTGCCGGCTAAACTTTTCGCGGGCCTTGCTTTGGCCTTTTCAATCTGTGCTGGGTTCGCGAAGCTATTCTCGCCGCCTTCTATGGACATCGGCGTACGCGGAGAGTACTTCTCGTTTGGGCCCTTCTTAGTGCCTTTGTTTTGCGCCGTGACTTGCGCGAACTTTGCCGTTCTGTATTACGCCGCGGCTCGGATCTTTCAGGCTCGATGGAATCGCACGCTTAGCACTCTTCATTTTTCGCTATCTGTTTGTTTCGGTGTCTCGGGCACTCTTTTTTATTTGATGTCGACTCGCGTAGAAAATCACCCTAACGGAGAAGCAGGTCTCCTCTGGTTGTTCGCTCTTTTGCTCGTGGGAATTCTAAGCTTCGTGGCGTCTTACGTGGTTTTCGGAATAAATCTGATTTTGGTCTCCGTTCAGGTTGTGCGGGCGCGTTTCGCCACCCGCTAGCAACGAACCTTCTGGTTCCGTTTTCGACTATGTTTGAACTTCTCAAAATTTGCCTAAGGTCGAAGTATGTCTGCGCACTTGAAGCCGACGTAGCGCGGCTACGCGCGGAGAACCGCGCGTTGATGAATTCGTTGTTGGGGACGGCGGGATTTCCGCCGGTAGATTTCCCCGAAGCGCCCAAGCCTCAGGCATTGCCGAGAATTCGCAAACGAAGCTGGCACCAGATTCAAGCCTGGCGCCAATCCGGTGCCGAGCGAGATGCGGCAGATAATGCAGAGTTTGTTGGGACGCACAGGACGAATGGCCCGGTGCCGCACAGTTAAACGCCTGTCGGGTAATGCGCGTTCTTGTCAGTCGCCTAAATACATCTGCCAGACGTTGGAAATTGTCTCGAATCTTGGCTGGTTCTTGATCATCTCGACTTTTTGTTGCGGCGTGTACGCCTCAGGCTTTTCATCCTGCGGGCGCATCGGAGAAATCGTGACGTATTGCGTTGGCACCAAAACGTAGCTCAATGTGACCTTGTAATATCCTTTGCCAGGAAACACGAAGCTATTGGAAGGATCGCCGGCGAAGGCATAATCCATTTTCTCGCCAGGCTGCAGGACGGTGACCATGAAGTCCATGACGGGCCCGGTGACCGGACAAAAGAATCCCTTCGGGCTGTCATAAAGGTGCGGCGGAAGCAGGCGTCCGCCGAAGTCCGTGATGCGCCAGACAAAGCGTGTCTCATCGCCAAAGAGAAAAGGCGGCCGGATGGCCACAGGCTTGTCCGAGCGGTTCGTGAGCGTCACTTTGAACTTTAGATCCTCTCCGAGGCGGATGTAGCGCGGGCCGGAAATCGTCACCTGGATGGGTGAGACCGCAGGCGCAGAGGGCGCGGCCGTTTGTGTTTGGCCCGAGGAATAGCCGGGCACGCTCAGAGCGATCAGCAGGGCCAGGGCGGAAGATATAAGTCGGCGCATAGGAAGCTCCAGAATACCGCTAGTGGATTTGGAGAGGGATGTTATCAGGGATGCCATGCGGAAAAAGGATCCCCTGCTTAGGGCCCCGCCGCGACGGCATCTCGAGATTCCAGGTATCTGACGTGGCTTCTACGGAGAGGCTATTCTCCACGGCTGCGAGTTGATCCACGCCGAGTTTGCTTAGATCCCACTGCGCGTAGCCAATCGCGCGCTGGCGTTTGCCGCGCTCGTCGAAGTAATGGTCAGCATTCGGCGGCACATAGGTCAACGTCACCGCGAGGTGGTACGTGCCCGCATTCGGGAAACTGTAATCGTCGGAAGGGCCCGGATGAACCGGAAATTCGTGGCTCTCTCCGGGGCCAAGAACGACCAGGTCGCTGTCGCGCAAGAAACGCGCATTCGGATCTTGACCAGGAACCGTGCCGCAGAAGCCGTGCAGGACCAGCCCCATTCCAATGGGCGTGCCCTTGGCATCTGTGACGGTCCAATCCCACCTTGCGTCCATGAGCATGCCGTTGCGGACGACGAAAACCAGCGGCTCGGCGGAGCGATTCGTCAGCAGCGCCTGGATGATAGTCGATTCGAGCGACTCACCGGGCCGTACCGTCGTCGGGCCGTTGAGCTTGATCTCAACTTTGGGGAGTTTGCGCGGGGAACGGCGCGTATCCTGCGCGCCGAGCTTCAAAAACGGCACGCACACGCACGCGATGAGCACCAACGTTGCAAGCGGGGGTCGCAAGTAGGGAACCTCTCTTCGCAGCATGACGGCATCCTTTCGGTTCGTCAGTAGTACTTAAGTTCCACAGCAGCAATTTCAGCCGGGATAGGCGAATGAGCTTCGACAACGACAACATGATTGGAACGATTCCGCCGGGATTTCTTGTACCGGCCGACGGCAACTACGCGCCAAATGGCCTGCCGAATGTAGCGCCGGGCTCTAGCCCGGCATCCGTTGGAGCTGATCGTTCGGACCGAGACGACGCGGCGGAAGATGCCGCCCTAAAGGGCGGCGCTACGCAAGCTGATGCAATCGTAGACCTCGGCCCGAACAACGAGCGCCTTGAAGATCTGAAGCCCGAACTGGTCAACGCGCTGCGCGAGTTAGTACGGCAATATCGCCAGGAAGGCATCGTCGCTCGGCGGAACGAAATTCGCCGCATTCGCCAGGCACGGCTTTTCTGGCAAGGCCTGCAATACGCGTGGTGGAATCCAGCCGACATGAACTGGCACATGCCTTATGAGAACCGCTCCAACGATGACCGCGAGCTCGAGGACATGCCGCGCTACCAGTTCGTCACGAATTTTTACCAGGGATTTGGGCTGTCGTTCATCGCGGTGCTATCGCAAGATGTCCCGAGCGTGCAGTTCTACCCGCAATCCGCGCAATCGCTGCAGGATATCGGCGCGGCGCGCGCGGCCAGCGATGTCGCCGACCTGATTGAGCGGAATAATGAAGTCGAGCAGCTTTTAACCACAATCGGGTATTTCCTGTGGACAGACGGCAAGCTTGGCGCATACGTGCGCTACGTTGCGGATGGACAGCGCTTCGGATTTCACGAAGAGCAATTGCTCGCCGCGCTCGAAATTCCGCTCGGCGAAGACAAATATGTTTGCCCGAATTGCGGCAAGGAAACTGTAGCGCCGGGCTTTAGCCCGGCATCGGTTGCTTACGATGGATCAGAAGCCGCGGGACCGTCGGAGGCCGAACCTCAAGATGCCGCCCTAAAGGGCGGCGCTACACAAACCTGCGCCGAATGCGGCGCGGAAATGACGGAGAAGCATCTCCACAAGGCAGAGCGCGTCACGGTGCCGCGCGTCATCGGGACGCGGCGCGTGCCGAACGGCGAGGAAGTTATCTCCATCGCTGGCGGCTTGGAATTGAACACCCCGGTGTGGGCAAACGAAATGCACGAGTTCCCGTACCTGCAATGGCAGGCCGAAGTACATCGCGCAAAACTGAAAGCCGCTTATCCTCACGCTGCCAACAAGATTGAAGCCGCGCCTTCGCAAGGCCCCGACGACGTCTACGCGCGCGTCTCGCGAATCAGCGTCGAACAAGGCTTGCCGTCGATCCATCCCGGCGACGCGCTGATGAACTTGATCACCTTCGACCGCACATGGCTGCGACCGTGGGCGTTTTATTCGATCGAAGACGAAGCGGTGCGCAACGAGCTGCTTTTGATGTTTCCCGAAGGCTGCTACTGCGCGTTTGCCGGCGATGTGTACTGCGAATCGCGCGGCGAATCAATGGACGATCACTGGCGCGTGCTGCACGCCTTGCCAGGCGACGGCCAAAATCGTCCCAGCGTCGGCGATTCGCTCGTCCAAGTCCAGGAACGCTACAACGTTCTCTCAAACATGCAGGCTGAAACGTACGAGTACGGCATTCCGCCGATTTACGCCGACCCGCAAGTTCTCGATTTCGACGCGCTGGCGAATCAGACTGCCGAACCCGCCGCACATTTTCCGGCGCGCGCACGTCCGGGGCAGCCGCTCGCTGCGGGATTTTTTCAGCCTGCGCCTGCCCAAGTTCCTCCGGACCTTGTGCGTCATCAACAGGATTTGATCGGCCCGGTGGCGCAATTCTTGACAGGCATGTTCCCCGCGATTTTCGGCGGGAACATGGAAGATGTGAAGACCGCCTCCGGCTACGCGATGGCACGCGACCAGGCTATGGGACGGCTGGGAATGGTATGGCGCCGCACGAAACAATTTTATGCAGACGTGCTGTTGCTCGCCGTCGATTGCTTCCGCAAAAATCGGCCTGAGGGCGCGGAGATCCCCCTGCTTGGACCGGACGGCGTGCTCGATGCCCGCATGATTCGCACGGCGGATTTGAAGGGCAACATTTGCGTGCATCCGGAAGCCGACGAAACGTTTCCGCGGCTGAAGTCGCAACAGCGCGCCGTGTTGCAGCAATTATTCTCGCTCAACGATCCGCTTATACAGGAAGCGCTCGCCGAGCCGGCAAATATCGGCTACATCAAGAACGTGCTTGGCCTGACGGAGTTGGTCATCCCGGGCGAAGATTCGCGCAATAAGCAACTCCGCGAAATTCAGCAGTTGCTGGCCAGCGTGCCCATCGTTATCTCGATGCAACCGTCAGGCACGGCACACGTAGCGCCGAGCTTTAGCCCGGCTTCCGCGGACACCGATCAAGCAAATCAATCCCACGCCGCGAACGCGTCGAACGCAACCCGCGGAGATGCCGCCCTAAAGGGCGGCGCTACGCAAACAGCAGAAAGCTTGCACCAACCACAGGTCTTGGTGCTGCCTTCCGTGCCGGTCGATCAACTCCTCGACGACCACGCCGTGGAATTCGAGGAATGCAAACGCTGGGCAAATTCCGAAGCCGGACAAGCTGCGAAGATGACCAATCCCGCAGGCTTCGCGAACGTCCGCGCCCACACCGAAGCGCATCTGCGCGCGATGACCATCGCCGCCGGCGACACCTCCACCCAGAGCAAAAGCGCGGCTCCGGCTAAGGCTCCGCCCAAAGCACCTGCGGTCGGCTGAAATATTCCAGCACTTTGTGCGTCTTATCAAAAGAGGCGCAAAATGGATAGCAACCTGACCTATCTAGTGAGAGGGCCCAAACGCGCTTCGCCGATTCCTGACGGGATTGACCTGATTGGATACGTATTTGAACTTTTCTCTCGAATCGATGTCCCGGAGATCGTAGTGGAATTGCTTTTCGGTCTTTTGGAGTGCCTGTAGCTGCAGGCATCGCCTCAGTCTAAAAAAATGTTCAACAGGCCCCGAGAATCGGGGCTTTTTCTATTGGAATCAAAATGAACCAACAAGCTACGCCTGCTCCGAGCGCCAATGGATATACGCCTCCGCATGATTTGTTCGTTTTGACCGACGAGCAAATTTTGGAGATCGAGCCGGAAGCGCAAGACGTCACTGTGCGCGAGGATGTGGCTCAGGGCGACAACCATCCGGGTGTTTCTGCCGGCACCAACGAAAACGGATCTCGCGGGTCGCGCCAGGCTGAGGAACAAACACAAAGCGCACAGGCAGGAGTGCCTGTGTTACCCGAGCCGCCCGCTTGGCTCGCCGAGACAATGAACGATCCGCAGCGCGGCGCGGAAGCGCGCGCTCTGTGGGAGGGTGTGCAACGCGCGGAGAGAGAGGCGGCTTCGTACCGCGAAGTGTTTGCCAGGCCGGAAGAGGCTCGCGCTGCTGCAGAGCGGGCGCGCGTGTTCGATGACATCGACCGCGCGTATTTTACAGGCGATGCATCGCAGCGCGCGCGACTCGCGGCGATGATGATGCGCGAAGACCCCGCCGCTTTTCGCGAAATGGTCTTCGAGGGACTCCGCGCGCTGGAAGCGGCAGGCCAGCCGGGAAGAGCTCGCAGCGTCGCGGACGCTGTAGGGGCGACCCTTGGGTCGCCCTCGGCGCATGGCAACGCAGCGCAGCCGGGCGGGGCCTTTCGAGAAAACTCAGGGCAAGCAAGCCCCGCCGGTACATCGCAAACAGACCACGGCGCGCAGCATGAGCGCAACAATGCGGCGCAGAATTCACAACTCGCAGCGTACGCAGCCTTTGAAAAATCGGCAAACGAGGATCTGGAACACAGCGTTGGCAGTGCGATCGAACGCACCCTCGAGCAGGCGCTGCCGGCAGCACGTAACGCCGATAGCGGAGTTCTAAAAGGGCGCTTGGCCGCAACGATTCACCAGGATGTCGAGAAAGCGCTGCAAGGCGATCGCCAGCTTGGCGAACAAGTCGCACAAATTTTGTCGGGGAAGCGCCTCGACAGCGAAACGCGCACTCAGGTGGTGCGTTTAATTGGCGAGCGCGCCCAACAGTTAGTCCCCGGCGCGACGAAGCGCGCCCTGAGCGATTGGACACAGACAACGCTTTCCGCGCATCGCGGCAAAACCGCGCGCGTCGATTCCAGTTCCGCGAGAAGGGAAGCGACGACCTCCGCGCCAGGCCAACGGGCTTTGCAAGAACAAAGCGCCCAACGCAAGGACGCAGCACGTCCGGCTCGAAACGAAAGCAGTCAACCCTCAAAGGGACGGCTCAATTACGGCAAGCTGAGCGACGAGCAGATCCTGGATTTGTGACACGCGGAAGAAAAGTTAGTGCAGTGGCCCAAGGAACACCAACAGCGTCGCGAAAAAGGCCAGCGTGATCAGCATAAGCGAGAGGATCCCGCCAATTCCGTACAGATAAGGTGTGAAGGATTTCGAGCGGCGAAGCATCATGAAGCGGTTGGAGCAAAAGCGAAGCGAATACATCCCGAGACCGGCCACCAAGAGAAAAAGAATGATTCCCTGTAGTTTCATCTTGCGGGTGGATGCTGGATGGCTCCCCGAGGTCAGCTTAGTCGGGGAATTCGTCCAGCGGCAATAGCCCGAAGCTGAATTCGGGTTAACCATTACACACCATCGATTTTTGGCGCCTTCTCAAGAGACGCCCGCGATTCTCTGCCGCGACGCTGTGGCTAACGGGAACGCCGCAATTATGTTGGCCGCTTCGCGGCCACATAAAATTAAGGAGAACAACAGATGACAGCACAAGCAAACGCGAACGTCGTCGCGTTGCAACTCGAGAAGGTGCGCGACAAAGTGCCACTGCTCTACGAGCGCGACGATATTTTACTCACCATGATCCAGCAGCGCGGGGACGTGGAGAAGGTTTCCAGCCGCAACATGCGCCTGCCTTTGCAGGTGAATCCCGGCGGCAAAGCCGGCTCGTACAACGCCGACGGCGGCGATTTGGGACGAGGCAGCGGCACGCAGTATGACGTCGCGCAGGTCTCGCCGATTTTCTTCCGCTTCGCGATTGAAATCACGAAGCTGGTGGAATACGCAACGACCGGGCGCGAACGCGCCATCGAGAACGCCGCAAAGCGCGAAGTCGCCAACGGGATGAAACAGTTCCGCGCGTTCCTGGACAAGCTGATGCAGACGGCGGGGAACGGCGTGCTCGGTACGATCAGCAGCATCGCCAGCACAACCTTCACGATGACCGTTCCGTATGGCGCGGCTCTTGTCTATCCCG
>Ga0210383_10000814_pt1 | contig 28533 bp, 24 predicted proteins | sample IncBWC14OmetaG_FD_160072 | JGI IMG/M metagenome (GOLD analysis project Ga0210383, IMG submission 160072) | Forest soil microbial communities from Barre Woods Harvard Forest LTER site, Petersham, Massachusetts, United States - Inc-BW-C-14-O ... | reverse complement strand
TCCATCGCCCGGCGAGCAGGGGAATCTGCATCACCTTCAGGTAGTCGGGTGTTGCGAGGCTAACGTTGCTGTGCGGACCGGGGTCGTTGGGCGCAAGGGGGCGGCCTACGATCTGGAAGGAGCTGGACCCGCCGTTGTTCGGATCGAAGGGCAGCGGGTCGATTGCCGCAGCAGCGTGAACGCCCGGCTGCGCGGAGAGGTTAGCGATGACATTGTTGACAAACGCGGCCTGGCGCGGATCGTTCTTCTTGAAATCGTCTCCCGAATAAAAGACTGTGGCTGCGACCACGCCTTTAGGATTGAATCCGGGATCGATCTGCTGAAGCTTGCGCAGGCTGGCGAGAAAGAGTCCGGTGCCGGTGAGCAGCAGGCAGGCAAGCGCGACTTCGCCGATGACAAAAGCGCTGCGCAGGCGCTGCTTTTCGACCGAGGCAGTAGCGTTCCGTCCGCCCTCGTGCAGATCGAGCGACTCGTGCTGCCGCAAGAGCCGGAGCGCTGGGCCAATCCCCGCAATGAGTGAGGTCAACAGTCCGGCGCACGCCGTGAACGCGAGCACAGCCGGATCCATGTGGACTTCGTACCCTTCGGCGAGGCTGTGCGGAATCAGCCAGAGCAGGAGACGGCCGAAGAGGGGTCCGGCGGCGATGCCGATCAACGTAGCAGCCCCGGCGAGCAGCATGGTTTCGGTAAACAGCTGGCGGACGATGGCGGAGGCGGATGCACCGAGCGCTGTGCGGATGGCGAATTCGCGGGTGCGCGTAGCCGTGCGGGCGAGAAAGAGTCCGGCGACGTTGGCGGATGCGATGAGCAGGACGAGGGCGACGACTCCGAAGAGCACGTAGAGAGGCTTACGCAGCGGCCCGGCGGCGAACTGCGTAAGTTGCGAAGCGTAGAAGGACCAGTCTGCGCTCTGCCCGAACGACTTTTCGCCCTCTGTCCGAATCTGCTCGCGCACCTTACCAGCTATTCTGGCGTTCACCTGCGCGATCGTTGCGTCGGGACGCAGGCGGATGAAAGTCTGATAACTCTCGTTGTAGCGCTGATCGGCTGCGAAGGCCTTGGGATCGAGCGCGATCGGAACCCAGACCTGGTTGCGCCGCGGCCAATCGAAATCGCTGCGCATCACTCCGATCACCTGGTACGGCTTCTGGTCGAGCATCAGGGTTTGGCCGACGACAGTGTGGCTACCTCCAAAGACGCTCTGCCACATGCCATAGCTGATCACTGCGACGGGGCCGGCATTCGGTTGATCTTCCTCGGCGGTGAAGGTGTGGCCCAGGATGGGGCGTGCGCCGAAGACCTGAAACCATTGCGATCCAACCTGAGCGCCGGTTATATGCTCCACTTTTCCGTCATGGGCCGTGTTGAAGCCTGTGCCCCTTTCCATCGCCGCCTCCTCGACAACGTTCTTGAGAGAAGCGGTGTCGGTGTAGTCGGGAACGGAGATGTAGGGCACATCGAGCGCGAGCTTCTTATAGAGAACATTCATAACTGCGACGCGCTCCGGGTGGTCGACTCCCGCGGGATGGCGGAGCACGGCATTCACGACGCTGAAGATGGCCGTGTTGGCTCCGATGCCGAGCGCCAGAGTAATGATCGCGGTGAGGGTGAAGCCGGGCAGGCGGACGAGCTGGCGGAGTGCGTGGCGCAGATCATAGAGGATCATGGACGGGACTCTCCCATAGATAGCCTACGCATGTGAAAGGCCAACTGTTCCTCAGGCGGATGTTGTTGGCTACAAAGGAAGAGGGTGTTTTCGATTCGAGCTGCAGGTGTCCGAATCCGGACTTCGTTGCCCGGGACTGGGCGCTGTAGAAGTCAGGTTCACTCCTTGATGCGAGCATCAAAGGGATAAACGAGTGTCTCAACGACCTGAAACATCTTCGCGTCCGGATGGCTGTCCACTGACTTTTAGGTCAGCTTGCGTTTGTGTTGGGAGGACGCTTTCTTGCCGGGTGCCTTACCATGGCTTTCATTCGAAGCCCGCAGAGACGCCGCGGGGGGCGCTTTACGATGATGCTTTGTGGGCGGAGGACGGAGGGTGGCTGCTACTCGCCGTTCGGCTCCGCCGGGGTCCTGGACATAAATTGGGTCGAACATGGCGATCACTGTTGAGGCGCGATCGGAATAGCGTCTGGCCCATTGGCTGTCGATGAGCGTGCGCTGCACGGCATTCCAGTGGTCAGCGTCTGTTACTGCGCCGACGCTGGGTTGCGGCGGCTCGCTGATAATGGCATTGCCGTTCAATACGCCCAGAAACTGGACGAACTCCTCAAGATTCACGCCCATTTGAAACACCAGCTGGCTCAGAGCCATCTGCTGCGGCGCGGTCAGTTTGTCGAAATCGCGGCAATAGGCCCTCGCGTTCACGACGGCCTGTATCGCCGAGATGCGCAAAAGCCTGGTGGCCTCCTCTTCGGTCAACTCCGGCGTCAGCGTATGCGCCCTGATCTTCCTGCGATATCTTTTTGTCCCCCAGGCCGAAAGATTTCGGTCGTACTGGTCGAGGATTCTCTGCAGTCGATCGGCGTCGAATCCCGCTGCCTGCCACAGCTGGGCAGACGATGGCTCGATGAAAGGGTGAGGATTGAGAGGATCGGTCTGAGGGTGATCGGTCGTCGCCACGTCGAGACTGAATCCCGCACCAATCAGCGGCCGGGTTGTTTTTGGGTCGGGATAGGCAGCCAGCACCCAGCCTTCATGTCTGCGGTCGCGAAGCACGTCCATGAGGCTCTGGAGATTGAACTTGATGTCGGATTCTTTGAAGTCGAAGAGCGGTTGAGGAGCAGTCGTCGAAAGCAATGGGATCGTATCTGCCGGTGACTGACTCCTCGGCACAGACGAAGTGGATGAAACTTGCAGGGATTGCGGGGATGGCGCATCGATCGAGGCCGGCGAAGTTTGACCCAATGCTTCTTGCGCAGGAAACGTCAGGGCCAATACAAGGGCCGCGGCCAGAAGGCGTTGCTTCGTGACAATCCCCTCGTGCCGGATTTGAGATGTCCGGAACCGCTGCCGTCGAGAATCGGTGAAAATCGTCACGGTACGAACAGAGTAGCGCGTCCGGCGAGAACCGCAGGAGAAAAGTGTCGGGCACCGTACCAAAGCGGTCCACAACCGGAAGCCCTGGTGTCTGTGACCAGACCCTAGTAGGCTTGCAGCTGCTCGATGGGCAGGCGAACCTGGAAGCAGGTGGCTCCGGGCTCCGACTTCACGCTGATATAGCCGCGATGGCGGCGGATAATCCGCAGCGCGGTGTCGAGTCCGAGCCCGAGTCCGAGTCCGGGAGCTTTGGTAGTGAAGAAGGGCTCGAAGATGCGGCCCTGCATCTCGGCGGGGATGCCCGGACCGTCGTCCCACACTTCGATGAGCAGCATATCTCCGGAGAGCTTCACGGCGAGAGTAATTTTGCCGCGATCGGCGATGGCGTCGAGCGCGTTTTCAAGCAGCGCCATCCATACCTGGTTTAATTCGCTGCCGTAGGCAGAGATCATGGGCAGCTCGGCATCATACCGGCGCTCGATCTCAACATGCGTGAGGCGCGACTGAAGCATGGTCAGCGTGTTTTCAAGGCCCATCCGGACGTCGATCTCCTGGATGGGGGCCTGGTCCATGTAGGAGTAGTCCTTGATAGCGCGGATGAGGTCGAAGATGCGCGCTGTTGAGTCGAGCATGGCTTCGGCGATGCGCTCTGCACGCACCGAGGACGCGAACTGCGACAGCACGATGGTGAGCGAGCCGGCGTTCAGGAATTCTCCCAGGGGATCGAGCTGTTCTGCCGTTACGCCCAACTCTGCGAGCTCAGGTGCGATCTTCCACGTCTCTTCGACGCCGTGACCTCTGAGCCAGGTCTGCAGGCCGTCTTCGAGGGCAGCATGGTGCGCAGAGGCTGGTACTGTCTTGCTCGCCTGCTCGCGAATGCTCTCCTGCCAGTCTCGTACCTTCAGCAGATGCTGCTCGTCGAGACAAAGACTGCCGAGTCTGAACTTCTGGTGGCCGTATACGCGAAGCTCGTCGAGCAGGCCGGAGGCGGCTCGCTGCGCAGCAGACGCGGGATTGTTCATCTCATGCGCAAGATTGCCGGCCAGCTTGCCGAGGGCGTTGAGCTTTTCTGTCTGCTGTTCTATGCGGGTGACCTCGCGGACACGATCGAGCAGCACGGAAACGCAGCGCTGCCCCATCGACGGCACGGCGCGGAGCATCTCGGGAAAGATCGACTTGTCGAAATCGAGGGCCCAGATATCGACGACGACAAAGCCATGTCCGCCGTGCGACTTCATGCGCGAGAAGGGAAGCAGCCCGGTGATTTGTCCGGCGCGGCCGATAAAGAGTCCCGTGGGCGCGCCGCGCTCGCGGCGAACATGAGCTTCGCCTTTGAGGATGATGTTCATTCTGGTGGCGGGGTCGCCTTCGTGGAAGAGCGTGGTTCCGGCCGGTTCAAAGCGCTCGATGCCGTGCGTGGCGAGCCACTCAAGCTCGCTCTCCTCCATGCCGTGAAGGGGGCCAACGCGTTTGAGAGCTTCGATCAATTCCGGAATCGGCGTGTGGCCGGGAGCGGTGTGACGATCAGCCGAGTCCAGCGTGGGAGTAGTGCTGGCGGTGGTCATAATCTGCCTCTATCTATTGATGGTAACCGATACGTCCGGCAGGCTGGTGGAATCAGTTCGCGTGGGGACGCTTCATTTCAATCTTGCGCGAAGACATGGTGTCGATGAGCGAATTTAACCGCGTGGAGCTGATCGGACTCTCACTGCGCAGGGCCTCGCTGCCGTCTTCGCCGAGGAGCAGCACGACGAAGTCGTCCGCGGGGATCTTAAACTGAGCGCGGATCGATTGCATCTGTTGCGTGCTGAGCAGGGCGTAGGGCGTGTCGAGCGGCTTGGAGAAGTTCTTTGCAGCAGGCAGGATGGGCGTGAACATGACGAAGCGGTCCATCATGTCGTCGGCGGCTGCGTCGAGAATCTGGCTCTGCTTCCTGAGCCTTGGATCGTTGGTTGTGGGGCTGAAGACCAGAAGCGGTCGATAGCAGTTCCGCATGGCGGCGAGCGACTTCGGAATCACCTGGCACTTGGGGCCTGCCTGTCCTAACGCTGCCGCGCAGCTGAGAGAGAGCGCGATGAGAAGAAGCGATCGGTAAGCGGCCATTATTCAACGAGACACGCATGGCCGCGAGCAGGATGTCCGCGGCCAGTGAATGTGTGCGGCGTATGCGATCTACGCGTGGACAGTTTCGGGTTGTGCAGCCTGCGGTGCATTGTCCTTGACTGTGACGGGGTCAAGGAAGGGCATGGCGGCACGTAATGTAGCGCCCACCTTCTCAATAGGGTGCTGGGCTTCGATCTTGCGAATCTCGTCGAAGTGCTTGCGCCCGGTCTTGTTCTCCTCGATCCACTTTTTAGCGAAGGTTCCGTCCTGGATCTCCTTGAGCATCTTCTTCATCTCGGCGCGTGTGGCATCCGTTACGATGCGCGGGCCGGCGGTATAGTCGCCATACTCAGCAGTGTCAGAGATGGAATAGCGCATGTAGGCAAGTCCGCCGCGATACATGAGGTCGACGATGAGCTTGAGCTCGTGCAGGCACTCGAAGTAGGCGATCTCAGGCTGGTACCCCGCCTCAACCAGCGTTTCAAAGCCGGCCTTCACCAATGCGGAAGCGCCGCCGCAGAGAACAGCCTGCTCCCCGAAGAGGTCGGTCTCGGTTTCTTCCGCGAATGTAGTTTGGATCACACCCGCGCGCGTGCAGCCGATTCCTTTTGCATAAGAGAGGGCGAGATCAAGCGCTTTGCCGGAGGCGTCCTGATGAATCGCGACGAGACCGGGTGTGCCTCCGCCCTCGGTGAAGACTTCACGCACGCGATGGCCGGGAGCCTTGGGTGCGACCAGCGACACGTCGATGTCTTTTGGCGGAGTGATGGTGCCGAAGCGAATGTTGAAGCCGTGAGCGAACATCAGCGTCTTGCCTGCCTTAAGATTCGGTGCAATGTCGTTCTTGTAGGTATCGCCCTGCGAATGATCGGGCGTGAGAATCATGATGACGTCGGCCCAGGCAGCGGCGTCGCTCACCGTGTTCACTTCCAGACCTGCCTTCTTTGCCTTGTCGACTGACTTGCTGTTTGCGGGCAGGCCGACACGGACTTCGACGCCCGAATCCTTGAGGCTGAGAGCATGCGCGTGGCCCTGTGAGCCATAGCCGATGATGGCTACTTTCTTTTTTTGAATGAGCGATAGATTGGCGTCCTGATCGTGATAAGTCTTCGGCATTTCTGGATTCCTCGTGTCTTCGATTTAGAGTGAAATTTTAGTCCGTTATTGCGGCAGGTCCGCTTCCATTGAGGCAGATCTGCTTCTATTGAGGTAGGTCCGCCTCTTCGGTGATCTCTGCTTCATCGTCTTCGGCGATAGGCTCGGATTCGCTTTCCCCGCTGGGCACGCGCATGGCGTCGAGGACGCGGCTGGTGTGCTGGCCGCGCCGCATCACCATGCGGCCGGTGCGCGAAATCTCGAGAATGCGGTCGTCGCTCTCGTTCAGAACCTGAATCAGCCCCTCGATCTTGCTTTCAACACCGGTGATCTCGATCATCAGCGACTCGGGCGCGAGATCGACGATGCGCGCGCGAAAGACTTCGGCGAGCTCAAAGATATGTGAACGCGTCTTGGGCGTGGCGGCGACTTTGATCAGCGCCAGTTCGCGGCTGACGCAGGCGGCCTGGCCCACATCGTCTACCTGCAAAACGTTTTCGGGCTTGGACCAGCTGGCCATGATGCGATGTCCCGCCGTAGGCGAAGCGTCCGAGACGATGGTCATGCGGGAGACGCCGGTCTTTTCCGAGTGTCCAACGGTGAGCGAGACGATATTAATGTTCAGCCTCCGGAACAGCGAGGCCACGCGCGTGAGCACGCCGGGTTTGTCTTCTACGAGTGCTACGAATGTGTGCAACATACGATTACAAATTATCCCTAAACGTCCTGTGCGGTTTCGATGAGCGGATTGTGGCCCGGTCTGCGGATCATTTCATGCAGAGCCGAGCCGGCGGCGATCATGGGATACACGGAGTCTTCCTTCTCGACGAGAAAGTTGATCAGGAAGGGTCCTTTACGTTCTCGCGCTGCCTTCACCGCGGGCAGCACTTCGCCGCGCGTGCGCACGGCCACGCCCGGAATACCATGCGCGTCTGCCAGCTTGACGTAATCGGGACTCAGAATGGGCGAGGACTCATAGTTCTTCTCGTAGAAGAACTCCTGCCATTGGCGCACCATGCCGAGGTATCCATTGTTGACGACGGCAATGTTAATGTCGAGGTTCTCCTGCGCGATGGTGGACAGCTCGGCAGCCGTCATCTGGAAACCGCCGTCTCCGGCGATGACCCAGACCTCTTTTTCCGGGCAGGCGACTTTCGCGCCGATTGCGGCGGGCAAAGCAAAACCCATAGTCCCAAGGCCGCCGGAAGTGATGAGCGTGCGCGGATCTTCGTGCTTGTAGTACTGCGCCTCCCACATCTGATGCTGGCCCACGTCTGTGACGACGATGGCCTTGCCGTGGGTCGCGTGCCACAGATCGTTCATCACGTGCGCGGCGTAGAGGTGTCCGGTGTCGGGCAGATTCTGGATGTCGCGTACCGAACACTCGCCCTTCATCGCATTCACTTCCCGCATCCATGCGGATTCACCCTCACGCGGCGCGAGGTGCGGCAGCAGGGTTTCTAACACCTCGGCCAGGTCGCCGATGAGCGCCACGTCTACCTTGACGTTCTTGTTGATCTCCGCCGGATCGATTTCGATGTGGATTTTCTTCGCGTGGATTGCATAGGTCGCGAGCGAGCCGGTGACGCGGTCATCGAAACGCATGCCGCAGGCGATGAGCAGATCGGATTGCTGAATCGCCTGGTTGACCCACGCTTCGCCGTGCATTCCCATCATGCCTAGCGAGAGCGGATGCGATGCGGGGAAGCCGCCCAAACCCAGTAGCGTAGACGCGACGGGAATCTGCAGCCGTTCGGCGAGCGCGAGCACTTGTTTGCGTGCGCCGGATTGAATCATGCCGTGTCCGGCAAGAATGACCGGACGTTTCGCCGAGCGAATCAATTCCGCCGCCTTAAGAACGGAGTCCTCCTCCGCGCGCAGCATGGGATGGGGGCGATATGGCTCAGGCGCCGAAGCGGCGAAATCGTAAGTCGCAGAGCCTTGCTGCGCATCTTTGGTGATGTCGACGAGCACCGGACCGGGGCGTCCAGACCGCGCGACGAGCAGCGCTTCGCGGATGACCGGAGCGATGTCTTCGGCGCGTGTGACCAGGTAGTTGTGCTTGGTCACGGGCAGAGTGATGCCGGTGATGTCGATCTCCTGAAAAGCGTCGGTGCCAAGAACCTTGCTCGAAACCTGGCCGGTGACGCAGAGCAAAGGGATAGAATCCATCATCGCCGTGGCGATGCCGGTCACCATGTTGGTCGCGCCTGGCCCGGAGGTAGCGACAGCTACGCCGACCTTACCCGACGCCCGCGCGTAGCCGTCGGCCATGTGCACCGCGCCCTGCTCGTGCCGAACGAGAATGTGGCGGATGGGAAATTTGCGCAGCGCGTCGTATGCAGGCAGAATCGCGCCTCCGGGATAGCCGAAGACCTCGCGCACACCCTCGCCCTCGAGGGTGGCCCAGAGAATCTCGGCTCCGGTTAAACGGGTGCCTGCGAATTTTGCTTCACTCATCTCATTCTCCTTGCAGAGCTCAGTGCGTGACCGCGCCAAGCGACGCGGATGAAACGGTGTCGGTATATTTTCGAAAAACTCCGCGGGCAAAGCGGGGCACGGGCTTTGTCCACGTCTTCAATCGCTCGGCGAGTTCCTTGTCGGAGATCTCTACCGTCAGCTTGCGGTTCGGAATATCGAAGTGAATCATGTCGCCCTCGCGCACGGCGGCGATCGGTCCGCCCACGGCTGCCTCGGGCGCAACGTGCCCGGCCATCAGGCCGCGGGTGGCTCCGGAGAAGCGTCCGTCGGTCAACAGCGCCACTGTCTCGCTCAGCTCGGGAATGCCGGCAATGGCAGCGGTCACCTGCAACATTTCGCGCATGCCCGGTCCGCCCTTTGGACCTTCATAGCGAATCACGATCACGTCGTTGGGCTTGATCGCGCCCGACTCTACCGCATGAAAGGCTTCGCCCTCGGAGTCGAAAACGCGCGCCGGGCCGCGATGCTCCAGGCGCTTGTGTCCCGCGACCTTGATGACGCAGCCCTCGGGTGCGAGATTGCCTCTGAGGATGACCAGGCCACCTGTGGGTTTGATCGCTTCGGCGATGGTGTGGATGACCTTCTGACCGGAGGTCTCCGTGGCTTGTGCGGCCTCTTCGCCAAGGGTCCTGCCGGAAACATTCCAGGCGGTGCCGTCAATCAGGCCAGCGTCGATCAAGCGCTTCGCGAGCAGGCGGCTGCCGCCTGCAGCATGGTAGTCGGCGGCGACGTATTGACCGCCGGGTTTGAGGTCGCAGAGCAAAGGGGTTTTCGAGCTGATGCGGTCAAAATCATCGATAGAAAGCGGAATGCCCATCTCGTTGGCGATGGCGAGGAAGTGAAGCACAGCATTCGTCGATCCACCGGAGGCCGCGACGCTGGCAATGGCGTTCTCGATGGCTTTCGCTGTGATGATCTTGCGGGGAAGCAGATCGTTTTTCGCGAGTTCGAGAACCATCCGGCCGGCTTCACGCGCAGCATCGAGCTTTTCGGGAAGGAACGCCGGCACGCCGGAGAGACCGATGGGCGAGATGCCCAGAAACTCGCAGGCCATGGCCATGGTGTTGGCGGTGAACTGGCCACCGCAGGCTCCGGCACCAGGACAGGCTGCTGCTTCGATGGCTTCGAGACCAGCGTCATCAATTTTTCCCGCGGCGTGCGAGCCGATGGCCTCGAAGACATCCTGGATGGTGATGTCTTTTCCGTTCAGATGGCCGGGCTTGATGGAGCCGCCGTAGAACATCAGCGACGGAATGTCGAGCCGGGCGAGTGCCATGACTGTACCCGGCATGTTTTTGTCGCATCCGGCGATGGCAACGAGACCGTCGAAGAGATTGCCGCGCGCGACCAGCTCGACGGAGTCGGCGATGACTTCGCGGCTTATGAGGGATGCCTTCATGCCCTCGGTGCCCATGGTGATGCCATCGGAGATGGTGATGGTGTTGAACTCCATCGGAGTGCCGCCCGCTTCGCGCACGCCCTGCTTGACAGCCTCAGCGATGTGACGCAGGTGGAAATTGCAGGGGCCGATTTCGGTCCAGGTATTTGCGATTCCGATGATCGGTTTGTGCAGCTCTTCTTTCGAAAAGCCAATGCCACGCAGGTAGGAGCGCGCTGCGGCGCGGCTCGGTCCTTCGGTAAGAGGAATGCTGTACTTCTTGGGATTGTGTCCGCCGCCGTTCTTGCCATTTGTGCTCATGCGTGTGCAGTCTCCGTGGCTGCCGAAGCGGGGCGTGGTGTTACCCAGAAGGATTTGTCGTGCTGCTTTTCGAATGTGTCGAGCGCGTCGGCGTGACGCAGCGTAAGGCCGATGTCGTCGAGCCCTTCGAGCAGGCAGTAGCGGCGGAAAGGGTCGATTGAGAAAGTCGCCGAGAAGCCGTGGTCATCGTGAACGTGGTGATCTTCAAGCGAAACGGTGAGGTGATAATCGTCGATGGTCGCGGCGCGATGGAGCAGAAGTTCGACCTGTTCATCGGGAAGCGTGACCAGCAGGATGCCGTTCTTGCCGGCGTTGGAGTGGAAGATATCGGCGAAGCTGGGCGCGATGACCACGCGAAATCCGTGATCGTTGAGCGCCCAGGCTGCATGCTCACGCGACGATCCGCAGCCGAAGTTTTTGCCGGTGACGAGAATCTCCGCGCCCTTGTGGCGGGGGTGGTTGATCTCGAAGTCCGGGTCCTGACGCCAGTCGTGAAAAAGGAAATCGCCGTAGCCGGTGCGCTCGATGCGCTTCAAAAACTGCTTGGGAATGATCTGATCCGTATCAATGTTCGCGCGGTTGAGCGGCATCACTTTCGATCGGTGTCTGCGAAACGGTTTCATTTAAGCGAGAACCTCTTCCTTCTTGAATTCCCATGTACGAACATCGGTGAAGTGGCCAGTGATAGCTGCGGCTGCGGCCATCATGGGGCTGACGAGATGCGTACGGCCGCCGCGTCCCTGGCGTCCTTCAAAGTTACGATTGCTGGTTGAAGCGCAACGCTCACCCGGCGCGAGAATGTCGGGGTTCATGCCCAGGCACATGGAACATCCGGGTTCACGCCACTCGAATCCCGCTGCGCGGAAAATGTGGTCCAGACCCTCACGCTCAGCCTGCGCTTTGACCGGCTGCGATCCCGGCACGACCATGGCGCGGACATGGGAGTGAACGTGATATCCGGCAACCACTTTTGCGGCCGAGCGCAGGTCCTCGATACGTGAGTTCGTGCAGGAGCCAATAAAGACCCGATCAATCGTCACATCTTCGATGGGCACGCCGGGCTTCAGGTCCATGTACTTGAGGGCCTGCTCGAAATGGCGGCGGTCGGCGTCCGATTTCGCGTCGGCGGGATTGGGAACAATGTCGGTGACCGGAATCACCATGCCCGGGCTGGTTCCCCAGGTCACGTAAGGTGCGAGCTCAATGGCGGGAATGATCAGCTCGCGGTCATACTTCGCGCCTGGATCGGAAGCCAGGTTGCGCCACTCGGCTACGGCCTCGTCCCACGCCGCGCCTTGCGGTGAAAACGTGCGGCCTTTGAGATAGGCGAAGGTCGTTTCGTCGGGGGCGATCATGCCGGCGCGCGCGCCCGCTTCGATACTCATGTTGCACACCGTCATGCGGCCCTCCACGCTCAGGGAGCGAATGGCGGAGCCGGCATACTCGATGACATATCCCGTCGCGCCGTCGGTGCCGATGCGTCCGATGATGCCGAGTGCAACGTCTTTCGCGGTCACGCCGTCGGGCAGTTCACCCTCCACAGCGATGCGAAAGGTTTTCGGCTTCGACTGCGGCAGGCATTGCGTCGCCATTACGTGCTCCACCTCGGATGTGCCGATGCCGAAGGCCAGCGCGCCAAATGCGCCGTGGGTTGAGGTGTGCGAATCGCCGCAGACGATCGTCATGCCAGGCTTGGTAAGCCCGAGTTCGGGTCCGATGACGTGAACGATACCCTGGTTCGGCGACTGTATGTCGTAGAGCTCGACGGCGAAGTCGATGCAGTTCTGCCGCAGCGTGTCGATCTGTTTGGCGGCAATGACGTCTTCGATAATGAGGCGATTGGGCGTGGTCGGCACGTTATGATCGACCGTAGCCACGGTGCGATCCGGACGGCGCAGCTTGCGTCCCGCGAGACGAAGACCTTCGAAGGCCTGCGGTGAAGTTACTTCGTGTACTAGGTGCAGGTCGATGTAGAGCAGCGCCGGTTCATTGGCCGGCTCGGCCACCAGGTGCGACTCCCAGACTTTTTCGAATAATGTTTTTGCTGCTGACATCTCTGTTGACTCCACATCTCTCAAATTGTCTTGTGCCGAAGGCGCCCCCCGCCGTGCGGCCAGCACCTATACCGCGTGCATCGCCTGCCGGCAGTCGATGATCTCGTTGAGCGCCTGATGAACATACTTGCCCATCTCCTGTGTGGAGACGACCATCTTCGAGGGCTGGCCACGCACCAGATCGGCAGTGCGATACCCCTGCTCCAGCACCTTGCGAACAGAGGTCTCGACGGCCTGTGCGTCCTGCTCGAGCTTGGCGGAATGCCGCAGCAGCATGGCCGCGGTCAGGATCGCGCCCAGAGGATTGGCGAGTCCTTTTCCTGCAATGTCCGGCGCTGAACCATGAACAGGCTCGTACAGATTCACCTGCCCGCCGATCGTGGCTGACGGCAACATGCCGAGTGAGCCGGTGATGACTGCCGCTTCGTCGGACAGGATGTCGCCGAAGAGATTTTCCGTCAGGACCACGTCGAAGTTGCGCGGCGTGTTCATCAGGTGCATGGCACAGGCGTCGACGTACTGGTGCTCGATCGTTACATCGGGATACTGCGTGGCAAGCTCGGTCACGGTCGCGCGCCAGAGCTGCGAAACTTCCAGCACATTGGCCTTGTCGACCGAGGTCACTTTCTTCTGCCTCGTCAACGCCAGTTCGCACGCGACCCGGGCTACGCGAATCACCTCGTCGCGGGTGTAGCGCATGGTGTTCCATGCCGATCCTGCTTCGCGATCCCACGCGCGCGGCTCCCCAAAGTACAGGCCGCCGAGCAGCTCGCGCACAAAGAGAATGTCCGCTCCGTCGACCACTTCGGCGCGCAGCGGCGAGTTCGACGAGAGTGAAGGCCACGCGAAGGCGGGCCGCAGGTTTGCGAAGCCGCCGAGAGCCTGCCGCAACTGCAACAGGCCGGCTTCAGGCCGGCGGTCCGGGGGAAGCGCGTTGAACTCGTTGCCGCCCACTGCGCCGAGCAGCACAGCATCGCTTTCGAGCGCGGCCTCGAGAGTCGATTCCGGCAGGGGCGATCCATGCTGTTTGATCGCGACACCGCCAATGAGGGCGTCCCTGAATTCGAAATCGTATCCGCCGAGTTCGGCGACGGAGCGCAGAATGCGCACCGCTTCGGCCGTGACTTCGGGACCGATTCCATCTCCAGCGACTACCAGTACCTTGAGCTTCATTGTTGTCTCCCTGCGAGTGTGGCGGCGTGCGCGCTGGAAAAGTTCAGTTCGGTTTCGAGACGGTTTCGTCGTTGATCAGGTCTTCGTGTCGTTGGTGGTGCGCCACCAGGTTGATCAGGTCCTGGTCATAGATGGCCTTCTTGCGGTCGGCCAGCTCGGTGAAGGCGCGATAAGCAATGTCGAGATCCTCAGGCGCGAGGTGATAACCCAGCGCGATCAGGCGGGAGCGCAGCGCATGGCGTCCGGAGTGTTTGCCCAGCACCATTCGATTGCTCGGTACGCCGACGGAAGCCGGCGTCATGATCTCGTAGGTCAGCGGGTTCGAGAGCACGCCGTGCTGGTGAATGCCCGCCTCATGCGCGAAAGCGTTGCTGCCAACTATTGCCTTATTGGGCGATGGCGAAAAGCTGATAGTTCGCCCCAGAAGCTGGCTGACGGAATAGAGGTGGTCCAGTCTCAGTCCATGCTCTACGGGAAAATAATCGGCGCGGACGTGCAAGGCCGCTGCAATCTCTTCGAGTGCGGCATTCCCTGCCCGCTCGCCAATACCGTTGATGGTGCACTCCACCTGCCGCGCTCCCGCTTCGATTGCGGCCAGGGCATTAGCCACCGCGAGTCCGAGGTCGTCGTGCGTGTGCGCGGAGAGGATAACATTACCGGCTCCCGGCACGCGCTCGCGAATCATGCGGAACATGGCCGCGTAATCGCCGGGGACCGCATAGCCGACCGTGTCGGGAAGGTTGATGACGGTCGCGCCGGCCTCAATAGCCACGGCGACAATCCTGCACAGAAATTCCTGATCGGTGCGCGTGGAGTCTTCCGGAGAAAACTCGACCTCATCGACCAGCGTGCGCGCCAGCGCGACGGATCGGGCCGCCTGGTCGAGAGCCTCTTCGCGGCTCATCTTCAATTTGTATTCAAGGTGAAGATCGGAGCTGGCGAGAAAAATGTGAATCCGCGATCGATGGGCGCGCTTGAGGGCCTGCGCCGCCCGCTCGATGTCTCCGCTCTTCGATCGCGCCAGTGATGCGATCACCGGCCCGCGTACTTCGCGGGCGATTGCGTCGATTGCGGCGAAGTCACCATCTGAGGAAATGGCAAAGCCGGCTTCCAGTATGTCCACGCCAAGATCGGCGAGCGAATGGGATATCTGAAGCTTTTCGTGCTGGGTCATGCTGCAACCCGGCGACTGTTCACCATCCCGGAGGGTCGTATCAAAAAAATGAACGCGGTCTGGAGCCATCTACATCCCCTGCAAGTAAGACTCTCTTGCCATTAAGTCTGCCAAAATACTGCACATAATTCAAATTTATAATTTCTACTGAATCCATAGATTTAGATTATATTGGAACGAATTCTTGATCTGAGTGTGGCTATCACTTATGGACCTGTCCCAACTTGAAACCTTTCTCGCGGTCGTCGAAGAGCGCGGTTTTTCGCGCGCCGCGATCCGTCTGCGCCGCACGCAGCCCGCCGTAAGCCACGCAATCCGCCGTCTTGAAGAGGAAATCGGCGACCCGCTTTTTGAGCGCACTTCACGGGAGGGCACGCTGACCGCTGCCGGAGTGCTGCTTCGCGCGTACGCTGAGCGCCTGTTGAAGCTGCGCGGCGAAGCGACCTCGGCGCTCGAGGAACTGCGCTCTTTGGAGCGCGGACGGCTGCATCTGGCGGCGAACGAGTACACCTGTCTTTATCTACTGCCTGTGCTCGACGAGTTCCGGCACCTGTGTCCGCACATCAGCGTTCTGGTGCAGCGGGCTCTGGCGAGCCGCATTCCCGAACAGATCCTCGACCGCACGGTAGAGATCGGCATCGTCACTTTCCGGCCGGCAGATGAGCAGCTTCACCTGCTCGGCGTCTACACCGATTCGGTTGTCTTCATCGTCAATCCCCGGCATCCGTTGGCGCGAGAGAAGAAAGTGGCGATCCGCGATCTGGGGGCGGAAAATTTCGTTGCTCATAATGTTGTTTCACCGTTGCGCAGGCGGGTGATCGACCTTTTTGAAAAGCACAAGACGCCGCTGAACATGAACGTCGAGCTGCCCAGCCTGGAAGCCATCAAGCGCTTCGTGGCTATGGGAAACGGTGTCGCACTGGTTCCGGGGCTGACTGTCCAACATGAGCTGGCGCGGGGAGAACTGGTTCAGGTTCAGGTGACGGAGCTCAAGATCGAGCGGCAGCTCTTGCTGGCTTACCGGAAGAATGCGACCTTGTCCCATGCGGCTCTGGCTTTCCTCAAAGCCGTCAAGTCACTCTCTCAGGAACGGGGCTCGCCGTTCAGTTTCCGGGCCGAGCATGCCCGCTGATCGTGCATCGATCTTCGCAGGATGCTGTAGAAACATCATTCCGCAGGTACAATTACGAAGTGGACCGGGGAACCCCGGCTCCGCCAAAAAAAAAATGACGAGCCGAGAGGCGTTGCGCCCGCCACAGTGGGCGAGAGGTTCACGAGACGAATGAAGAAGAGTCTGTTGTTTCTGTTGCTGCTGCCCTTCATGGCAGTGATGGGTTTCGCCCAGGAAAGCCGCATGGACGTCAGCGTGAGCGGAACCGCTTTGATTCCGCCGTTTGTCGCCGGAAATGCTGTTCAATTGCACGCTACCACGGGAATTGGCGTTCTGGTCAGCTACCGGTACCTGCTTACACCGCATAGCGGGCTTGAGCTGAACTACCAGTACGCGCAGGAAGTGCAGCACTATATCAATCCCACGAACAATATTCTCGTTCACAATCGCTTCCAGGAAATTTCCGGAGCGTACGTCTACAACTTCACATACAAGAATTTCAATCCGTTTCTTGAAGGCGGTCCGGGCGGCTACATCTATTCGCCGATCAATGACGCGAAGACGCAGCTTCAGAATCTTGGCCGCAGCACCAATATCGGCGCCCTTTACGGGGGCGGCATCGCGTACGAGCTGAGCCCCAGCTTCGATATTCGCGTCGAGTATCGCGGCATCGTGGTGAAGGCGCCCAGCTTCAACGATCCAAATTTGAAGACCAACCGCTACTTCAACATCAGCGATCCCTCGATTGGCGTCGCCTACCACTTCTAGACTTGACCATCGGTTGTTCATCGCAGGCAGCTTCGAACGAAATCGTTTGAGGCTGCTTTTTCCTGTCCGAAACGTCTGCGTCAATTGTCCGGTTCACGCAAAAAGGGCCAGGTTTGACCGGGCCCCTCGCGTTCACTTGGCAATGCGCTCGTGCTTCGAGTTCTAGCGGACCCCGAGAATGCGATAGGTCACGCCCACGCTGTAACCATGCGGAGTGAGCCCATTGCTGGGGATTCCGGGAAACCCGGGTGCCGAGGGTATGAACTGGTATTCGTAGTCACCGCGGACCGCGAATCTGCTCGAGATGCGGTACTCGCCGTATCCTCCGGGGACATACGCGAAATAGCTTCCACTTCCTACGTTAAAGGGATAGGTGATCCAAATTCCGCCGAACAGGAACTTGGCGTTGAGAGAAAAGCGGTGATATTGCAGCAACTTGGCTTTGGGTCCAGCGAGGTAGTCGTATTGTGATTGCTGGCCGACAGCATTCCACTTCATCCAGCGCCCCTCGGCTTCCAATCCGAATCTTGGGGTCACGTTGTAGTCCACCAGGGCGCCGATTCCATTGAGCCGCTTTGAGGTAGCGTAGTCAGAGTTGAAGCTTGAGAACTCGCCCCCCACCCACAGTGTTGAATTCCCGCCTTGAACGGATGGGGCGACCTGGGCATACGCTGCTCCGGACCCGAGGAAAAAACTGAGGATCAGAATCTTTTTGAGCACGTCTACTATCTCCAAGATTTGAGATGCAATAAGTCCAGATTGCAAAGCCAAGGCGCCATTTGTCGCAAAAAAACCTTCCAGAGAGCGCCGGAACCCAAAATGGGAACCGGCGTGCCGTTTCTGGTACAGCTTATTGTGGACTTGCCGCCGGGGGAGTCTGGTTTGGATCCGCGGGCGGTGGAGGCGGCTGCGTTGCTGCCGGGTCAGCATTCGCCGGTGCCGCGGTTGCAGGCGCCGCGCTTGCGGGCGCAGCAGTCGCCGCTGCCGTGGACGACGGAGGCTGGACCGGCGGCTGATAGCGCTGCAGACGGTAGTAGATCGGGGTGACCTCAAACGGCATCTTGTCGCGCGCGCTCAGCAGCGGCGCCGGTTTCACGTTCAGCTGGAAGACCTTGTCGTCCCAGGGATCGATTTTCAGATGACTGTTCAGAGGGAGTGCGGCAATCTGAGTCAGATCGTCCATGTTGAGCTTGGGAGCGCCTTGTCCGATCGCGACCAGCCACGGCGTCCCGTCGGGCTTGAGAAGCGAATCGCCCAGCCGCGGTGTCACCAGGTAGGTCAGCTCCTTCGAGCGCATCTGCAGCGCCTGGAAGAATAGACCCACGCTGGCTCCCTTGTCGTGATACACCGAAGCGTTGAACAGCTCTACAGCCTTCTTCGCGGCAGTCTCGTTATCAATTGCCGAGTGGTTCATGTTGAACTTCGCAAAGGTCGCCTCGTCGGGGAAGAGGAGGCGGTCATTGAAGGCGTACCGGGTGTCAATATGATGGCCCAGGACGATATGAGCGAGCTGGAAGCTCAGCACCGCTGCCAGGTCCTCTTCCGAGGGCAGCACGTCCACCAGGCCCTTGCTCAGCAGGATGGTGTTGCCAATGGATATCGATTCAAGCGGCGTGGTCAGCATCACGCGGCAGTGGATATCGTCCGGCAACGCGAGCTTGCTGCCGATGGCAATATTATTTGTAACCGTCTCGAGCACCTTATCGAAATCACTTGGCGGGGCCAGCAGTCCGGCCTGCGTCAAACGGTCGAGCACGTTCTGTTCGGCCTGGGAAACCCATTGGCGTCTCGCCTGTAGAGGGCTTACGTCCTGCGATTGATCGCTCTGATCCTGAGCGTTCTCTACCTGGATCGACTCGCTCTCCCCCTCATGCTGAGGCAGCTTCAGCGAGTAGCCCCAGAAATAAGTCTGCGCGCGGAAACCGGTGGCCTTCTTCGTATCGCTCTTCTGGGTCTCTTCCACATAGATCGCAGTGGGCAACCAGACATCCGGCTGAACGTTCAGGCGCCAGCTGTCAAAGTGGTAGTAGCGGGCGATCTCTTCGCCGTTGTTGCCGGTATAAGAGCCGTTGAATCGGACGATGTTGCCATCCTGGTCCTCAACCCAGATGCGGCCTGAGAACCGTCCGTAGCCCTCCTTGGGCTTGGGCTTTACATCGAAGACCAGGGTGCGCACGCCGCCCAGGAAATCCCGCCGGACATAGGTGAAATCATAGTGCTGCTGGTCGAAGCTCACGGGATCGAGGAACATCATGTCCATGAAGCCCGTGGCGGAATAACTGATGCTGAAGCTCTTGGTGAGGTCTGCCAGAAACTTGTGAGTGCCTTTGAAGAAGCCCTTGCCCTTGGCCGTTCGGGTTTCATAGGGATTGGCAACAAAGGCCTTGCCGAAATCCACGCGAGCCACAATGTATTGATCCGAAACAGGTACGGTCTGGAGCTTGGCATCAGGCCGCATGTTCTGAATGTAGGTCTGCACGACCGGCGTGCTCTTCTGGATCTGCTTGACTGTCGCCTTTTCCCGATCCACAGCTTTCTGTACGAGCGCGGCCTGCTCAGGCGTGAGGGGGACCGGCGGCACGTATTTTGCTTCTTTCTTTGCTTGAGCGGCGCCGACGCTTAAAAACAACGCCAGACCCAAGGTGCACATATTACGGAGAGACATTTACAGGCTCCTAATCTTTCTCTTTCTCTTATCTTTACTCTTTACCGTCTTCTCGTTTCGGGATTGCCCAGCACAATCTTTGCGCTTCTTCTGTCAGGCGGTACATTTATCCCGGAACCTACCTGAAACGTATCCCTAAACGTATCCCGGAATCGTTGGCACGAAGCAGCTGGTGCTGCGACGTCCGGTCCCGCCCTGTGGTTCGAAAGTTCATGCCAGGGGTAAACGAACCTAGGCCAACTGGAAAGTTACTCGTATTACGGTGACCTGGTCTACCGCATGTCCATCCTTGGTTGCCGGTTTGAATTGAATGCCTTGTGCGACGGTTTTCGCCTGCTCATCCAGGCCATGCCCCAAGCCGCTGAGCACCTGCAGAACCTCGACATGGCCCGATGCCGTGAAACGCACCTCGAGCTTTACGTCGCCCTCGATCTTTAGCTGGCGGGCTTCGGCCGTATAAGCGGCCTTGGGCTTGGAAAGAACCACGATTGGTGTCGACTCCACCTGTTGCACCTTCGGCGCCGCGGGCGCGGCCTGCCCAAATCCCGTTCCGGCGAATCCGGCCTGTTCGACTCTACCCGTCCCTCCGGGTTTGCCCGTCCCGCCTACCACTCCATTGGAAAATCCGGCAGAAGCGACGGTTCCATGCACATCCTTGCCGCCGGGAACGCCATTTGCGACCCCGGAGCCAAACGCCACGCCTTTCACTGACCCCGGGCGCGCCGCTCCCGCACCGGGCTGTCCGATCCCTGGAGTTCCGTTGAACGAGCCCACCGCGGCAATTGTGGCCGGCCTCGTTGCATTGGGATTGGGTGTGACGCCGACAGGATCACCAAATCCTCCGGTCTTAGGTGTGGGGGCAACCGTGTTGTTTGCGACCAGGGTGGGCTGCGAGCTCTTGAAGAGTCCCACCTTAGGTTGCGGCGGAGGCGACACGGCCTTGGGAGGCGCCGGAGCTATTTTCGGAGTCGGAGGCGTGGGGATCTTCACCTCCATAGGCTTTGGCGGCTCAATCACGGGCTTGGGCGGTTTTATCTTGGGCTGGAGCGGCTCGACCGTCGGCGGCGGCGGAATCACGCGGACCTTGGGCACCGGAGGCGGCACATAAGGCTTCGGCTCTACGGGAAATACCAGAACCGCGGTATTCTCCTTTTGCACTTTCGCCTGGTGGATTCGTGCCGCAGCGAAAAGAATCAGAAGGGCGGCTACGCCGACGTTCACCACCAGGCTCACGCCAAACGAGCCAAGCCTGCCTTGCGGTTCGGGTAGAAGTCCAAAGGTCGACCGATTCCGAAAATTGCTCGCCATAGCTCTTTTTATCCCAACCTGAATTTCCAGAATTTGTTGCCCAAAAATGTCACAAAATGAGACAAATCCCTATGAGAAGTGTGCATGCATTCCAGATTCCACTTCTTCCAGGGTCGGGCCCCGCATGGCTTCGCCAGCCTATTCTGCGTCCTCCATCAAACCCATGGAGAATTCTATTCAGAAGGCTTCCCTTAGGTACACCCTATCCAAGGCGGTCGCTTTTGGCTGTCGCTGAATGAACACAGAGCGTTACAAAGGTAATGCGATCGTAACATGCGCTCTGAAAATTATAATCTCTAACACTAGAATTGCGTAAGCCTTATCGCGCTGCAAGCGGACTGCAGAGTAAATTATTCTTAATCCTTGCGCCGACGGACCGACGTGCTTGACCTCTTCTTCGACGATGATTCATCTCCGACGGTTGCACCATCCCACATCGGTGGCACGAAATATGGCGAACCGGCTGTTCTCTCCCACCCCCTTTGGTGACCGAAACGTCGATTGCTTGCAGATCGATCAGAGGAGATAAAATCTTGCGGATTCTCGTTACCGGCGGGGCCGGTTACATCGGCGGCACGGTTGCTCAACTTCTCCTCGATCAGGGCCACCAGGTCGTCATCTACGACAACCTCTGCCACGCTCACCGCTCGATGATTCCCGCCCAGGCGGAATTCATCGAGGGAGACGTCGCCGACCGTGTCGTCATCGAGAAGGTTCTGCATACAGGGATAGACGGAGTGATGCACTTTGCCGCTCTTATCGAGGCCGGGGAAAGCATGCGAAAACCGGAGATCTATTTCCGCAACAATAGCGCCTCCACCCTCTGCCTGCTTGAGGCGATGCTCGCCACCGGCGTTCAAGGCCTCGTCTTCTCTTCGACGGCTGCGGTGTATGGCGAGCCTGAATCGACCCCCATCGTCGAGGACGCCCCGCTGCGTCCTACCAACGCCTACGGCGAATCCAAGTTGCTAGTCGAGCGGATGCTTGCCTGGCTCAACCGCATCCACGGCTTTCGCTACGCCAGCCTGCGCTACTTCAATGTTGCCGGAGCCATCGAGGGCCGCGGCGAGGCGCATGAGCCCGAGTCGCACATCATCCCCCTTATCCTCGACGTTGCCCTCGGCCGTCGTAAGAGCATCAAGGTCTTCGGACGGGACTACCCCACCCCCGACGGTACCTGCATCCGCGACTACATCCACGTCCAGGATCTGGCGCGCGCCCACTTGCTCGCCCTCGAAGCGCTGAAAGACCGGGACAAGCTTATCTACAACATCGGCAATGGCGTTGGTTTCAGCGTTCGGGAGGTCATTGACGCGGCACGCCGGGTTACCGGTCATGCGATTCCGGTCGAAGAGTGCCCACGGCGCTCCGGCGATCCAGCGGTGCTTATCGCCAGTTCGAAGAAGGTCGGTCAGGAGCTCGGATGGAAGCCGGAATATACCAGGCTCGACGACATCATCGAGAGCGCATGGAAGTGGCATCAGCTGCGCTACGCGAAGACAGCGTAATTTTCGGGCGGCGCGGCGAAAACTGAGCAAACCTGGCCGCCCTTGTGGTTCCCGCGGATTGCCGAGCTTTCATCGCGTGGTGACGGCATCGGTGGTGCTGCCCGCAGCCAAGTTCTGTCCCGCCGCCTTCGGAGGTTTCACCACGAGCGGCATCAGGATGGATATCGCCATAATCGCCACGATCACATGCAGCCCGGTTGCATAGCTGCCGCTGGACTGCCTCAGATACGCGATCAGCAGCGGACCGAACGCGCTCGCGAACCCCCAGGCTGTGAGCATGAGTCCATAAATCGGCCCCACGTTCTTCGCTCCAAAGTAGTCGGCGGCAAAGGCGGGCATGGTTCCGAAACCGCCGCCATAGCACATCAAAATGATGAACGTGATCACGGTAAGGCCAGTCACTGAGTGAAACACGAGCAGCAACCAGAACAGCCCCGCTTGCAGCAGATACATCGCGAAGAAAGTCCCACGCCGCGTAATCCAATCAGATGCCCACGCCCAGAAGACGCGCCCGACGGCGTTGCCAATGCTGACAATGCCCACCATACCGGCGGCGACAATCGCCGTAACTTTGGCCAGCTCCTGAAACATCGGCGCTTCCTGCGAGATCACCGAAATTCCTGCCGAAGTGTTCAGGAACAGGAGGAACCATAGCGCCCACCATTGCCATGTTTTCAAGGCCTCGCCCAGGTTGAAGTCCTTCGACGCGCGCTGCGCTTTCTCGATCGCTCCGGACGTCCATCCCAGTGGCTGCCAGCCTGCAGGGGGGTTGGTCATAAACCAACCCGCCGCACAGGTGACAATCAGGTAAGCAATTCCTAGATAAGCGAAGGTGTGCAGCACACCCACACTCTGAATCAGCCGGGTGGCGACCGGCGCGGTCACCAGCGCACCCGCGCCGAAACCGCCGACGGCAACGCCTGTCATCAACCCGCGGCGATCTGGAAACCACTTCACCAGAACCGAGATTGGAACTATGTAGCCGAAGCCGAGCCCGATTCCGCCGATTACTCCATACGTCAGATATAGCCACGGAAGTCCGGAGGAAAAGCTCGCCAGAAATATGCCGCAACCGTAGAGCAAGCCCCCGGTGAGCATCACCACGCGCGGTCCAACCCGGCTCAGCCAGAGCCCTCCGAAGAAGGCCGCAAACCCCAGCACAAAAATCGCAATTGTGAAAGTCAGGGTCACCTCGGAAATCGTGGAATGAAACAGCTTTGACAGGGGAACCCTGAAGACACTCCAGGCATACACGGCTCCCAGTGCCATTTGCACCAGAATTGCCGCTACAGCGATTCCCCACCGCCTGCCTTCGTTCATAAAGCCTCCGGCTGGCCGCAAACTATCAAGATGCAGCGCAACCCGCCCACAGGAGAGATGCTGATCGCCCGCTAAAGCGATTCAGCACAAACGGAACTTTCTATCACATACGTGAAACGGTGCGCGAGAGAGAACTCATCTTTTAACAATTGGTGGGTGATTCTTGCTTGCTTTTTGACGGCGTGCAAATCACGGACGCTCATGAGCGCAGAGCTCCCGATTTATACTTGTCGCCTGCCATGAAGGTCGTCGTCTCCATGCTGCGGGGCGTCAACGTCGGAGGCCACAACAAGGTCACGATGGAAGCGCTGCGATCGCTCTATGCATCTCTCGGATTGCTGGATGCGCAAACCTACGTGCAGAGCGGCAATGTCGTGTTCAGGACGAAGGACACGAACCTCGCCTCTCTTGCCACCAGGATCGAGAGCGCGATCGAGCGGAGCTTCGGCTTTCGCCCCAGCGTCATTCTCAGGACGACTTACGAGTTGCGCGCGGCGCTCGCGGCAAACCCCTTTGCGAGCCGGTCCGGTATCGAACCGAGCAAGCTCCTGGTCACCTTTCTGGCCGGCAGCCCATCGGCGGAAGCCCGGCTGAAGGCGCTTGGCATCAAGGCTGATCCCGAGGAGTTGCACATCGTGGGCCGGGAGCTTTTCATATATTTTCCCAATGGCATGGCTCGCCCGAAGTTGTCGATGGCCAGCGTTGAGAGGGCTCTGAAGATTCCCGGAACGGGCCGGAACTGGAACACGGTCACGAAGCTGCTTGCAATGGCGGAGAGCCTCGAGGATAGAATAAAGGCGTGATTGCCTCCCCCCATTTCACTGGCGCTCCTCTCGCCCATTGTTGTCGCTAGCCGCAGACGCTCCCGTCGCGCAGTTCCCTCACCTGCAGAAGAAATTCAGAGGAAGCATGAAAATCTATCGACTCGTACCTGTCATTGCGCTTGCTGTCGCAGCCCTGCTCTTCGCCGATGCCACGTCGGAGTGGAAGACCGGCCTTCTTGCCTGGCGCACACACCGCGAGCAGCGCTTGTCTGCTCCCGACGGCTGGCTTACCCTAATCGGCCTCGAATGGCTGAAGCCCGGAACGAACACCGTCGGCTCAGCCCCGGACAACCGGATCCGTCTGGCCGCGCCTGGTCCTGCGCACCTCGGAATCATCGAGGTTACGGGCAGCGACATTCGCCTCGCGCCACCTGCGGGAGGATTTCCCGCAGGTGTCCAGCTCGACGGAGCGCCCGCGCACGCCGGCAAGCTGGCGGATGACGAGGCGTCCAAGCCATCGATCCTTGCGGCCGGAACGCTTACGATCCTCCTGCTCCATCGTGGAGACCGCTACGCGCTCCGCATCAAGGACTCGCAGGCTCCCACACGGCTGAACTTCCACGGCCTGCACTGGTATGATCCCGACCCCAAGTATCGCGTCGAGGCGAAGTGGATTCCCTTCGTCCCCGTGAAGAAAATCAAGGTGCCGTCGATCATCGGTGTCACCGATGAGATGCCTGCGCCTGGCCTGGCCGAGTTCACCCTCGACGGAAAGACCTTCCAGCTTGAGCCGGTTCTCGAAGATCCCGGCGCGAAGCAGCTTTTCTTTATCCTGCGCGACACGACCAGCCGGACAACGAGCTACGGAGCAGCCCGTTTTCTTTACACTGACTTTCCTGATCACGGGCTAGACCATCCGGGCCAACTGACCCTCGACTTCAATCGCCTGCAGAATCCCCCGTGCGCCTACACTGCCTACGCCACCTGCCCGCTGCCTCCGGAGCAGAACCGGCTTTCCATTGCTCTTCCGGTAGGCGAGGCGAAGTATTCGCACTGAGGGGCAAGGGGAAGCCGTTTAATGATAAGTGCGACTCACCTCCGCACTGCGCCTGCAGCTTTGCGTGTCGCTTCAATGCGTATTCCGCTGTTCTGGCGATCAGCAGATGAGAACGAGCGGTATACCCACCGCTCGTCAAAACAACCGTAGGAATTGTGTATTGCGCGAGGGCATCGATCACGATCTGATCGCGGGAGAGGACGCCTTCCTCGCTGATACAAAGTCCCCCTAGCGTGTCGCCTTCCAGGATGTCTGTCCCGGCGTTATAAATTGCGAGTCCTGGCGTTACCGCGGCGGACAGAAATCGATCAAGCTCTTTTCTGAGGGTTTCGAGATAACTTCGATCTTTGCAGCCCGGCGTCAAAGGAATCAGCCGCCAGCCCTCTGGAGGGGGCTGTTCCGGCGGACCGGGATAGGCTTTGAGATTAAACATGTCCAGAACACAGAAGGCAGGATCGTTCCGGAAGATGTCGGCTACCCCATTGCCCCTGTGCGCGTCGAGGTCGATGTACAACACGGTCTCGTCCTCCTTGATCAGGTTGCGCGCGCGTAATGAACGGATTGCGATCGCAGCATCCGCAAATAAACAAGAGCCTTCCGCCCGGGAAGCAAAGGCATGATGGAAGCCGCCGCCGATATGGAATGCGAATCCACTCTGCAACGCGTGCTGCGCGGCCATGATCGTTCCCTGCACGGCCACACGCAGGGGACGGACGACGCGCCGCTCCAGAAGACGTCCGGGGATGAGCCTCACCATTTGCAGTCCCAGCGCGGCCGCCAGCGTGTCGGCTGAAGTAAGCGACCGCAAATAGGACAATGTGTGAACGCGCAGCAAGTCAGAAGAATCGGCTTCACACTTTGGCGCCAGGGTTACGGACTCCAGGGCAGGCCCAAAGCGCTTTCTGATCTCATGGAATGCACGCTTATAAGTTCGAACATCAAATGGGTGCAAGAGATTGATCAGAGGTAAATCGATAGAGGCTTCGCTGGAATATACGATCAACTGCGTCATTCGCTCTCTGAATTTTGGATAAGTTGCACCTGCTTGTTCGCTTCCTCGCCCACCTCTAGCGCACTCTGTGGGCTCGCTTCCAGGTGTAGTCAAACCAGCTCTGGAAAGCCTCGATCGGGTGAGAAAGCTGTTGGTTCTCGGTGTCTCGACGGAAGACCCAATAAGGGCTGGACGAGGATTCCAGTTTTCCGTTGCGCTGCACTTTGGACATGGTGAGAAATAACGATTCCGTGTTCAGGAGAAATCCATGAAAAGTCGGAATTTCCGAATACGTACGGCATTCAAACCCTACATTTCGATCACGCAGCGCCCGGTCGAGATCATCGCTGGCCCACTCCATCTCGCGAATTCGCGAGCGCGCAATGCGGGTGGAGATGCCGCCGCCTGCAACCCTCTTCACCTCGGCAGAGTCCGGATCGATCATCAGCGTTCTCCAATGTAAATTGCGGATCTGCTTCTGATCGAGAATGCGAGCCTTAAGCAGCGGCCAGGTAACGCCCATGTCATGGGCAATATTGCCGACACTGATCTTGCTCTCACCAGATTGCATGGCGTCGATTTGCTCAAATAGCTTCGCCCCCACATCCAGCACGTTCTCCGGACCGAGTTGCGCTGCCGGATCCGGCGCCCTCCGTTTACCGTGGTGGTTGATGGCAGCCACGATACCGGAACATGCCTTCTGAAGGGCGCTCTCCAGGAAGAGGGTATTCTTTCTCTTTTCGTCAACGCTTACTGAACCCTTTTGTTTGCGAAGCGGAGGGGCCTCGTAAGTAAGCGACGTGAATCCGCCCAGATCTGAAAGGATCCGGTACTTCACGTTTCCCGCCGGACGCACGATAAATGTGCGCGGCCGGTCGAGCTGGCTCATGAACAGCCCCAGCTCGAAAACCACATTGTCGCGCGGCGCAGCCGATCGCTCACCCCGGCTGATCACCTGATCATCTGATCCGAAAACCAGGATCGCAAAATCAAAACTTCGGGACAGGCCGAGCAGCGTTTCAAGAAGGTATTGACTCGGTGGAAAGACGGACTCGTCATTCCAGGCAATCACATCGGCGGTTGATTTCAGACGCTCCTTGATTACATCCACAACATCGAGACTTTCGCTCGCCGAGCCCACAAATACCCGGGGAATTCCAGCCGACATCGTTATCTCCTGTATCTTGTGCGAGATTCCGGCACCTTGGAGGTAGGTGCGGATTTACAGGCTGCAATATTACATGACCTGTGGCCGATGTCGGAACAGAGATTATCGCCCTTCCCGTGGGTGAAGCGACGAACTCGCACTAACGATCAGATTGAAGCGGATTTAATGCCGGGTGCGGCTTACCGCGGTGCTGCGGCGAATCAGAGCGTGCAGACGTTCAGAGTCGATGGCCTTGAGTTGATGTCCGATCTCGTGGGCGGCATTGATGGAACGCTCCGCCCAATCCTCGAGGCGCCCCTCCGTGTGACTTGATTCCCGGGCCAGCGCCGCGCTCAGGCCGATGACCGTGAGCTAGTTGCGCACGATGTCATCCACCACGAGTTGCATCTCGCGGATGGTGTCTCGACGGATCAGCCTTTGCCGCCGCCGGACTACGTAAAAGATGATTCCGTGAATGACGCCGACGGCCGCGGCGGTGATGGCGGCCGCCTCCCATCGGAGGTCCGGACGACGGAAGAAGAGCATCGGAACGGCAAAGATCACAACAATACCGACGCTGCTCAAGACAAGCTCCAGATGGCGCAGAATAGCGTTCAATCCAAGCCCTTCGGGGCGAAAAGATCTCATAGGGAAACATTTATCGTAGCGGGATTATCGGGGCTGTCAATCGTAAAACGGGCCTGCTGAGCCCTGCACCTTTTGTTGACCCCGATCGCTACGGTTCGTATCATTGAAGTTGCTCCTCTTCAATTTTGGCGGCGTAGCTCAGATGGTTAGAGCGACGGACTCATAACCCGTAGGTCGGCAGTTCGATTCTGCCCGCCGCCACCAAAGGAACGCCACAGCACAATCCCTAGTGGAGAAGGCTTCGATGGCGTCCATATCTTGGACATCTAAACGATCAGCAGACGACCCGCAGCCCTCGCTTGGCTAGAGCGCAGTGGGTAATCACTCGGCTTCATACTGTCGCACTCTCGCTCTCGCAGCGTTTATGCGTGCGGCAAGTCGGCCCCGGACCGTGTTTTCTTTTCCGGGCGGAATGTAGATGGGTG
>Ga0210383_10000813_pt1 | contig 28559 bp, 28 predicted proteins | sample IncBWC14OmetaG_FD_160072 | JGI IMG/M metagenome (GOLD analysis project Ga0210383, IMG submission 160072) | Forest soil microbial communities from Barre Woods Harvard Forest LTER site, Petersham, Massachusetts, United States - Inc-BW-C-14-O ... | reverse complement strand
AGCGTCCATCCGTCGCGCATCGACGATCTGATCACGCTCGACCGGATGCAGCTCGCGCCACCGATCGTGCCCAACACCTATCACGACAGTTTCGGCAATTTCTGCCATGTGATCCGTGCGCCCGCCGGCCGGCTGACGATGTCGGCGGACTTTTTGATCCGCGACAGCGGCGAGCCGGACGCGATCGCGCCACAGGCGGAGCAGCGGCCGCTTGAGGAACTGCCGGTGAATGTTCTGATCTATCTGCTCGGCAGCCGCTATTGCGAGACCGACCGCCTTTCGAACGAGGCGTGGGCTCTATTCGGGCGTGTTCCCAAGGGCTGGCCGCTGGTGCAAGCGATCTGCAATTACGTCCATGATCGCATCAGATTCGGCTACGAACACGCGAGCTCGACCAGGACTGCCTGGGGAGCGCATGCCGAGCGTCGCGGCGTCTGCCGCGACTTCGCTCACCTCGCGATCGCGCTATGCCGCTGCATGAACGTCCCGGCGCGCTACTGCACCGGTTATCTCGGCGACATCGGCGTGCCCCCCGACCCCTCGCCGATGGATTTTTCCGCCTGGTTCGAAGTCTATCTCGGTGACCGGTGGTACACATTCGATGCGCGCCACAACACGCCGCGAATCGGCCGCATCCTGATGGGGCGCGGACGCGACGCTACCGACGTCGCCATCGTCACCTCATTCGGGCCCTGCACCATGGCAAGTTTCAAGGTCGTCACCGAGGAAGCATCGGAGCACCGTATCGAGTTTACGAAGCGCTAGTCGCGGCAGTAGTCATGGCTGCTTCGGCTTCTTGGGGCGTCCGACTATGCGATATTGCAATAGAAATTCGCCATCTCGTGGAGGTAGAGGCGACGTGCAATGTCCGCAAAATACCGCATGGACCTCCGTCACCTTTGGGATTTGCACTCTCTTGTACTTGGCCCCGCATTCGGAACACTCAAAATTAGATTTCAGAGGGCCGCCCATCTGACCGAATATGCCGCGTTCGGTCTGGGTCGCAAGAGCTATTCCCTGCCTATCAGACTGGACCACCACCGGCGCATGGCGGCTCGTCGGGGCCGCGCGGTTCCTCCACTGCTCAAAAAGTGGGCTTGATTATTTTTCGCTCACCGCGAGAATATTCGAGTGGGAGCAAGGCGTTGCCGATGTCAGCCTATAGGATTTACGAGCTAACTGCGGACGATCACGTAGCCGCTCCGCCAACGATTGTGGATTGCCCCGATGATAGTGCGGCAATCGAGAAGGCAAAACAGCGGCTCGACCACCGCATCATTGAGGTATGGCAAGTCGACCGGTGCGTGATCCGCATGCAGCCAATCGCCGAGAGACGCAGACACGGCTGATGTCTCGATCGCGCGGCGGGTTGGTACTGCGCTTGGAAAGCGTCGAGTGCCGGCCGAAGTAGTCCGCCTTCACCCCGATAACGGATACTGCAACGCTTCAATTTGATGTCCGCTAACGGCCAAAAGGCGCCTCCCGCGGTGCAACGGTTTTGTGTAGCATTGCGGAATAGCTGCCAGCGGGACATGCCGAACTCCCGATTATTGCAATGGGCAGCACAAGTGCTGTCGGCGGGCCTCCCATTTTCACGTCATCGTTGGGAGGCATCATGAAACTTCCCCGCCGTTATTTTCTGCATCTGGCGGCGGGCGCTGCCGCGCTCCCGGTGTCGCGACCCGCTCTGGCGCTCGATTACCCCACACTAAGGAGCGCTTTGTGACGCCAGGAAGCAAGCAATGAAATCGCGGCTGCGAATACCCATTGCGCCCGTGACGCATTCGGAATGACGGCTTCGGGTCAACAACTGACATGCGACTTGCTGGAAATAATGATGTCCGCTTTAACCCCGAAAGCCGACATCTGATCGCTGTCGGAACTCCGGTCGGAGTTTGTCGGAGAGGCTCTCCGCCCAACCGGCTCTTGAGGCCATAACCTGAAGTTATGGCGCACCTTAAGGTGAGGCTACCCTCGGGCGACCTTGATGTCCGTCCAGGCCGATTTGGACGAATCCTCTCGCGATCGTCCAAGCCGGCGTTCAGACCCCTATCTGTTCCAATAACCTCAGATCCCGGGCGCGAGCCCTTCGGCGGAGACCGCCGCCGCCGTCTACGATCACTTAAGACACGTTCCTCGTTCATCTCTTAGTCAGAGCACGCACCGGCATCTGCCTTGACCCCAGAGATACGCTCGGCGAGGGCGACGAGCTTGGCATCGAGCTTCGACGCTGCTTCGGCCACAGGATCGCCCTTGAGGTTGCTCATGAGCGTCGACGGCAGGTCATAAGCGACGCGCGTCGTTCCATCCGGATGCTGATAGATAAAAATGCGGACGGGCACGTTTAACCCAGCGCCGACGTCGTGCCGCAACATTGTCCGGGCAATCAGGGGATTACCCAACACGACCATCACCGCTTTTGCCCTTTGACCGATCGTAGCGAGCCAACTTCCGTGATCGATGACATCGAAGCGCATGAAGCCGCTTGACCCTTCGCGTGCCTTGAATATGCGCTCAAACTCCTCCGGCGAATGGGCGGTCTTCGCGACCTGGCCGAATCCCTCTTCGATCGAGCCCGTCACGTCATAAAAAGCGCGCATGACGTCCTCAAAGGAATGTTCGCTAACATGCTCGTGGTGTTCGACGTTTAGTACCTGGATCATGTGAGTTTCCCTCGTCCTCGGTCGTCGTGGATCATTGAATCTGCCCGCTCAGAGCGCAAGAGGTCGCACTTCAGCTTCGACGATCTCGCGCGGGACGTCACGTCCCGTCGACGGGATCGCGTCCCGAAGAGCCCGGTGACGTTCGGGTCATTCGTCAAACGGCGCCGCCGCCATGATTTGTGATGCCGTTGGGATTGGACGGCCGTGCAACGTGCAGCCTGCGGTGCGTGCAACATCGTCGGTCCAGGTCAAGACTTGTGCGGCCGGGTTGAGCTGGCAGTGCGCGACCAGGAGATTTCGGAATTCTGATTTGAACTTCATCCGCGGATATTTTTCGAGGATTTCCTCGAGAACCTGCGGCTGCACCTGATCGAGGCCCAGACCCAGAAAGTCGAGGCCGGCGCCGAGATGGACCAGCGCTATCTCGTCTGCCAACCGTGTGGGGATTCCCGGGGAGGTATGCAGAGCGATCGCCCTCCAAACCAGATCGGCACGTTCGGGTGACACTTGGTGCTTTGTGCAGAAATCGCGCGCAGCATCCGCACCATCGATTTCAAACCTATTGTCGCCACGGTAGGGAGGGATCAGCCCGAGGTCGTGCAAAAGCGCGGCGCAAAACGCGGCTTCCTCATCGGCCACCGACCGGCCCAGGCTTCTCGCGGCAAGACTGCCGAAAATGTAGGTTCGTAGACAATGCGTGCAGAGAAACTGGGGCGAGCTGGATTCCAGAAGGTCCACCGCAGCATTGCACAGCGCGGTATCCGGAATTCGAACTCCGGCCACGGATTTCAGACGTGCCAGGCTCATAGCTCAGTACTCGAACCATCCCGCAAGTTGCCGGTTCTTTCCTTCGGTGAAGGGCGAGTAGAGATGTTCGATCGCGACGTCGGGCGCGGAGATCAGCATCGACTTGGCGTGTGTCAAGGCATCGAAGCCGTATTTCCCGTAGTAGTGGCCCATCCCGGCGGATCCGGTGCCGCCGAACGGCATGGTCTCGACGAACAGGTGAACGTTCACCAGATTTACGCCGCCTCCGCCGAAGGACAGCTGGCCGATGAACCGGTCGATGGTTTTCTGATCGCGGCTGAAGATGAAGCCTGCGAGCGGACGTCCCGTTTTCGTCATCCGCGCCATCGCACGCACAACAGCTAACGATTTCTAACACCGATTAGCTGGTGATCTGTCCGCCTCTGCCCTAGTGTCTTTAGCGGTAACCTATTTAGCCGCGCGTGGACGCGATTGGAAAGGTAGCCGCCAAACCCTTCTCCGACAAATAGACGGCCCTAGTGTTTGTCTCTGTGCCGGATCAAATGTAAAACAAGGATCAAAACCATGAACGGTGATGCTGCCGATCAGACCGAGGAAAATTTATTCGTCAGCGATGTCTCCGACTCAGTCGTGGAGGCAGCGGCGCAAGGAGCGAATGGCTTGGCTTGCTCATTGACACTGGCATTCTGCTCGGGCCTTGATACCTGTCCCGCTTGATCGGGAGAGCACCGTAATATCAGGGTCTAACAGACAAGGATCTTGAAGGACCGGAATATTCGAAATCTTGAGGCAAGGCGGCCTGCAGCCTCCAATGCGACATTGCGGGTCGCCGATCATTCGCGAGAAGAACAAAGACAATGGTGGTCGCGAGAGTCGAGCGGGTTCCGATGTCGTCCGCATGGTCTCCGCCCTAGCCGCCTGCAGCGCCGCGCCGATCCCAAGCCGCCTGCATCTCCGCGTGCAATTTGCCGGGGTTCTTTCGTACGGCTTTCCACACACTCTCCGCTCGCGCGTCGGCTAATACATTGTGTGTGCCGTTGCGAATCCCCTCCAGGGTCCGTCGGGCGACCTGTTGTGGTGAGGTCTTTGGGCCCGTCGCGAGAGACGCCCCCATATCGGTGTCGATAAAGCCCGCGTACACTCCCACGACCTGGGTGCCTTGGGCTTTCAGCCCGATACGGAGGCCTTCGGTGACCGCGAGCGCCGCATGCTTGGTGGCACAATACGTCGAATTAAACGGATAGACGTACCAGCTCACGACCGAGAGCATATTGACGATCACACCGCCGCCGTTACGCCCCAGAACGGGAGCGAAGGCCTTGGCCATAGCCATCGTGCCGAACACATTGACCTCCATTTCGCGCCTCAGAGCATTCTCTGAATTTTCCGAAAGGACTGGCGTAGAGAGCATCACACCGGCGTTGTTGATGAGGATCTCGACGTCGCCGCAAGCCATGGCTGTGGCTGCGACATCGTGCCCTGAGGTCACGTCGAGGCGAATGGCAGTGAAACGTGGCTCGCTCACCGTCGACGGATCACGTGCACCTGCGTAGACCTTCGAAGCACCCGCTTCCAGTAAGGCATCGGCAAAAGCGCGCCCGAGGCCTCGATTTGCTCCCGTCACCAGGGCCGTCTTTCCGGTGATGTCCATCATTGTTCCTTCATTTCCTGGCTGACATTCGCGATGGCAGACGACGAGCTGAACGTGTCGTCGTGCCTGGGCCAGCTATTATTCCCTTTCATGCAAATTGGCATCGTCAGCCAATTTTTGCCATTTGGCACGATCGGCGATGATGAATTTCTTGAATTGCTCCGGCGTGTCGGTCACGGCAGCACCGCCCAACTCATTTAGCCGGCGCTGGATCTCCGGCGCACGCATCGTATCGCCGAACAATTGTGAAATGCGATCTACAACGGCAGCGGGCGCTCCCGCTGGCGCAACAACCCCGACCCACGACACGGCTTCGTAGCCTGGGACGGTCTCTGCAATCGCCGGCACGTCCGGCGCGAGTGGAGTGCGCTGCAGGCTGGCGACGCCCAGTGCGCGCAGTCGGCCTTGTTGGACTATCGGCCAGACTGTGGTCATGTTGTCGAAGGTCAAATCGACATCGCCGGCGAGAAGATCGTTCAGTGCCGGCGCGCTGCCTCGGTAAGGCACGTGCACCATGTCAGTCTTGGTCATATATTTGAACAATTCGCCGGCGAAGTGCACCGAGCCGCCAGTTCCAGAACTCCCGAAGCTCAGTTTACCCGGCTTGCTTTTTAGCACGTCGATCAGCTCGCCCACCGTCTTCACCGGCACCTTCTCCGGATTTACCACGAGCATATTTGGAAACGTGGCCAGCAGCGTCGCGGGAGCAAAGCTCGACACCGTGTCGTAAGACAATTTGCGATAAGCAGGTAACACCGCATGCGTGGAAGCGGTGGCGATTAGCAAGGTGTAGCCATCTGGCTCTGCGTGCGCGACAAACTCAGAGCCAATTGCGCCGGTCGCTCCGGCCTTATTGTCGACGATTACCGGTTGCCCGGTCTTAGTTGAGACGATTTGCGCGGCGAGTCGTGCGATGACATCAGTGGTGCCGCCGGCCGGAAACGGCACCACGAGTTCAATCCGCCGGGTAGGATAATTGACGTCCTGAGCTTGGACACCCGACAGCAAACCAAACAATGTCAAAGATGCAGCGACTGTAGGGATTGACAGCACTCTCATTTCGCGTCCTTTCCCTGACACCCTCGCTCCGTGAAGATTCAGCACGCGCCAGCGAAATAAGCTTCGGCGTTCTTGTAGAGGACCTTTTCAAGCACCTCGTCGGAATAACCTTCCGATCTCCAATCCGCGATCACCTTTTCGTAGCGCAGCACCGGAAAGTCGCAGCCGAACATGATTCGGTCCTGGAGCCGACCGGAAATCGCTTTTTTCAATGCCGGTGCGTACTGCTTTGGCCCCCAGCCGTGAAGCTCATAAGTAACGTTCGGTTTGTGAGCGAGAATGGCGAGCATCTCGTCCTGCCACGGATAGGCAGGGCGCGCGGCAAGAATTTTCATGCCCGGATGCAGCGCCGCCACCGCGTCGACATGGCGAGGATGACCATGGTCGAGCACGTAGCCGTCACCGCCAGCAAGTCCCTGGCCGATGCCGGTCAGACCAGTCAGAATCATAATCGGGAGGTCGGCTTCGATCGCGAGCTGATAAAACGGCTCCCAAAGCGGATCGCTCGCTGGCACTTTCGTCACCTGCCCGTTGACGCACAACCCAACAAAGCCGCCATTCGCGGCGAGCGCGCGGTCAAATTCGCGGATCGATTCGAGCGCGCGTCGGGGATCGAATTGCAGCCAATGCCCGAAAATCGCATCCGGGTTGGCGCGCTGCAGAGCGAAAGCATAATCATGATGCTCGCGCATCTCTTCGATCGGCAAAAATTTTGTAAACGACAGATCGAGAATGACTGTGGCGTTATTCTTTCGAAAATAATCGACCATTTCCTGGTCCGAGAAGAAACTAACTTCGGTCTTCCAGATTTTCGCTTGCTGGGCGAGCTGCTCTTCGGTGCGAAAGATGTAGCCCCTTTTTGTGCCCCAATGCGAATGGCAGTCAAATATCTTCATCGTCATAACTCGAACTGTTGTTAGGCCCGCGCGGGTTGCCGCCGATCGATCAAGCGCTTGATCTTCGAAGTTTTCGACAACCCCGTCATCGCGTCGAGTTCTCCGGAGCCAACAATCTGCACCGCCAGCTTGACGCCCATAGCTTCCTTCAAGCGTGTCGCGAGGTCTTTTGCTAACTCGAGTGGCGCGACAGAAGCATCAGACGACTCCACAATGACGGTCATGTCCTCAGCACCGCCCGGCGCGCCCTCAAGCACGCAGACATATTCACCGTTGCAGCGCGGATTGGCGCTGATTACGGCGCCAACTGCTTCCGGAAAAACATTCACGCCGCGCAGCTTCACCATATTGTCGCTGCGCCCATAAATCTTAGTGATGCTGCGCTGCTGAGTGCCGCAGCTACACGATCCGACGGCCCAGGAGGTTATGTCGTTCATGTTATAACGGATCATGGGCGCGGCATGTTTGAACAGTGTCGTGATAAAAATGACCCCGCGCTCGCCGGGCGACTTGGGCCGTAACGTGTCCGGGTCGTTCACCTCCATGACAAAGGCGTCCTCGAACAGATGCATTCCGGATTTATGGCTGCATTCGGAGGCCATCGAGCCGCATTCATTGCACCCATAGGTGTCATAGACATCAGCGGCCCAAAGCTTTTCGAGCGTGCTGCGGTCCTCGAGTCCGAGATGGACGATGAGCGCTTTGACGCCAAGTGTGCGCGGATCGAGGCCGAGTTCATCGCGCGACACGAGTGCCATGTGCCGCAGATAGGCAGGGAAGCCGATGAGGAACTTGGCCCTCCACGCCTGCAAAAGTTCGATCTGGCGTCGTGTCGGCGTTTGGGCGCCGGAGCCAGTCATGACAGGTACGGCGCCGGTATATTTCCAGATTCCTTCCCGGGCCAGGACGCCGCCATTGGTCAATCCCATTGATAGCGACACCTGCACGAGATCAAACGGCCGTACACCCTGCATATAAAGTCGCCGTCCCGTCAGGATGTTCATGACCTCCCGATCGCGCGGTGTGAACAACATCGGGCGCGGCAAGCCTGTAGTGCCGCCGCTTGTTTGCACAATGAGCGGTAGAGGTTCGTCATTTTCCGGATCGATGCCGATGTAGTCCGCCCAGAACGGTTCTTGCTCCAGACTGTCTCGCAGATCATGAACGGAGAACGGCGGAATGCGTTCGAGATCGTCCAGGCTGCGAACATCGCCAGCCAGCATGCCGGCGGTGGTCCAGTGCCGGTTGTAGAACGGCACCTGCCAAGCGCGCCTCATCTGCGCAAGAAAACGCTCGTTCTGGATCTGACGGATCTCGTCGGCGGAGCGGCGATAGGCCGTCTCGAAGTAGATCTCCGCTGGCGGGAATTCCTGCCAGAGTGCTTCGAAGTCGAGGGCCGCAGCGTAGCGAGGGATCCGGGCCGCGGACTGCTCTGGCTTTACGTCGAGACGCTCGGTCAGCATCGCCACCCTTTCAGGTATGTATCACTATGTGCACAAATGTGATACTATGTGAACTAACAACTACACTACTCTTCCTCTGTCAAGGGAGGGATCTCGAGCAGAACGACCGATTTTTCTTTCGAGCTGCTCGCCAAATTTTGCGCTGACTGACGCAACGAGCAAGCTACGTGACTTTCCTGAATTGCACCGGGATATGCGGCCCTCATCTCCAAAACCCGTAACAGTGATATTTCTCAGATCGAGGTTTTCGTTATTTGTCCCTGACTATCGACAAACCATTGTTCGGTTGGAAACGAGTCGCCATTGAAGCGCGCTCCGAGCCAGTCCGACGTCAGCGTCGAGACCGACGGTCCTAAGATGGCCGACGGCACGCCGCTGCCGACCGAGTGCCTCGATTCCTGATAGATCACGAGCTGCCGCGGGCCACGCAACGCTTTGAAGAGACGCTCGGTATTGGCAATCGGGCTCAGCTCGTCAGCCTGGCCGGCGCAACAGAGATATGGGATGTTGATCTTGTCGGCGTATCCCACCCACGTGAGTGTCTTTCGAAACTCATCAAAGGCCGCTTCATCGGGTATGTTCGCCATGAACATGAACCGCATTTTGAATGTTGGCGAGGCCTCCTGAAAGATCGTATGGAATCCCGGCTCGAAACATGTCGCGCTGACAGCGATCGCCCGATAGCGCGGCTCGTTCGACACCGCGATAGTAGCGCCGAAAGAACCGAAGCTGCGGCCTGTCATTGCCACACGCTCCGGATCGATCTCCTTCCGAGATTGCAGCCAATCCATGCACGCCTTGCCAGTGTCCTCCCAGTTTTTCATTGTCATATAGACGCCCAATAACGGGCTCTCGTATTGTCCCGGGCCATCCACGGCGAGCACCGCAAATCCCCGGCTGAGCATGGAATCGCCGTAAAGCGCCACGCTTGCCTCTTTGAAGCTGTCCATCCCTGGAATTGCGACGACGGCGGGGATGCGCCCACCGGAATAACCAACGGGAAGGTGGAACCATGCCGGGATGCTTTTTTCGCCGATGGAAATCGAGACCGGCTCCACCAGATGATCTGCGAATTTGGCGTACTTCGAAAAGCATTCTCGCTTTCGCTGATTATAGTGACGGTTTTGTTCATTCGCTTCCTGAATCGGCCACTGCGCCGCACCCCAGTGAACCGCCGCGATGAAGTAGTTCTCTCGCGCCGTTACCACGTCGCGTCTTTGTTCCGCAGCGATGGCGCGCTGTTCCCTTCGACGGGCCTGCGCCTCAAACTCTATGGATATATCCGCAAACTTTTTTACACGTTGACGAATGGCCGCAAAATCGGCGGACGCTTCCATTCCGCAAGGCGCATTCCAATAACCTGTCCTTGGTTGATCCCAATCGACTCCGTTTGCTTGTATGACATTGTCCAGTACCCAACGTTGCTGGTCCCAGCGCTTCGTCATTGGCGCTGCCTCTGCATTCGAGTTTGAATTCGTTGGCGATGGCTCGGCGTGCTGTTTTTCAGGGCTAGTTCCTTGAGCTAGCGCCTGACCGGGCGGCACCTCGGCAACGACGCTTGCGGCAGAGGCCGCCATTAACGAGGCTGATTGTATAAAATGACGTCGATCCATGACTCTTCACCTTTTCGGATTAGCGATGTCGCCCCGCATCAAACTAGTTTTGATCCTGCCGGCTCCGCCGCACTTGATCCGGCGTGACCTGGCCGGTTTTCCCTCCAAAGCGATGGATCAGATAGTTCGCCATCGCTGCTATCTCGGTGTCTGTGAATCCCCTCTCAAACGGCGGCATGAATGCAGCGGGATCAACCGTGCGAAGGTCCGCTCCCGCGAGTAACGCCTGCACGAGATTGGTGCCTTGGGAGTCATTCACGGCTTGACTGCCTTCAAGCGCCGCATAGCTCGTCTGCCTCCCCTCACCGTTCCAAAGGTGGCATCCGATGCAGTTGGCTTCAAAAAGCCGTTTGCCGAGGCTGTCATCGTGATCCTCGGGTCCAGGCTCTTCGGCATATGCTTTATTGATTGGGGAGAACGCCACTCCATTGCCGGGCGCGCCGGGCTGAGGCTTGACCGTCCGCAAATAGCTAACGAGCGCCTCGGTGTCGGAGGGCGTCAGGTATTCGAGGCTGTCGGCGATCGCTTCGCCCATCGGGCCCGCAGCCGAACCACGGCCTTCGGCGTGTCCGGTCTTGAGATAATCGAAAATCTGACGGTCCGACCAGGCGCCGATCCCAAAGTGCGGATCAGAAGAAACGTCGTATGCGTGCCATCCGTCAATCATGGCGCCGGCAAACTGACGACGCAGGTTCATCGCGAAGGCGATGTTGCGCGGCGTGTGGCATTCACCACAATGCCCGAGTGCCGTGGCTAAATACACGCCGCGGTTTTGCTCCGCAGTTAGCTGTGGATCGTTCCTAAAGCGCCGCGCATCAAGAAAGGCCAAATTCCAGAAAGCCATCGTCCAGCGTTGATTAAATGGAAAAGATAAAGTGTTTGGTCGCGGCGGCGCATGGACGGGCGGCAGGCTAAAGAGATAGGCCTTGATCGCAACCGCATCTTCGCGGGTCATGGCGGTAAATGACGTGTATGGAAAAGCCGGATAGAGGTAACTTCCATTTTTGGCTATGCCTCGATGCAGGGCGCGAACGAAATCATCGTCGCTCCAGTCTCCAATTCCGGTTTCGCGATCAGGTGTGATGTTCGTCGAATAGATGGTCCCGAAGGGAAGCTTGAACGCCAAGCCCCCGGCAAACGGTTGCCCCCCCGGTGTATTGTGACAGGCCGCACAATCCGCGGCGCGCGCTAGATACTCGCCGTGCGCGATTAGCTCTGGTGACGCGGTCACATCGGCTGCCGCGATTTCCGGATCGCGATCGAGAAGGAGCCATATAATAGAAATCGCTGCGATCGAAATCAGAACCGATGCGCCTACCGCGATGATCTTTAGCCCCCTATGTCCAATCGATCTCATAAATGCGTTACCTTCTACCAAGCTGAGACGATCGATTTGATGATCCGCTATTGATAGCTGCCAGTGATCGGAACGAGTTCATGGCTTTCTTGTCCGTACAACCCACTCGAAGAGGTCGAACTTCTGATCGACGCTACGGTGTACCCAATCGAGCGTGACGTCTCGGAAAAGAGCCAGCAGCTTTGTGAGCTGCTCCTCCTCGAATGCATGCACGACTCCGCTTCCGACCATCGCACCCAGCTCGCTGAGGTCGTTGCGCTCGACATCTTAGTCCTCACCGGTCAGGGCCGTTTTCACGCGCTCTGGCACAAACGGGTAGTGTCTTAGTCGGTGGCCACCGTTTCCCGCCGCAAACGCATTCGCGATTGCCGCTCCGATTCCGGGCACGCCCGCCTCGCCGATGCCACCAGGCGACTCCAGGGGAGAGCCAAGCACTTGGACATGAATCTCCGGCACCTCGGACAGGCGAAGCACCCGATAGTTATTGAAATTGCTCTGCTGGACTTCGCCATTCACGATATTGATCTGTTCGTGAAGGCAATGACTGATTCCAAAGATGATGCCGCTCATGATCTGGGCTTCGACATTCCCGGGCTGTATTACCGGTCCAGGATCAACAGCGCACCAGACGTTCCGAACTCGAATTTCTCCCGTTTCGCGGCTCGCTTCGATTTGCGCCACTTGAGCGCAGTGAGAGCCGAATGCATCCGAGTACGCGATGCCAAGTGGTGCACCGTTAGGACGGCGCTCCCATCCTGACATCTCCGCGGCGGCCCGCAGAACCTTCTGTGCCCGCGGTTCACGGTCGAGGAGGCGTAGCCGCATTGCGAGGGCGTCCGCGCCTGTCGCGGCTGCCACCTCGTCAAGCATGCACTCGACAGCGAATTTGGTGTAACCGGGGCCGATAGCCCGCCAAAAGCCAACATCGAGCCCGCGGTCTACGCGGATATATTCACCCAAAAGTCCAGGGACGTCGTAATTGAAATCGATTCCCTCGGTGACAGAGGGGTCCAGTCCGTCCATTTTTTTGAATTGGTCCGGGTTGTAACGCGCCGTGATCGAATCTGCGACGATGCGATGATGCCAAGCAACAATCTGCCCAGTCCGATCGACACCGACCCGTACGAATTGGGCTTCAAGCGGACGATATTTTCCATGTTGCGTATCGTCCTCGCGGGTCCAAATAACCTTGACCGGCTGATCCGGCAGCGCCATGGCCAACGACAAGGCGTCGAGGGCGAAATCCGATTCGTATTTGCGTCCGAATCCGCCGCCCAACAGGGTCGTGTGGATAGCGATATCTTCGGATGGCGTTCCGGTCATTTCGGCGGCAAGGGACTCAACGACGGTCTGTTCTTGAAACGGGCCCCAGACATCGACACGTCCCTTTGACACTAGTGCCGTTGCGGTTGGCGGCTCCATCGTTGCTTGGTGAACATGTTCCGACACATATGTTGATGTCATCACTCGAAATGCAGACCGAACCGCCGAAGGCACATCTCCGCGCGCGACGACGATGAGAGGATTACCAAGCTCACCGCTCGCAAGATCCTGATATTCAGTTAACACTTGATCGCTAGAATATTCACGGGCGCGGGACCTCGTGGACCATGTTATTCTCAGCGCGTTACGCGCCTTCATCGCCGCCCACGGATCATCCGCAACAACGCCCACGCCGTAAGGTAGCGGCACGATCTTTTTGACGCCTCTGACCCGCCGTGCGGCAGCGTCGTCGATAGAAATTGGTACTTCGCCTTGCACAGGCGGACGGGCAACGGCGCCGTGCAGCATTCCAGGTAGTAGAAGATCAGTGCCGAAACAGGCTGACCCGTCGACTTTTGACGGGATGTCGATGCGTGGCAAATCCTTACCAAGATAGCGCCAGTCGGCTGCCGGTTTCAGATCGGTCAGCGTGACCTGGGGGATCGGATCGGGAATACGTCCGTTCGCAGCGATCTCTCCGTAGGACAGCTTCCGTTTCGTGGCGCGATGGACAACAACATTGGGCTCTGTCGTAAGCTCATCAATCGGAGCGCCCAGCATAGCCGATGCGCTTGCAATGAGGATGTTACGGGTTTGCGCTCCTACTAGGCGCAATGGGTCGAAAAAAGCACGGGTCGTTTGACTTCCACCGGTCGCTTGCGCACCGCCGAATTTTGGATTTCCATAAGCTTTGGCATTCGGCGCCTGTAAAACCTTCACCTTATTCCAATCAGCATCCATTTCTTCAGCAATTAACAGTGGAATGGATGTCATTACGCCTTGGCCCATCTCCGAGGCCGGCGATATCAGAGTGATCCGATCATCAGCTCCGATCGTTACCCAAACATTCGGACGATGCAGGTCGAATGGCTTAGGAGGCTTATTAGGAAGCTGCGCAATTGCATCCGGCCGAGCGGCAAATGCTAGTGCAAGAGTTAAGCCTCCAGCTTGGAGCAGGACGCTACGGCGCGACAATCGATGTATCTGGGTAAAAGAACATTCCATGCGCATATGTCACGTCTCTCCAATCACCCGCTCGATCGCGTGAATGATTCGCGGATAAGTGCCGCAACGGCAGATGTTGCCGTCCATCCCTTCAACAATCTCTCGGCGAGTTGCCTTGGGATTTGCATTCAGAAGCGCGGCCGCCTGCATAATTTGGCCCGACTGGCAGTATCCGCATTGCGGTACCTGCTCTGCGATCCACGCCTTTTGAAGTGGGTGATCGGAGTTGGCGGAAAGGCCCTCGATGGTGGTTACGCGCCTGTTCGCGACATCTTCGCGAAACGTTTGACAGGATCGGACAGCGTGACCATCGAGATGGACCGTGCACGCTCCGCATTGGGCGATACCGCAGCCGAATTTTGTGCCGGTTAGCTTGAGCCGCTCACGAATGATCCATAGGAGTGGCGTGTCGGCGTCGGCGTCGACCTCAACATTGCTGCCATTGATCACAAACGCGGTCGTCACACGTATCTCCACGGGTCAATCGTCACTGCGGGGATCTCAGTTGGTGGTTGGCAAGCGGGAGCGACCGAATCCGTTTTCTGGTCGCAGCAAAGACGGCGTTGCAAACGGCCGGCGCAAGTGGCGGCGTTCCCGGCTCGCCGACCCCTCCCCAATCCTTTGAATATTTGTCGCCTGACGAAACGAAATATGTCTCGACCTGCGGCATCTCATTCATCCGCAAAGCACGGTAGTCGTGAAAATTGGATTGTTGGACCTTGCCGTCCTGCAGCGTAATCTCACCGTAAAGCACAGCGCCCAAAGCGTATGCTACAGCGCCCTGCATTTGGGCTTCCACGATGTTTGGATTGACAATGTAACAAGCGTCGATGGCGCAGACGACGCGGTGCACCGTGAGTTGGCCGGTATCGTCGACGGAAATGTCGACAACTTGCGCTGTTACGGAATTATAACATTCAACGAGCGCGATGCCCTGAAAGATCCCCTTGGCAGTACGCCCCCAATTTGCGCGTTTGGCTACTTCGTCCAGAACGGCGAGAGACCGGGGAGCCTCGGACAACAGGTTACGACGGAACAGATAAGGATCTTGATCCCTTACGTGAGCTAATTCGTCGATGAAACATTCTCGGAAATAGCCATTCTGGGAATGATTCACACCACGCCAGAAACCGACCGGCACGGAACTGTTGCGCATGACGTAACCGACTTCGAAATTTGGCACGCGGTACGCCATGTCATCGTTCTGAAATGCGTTGCACATTTCGAGGTCCTGACCGTTCGTTAGGCGATCCGGCGATAAGCCGACGAGCATCGACGGGCCGCAAACGCGCACTTTCCAGGCGATCAAATTACCCGCGGCGTCAAAACCCGCGGATTGACGCGCAAGAACCATTGGCCTGTAATAATCATGTTGGATGTCCTCCTCGCGCGTCCATATCATCTTGACCGGCCTCTCAACCTGCCTCGCGATGTTGGCCGCCATGCGGGCCCAATCCTGGGCGAGGCCGCGGCGCCCGAAACCACCGCCGAGATGGTGCTTGTGGACGATTACTTTCGAGGCAGGGATCCCGAGTGTCTTCGAAACGTTGAGGAGCGTGCGATCAGCGTCCTGAGTCGGCGCCCAAACTTCTGCACTCCCATCCCTCACGTGAGCCGTGCAAGTTTGCGGCTCCATCGTGGTGTGTGCGAGATAAGGGGCCTCGTAGTCCGCCCGCACGACCAACGCTGCCTGGGATAAAGCTTTACTGCTATCACCGATTCTCCGACCGATGGCGGCATCATCGGCATCGAGACCGCGTCTGTAGGTGTCGCGGAGGGTTTGCGTAGACAACCCCTTTCCCGCGACGGGATCCCAGATGATCAGCAAAGCATCACGAGCTTTCTTTGCTTGCCACCAGGAATCTGCGAGGACTGCGACCGCTGTGTCTTCGACAGCAACGACATGCCGCACACCGGGCATCCCTATTACTTGCGATGCATCAAAACTCCTCAGGCGCCCGCCAAGGAAGGGGCAGGCCCAAACACTGGCAAAAAGCATGTCCGGAAGGCGCACATCAATTGCATAAATGGGACTGCCAACGGCCTTGTCCCTGACATCGACACGGGGGATGGATTGTCCGATCAATCGCCACTCATCGGGGTGCTTCAGACGAACATCGGCGGGGATTGGTCGGTTTGCGGCCGCCTCCGCAATCTCGCCATAGCGAAGTGTTCGGCGCGTTGGCGCGTGCGTCACCACGCTGTCACGGGCAACGCATTCATCTCGCGGAACCTGCCAGCGTTCGGCCGCTTCTGCGATTAGCATATAGCGCGCTTGCGCTCCGGCCTTTCGCAAATAACTTTGGGATCCGCGGATCGAGATGCTTGCGGCCGTTGTCATGTCGCCCCAGGCATTTCCGCGCGAGAGATTTTCATTGGGCTCCACATATTGAGGACGGACAAAACGCCAGTCGCAGTCGAGTTCCTCGGCCACAAGCATAGGAAGCGTCGTGAAGTTGCCTTGGCCCATCTCCGATCTGGCGACCATAATGATCGTCGTGTCATCCGGTTCGATCTTGACCCAGGCGGTTATCTCGGGAGTGAATTCTTTGTTGGCACCGATCGGTGCGTTCCCTGGCGCGGCCAGGGAGGACAGTGGATGAGCGCTCGCGGCCAGACCAGCCGTGGCGGCGCTGATTCCAAACGTAAAGGTCCGTCTGGTCGTGTTCGTGTGCATTTTATTTGGCACTATTCGGAGTGAAGCTTGCGCTTGACTTTATCTGCAATTTGGCGACGCGCTTGATCGCCGCACGGATGCGTGGATACGTGCCACATCGGCAGATGTTGCCCGACATCGCAGCGTCAATGTCTGCGTCGGAAGGATCGGGATTTTCGGAAAGCAGAGCCGCAGCCTGCATGATCTGACCCGACTGGCAGTAGCCGCATTGGGGGACTTCCAGATCGATCCAAGCCTGTTGAAGCGGATGCAGCCCATTCGCGCTCAATTGCTCGATTGTCGTCACATTTGACCCGCCCAACTCCTCAATCCTCTTGAGGCAAGAACGGACCGCTTTGCCGTCGACATGAACCGTGCAGCATCCACACAGTCCCGCTCCGCAACCGAAACGCGTCCCGGTCAAACCGAGCTCATCGCGCAGATACCACAAGAGTGGCGTGTCGCCTTCGCTTGCCGGACGCCGCGGAATGCCGTTGATTGTTATGTCAGTCATCGCGCGACCTCATCGGTGAGAGGTGCCGCTTGCTTTTGGCCTGCGGGAACGTTCGGCGAATGCGCGCAACCAATCTTTTGCGCGCGGGCAGATGGCGGCGTCTCTTGACCGCTAAGCGGCATTAAAAGCAGCGCACCAAGACTCAAAGCCGCAGCAACAGCGCTTATGGGCGAAAGGAATTCTATCGACGTGGCCGAAATGATCATGCCAAAGGCTGCCGAGCCAATGGAGGCTCCCAGATACAAGGCAGAATTGTTGAGAGCGAGGAGCAAGTTCGATTGTGCGGGGTCCACTAGGATCGCTCTCTGTTGCTGAAGTGTGAAAAGAGCGGCCATAAGTATTGCCCAGGCGATCATGTTTACGCCCGCAGCTACCAACGAAGAATTCGTGAATTCGATACCGGCCAAGGCAAATATCAACAATGTCAAGCAGCTTATTGTTGGTCGACGGGTGCCAAATCGATCGGACAGGACGCCACCTATAAAGTTACCGGCGACGGCGCCAAGCCCAAACAGAAGGAGTAAGAAGGGGACAACCGTTACCGGTAGACTGCGGCGCAGTATCGCGGCGATGAATGTGTAAAGACCGAAGTTAGCTATCGACCAAATTAGAAACGGCGCGAGGACAAAGATGGTTTTGGTCTTGGCTACCACTCGTAACTGATCATGAAGTGCCGCCGCAGCTTTTTGAGCCTGGCTCTCTGGCACACCGGCCCAGAGCATTGAGACCGCGGCAATAGCGCCGAGCGCTGCGACGAATATTAACGAGCCCCTCCATCCACCATATTGGCTGAGAAACACGCCGATAGGCACACCCAGGACCATGGCGCCGGTGAAACCCGCGGCTATAACTGCGAGATTTTTTCCCCTATTGCGCGACGTGCCAAAAGTCGCGGCCAACGCGTAAGAAGCGGGCGCGACGAGGCCAGCTGCCAGCGCAGCGAGAACGCGCGAGGCCAGAAGAATTCCGAGTGTGGGTGACGCAGCGGATAACAAATTCGCAAATGCGAATACGCCCAGTCCACCGATTAAGACCGTTGACCGCCGCCACCGAATACTTAGCGACGAAACAACGGGAGATCCCACGGCATAGGCTAAAGAGAAGACCGACACTACCAGTCCCGTCGCACCCAGGCTGCTGGATAGGTTGGTAGAAATCTCAGGCAGGACGCCCGCGATGATGAACGCGTCTGTACCGATCGCGAAGGTGCCAAGCGCGAGTAGAAAAACACGCCGATCGATACCGCTGACAATTCCTTCGCCTGCTGCTGAGCTGCCGCTACCACTCATGTGATTAACTCCACGGACGCGCAAGCGCTGATACTTCGCCAGTACTTTCACGAAGTTTCTGAGGGTTCTTCACACACGCGCCGGCTTCTCAGGTCCGACGGGCTCTCGTGACATTTGTTGCTTTGGCAGACAACATAAATCGATGTGCCACCGTGTCCCGATCTTCTGACGACTCTTCAACTCAAAGCGCACACCAACTGCGGCGCTTAGGGAGCTTCGCCCAGCTTCGACATGCATGCCACGTAACGATCGGAAGCAAACCGGATCCGATCCGTGCATTTTTTGAGAGCTGCTGATCGGATGTGGTTGAGTATTATCGTGTCGCCGACGTAGTAATCGCCATCCTTGATTTTCAGCAGTTGCCCAGGGGTCGCATGTAGTGGCGTTGTCGGGCCCGGCGCGTAGTAGTCGCCCTCTTTGGGGTCCGCCTGCGCCGGCCCCGCTATCGACAGCGCGAGAATTGAGGCTAGGCACAATTTCCTGGTGCTGTTCATCTCCAACTCTCCCTTGTTCATCGTGCGCGGATGGCCGGGTACTCGCCCAACAGAGTCATCACCGGAACCCCTGACGAAGAGCGTTGCGCAATCCTAGAACGTAAGCGAGTTTAACGTTGTGAGATTATGTTAGTCGCGGCGCTAAAGAGCACGTCTTGGACGGCGCGTCGCGGGCAAGAGGATCAAATCAGTTGGAAATAACCTCAGCGACAGCCCTGTCGATTCTTAAATATCGAATCGATTGCGAAGAATGATCAGCTGAACGATCAAACCGCCCTGCATGCTGAAATAGAAGGCGAGCACTAACGGCTTAGGTAAGCCGCGCTTATCATAGTTGCCATCGACGTTGGCCGTCACGATGGAGTTCCCATAGTGATTGATCACCTTGGTTACGTTCATCGTTAGTCGCTCGTCTATGATGTCACGCTTCGCCCACTCTCTGATGGCCGACTTTCCCCAGTAATCCCGGAGCTGATCATTGACGAGAGCATTTTCAGCGAAAGTGTCCATCAATCGATCGAGATCAAAGTTGTTAGTTGCTTCGACGTAGGCGGCCACCGGGGATGGGAGGGCGACCGGAGCGTTCGGTGGAACGGGGGGCTTCGTCATCGTGCCGGATTCGAACGGTGTTGGACAATTGCATCCAACGAGTATGTCGAATGGCGGACGTTTTGGCGCGTTGTATACTGTGAAGAAATGTTAGATGGTGGCGGGTTATCGCAAATCCGCAACGAGTGCGCGCGCCAGCTTGAGATCTGCGGTTTCGAATCCTTCCGTGAAGCGGTCGTACACGAGGGCCAGCGCATGCCGGGCCTGATCGCGCTGCCCGTCTTCGCGGAGCAAGCGGGCCAATGACATGGTCGACCTCAGTTCCCAGGCGAGCGCAGATTGCGCGCGGGCAACAGCGATCGCCTCGGTCAGGCAGTTCAGGGCTGATTCACGGTCATGTTGCGCCGCGAGAATCTGCGACTTAATCCGAAGCAGTTCGGGCAGGTTAAATTCCACTCCACTATTTCTCGCGAGTGCAATGGCACCATTGATCGTAAAAAACGCCTTGTCGAATTGCCCGGTCTTGCGCAGGCCTTCCGCCGATGCGCCGACGAAGCCCGGGATCAGGAGATTGAACTGTTGAGCATGCAGGGTCTCCAGCGCGCTCCGTAGCAAATCGAGACCGGCTTCCGGGTCATCGCGAGCGATAGCAAGTTCACCCTTCAGCGCGATGCCCTGAGCACGGTGCGGCTCCAGCGAGTATCGTCCAGCGTGTACGATCAGTTGCTCGATGAGGTCGCCGGCTCTTGGCAAATCACCGGTCCGCAGTAACAACATCGAGGCATAAACTAGCGAAATGCAGATCGGAACGGGGTGATCGCGGTTCGCCGCTTCATCGACGGCCCTTTGTACGGTTCTAAGCGCCCTATCGGAGAAGCCACGTAGCCACAAGGTACGGGCGAGGAAGGCGAGCGCGCTAGTGGTTTGATCAAAACCGAAGAAGTTGGCCTTGAGTGTACCAAACTCGACCGCCAGTTCCATGCCACGCTCAAGACGGAGTTGCGCCGCGGCTTGATCGCCCAGATAGTGGTGAGCAATGCCCACCCACCACTCCACCCAGACGGTGCCGACCGGGTGCTTGGCAGCCCGTGCAATGACGCCGGCCTGTTCCGCGACCGCCAGGGCGCCGCGGATGTCGCCGCGCCGCGCTAAGAAGATGGACAGACCGAAGAGAAGGCGGAGTTGGCGTGCACTGTCCTGGAAAGCTTCCGCCAGCGCAAGCCCACGCTCGATTGCGGCGCGAACATGATCGCTGTGTCCCCTGGTGAAAATCGACGACTCCACCAGGGCTTCCTGAAGGATCATCTCCTGTCTGGTACCGCGGCTGGCGTCGTTGAGAGCGGAAACTGCCTGTTCACACCAAGACCTGCACTCCTCGAGCAGCGACAATTTTATGGACAGCGGCGCCGCCCAGGCGGCGAGTTCGATGCCGACCGCGACATCGCCATGGTCGGACAGCGCCCATCTGAGCGCCGCCCGCACGTTGCCGATATGCAGGGCGTACCCCGAAAGGTCATGTTCGTCGAACATCGACTGGATGAGTCCGTCGTGTTCGAGAAACGTGGAATAGAAGATCGCGTGGCGCCGGGCGATGTGATCCGCCTCGCCACGCTCTGCGAGTTTGGCAGCGGCGTAGGCGCGTGTGGTATCGAGCAACCGGTAGTATGTAGATTCGTTGAGAATGGCCGTGGATACCAAGGACTTCGCAACCAGGCTCGCGACCACGTCAAAAACATCCGACTCCTCTGGTTTCGCCTCGGACGCAATAGAGCCGGCGGCCTGAAGCGTGAAGTGCCCGACAAAGACTGACAGCCGGCACAGGACTACCTTCTCGGGCTCCGAAAGCAGGCTGTAACTCCAATCGAGCATCGCGTTCAGGGTCTCGTGCCGCGGCAGCGCGGTGCGGCGGCCGTGCCAGAGCAAGCCGAAGCGGTTGTCGAGCAGCTCCGCGGTTCCGCGAATCCCAAGGATGCCGACGCGACTAGCCGCGAGCTCAATCGCAAGTGCCACTCCGTCAAGCCGGCAGCAGCTCCGAGCGACGATCGGCGCATCGATATCGTTCAAGGCGGCGCCATGGCCGCTCGCGGCCGCTCGCTCCATGAAAAGCTGGACAGCCGGATACCGGAGCGCTTCCATGGCAGTCAGGCCGGCATCCTCGGGTGGACAATCGAGGGAGTGCAACAAGTGGACATGTTCGCCTTCCACACGGAGCGCTTCGCGGCTGGTCGCCAGAATGTGCGCTTGTGGTGCCTCGCTGACGATCCGTTCGGCCAGTGCTGCCGCAACGCCGATCACGTGCTCGCAATTGTCGAGCACGAGTAGAATCTTCCTGTCGCCAATAAAGGCCAGCAGACCAACGAGCGGGTCCCGGGTTTGCAGCATGAACCCAAGTGTCGACGCAACCACTGTTGGCACAAGTTGGGGATCAGTCAACGCAGCCAGATCGACGAAGAAAACAGCGTCAGGGAATCCATCAACCAGCGCATGAGCGACAGAGATTGCTACGGTCGTTTTTCCGACACCACCAGGGCCGACGACGCTGACGAACCGCCACATCTCGAGTTGCTCCGCCAGCACTCGAACGGTGTCATCGCGGCCGACCATTCGTGCTAGTTGTGGGGGAAGCTTTTGAACTCGCGCTGAGGTCGTGGTTCTACTGATAACATCCGGTTGGCTAGCGCTCCGGCGCGCGACTGACGCGACGAAGCGATAACCGCGGCCAGCAACGTTCGATACGTAACGAGCGCCGTCTCGTCCGTCACCGAGCGCCTTGCGAAGGGAAGCGATTTGAAAGCGGAGATTGTCTTCCGTCACCGCCACATTCGGCCACGCTGTTGAGATTAGTTCCTTGTGAGTGACGACTTCCCCAGCCCGCTCTACCAGTGCGATCAGGATGTCGAACGCGCGGCCGCCGAGCCGTATCGGCTCGTCACCCTTCTTGAGCAGCTGCTCGGCAGCAAACAGACTGAACGGGCCAAAAGAAAATATGTCCCTGAGCTGCGAGTTGGGGCGATCAATCATAACGTCGTCTGCGCTTCTATGTCGGAACTTCTGCGCGTCAACGATTGCGACGCCCGGCTTCGGATACGCAATGGCGTTTCTTCAAGTGTCTTTTTATTTTGCGTTTTTCTTTGTCCGGATTTCTTTTTAGTTCTTCGGAGGGAGGCATGCGTGAAGGCACATGACCATTCGCGCGAATGGGCCCAAACAGCGTTGCCATCCACAACTGGCAGTCACCGTCCATAGTTGTCAGGATGACGGCACCCGGCGCTCAGTTACTGTCGCGATCGGAAAGTCGCGCAGTTCCAAACGGGGAGGCACAATGGCTAGATGCTGCCGAAAATTCCTTCGTTCGCTATTGAGCAAGCATTACCATTCACCTGACAACCCCCGCGCCGTGATGTCTTTTTCCTTTGCTTTCTTGCTCGTTTGTGTCACTATGTGCACAATCATGTCACTATGTACACTACTAAATTAGAAGACCCTTCTTTGTTGTCAAGGTCGACTAGCGAATAGGCGAGTGAGCGCAAGTCACGGTCCTGTGACCGGCTGCATATGAGAGATCGTCATGTCATCCCAACCGACAACGGGCGCCAAACCGGTGAACCGTCAAAAGAATTCGGACGCGGAGCCTCATTTTAAATACGTGAAATCGCTGGAGCGGGGCCTCGCGATCATCGCCGCCTTTAACGAGGAACACCCGCAACTGACGCTCGCCGATGTCGGCCGTGCCACCGGCTTTGATCGTTCGACAGCGCGACGTTTTTTGCTGACACTAAAGGCGTTAGGATACGTCGAGCAGAATGACCGTTATTTTTTTCTTGCCCCGCGTACGCTCCAACTCGGGTACAGCTATTTGGCCTCGCTTCCCTGGTGGCGCGCGGCACAGAACATCAGTGAGCGGCTGACCAGCCAAATCGGGGCGTCGAGTGCAGTTGGTGTTCTCGACCATGACAGTATCGTGTACGTGTCCTATGCCTCGGCTGGCCGTTTCCCGTTGCTGATGAGCCGATCGGTCGGAACTCAATTGCCCGCAATCGCTACAGCGATCGGCCGCGTGCTGCTCGCGGAATTGGGCGCTGATGAGATTCATCGTCGTCTTGCAGCAAATGCGCTCGAACAATACACCCCGTTAACTCGAACACGTCGCGTCGAGCTCGAAGTATTGTTGCGCCAGGTTCATCAAGCCGGTTATGCATTGGTCGATCAGGAGCTAGAGATTGGATTGCGGTCATTGGGCGTCCCCGTTCGCAACCGATCGGGTGTCGCGGTAGCTGGCCTCAGCATCAGTCTTCTCGAAGCCCAACTAACCACCGAACGCATCATCGAGCGCTATCTGGCACCGCTGCAGGACGCAGCCAAACAGATCACTCAAAGTCTTCCTGTTTGACTTTCGGGCATCGCTGGTAAGCCGAACCGGCGCCTGATCAGTAGGCAATTATCTTAAAAAATGCGCGGCAGCGGAAAACTTCACGCGTTGTGGAGCGGTATCGTCGTCGAGTGCGCGCGAACAGCGCCTCTCCGCTTACCGATAACGTCACGATGCTTTGTCGTTTCAACCGCTTCAACAGGGTGAGTTTGTAGTCGGCTCGGCAGCGCGGGGGTACGCTTCAAGTCTTACGCTTGGTGCTTCTGGTTCGTCCGGTCGGAAAGCAGCCTTATCTCTCGACGGCGTGCACACGATTGATCTGACTTGCGCGACACACCGAAGCGCGTCCGCGCGCGTCGAAATTCCGCACTGCGACGTGACGCGCCTTTACGTCGAAAACGGTGGCTCACATCGTTGCTTGGCTGACTAGGGCATGTACTCATTAAGCGGCTCGCCGAGCGATGTCCGGTCAACCCCCAGCAGCGGCTCAAAAGCGGACTTTCAAGCCTTGGCGAGTGGCTTGAAAAGATTGATCGGGTTGCCATCCGGGTCCCGGAACAGCATGGAGCGGTTGCCCCAAGGCATGTCCTTGGGTTGCTGCAACCAGTCGGTCACGAAAGCGTCGACGCGTTCTCGCTCAATGTCGACATCGTCGACTTCAAACTCGAGGATCGCCGAGCTGTTTGCGCCTGCGGGCCACTCGCCGCCGTGCATGTAGGCGGCGGCTTTCTTGCTGACGATCGCGAGGATAGCGCCCTCCGGGTGCAACTCGACATAATCGTCGTTGCCGTTTGGCGGTGTGCCTAGAAGCTTCTCGTAGAAGCTCGCTAGGCTCGAGACATCCTCGGTGACGAGACGCGTGTAGGCAAATTTCACGAGCGAGACCTTTTCACGTTGTGGGTTTCTCCGTAGACTGTGATACTGTACGGTGCCGTACTTGTAGTACGCTACCGTATCGTATTTTATATGTCAACGGAAGGTTTCGAAGTGGCTCAGACTGCGGACAAGCGCGTGGAGCGTTCCAAGGCAGCGGTGTTGTTCGAGACCTATCGGCAGTTGACGCAGGGCGGCATCAGCGGGGTAAGTATTGACGAGGTGTCGCGCGTCTCTGGCGTGTCGAAAACGACTATTTATCGGCACTGGCCGTCGCGTTCGGCACTGCTGATCGACGCCTGTTCGAGACTCGGGAACGCACATCAAGCCCCCGATACGGGCACCCTGCGTGGCGATCTTCATGCTCTCGCGATGAATCTCGCTGAGCAGCTTCAGACCGCCGCGTGGGCTTCGGTCTACCCATCGATCATTGACGCCGCAGAACGCGATCCGGAAATCGCCGCCATGCAGTGTGAACTCCATAAGGGCTTCATGGCGCCGTTTCACACTATTGTCGAACGCGCCAAGACGAGAGGCGAGATGCCACTAGGCAAGCCGGCCACCGATCTGATCGCAGCGATAGTAGGTCCACTATTCTATCGCCGCTGGTTTTCCAAAGAGGCGATCGATGATCGCTTTACTGAAGCGATTATCGAGGCTGCTATCAAGCTCGCTCTCCGCCAAGAACACGGATAGCCAGCTAATAAGTTCGTGTAATTACCTTATTAGCTGGTAGCTGCCTCGGATGATGGAGAAGGCGAAAAAAGCGCCGAAGGCGTTTGAGCCCGACGAGGTAAACGGCTGGACCGGCGGGCGGCTAGCGTCCAAACGCCAACCTGGCGCTCACGTTGAGCCTGCCCTCGAAGCCGTGATTCAAACTCCCAAACTGGGGGCTCGAATCATGCGCTGCGAACTCACCGACCGGGAGTGGGCCGCCATCAAGCCGATGTTGCCGAACAAGCCGCGGGGCGTACCGCGGGTGAATGACCGCCGTGTACTCAACGGCATCTTCTGGGTCTTGCGATCCGGGGCGCCATGGCGCGATCTACCTGACGCCTTCGGCCCGTACACTACCTGCTACAACCGCTTCGTCCGTTGGCGACGAGCCGGTGTGTGGGCCACGATTATGGACGCCCTGGCAGGCGCACATGATGCTGCTGTGCAAATGATCGACACGTCGATTGTCCGTGTGCATCAGCACGGTGCCTGCATCACTCGGAACAAAAGACAGTCCATGGGCAGGTCACGGGGTGGGTTGACCAGTAAGATTCACAACTCGCGGCAAACTACCTCGCATTCGTCCAGCTTGCGTCAATTAGGCTATGGCTCCGCGTTAATGAGTCCACGCCCTACCTGTTGCATGGTACACGGCATTCGCGATGGCGGCCGCCGCGCCAACACATGCAACCTCGCCCACCCCTTTGGCGCCAACGCCGCAGAAGACGGTGTCCGCCTCGTCAATGAATTCGACTTGCAGCTCGCGGACGTCTGCGTTCACGGCCACCTGATACTCGGCGATATTGTTGTTGAGGAATCCGCCGTAGCGCGGATCAACTTCACTCGCCTCGCTGAGAGCCGCGCCGATGCCCCAGACGAGACCACCATAGAGCTGGCTAGTTGCCGTGCGGCGGCTCAGCACCCGGCCGCAATCCACCACCGAAACCATTCGAACGACCCGAGGCCTGGGCATGCGTGGCGCGATGTGCACCTCGACGAATTGTGCGATGAACGAGAATGCGACGTGGGCTCAAGCAATTTTGAGACAACAGACCACCTTCCCTACGATCTCAAGATCAGACACTGGGATCTCTTCGGAGGCGTGGTTGGGATTGTCGGAAATAATCTTCACCCGGGTCGGTGTTGGAGAGCGCAACACCTGTAGCCGCCTAACGACGGCAGCCTCAAATGCGTCGCGGATAGCGTAGAGCCCGTCCGGAATCGGATTCTTGTGGCCCGTATCAATGACAACGCGTTCCCCAGCCAGTATCGTTGGCGCCATACTGTCCCCGTCCATTTCGAGGACCAGGAGCTGGGCCGAAGTGGCGTGCAGTTGCTCAGCGACGAAGCTTTCTGGGAAAAGCCAGTGCTCCGACTTGAAACGCGACACGACACGGCCGCGTGCGAGCGGCGCGCGCGCATCAATCTCCCGCACTTCTCCGGGCCGCTTCGCTGCCGAGCTCTTGCCGCCGGCGTCGCCGCGACGATCTTCAGACTCCGAAGGTTTCTCAAGCCCGTGAGGCAATCGTCCCCACAACAGGATCTCTTCCGGCGAGTAACCGAGAACGGCAGCAAACGGCTTAAGATGATCAAGCCGCAACCTGATCTGGCCATTCTCCAGACGAGACAGCTGCTGCTTCGATACGCCGGTGCGTTCAACAAGTTCCGTGCGGCTCATGCCACGCGCCTCACGCGCATGGTAGATCCCACTTAATTGTCGAGTCTGTTTCGCCCGTCGTGCCATTGCATCATTGTCACGGATTCGGGGAAAGATTGCCAGCCCTTACAGTGGGTGAGTCACCGTTCACGTATCATATCGCTTGAGACGATTACGGGCGCTCCGGCAGATATGCGCAGGCTTAGGCATCATCAGCCACATTGTCTATTCGTGCAGCGAGTGCCGGATGGGTCTCGAGCCATAGGCCCCGAGCAGCGGCGAGTGGATCGATAGCGGCCTTGCGCCACCATTTGGCTTCATCGCCGTGCCGATGAAGCTCGCGATGATGCCCTCGGCACAACGGGACGGTGAATTCATCGCTGACCTTGCGCCCGAGTGCGCGGCTTTGCGAGAAGCGAAGGTGGTGGGGATCACAGGGCTTACGGCCGCAGACCAGACACGATTGCTGAGCCACATGCCGGACGTGCTCGCGATCCCGCACTCGGCGTGGCTCCGGGAACGACAAGGCGCTCTTGTCGATTGATTTCGACTGTTTTAGCGTCTTGGCACCCCGTCCATTTGGCTGGGCCGATGGCTCAGACGGAGTACCTCCGATATCGACGCCCACCCCTTCCGCGTCATGAGCGGCGAAGCTTAAGAGCTTAGTGCTGAAGCACTGGTCGATATGTTCGGCATCCGCGGCATTGAGCCTCGTCGTCTTGTCCGGATATCGCCGTTTCGCCCATCGTGCCGCCTCGTCACTGGTGCCAAGCTCGTTGAGTTCGGCAATCATCTGATCCCGTAACCGCGCCGAAAGCTGGGTATCCAGCACGACGGCATCGCGAACCGGCGATGTCTTATGAGGCCGCTCGATAGGTGTCCGATGGTCAACCCGCCGTTGGTCGGCATTGAGCCGGCCATCGGGCGCCATGGATCGGGGCGCCATGGATCGCCGGGCGCGTTCCGGGCCCGATGACTTCGTCTGCGGCGTTGGGGCGACGAGATCCGGCGCATCGAGATCGTCTTCGCCGGCAATGCCAACCAGCGTGAACAAGGCATAGCGCCGGGCATAGGTGAGCGCCGCGCCCATCCGATGCGGGGCCGCGGTCTCGCTGATCGGGCAGACCGGCCAGTCGGAAGCGATCCATTCGCCTGAGGCGTGGGCGAGCACGGTCGTCAGATTGACGATGCCGGAGGCTTGATCGATCGCCGTGGTCTGGACTGTCGCGATCTCATGCGGGCCGAGCGTCTTGCGCACGATCTCTAGACCGCTAGCCAGCGAGGCATACCGGAACAGTCGCTCCGGCGCATTTGGTGCTTTGCCTTCGATCGAACCGATCAGGGATTTCTCGGGATTAGAGAGTTCAACCTGCGCTTTGGCGAGCGCCGCCGCCAATGACGCGATCGATTGACTAGACCGTTGCATGGCTGTCGCCCTCCTCGCCTTTGAGGAGGTCAAAACTAACTGCTCCCGATTTTGAGCG
>Ga0210383_10000811_pt1 | contig 28564 bp, 30 predicted proteins | sample IncBWC14OmetaG_FD_160072 | JGI IMG/M metagenome (GOLD analysis project Ga0210383, IMG submission 160072) | Forest soil microbial communities from Barre Woods Harvard Forest LTER site, Petersham, Massachusetts, United States - Inc-BW-C-14-O ... | reverse complement strand
AATCCCGTGCTCGGCGGCAAATCGCAGCAAACCGATCCCCATGAGATCATTGCTGGCAAAGACAGCGCTAATTTCCGCTCTCTTCAGCAGGATTCGCGCGGCCTTATATCCGCCTTCCGCAGTGAAGTCTCCACTGACAACCCATTCGGATCGAAACGGTGCACCAGCTTCCGCGAGAGCTTTTCTATACCCGTTCAAGCGGTCCATACTGACGGTGGTCGTATCGGGCCCGGCGATGCAGCCAATTGATTTGTGCTTGTGGTCGAGCAGGTGCCTGGTGGCGAGATACCCCCCTTTGAAGTGGTCGATCTGGACAAGGTCGGAGGTCAACCCTTTGACGCCTCGGTCGACGATGATGACCGGCACCTTGGCTTCCCGCACATGTTCAGCCAGTCCCAGGTCGTCGCCGGCGGAACAGATGATCAGCCCGTCGATGCGTTTTTCGAGAAGCACCCGGAGATAGGTTTGCTGCCGTTCGGGTTGATCGTCTGAGTTACACAGGATCACGGTGTATCCGGCGCGATAACAGGTGTCTTCAATTCCCTGCGTCAACTCCGCAAAAAAAGGATTGGATATATTGGAGACCAGGAGACCGATCGTGGAGGTGGATTGCTGTTTCAGCGATCTGGCAACAGCGCTTGGAACGTAGTTCAGTCGCCGAATGGCTGCTTCGACCTCGCCCCGCACTCTATCACTGACCGGACGTGTCTTATTGATCACGTGGGAGACGGTCGTATACGAGACTCCCGCCAAGGCAGCTACATCCTTGATCGTCGACATGGGGAAAAGGAATATCGCGCGATTGATCGGTTAGCGCATCTGTTCATTCTCATGCAGTAGGACAGGCATTTAGCGCCTGGAGCGGTCGTGGAATATGGGGCTGGGAACCGTGGAGGGACTCGCCGCAAACGTTTGCACAAGATTGCGCTCTGGAGCGCTCTTTTGTCAATGGTTACTTCGCCGCGACCTGTTTTCCTTTGGCGCCTGAGTCCTGCGGCTTGGCGACTTCGTGCCTGAGATTTCCTTTTCGCAGATTCGACCACCAGAGAACGATCGGCGCCGCGATAAAGATCGAAGAATAGGTGCCGACAATCACTCCCACCACATTGGTGAATGCGAAATCGGCCAGCACCGGTCCGCCGAAGATCAGAAGCGAAAGCATGCAAAGCAATGTCACACCGCTCGTCAGAATAGTTCGACTCAGCGTCTCGTTGATGCTCGCGTTCATCAAATACTGAATCGAGCCCTTGCGGCCTGAACGCAGGCCTTCACGGATCCGGTCGAAGACAACGATCTTATCGTTAATCGAGTAACCGGCGACGGTCAGAATCGCACCCACCATCACAAGAGAGAATTCACGCCCGGTCATGACAAAAATGCCGAGTGTGATCACCAGGTCGTGGAGCATCGCCACGATCGTTCCGATCGCGAACGAAAATTCGAATCGTACCGTTACGTAGAGCAGAATGCCGATGATGGCGATTCCAAGGGCAAACAAAGAGGTCGTTGCCAACTGCGTTCCCATGATCGGGCCAACACCTTCTGAGCGTTCGACGGTCAGGTTGGATTTTGGAAAGGTTTGCTCCAATTGATGCACGATCTTGTCCGAGGTGCCAAACGGTGATCGAACCGAAATAAAATGCGAGATCTGTTTCTGCTGCTCGCTGGCTTCCTGCTGGATGACCGCGCTTCCCAAGCCGATTTTCGCAAGTGCCGCCCGAATGTCCGCCTCCGGGAGTTCCGTCGCCGACTTAACGAGCAGAAAATCGCCGCCCGTGAAGTCGATATTGAACATCTTGCTACCTCGTAACCCGAATGCGGCCATCGAGGCGACGAGAAAAATGACCGACGCGATCAAAGCGGCGCGCCATTTACCGAGAAAATCGAAGCTCTTCGACTTGATCAAATGCAGCATGGAAATGCGTTTCACCAAACCGAGCTTAAGCGCCCAGCCGAAGACGTTGCGCGTGACCAGCAGCGCTGAGAACATGGACGCAATGATGCCGATAGTCAGCGTGATCGCGAACCCTTTCACCGGCCCGGAACCGAGCCAGAAAAGAATCGCCACTTTCAGGAGCGTCGTCAGGTTAGAGTCAACGATCGCGCTGAAGGCCTTGCGATAGGCAGTATCGATTGCCGGTTTGAGGCTCTTCCCGTGTTCGAGTTCTTCCCTCAATCGTTCATAGATGAGAACGTTAGCGTCGATCGCCATGCCAATCGTCAAGATGATACCCGCGATTCCCGGCAGCGTGAGCACGAATCCAAAGAGCGACATGGCGCCGAATAAAAGGATGCCATTGACCGCGAGGCCGACGAAAGCGACCAAGCCCGCCGCCCGATAATAAACGAGAACGAACACCAGGGTCGCCGCCAGGCCCGCTAGTCCCGCCGCGATCCCGCGGAAGATCGAATCTTGTCCCAACGTCGCGGAAACCGTCCGGGTTTCATCGATCGCCACCGGCGTCTGGAGCGGGTTCTCCATGACGCTGGCGAGGTTCTTAGCCTCGTCCGCGGTAAAATTCCCCGTGATTACCGCTTCGCCGTTCGGAATTTCGCTCTGGATATTCGGCGCCGAAACCACTTCATTGTCGAGAACAATGGCGAGCCGATTGTTGATGTTATCTCGTGTGACCCGACGGAACGCTTCTGCGCCGGTTCGCGTCAGTCTCAGCGAAACTTCGTAACCTCGCTGTTCGAAAACAGGCCGGGCGCTTGCCACGTCCTGGCCGGTGAGTTCAGGCCGTCGTTTAACCAGTAGTTTTTCGGGTTGTCCGTTTCGGCGCTCAATGGAGGTGAGAACCACGTAGCCGGGGGGCGTAAAAGCTGTGCCCGCCGCAATCTGCCGCACCAGTTGATCGCTGTTCGGATGGACCAGTCGGAACTCCAGTTTCGCCACCCGCTGCAGTTGCTGCCGTGCCGTCTCGACTTGTGCTGTATTCAGTCCCGGGATCTGGACCAGGATATGGTCGGTGCCTTGCTTGGTGATGACCGGCTCGCTCACCCCGAATTCGTCCACCCGTTTTCGGATGACCTCCACCGCCTGCTCCTGCATCTCGGGTGTGATCGGGCGCGGTGCCCCTCCCTCTTCAGGGACCGGCGGCACCAACCGGACCAGAAACGAGGTACCGCCCTGCAAATCGAGTCCGAGATGAATCTTCTGCTCGAAGGGTAAGAACGCGTCGATCGAGAAAGCGCAAAGCAGCAGGGTCAAAGTCGTGCCCAGCCACCGTTTTGTCTTCTCCGTATCGGTCAAAAAGTACCATCCGAAAAGAAGCAGAACGAAGAGCCCGAAAAAGAAGGTCAACGTCGCGTTCATGGCGAACTGTCAGGCGGCTGGTTTTGCTTCAGAGGTGGCCGGCTTGGGCTCGGACGTCTTTTCGACTCCCGCGACCGCGCTTTTGTCTACCTCGATTTTCACGTTATCGGCGACTTTAAGAAGAAAAGTGGTCTCTTTGACATTTGCAATCAAACCGTGAATTCCGCTGCTGGTGACGACGCGATCCCCCGTTTTCAGGTTGGCCATCAACTGTTGATGCTGCTTCTGCCGTTTCTGTTGTGGACGAATCAACAGAAAATAGAAGATAACTCCCATGAAGAGAAAAGGCAGCAAGGTCTGCAACAGATCAGGTTGGGAAGCGGCGCCGGGTGCGGCTGTTTGTTGCGCTAGGAAAAAGATAGTTGAAAATATCGAATGCATACTAAGCCCTTGACGAAGGTCTTGCCTTTGGACCAGGGGAAGTGAGTCAATAGCTCAAAGACGCGGCTGGATCAAAACAAATATTACTCGGCCTTTTGAGCGATCAATGGTCAAGGGGAATATTATTGGGCCCCTGAATCCGGTTCGCAACCTGGCCCGGTGCCTTATATCCATCCGGATCCACGACCAAACCGCCAAACCCGATGGCGCGCAGCGCTTCCCGGATCTGCGTTTCCAGCGGGCGCAGCTTGCCCATTTCAACTGGGTCGATTTGGAGTTTTGCGACTGGGGGGCGATCGGGCTGCGCGAGGTAACGAACGCGAAAGATCCCGAACCCACAGGATCGGACGTATTCCTCAGCCTGCTCGATCATCCGCAGGGCATCGGTAGTCACGACGGTGCCGTACGGTATCCTTGAGCTCAGGCAAGGTTGCGCCGGGATGTCTGCGGTCGGCAGACCCTTTTCCCGCGAGAGCAGACGAATCTCCGCCTTTGTCAGCCCGGTCATTCGAAGCGGCGCCAGGACGCGAAACTCGCGGGCGGCACCAGCACCGGGCCGGACCTGGAGGGCGTCATCCGCATTTTCTCCGTAGGCCAATACGCGGAAACCGCGTTCGATTGCTACGCCCTGCATTCTTGTGAAAAGTTCGAGCTTACAAAAATAACAGCGGTTGACGGGATTGCTGGCGTACCGCGGATCGTCCAGTTCAGTTGTGGAAATGACCTCCACGTTGGCGCCGAAGCCTTTGGCAGCCGCAAGGGCACCGGTCAGCGCAGAGCGCGGCAAACTCGGGCTATCGGCAATGACACCCAGAGCGTTGTCACCCAGGATCCCGACCGCTTCAGCCAGAAGAAACGTGCTATCGACTCCGCCGGAATAGGCGATAAGGAGCGGACCAATTCCTTGCAGGAGCGCCCGAAGTTCGCGCAATTTCTCCCCGGCCGCGGTTTCATTGTTCGTTGCGTCATCCATTTATAACTGGATCCTTCGAAATAAATCATCGAGGGGCAACTGCAGACCGACATAGAACTCACCAAAATCCGCGTATTGAGCGCTCACCGGATCGAATCTCATCTCGTAGACAATCGATTTGATTTCGAAAACGTCGTGCGCAAAAAGAGTGACCCCCCATTCGGCGTCATCCAAACCGGTCGAGCCGGTGATGAGCTGGCGAACCCGCCCTGCATACTGTCGTCCGATACGGCCGTGGCCAAGCATCAGTTCTTTTCGTTTTTCGAAGGGGAGAAGGTACCAGTTCTGGACCGCGTTCCTCCGTTTTGTCATGGGATAAAAACAAAAAACAGGCCAATCCGGCATGTTGGGGTAAAGACGGTCCTGGAGATATTTCTGCATCCGCTGCTGAAATTCGGTGATAGCCTGAGCGAACTCGGGTGATCCGTGCGATAGCCCCTTTTCGCCTGTCAAAGAGGCACCGTAATCCTCTTCGCTGGTCGTGTACTCGCTACGTTCTGTGAGGGAATAGAAACTGAAGACTGGGGTCAGAACATCAGCCCCGAGCGATAAGGTAAGCTTTTTTTCGATGCTGTTCGCGGTATGGAGATCGTCGGTCAAGAGCATAAACCCGACGTCCGCTTTCGGAGAGACCATGCTGAAAGTCAAAATCTGGGTTAAAGGGAGAGATCTGATCTCCTGCACCAGTGCGGACAGTTTCGTTTTCGCTGCCAGTCTTTCCTCGGAAGTCAACACCTGCCACTGGCCAAATTCCACTCGGTAAAAAAGATGCAGAACGTGCCAACCTTCTTTGGGACGTAGCGCAGGCCTGTCGGTCATACGAAATCTTACTTGCACTCTGACGACTGTCCAAGGTTTACACGTGTCTCCCCGCGTCGTCTCTCTCGATCGGCGTTTTGACCTTTGCGTTTTGTGGGGGACCGAGCGATGCTTGGGAACGTACAAATCTCAAAGCCAGGGACTCGAAACTCGCGAATTGATCTGTGACTTGCAGTCTCGATTCGATTCGTTAGATTGGCGGGCCTTTGAACAAGACGCAGGAGACTACGTTTGGGAATCGCTAAGGAGATTATAAAGTAAGTTATGGCTGACGTTGCAAATAAGTATCCGCAGAATGTGGCCGGGCAATTTTACGTGGATGATCAATGCATTGATTGCGATCTTTGTCGTGAAACCGCGCCTGCAAATTTTACGCGCAACGATGACGGTGGTCACTCCTACGTCTATAAGCAGCCGGGAAATCCAGACGAAGAAGCGCTGTGCAAAGAGGCGATGGAGGGATGTCCCGTGGAAGCGATCGGCAGCGACGGCGGCGATAGTTAGCGGAGCTCTGACACGCGCGGCGGTGGATTTGCTTTGGACAGGAGACAAGTTGTCGCCGATCTGTCGTTTTTCATGATGCCGCAATCGCTGCGTAAACGCGTTATCGAAGAGTGGCGCGGGTTACCTGAGCCTGATGAAAAACCGGACCGAACGCTCTCGATCCGCGAGGTGCTTGTTCAACTCGCGCCAAAACTTGGGCTGGAATCTCGCCTGCGCGAGGAAGAAATCATTTCTGCCTGGGTCGAAATCGTTGGTGACTTTTTTGCCCAGCATTCCAGACCGGTAAGACTCCATCAAGGGCTGTTGGTGGTGCATGTCCTGCAGCCCACTGTTTTGTACGAGCTCGACAGGCAGTGGAAATCGCTGATTTTGACGAAATTGAAACAGCGATTCGGGGGCAAGGTGATCAGGGAACTCCGTTTTCGAGTGGGGTAAACTCCTCCGCCGCTCCGTGGCAAATTTTGAACAGACAAATGCGCTCCGGCGAATGGATTGAGATTAACGGCCTGGAGGTAAAAGGCAGAATTGGAGTACCCGAAACTGAGCGCGAAAATCCCCAAGGACTGCTAGTTTCCTTGCGATTCCAGATCGAGACAACTTTTGCAGCGCTCGATGATCAGTTGGAGAAAACCGTTGATTACGCAGACGTCGCCGCTGAAGTCGTGAAGGTCGTCGAAACAAGCGAAGCGCACCTGATCGAAAAACTGGTGTCAGACATCGGTGACGCCTTGATGGCGCGCTTTCCTATCCAGCGGCTCGAGATTGAGTTGAGAAAATTCATTCTGCCGAACGCGCGGTACGTTAGCGTGAAATCAGACTGGAGGCGGTAGGGCAATTACCACAAATGCCTGGCGAAATCGTCGAACTCCTGCTGGTTGTGTTCGACGGCCAGAATCGGCACATCCACGAGGGTCTCCAGGATGCTCAGGTTTGTCTGCTGAGAAATATCGGAGTCCGGGTGCGCCGAATTCAAGGCAATCAAAGAACATTTCAGACCTGCCGCCCGGACGGCTTCAATCGTAAGCCGGGCGTGATTTAGAACTCCAAGGCGATTGGCGGCGACGATGATCACACCCAGGCGCAGATCTCGAGCCAGATCGCGAAAGTCGTAATGGGCGAAAATCGGGACCGCGATGCCACCAGCGCCTTCGACCAGCACGCTCGAATGTTGCGTTGCCAGACGCTCGAACGCTTCGCGAATTCCGTCGAGATCGATCAGACGGTCCTCGATAATCGACGCGGTATATGGCGCGACCGGCGTCCGGTACCAGACTGGGTTGATCAGGTGTTCGGGCTCGCAGGAGCCACACGCGTCGAGGAGTTGCCGCACATCGCCGTTGTCACCCGTACAGATCGGTTTCATCCCGACGGCATCGATCCCTTTGGATCGCCAGAACCGGACCAGCCCGCTGGTGATGAAAGTCTTGCCAACGCCTGTGTCTGTACCTGTCACAAAATAGTTCACACGCCGAGGCTTTTTGCCAGCTCTTCAACGATCGCTTCGGCCAGCTTATGGAGTTCATCGGTGTCCGGGCCCTCGAGAAGCAGGCGCGCTTTTGGTTCGGTGCCGGAATACCGGAGCATCACTCGCCCTTTTCCGTGCAGCCTGGATTCGGCCTCCCGCAACCGCTCAATCAGACGATCAAATTGTTCGAACGGGGCTTTCTCGCGGACCGTGACGTTGCGCAGAATCTGCGGATATTTTCTCAAAACCCGACGAAGTTCGCTCAACGGTTTGCCGGTGCGTAACATGATGGCGATGATCTGAAGTGCGGAGATCAGCCCGTCTCCAGTGGTCGAAAAATCCCGGAAGATTAGATGGCCGCTCTGTTCGCCTCCCAGGTTCAACTCTTGCTGAACCAAAGCGTCTATCACATATCGATCGCCCACCTCTGTGCGGAACACCTGGCCGCCATTCCGGTGCAGGACCTCGTCCAAGCCGAAATTGCTCATGACCGTTGCCACGACCGTGTTTTTTTGCAGCTGATCTCGCCGCAATAAATCAACCGCACCGATTGCCAACAGCTCGTCGCCATCCAGTGCGGATCCGTGATCGTCACAGAATAAAAGCCGGTCAGCATCTCCGTCGTGAGCGATCCCGAATGCGGCCCCCGATTCTCGAACAAATCGAGAGAGTGTCGCCGGGTGCATACTTCCGCAGTCGAGATTGATGTTGAATCCGTCAGGAACACCTGAGTGCAGATCGATGTCGGCTCCGAGCATCGCCAGCACCATTGGGGTCGTCTGGTAGGCCGCACCGTTTGCCATGTCGACGGTGACTTTGACCCCCGACAACGTAAACTCTTTCGGCACCGTGGAAGCCGCGAACGCGGCATATTCTTCGGTCGCCTCCTGTAGCCTGCGGATACGGCCGACTGACTTTCCGGTCGGGAGTTGGTACGTCCCGGGTCGATAGTATTCCGACTCAATGGCGCGTTCGCATTCGTCGCTCAGCTTGTAGCCGGTCGGGCCAAAGAATTTGATGCCGTTGTCCTGGAAAGGATTGTGCGATGCTGAGATCACGATGCCAAACGATGCGCAATACCTGGTCGTAAGGTAGGCGACGGCCGGAGTAGGTACGATACCGGCCAGCAGGACATGGATCCCGTTCGATGCCAGACCAGCCGCCATAGCTGACTCCAGCATCTCTCCGGATGCGCGGGTGTCCCTGCCGACAACGACCGTAGGGCAGTTCTCCTCTTTGACCAACACGCGTGCTGCCGCTTGAGCAAGACTCAGAGCCGACCTGGCGGTAATGGGTTCGCTATTCGCAATTCCGCGGACGCCGTCCGTACCAAAGAGCTTCTGTGACACGGGCCAGTTTCGCGAGGGTGATCTCGAAGATCAACTTGGAAATACGGTTCACTGATGTCCCGGCGCCAAGGCTACGGGTCGATGCTCGAGTCCCCAACGGTCAGGCGCCACGTCGACATTCTTCTTGATCAGGTACCAAACCGCAGTCGCCACTGTTAAGGCCATCAATTTGGCGCGCCAGTTGTTGAGCAACAGTCGTTTCATTGTCTCAAGGCGTTGTCTCAAGGCGTTGTATCCGGTTCCGGCAAGGTGTTGTCCTCGCTGTTTTCTGATTGATCGCTTTCGCGCAGGAGCAATTCGGACAAGCGTTTCTCGAACTGTCCCGACTTAAATCCGCGTTCGATTTTTCCCCGGTAACATATTGAAATGTTCCCGGTCTCTTCTGAGACGACAATCGCGATGGCATCCGATTCTTCCGTGACTCCGAGCGCCGCACGATGCCGGAGGCCCAAGGTGCGATCGAGATCCTCCCGTTGACTGACCGGGAAGACGCAAGCCGCGGCGATGATCCGATCGTTTCGAACAATCACGCCGCCATCATGTAGGGGTGTCTTCGGAAAAAATATCGTGATCAAAAGTTCCTGCGACATGTCGCAGTCAATATTTACGCCGCTCTCCGCGAATGTTCGGATCGCGGTATCCCGTTCGATCGCCAGCAGCGCACCGATCTGCCTGCTTGCAAGTTCGAAGACCGCTTCGGTAATGACGTCGATCGTTTCCTTCTTTTGGGTCGCGGATGAGAAAAACTGGCTGCTGCCAAGTTCTGCCAGTGCCCGGCGCAGCTCCGGCTGAAATATTACGACCAGAGCGATCGCCAGGAACGCCGTCAAGCTGCGTAGCAGCCAGCTGATGACTGTCAGGTTCAGAATCTGCGAAACCAGTGTCAGGGTGATGAAAAGAATAGCGAGACCCGTCAGGACCTTGGCGCCCCGCGTTCCGCGAAAATACAGGTAGCCATAGTAGATCGCCACCGCCAGCAGTAGAATCTCGATCGCGGCGTTCCAATAATTCAGGAACAGTTCTAAGATCGCGTTAATCATCGGATAGGATGGCTTCCGTCATCCGCAGCGCTTCAAAATTCGGGCGCACATCATGCACTCGGAAGATGTGCGCGCCCTTTTCCCGGAGTAAACCAGTCAAGGCGACAGTTGGCCATACTCGATCGTTCGATGGCAATTTCGGATCCCCAAGCAAGTGAGCAATGATCGATTTTCTGGAGACGCCGACAACGATGGGTTGCCCAAGTTCGGCCAAGCGGCTGAGCTGCCGAACGAGCTCTACGTTGTCCTGAACCCGCTTGCCGAAACCGTATCCCGGATCGATCGCGATTCGGGCTCGATCAACGCCGCAGCGGACAAGTTCGTCTCGCTGCCGACGGAGAAATTCGAGCACCTCGCTGACGACATCTCCATACTGTGGATCGATTTGCATCGTCTTCGGCGTCCCGCGCATATGCATCAGGATTACGCCGGCGTCTGAGTGTTGCAAAACTTCGATCATCTCCCGGTCGGCTCTCAGCGCTGAGATGTCATTGATGATATCTGCGCCCGCCGCCAGTGCTTGGCGGGCAGTCTCCGCCTTGTACGTATCGATCGACAAGAAAAGATCGGGAAACCGGTTGCGAATCCGTTTGATGACCGGAACGACGCGCCGAAGTTCTTCCGCGAGGATTACAGGCTCCGACCCCGGCCGTGACGATTCTCCACCGACGTCTAAAATCGCCGCTCCTTCCGAAGCCATCCGTTCGGCATGCCGAAACGCGGCTTCCTCGTTCACGAATTGGCCGCCGTCTGAAAAGGAGTCAGGCGTCACATTCAAGACACCCATTATTAGACCGGAACGGCTCAGATTAACGGAACGCTTTCGGAGCTTCCAGATCATGTAGCACACTCGCTACGTAAGCTACCGATTTGCAAGTAGTTTTGCGCTGGTCGCGCAAGCCAGCAGGGCGAGGCCCCGTCCGAGCCGGAGTATCGGAAACCTCGCTTTACCAAAACCCTAACGGTGACTTTTTGCGCTAGGCGTTTGCCGGTTGGCTATGCTCTGGCTGGATCACGTTAAACTCCAGCTTTTCCGCGGCGGCGTACACGTTGAGCGTGTTTCCCGCCTTGATGTTGCCCCGAAGGAGTTCTTCCGCCAGCGGGTCCTCAAGGAATTTTTCGACGGCTCGGCGCATTGGCCGCGCACCGTAGGTCGGGTCGTATCCCTTGTCGATCAGGAACTCAACCGCGGATGGATCCAGAAGCACCTTGATCGCCTTGGTTCCGATTCGATCGACAACCTTCGCCACTTCGAGGTTAACAATCTTAGCCAAATCGGGCCGCCCAAGCGTATGGAAGACGATCATATCGTCCAACCGGTTCAAAAACTCCGGCTTAAAGGTGCGCTTCGATTCTTCAAGAATCTTGTCGCGCATCTGTTCGTACGACTCATGTCCGGAGACTGCACCAAAGCCCAGAGAGGTCTGGCGTTTGATCAGTTCGGCGCCCACGTTCGAGGTCATGATGATAATCGTATTACGAAAGTCGATCTTCCGGCCCAGACTATCGGTGATTTTGCCTTCCTCCAATATCTGCAAAAGAAGGTGCATGACGTCCGGATGCGCTTTCTCCACCTCATCAAACAGAACGACGGCATATGGGCGGCGGCGGACGGCTTCGGACAACTGACCGCCTTCCTCGTATCCCACGTATCCCGGCGGCGAACCAATCAGGCGCGAGGCGGTGAATTTCTCCATGTACTCGGACATGTCGATCTGGATCAGGGCATCTGCGTCACCAAACATGAACTCCGCGAGCGAGCGCGCGAGGAATGTTTTGCCGACTCCGGTTGGTCCTAAAAAGATGAACGAGCCGATGGGCCGCCGAGGGTCCTTCAAATCAGCCCGTGAACGCCGTAACGCTTTGCTGATCGCGATCACCGCTTCATCCTGACCGATCACGCGGGTCTTGAGTTCCTCTTCCATTTTCAGAAGCTTTAGAGCCTCCTTTTGCTCCATGCGACTAAGTGGCACACCTGTCCACTTGGAGACGATGTGCATGATGTCATCCGCGGTGACGACCACTTCGCGCTCTTCACGCTGTTCCCGCCATTCGGTCAGAATTCGCTCCAGCTTATCTTTGGTCTGTTTTTCTGAATCGCGAAGCGCCGCGGCCTTCTCGAAATCTTGCGCTTTGATCGCCGCCTCTTTTTCGGCGCGAATCGTTTCGATTTCTTTCTCGATCTCCTTGACGTCCGGAGGTCGAGTCATCGCGTTGATCCGTGCCCGTGCACCTGCTTCATCCATCACATCGATTGCTTTATCTGGCAGGAAGCGCCCGGTCAGATACCGATCGGACAAACGGACCGCGGCGTCCAAAGCCTCATCCGTCAGCCGAGCCTTGTGATGCGCCTCGTACTTCGGGCGCAATCCTCGTAAAATCTGGACGGCCTCATCGACCGAAGGCGCCTCGACCTTTACCGTCTGGAACCGGCGCTCAAGGGCCGCATCTTTCTCGATATACTTACGATATTCGTTGAGGGTCGTCGCTCCGACGCACTGAAGTTCGCCTCGGCTAAGGGCCGGTTTGATGATGTTGGAGGCATCCATCGCGCCTTCCGCTGAGCCGGCGCCGACGATGGTGTGCAGCTCGTCAATGAACAGGATTACATTTTTCGAGCGCCGAATCTCATCCATTACCGCTTTAATGCGCTCTTCAAACTGGCCTCGATACTTCGTTCCGGCCACCATCAGGGCCAGATCAAGAGTGATGACTCGCTTGTCACGCAGCAACTCGGGCACGTTTCCCGTGCCGATCTCCTGTGCGAGTCCTTCGACGATCGCCGTTTTGCCAACGCCGGCCTCCCCGAGAAGCACCGGATTGTTTTTGGTGCGCCGGCAGAGGATTTGGATCACGCGTTCGATCTCATTTTTCCGACCGATAACCGGATCCAGCTCGCCCTTCTTCGCCAATTCGGTCAGGTCTCGGCCGAACGCGCGCAAGGCGGGCGTCTTAACATCTTTCTTATTGCCTTCCTGCGGAGACTCAGCTTCGCTTTCCGGTGGTGTAAAGTTTGGGTCCAATTCTTTTAGAATTTCGTTCCGAGTTCGTTCAATATCAACTTCCAGACTCTTTAAGACTCGAGCCGCGACACCTTCGCCCTCCCGCAAGAGTCCCAGCAAGATGTGTTCCGTGCCAACGTAAGAGTGATTGAGAGCCTTGGCTTCCTTGCCGGCCAGCGCCAGCACCTTCTTTACTCGTGGGGTGTAGGGGATGTTTCCCACCATCTTGGTCTCGGGATGTGAACCGACATGTTTCTCGACTTCCATCCGCACTGTCTCTAAGTCGAGGCCCATTTTCTGAAGCACGTTTACCGCGACCCCTTGGCCAAGTTTGATCAGCCCGAGCAAAAGATGCTCGGTCCCTACATAGTTATGGTTGAACCGGTCAGCCTCTTTGCGAGCGAGCGCCAACACTTGTTGGGCGCGTGGAGTAAAATTATTCATCATTGGGTTTCCGATGCCGGGCCCTCTGCCTGACCCCCCGACAACTTATTTTTATTAGGTTTAGGGAAGCTTTTCAACTTTTCCCGGACAATGTCGGCCCGCAGGTGGTCGCGTTCCTCCGCGGCTAACTTTTGCTGAGACAAGTGCTGAAGATGTGCCGGCTGTGTTTCCATCAACAATGAGTTGGTGAGTACCCGACCCTCCTCCGGGAAAAACCCTAAGTCAATCCCCAGGCGCATGACGGACAGCAAGTTCAACGCTTCCTTCGAAGATACCGAAAAGGCGTGAGTCAAAATTCCGTAGGCTCTACCGACCTGGTCCATCAACATTGTGCGCTTGGTTTCGAGCAGGTTTTCGCGCGCCTGGTTCTCCCGCTGGATCAACGTTTCGATCACCTTGTTCAGCCGTTCGATAATCTGGTTTTCGTTTTCGCCGAGAGTTGTCTGATTGGAAACCTGGAAGAGGTTACCCATGGCCTCGGTTCCTTCGCCGTACAATCCTCGCACCGCCAATCCAATCTTGTTAATCGAATTAATCACTTGATTGATTTGCTCGCTTAACACCAGACCCGGCAGATGGACCATCGCGGAAGCCCGCATCCCTGTTCCGACATTCGTCGGGCAGGCCGTCAAGTATCCCAGTTCTGGATCAAACGCGAAGTCGAGGTGCGCTTCCAAGGCGGTATCCACATCGTCGATGATCCGAAAAGTTTTTTGCAGATCCAACCCGGAGGTAATTGCTTGCATGCGCAAGTGGTCTTCCTCGTTCATCATGATGCTGACCGCCTGGTTCGAACATATCGCCACTGCGCTGCCCATTCCCTTTGCCGCGTGTTCGCGGCTGATCAGATGCCGCTCAACCAGAACCTGTTTTTCCAACGCGGAAAGTTCATTCAGTTGTTCCGAGAACGAGTTGCGCATCAGCACGAGGTTGTCCACGTCCGGCTTGATTTCATCCAGAATACGGATCCGTTCCGTTTTTTTGGCCCAACCCGGGAATGGCAACTTCGCCAGATTGCGCGCCAGCCTGACCCGGCTGCTGATCACGATAGGATGATGACCACCGTCCGCTGATAACCAGTCGCCGCGCGTCTTTAAGATCGTGCTGATTTTCATTCTACTTTTCCTCCTCCAGCTCCAACTGCCTGATTTCGTCCCGAATCGTCGCTGCCGACTCGTAATCCTCTTTTGAAACAGCCTCTTCCAGACTCCGTTTCAATTCGTTCAGTCGATCGGAGCGCACGATATCTCGGAAGAGCCGTGCCGGAACTTTGCCAGTGTGCTTCGTCCCTTTGTGCATCGCTTTAATCAGCGATGCCAACCCCTCGGCAAATGTACCGTAGCATTCGCTGCATCCGAGCCGCCCGGTTTTTTTGAAATCTGCCTGCGTAAACCCGCACACGGGGCAGTGTTCGGTGGGAGGCGCCTGTTCAACTTGCTGGGTTTCACCTAAACCGAGCAAGAGATCCGCCAAAGCGAATCCGGTCGGATCAGAGACACCTTTGTCTTTGGAACATGACTCGCAAAGATTGATCTTTTTCATGTTCCCGTCGACGATCTGCGTCAGATAGACTGTCGCGGTGTTTGTTTTGCAGACGTCACAAATCATGCCATTGATACTCCGTTATTCGGCCGGTCTCACTTTCACTAAAGCACACTACTCATAAATCGGAGTGCCCGTCGTGCGTGTCAACTCGCGGAAACTCTCAATCAATTTCAAACTGACCGGACCCGGTTGACCATTGCCGATTAATCTCCGGTCTAGTTGGACCGCAGGAATGACTTCAGCCGCGGTGCCCGTCAGGAGACATTCGTCCGCCGTGTAAATGTCATACTTGGTGAGCTCGCATTCCATCGTACGAATCTCCAGTTTCTCCGCGAGTTCGAAAACCACGGCTCGCGTTACGCCCTCGAGTATCCCGGAGTTCAGATGGGGCGTCGACATTTGACCATTCTTGACAATAAAGAGGTTATCGCCCGTGCACTCCGCCACGTACCCTTGTTCGTTCAGCATGAGGCCTTCACCTGCGCCCGCGTTTTGAGCCTCGAGCTTGGCCAGGATGTTGTTGAGATAGTTGAGCGATTTGACCCGTGGACTCAGCGCGGCAGGGGAGGTGCGCCGGGTCGAACAAGTGACCATCGTTAGTCCTTGGTGATAGAGATCCTCTGGATAAAGGGCGATTGTCGCAGCGATAACAATGACGCTCGGCCGCCGACAGGAATCCGGGCTGAGCCCGAGCGATCCCGCGCCGCGAGTCACAATGAGACGAATATAACCGTCGTGAAGATCGTTCTGGCGAATCGTTTCGAGGGTGGCCGCCACAAGCTCCGACTTGGACATTGGAATCTCCAGGGCGATCGCTCGCGCGGAGTCCCACAGACGGTCAACGTGCTCATCGAACCGGAATACCCGATCGTTATAGAATCGTATGCCCTCAAACACTCCATCGCCGTAGAGCAGGCCGTGGTCGAATACGGAGATCTTTGCCTCGGTCTGGTCGTAGAAGCTTCCGTCGATGTAAATCTTGAGGTTCATAAATAGAGGGGTCGAACGTTAGTTGGTAAGTAATCCGTCTCGGATGTCAACGCGTCGGTCGCCAGCCGACGCCAGCCGTTGATCGTGTGTCACGACGACCAATGTTTTCTGCTTCTCTCTGGCCAAAGCAAGCAGCAATTCCATGATCGCATTCCCGTTGGCGGTGTCGAGATTGCCGGTCGGTTCATCTGCGAAAATGATCGCGGGATCATTGATCAATGAGCGCGCGATTGCCACGCGCTGCTGTTCTCCCCCAGACAACTCATTTGGCAAATGGTTCATCCGGTCCGCCAAACCAACGCGCTCAAGCTGATCGATCGCGGCTGCCAGCTCTTGTTTATTCCGGATCAGAGACGGCACGAGCACGTTTTCGAGTGCTGTGAGTTCCGGCAACAAAAAATAACTCTGAAACACAAATCCCATTTTTTCATTCCGGATCCTTGCATCCGCAGAAGAACCGTTGCGATAGAGTTTGTGCCCTTCGAAGATCACTTCGCCTGCCTCCGGCCGCTCAAGGCCGGCCAGCGTGTATAGTAACGTAGTCTTTCCGGCCCCGGACACGCCGCAGAGAAAGAGCGCTTCTCCGCGATGAACTTCCAGACTGATCCCTCGAAGCACTTCGATCTTTCGCGAGCCAATCTTGAAAGCGCGATGGACATCTTTGGCGGTGAGCTGTGGCTGATCATTCACAATCAAAATGGAGTTGGCGAACGCCTTCGAACAAGACAATGGCGACCGCTGTCGCGAGGTTTAGACTACGTGCTTCTGGGGCCATCGGGATGGTCAAACAATTCGCTGAATCGGACAAAAGGAGGCTTTCCGGCAACCCTTTCGTTTCGCGGCCGAACACCAGATAGTCCCCCTGGCGAAACTCCGCTTCCCAGTACCTGCGCTTGGACTTTGTCGTCAGGAGAAATCGTCGGATCGGGGGGCGAGTCGCAGTTTCAAATTCAGTCAGGTTCTTCCAGTACTGCACGTCCACCCGGGACCAGTAATCCATGCCCGCACGCCGAAGATGACGGTCGTCGATCGAAAAACCGAGAGGTTCCACCAAATGCAGGCGGCTTTGCGTCGCCAGGCAAAGCCGGGCGATGTTACCGGTATTCGGCGGAATTTCTGGCTCAATTAGCACGACATTGAACATACCACGGCAAAAACAAAAAAAGCGCCTCAATGTCCGAGGCGCTTTTTCCGTCGGGAGGGAATGCTTATTGCCGGATTAGTTGGTCGAACCTGCTGGCGCCACTTCGATCGGTTCGACATTGACCCTGCGGCCACTCCGGTCAAACCGTACGATACCGTCTACCAGAGCAAAAATGGTGTAATCGCGACCCAATCCAACATTCCTGCCCGGCAAAAACTTCGTTCCGCGCTGCCGGATAATGATATTTCCGGCCACCACTTGTTCACTGCCAAACTTCTTTACGCCGAGCCGTTTGCTGACGCTGTCCCGCCCGTTCTTAACGCTGCCTTGACCTTTTTTATGCGCCATACTTCAGATTCCCAATCCAACAAGAGAGTTATTGATCAATCGCTTCAATCTTGACACGGGTAAGCATCCGTCGATGGCCCACTGTCCGGTGGTATCCCTTGCGGCGCCGATACTTGAATGCGATCACCTTTTTGTCCTTGAACTGTTCGATGACTTCGCCAACGACCGTGACCCCCGATACATTCGGATCGCCGGCAGTTACTTTTGCACCGTCAGCGAGTAGCATGACATCGTCGAACGTAACCTTTTGTCCACGCTCCACCGCGAGCTTTTCAACAGTTATTGTCTGCCCGGGGCTCACCCGATACTGCTTGCCTCCAGAACGAATGATCGCGTACGCCATGGTCAGTGTCTATTTGGAAAATTGGAAAGGTGGTGAAGCTGCCATAGCGAGTCGGGTATGACAACTGGTTTTTTGCTTTTCGTAGGCCCGTCACCGCGCCAGTCCGGGACATTGGCGCAGAAGATCACCAAGATGTCGTCCCCTAGTGTACACTAATACTCTCTATCTAACAGGTAATCGGCGACGCCATGCAGGATCTCGGCCTTCCGCCCGAAGGGCTTAAGCGCTTGGTGCGCCTCTTCCGTCAATCTCCTTGCCACTTTACGCGAGGCGTCCATTCCGACAACCGATGGATAAGTCGCTTTCTGGGAAGCGAGGTCTTTGCCTGCGCTTTTGCCGAGCACTGCGGAACTTTGGGTCACATCCAGAATGTCATCAATCACCTGGAACGCGAGGCCGAGTGCCTTGCCAAACAAGGACAAATTGTCAAGTCGAGCGGGTGTCGCATTCGCGCTCATGGCACCGAGACGGATTGCCGCGCGAAGCAGTGCAGCTGTTTTGGATTCATGGATGACTTGCAACAACGGTAAGGGGATGCGTTTCCCTTCGCTTTCCAGATCGAGCACCTGTCCGGCAATCAGGTTCCGGCTACCGGAAGCAGAGGCCAGTTCCCAGATGATATCCTTCAGAGAATAACGAGGCCATCCAGGGACCTGTGCCGCCAATTCGAAGGCAAACGTCAACAGGGCGTCTCCAGTCAATACGGCGATCCCTTCTCCGAAGACTTTGTGCGAGGTGGGCACGCCTCGGCGGAGATCGTCATCGTCCATGCACGGCAAGTCGTCGTGAATCAGCGAGTAGGTGTGAATGCACTCGACGGCGCAGGCGAGGGGAAGAGCCGCGGACGCTTCACCATCGCAACATTCCCCGGCAGCCAAACATAAGATCGGCCGGAGCCGTTTGCCGCCGGCAAACACGCTGTAGCGCATGGCTTTGTGAATCGTCTTTGGTTTGACGTTCGGCTTTGGCAAATATGCTTGCAGCGCGTCGTCGACCATTTTCTGGCGCGCAGTCAGGTATTCTTTTGTTTCCATGAACTCACCGGAGGTATCGCTGGGCAACGGGCATGCGCCAGCCGATGCCGAAAGCCAGACTTGTCACCCGAAGGCCGGGCGCCGCCTGCCGCCTTTTGTATTCGTTCATATCCACTTTTCGCTGAACCCATCGAACGGTTTGGGGATCAAACCCGCGGCCTGCGATATCCTCGGGACTCAATTGTTCCTCCACATACATTTTCAGGATCTCGTCCAAGACTTCGTAAGGCGGCAAGGTATCCTGGTCCTTCTGATCCGGCTTCAGTTCGGCGCTGGGAGGCTTCGTAATAGAGCTGCTCGGGATGACTTCGGCCTCGCGATTGATCCAGTTCGCCAGCCGGTAAATCAGCGTTTTAGGCACGTCGCTGATCACCGCGAGTCCGCCGCACATGTCACCGTAAATCGTGCAATAGCCGACCGCCAGTTCACTCTTGTTCCCGGTCGTCAGCAACAGGTGGTCAAATTTGTTCGACATCGACATCAGAATCAGTCCGCGCAACCGGGACTGCATATTCTCTTCGGTCGTGTCCTCGCTTTGGCCGGCAAAGATTTCTTTGAATTGATTTTTAAGCACCTCAAAAGGGTCTTTAATTGGAATGACGTGACGCACCATCCCTAGGTTTTTCGCGAGGGCTGCTGCGTCATCGAGGCTGCCTTGGGAGGAGTATTGACTCGGCATCGAGACGCCGACGACATTCTCTTTCCCGAGAGCGGACACCGCAATCGCGGCGGTGACCGCCGAATCGATTCCTCCGCTCAGGCCAAGTACCGCGCTCTTGAAGCTGCATTTCGAAAAGTAATCCCGCACCCCGAGAATCAGAGCTTCATAGATCTCTTGTTCAGGCGATAAATCTCTCGGGGAAAATGGCTTCGCGGATGATTGCGCAACGCAGATGTCCTCACGGAAACCCCGCAACTGAAAAATGGTATTTCCGTCGGCATCGATCGCGAAGGAGTTCCCGTCGAAGATCAGCTCGTCATTTCCACCGACCGCGTTGCAATAGTAAAACGGCACGCGATAAATTGCGGCGAGCTCGCTGACCATTTTGCGTCGGAGAGCAGGTTTGCCGACGCTGTAAGGCGAGGAACTGAGGTTCAAAATGACTTGGGCACCTTTCGAGACCAGAGCCGAAACCGGATCCTGGTGGTACAGATCCCACTTCAGATATTTATCGGTCCAGATGTCTTCGCAGATGGTGATGCCGATTTTTCTTCCCAGGAGTTCGAGTGGTTCCTGATCCGAAGCAGGATCGAAATATCTGGCCTCATCGAACACATCGTAGGTCGGCAGCAACGTTTTGAATATTTTCCGCACCGGTTCCTGTTTCGCCAACACAGCGCATGCGTTGACGAACGGTTTGCCTGTTTTACCGGGATTGAAATCAACATAGCCAACGAGGAGGGGAACAGTCCCGACCGCCTCGCGCAGTTGGTCCAGTGAATCAAGCGTCTCTGGAACGAAGCGCGATTTGAATACCAGATCCTGGGGCGGGTATCCGGTCAGGGCGAGCTCCGGGGTCAAGACCAAATCGGCGCCCAGGAAAACCGCTTTCTCGTACGCTGAAAGAATGCGGTCCCGGTTTGCACGGATATCGCCGACGGTGGTGTTGATCTGAGCAAAACCGATCCGCATAAAATGAGTGCCTGAAAATATTTCGAATCCGCCGCGAACAACGGGAAATCCGCTGTCGATGTCAGTTATCCTCGGGCGGATTCACGTTTAACGCTGATAATGTTTCCGGATCCCGAACGTCCGCCCAAAAACCTTTGATCTCAACCGCCTTTACTTTTTTGCCATCCCGAGCCATTGCACGGATCGCGTCGGTCAATTCGTATTCACCTCGAGGGGACTTCTCCAAACGGGCGACGTAGGAGAAAATCGTTGATTTAAAGGTGTAAACACCGGCGTTGTACCAGGGGGTGCTCGTTTCTTCGGGTAGTTGTTTTTCGCGGAGATCAACGACTTCGAACCTCTCGTTGACGTAAACGGCGCCTCCTTTCGAAGCGTCGTCCATCCGACGTACGGTAAGCGTTATATCGGCGTCGCCCGGCTGAATGAGGAGATGATATCTGGAAGGATCTATCAGGATATCTCCGTAGCTCAAAATAAATGGGTCGGGACCACAGAATTCTTTGGCGAGTTCCACCACCTTTCCGGTGCCATCCTGGGTGATTTGTTCCACATAGACGATTTCCACTCCGAGGGCTGAACCATCCCTGAAATGGTCGATAACCACTTCTTTCCTGTATCCGATCACAATGAGTATTTTCCGCACTCCCGCGTCGCGAAGTCCCTCGAGAATGTAGGAGAGGACCGGCTTTCCGCAGACTTCCACCATCGGTTTCGGCATCGCGAGGGTCAGTTCCCGCATCCGTGTCCCTCGTCCCGCCGCGAGAATGACGGCTTTCGTTACCGGTTCACTCATGAGGACATGAAGATCGCCCAAGCTCTCCAACAAATTTTTGCATGCGGTCCATGGCCTCTCGGAGTTTGTCCATCCCGGTCGCGAAACAGCAACGCACATAGCCTTCACCGGAATCCCCGAACGCGCTGCCGGGAACAACCGCGACTTTTTTGGATTTCAGCAATTGCAGGGAGAATTCTCTACTCTTCAGCCCGGTCGGAGTGATGTTCGGAAACGCGTAGAAGGCACCCTTTGGCGTATGACATGGAAGTCCAACTTCGTTCAATCGATGGACGACGAAATTTCGGCGGCGCTCATAGTCGTTACGCATGCATTCGACTTCCTTTTGACAGTTTTCGAGCGCTTCGATGGCCGCCTCCTGCGACATGATCGACGCGCACATGATAGCATATTGATGTATTTTCATCATCGCCTCGATGATCGGTCCGGGCGCACACGCGTAGCCGACTCGAAATCCGGTCATCGCGTACGATTTGGAACATCCGTTCAATAAAACGGTTCGCTCTTTCATGCCCGGCAACGAGGCGATCGAAGTGTGCTCGGCGCCGTCGTACGATAGTTCAGAATAGATTTCGTCCGAAAGCACAAGAAGATCGTGCCGTCGGCAAAGATCGGCAATCGGTTTGAGATCTGTCGCTCGGAGTATTCCGCCGGTCGGATTGGTCGGAAAACTGAGTAGAAGCGCTTTGGAACGCGGGGTAACGACCCGCTCGATATCTTCTGCCAGAACACGAAATTCGTGGGCGGCCGAGGTTCGGACCGGCACAGGTTTGCCGTAGCAAAGCAGAACACTCGGATTATAGGAAACGTAGCTCGGTTCGTGGTAAATGACTTCGTCCCCGGGATTCAGCAGCGCCCGCAAGGCCAGGTCGAGCGCTTCCGAAACGCCGACACTGATCAGAATCTCGGTGTTCGGATCATAACCAATGTCGCATCGGTTTTCGATGTACTTTGCTACCGCCTGCCGCAGCTTCGGCGTCCCCAGGTTCGAGGTGTATCCGGTTTTCCCTTTCTCCATCGCGAAGATGGCGGCCTCGCGAATCCGCCACGGGGTGACGTAATCCGGTTCTCCGATGCCGAGGGAAATGACGTCCGTCATCGTCTGCACGACCTCGAAAAAGTCTCGGATCCCTGAGCGCGGGATCTCCAGCACGCGATCTGCAATGTATCTTGAAAAATCCATGGAACGAAAATGGCCTTAGCTTTACACTAGGGCGTCACTGGCAACCTCTCGGAGGCAGCGGGCTGGCTTAACAGCATCCCGTTTTGTTTGTAGGTCTTCAGGCGAAACCGGGTCGCGGTAGAAACAACTCCTTCCACCGTGCTCAACTTCTCGGAAACAAATCGGGCGATTTCTCGCAAGTTGTTGCCCTCGACCAGGATCGCCAGGTCGTACCCGCCGCTCATCAACCAGCAACTTTTGACTTCGTCAAAGCGGGCTATCCGTTCCGCAAGCCGGTCGAACCCGCCGCCTCGTTCCGGCGTGATGCTGACTTCGATAAATGCGGTCACCGCGTCCGCATCGATCTTTTCCGGGTCGACAACCGCCTGATAACCGAGAATGACCTGATCCTTCTCGTAGCGGTCAATCCGGCTATTGATCTCCTCGACCGACAAATTCAACATTTTCGCCAGATCCCCTCTTGGGATGGTGGCGTTTTGGTGAAGCAGCTCAAGCAAAGGTTCCATAGGAAGCAAGTTTAACCCAATCTACTTTCGGTGACCCCTGGGAGCACGGCATTCAGTGCGGAGGGTCGCCCTCCGCTGGTTAACACGCCAATCCGCCGAGTGTGCATATTTCGACGGTGCTACCTCTCGACCGCCTGGTTTCCCATGGGACGTCCGGCCGCAGCCCAGTGATCATAAAGTGTCCAACCGCGGCTCAGCAACTGGTTTGCCGCCGCGATGCGGTCCGCCGCTCCGAGAATCACCACGTTCAGCCGGCGCGGAGTGACAAGAGTCGTACCACCCTGCTGAGTGATCTCCGGTTCACGTTGAGAAGAAATGATGATACACTCGCCGGCCTTCGCTGTTCTGCCTGTCTTGACTCCATCGATTCCCTCGGTTCCGACCAACTCATTTGTGTTTCGCAAAAGATACTGGAATACCTGGCCGCCGCGGTTGAACGACACTTTTCGTTCCTTTTGCGAAACATAAAACCGGAAAGCGGGATCCTTCATTGCATAAGCAGTCAACTTGACCATATCGAGCGCGGTCGAATAGGGTTGAAGCCCCTTGAGCGGCTCGAGACCATGCGGGTTGACGAAAAGCGTCCGCTCCATACCCAAGGTCCTCGCCAAGGCGTTCATTTGGGAGACGAACACCTCGACCGCGCCAAGTTCGCGCATGCGCTCACCCCCGGCAGGCCGGAGGGCCGCTCCGACGTAATACGCGAGCGTCGTGGCCGCGGTATTGTCCGACTGCATGAGCGCGGCATAAAGCAAATCCCGGTAACTCATCAGGTCATTCGGCAGCAGACCCATCGGATTCACGGCACCCGCCTCTTCGATCGCTTGTGGCGGCACGACGACTTGCTCTGCCAGGTCCGTGTTTGTCTTCGATGCCCAATCGAGAACCACTTTTCCAGTGGCGATTTTAGTCAGACTTGCGATTTGACGCTTCACTTCGCCCTTGTAGGCCTCTAGAACATAGCCCGTGGTCTGATCGGCAACGACATATGCCGCTACCAGCTGTGCTTCCGCTCCGGAGGTAAATCCGAGAACGGTCATTGCAATAAAAAGACTTCTTACGACGTTCCGCATGTTTATCCCAACTCGCGCACACTCTATTTCGGTTCTGTGCCAAGGCAATGGAGAAGTCATCCATCGTCGGATGTTCCCTTGACCCGCAAAGCAAGCACCGGCGCAGCGACTGGGCTCCAGGGATTGCTCTTGAACTCTGCGCCCTCGATCGCAAGCATATTCTTTGAGCAAAGCTCGAGGACCGACCGCACGTCAAGATCGAGAAAACTGGGTAGGAAAGGTTCCAGATTTGTTTGCGCGAGTTTGAACAAGCGCCAAGCCGGACGAAGTCGGCTCCCATCCGTCGAGTGTTCCGGGCGCCTGTATTGCTTCTGCAGATGCACAAAGGCGCCAGCCAATTGGATGAGCCCTTTGAAATATTGATGAGCGGCGCCCTTTTCCTTCAGCCAGAGGTGTTCCAACACGTCGTGCGCCTCGTAGTATTTCTGTTCGTTGAAGCAAATGAAATAGCCCTCATAACACGGATCATGGGTCGATCCGGTGCTCATGGACTCGACAAACGCTTGAATTTTTTGACCTTTTTTCATTCCTGCTTCCTCTGAATTTGCTTGTCAGCCCGCTGATCGCAAAGAGAATTCCGTGCAGTGGGGAAATCCGCCAACGCGGATCAAGGCAAATGATGTCGATTCCAGTAGCTGTTTTGACCTGTTTAGTACTCGCCTTGCTGGCCGTAATTTCCGCCTTTTTCTCTGGCATGGAAACTGCCCTCTTTTCAATCAACGGGTTTCAGGTACGCCGCTGGAGGGAACGCGAACCGCTGGTCGCGGAGCAGTTTGAAAAACTGATGTTAAACTCCAGAAGCGTTCTCAGCGTGATTCTCCTCACTGACACGCTCGTGAACATTCCGCTGATCATTCTGGCGCTGGTTTTCGTGAACACCATCCCGGCGCCGGTTCCCAATTGGGTCAAGACCCTGGTGATTTTCGGATTGATCGTCTTTGTTTGCGATCTGCTGCCAAAGGTCCTTGCCCTGGCGGATCCGTTTCGATTTTCAAAAAGCGCCATGCGAATCCTCGCTGTGCTGATGCCGATAGCGGAGCCATTTTCACGGTGCATGCAGGAACTCGCCGAAAAAACAGCAGATCTGTTTGCGAAAAAGAGACCGTTTCCGCAAGACCACTTGGACGACGAAGAACTGGAAAGCCTGGTGGAATTGGGCGTGGAAAAAGGAGAACTCAGTCCTGGCGAAAGGGAAATGATCCAGGAGATCATCAAACTGGGCGACAAGACGGTCAAAGATTGCATGACCCCGCGTGTCGATGCCTTCACGATTCCGGATACCCTTACGAATGAGGAGGTGATCGCGCAGGTCCGGGTAAAACGCCATGGCAGAGTGCCTGTCTACGGTGACAGCCCCGACGAAATTCTAGGCGTTCTCGACGTGAAGAGCTTCCTTCTGGATCACGACGAGCACTATACGGAGCGCCTCGAGGCGCCCTCTTTCGTGCCGGAGACGATGCCGGCATTCAATTTGCTCCGAGGTTTTCTCACGCATACCCAGCGTCTTGCCATTGTGGTGGACGAGTTTGGCGGCACGGAAGGAGTCGTCACTTTCAACGACATACTCGAAGAAGTGATCGGCGATGCGGTGCCGCGCGGAGACGAAGCCCTCTACATTGAAGAGATCGGCAAAGGAAAGTGGCTGGCCAGCGGCGGTGCCCGTCTCGATGATTTGGGCGAGTTGGTCGGCGTCAACTTGGAACGAGAAGGTCTCGATACGATCGGTGGTTTAATTTTCAATCAACTCGGGTACCTCCCGAAACCCGGAACCAGCGTCGAGATCCCTCCGCTTCGCCTGGAAATTCGCCAAAGCAGTCGCAAACGGGTGCTCGAGGTCGCGGTGGAGAAAATGGAAGGCTTCGCGTCGGAGACGGACGCATGACGTGGTTTTTATTGTTTTTCTGCCTGGGCGCCTCGTTCTTTGTTTCCGGTACAGAAGCGGGGATACTTTCTTTGCACCGCTTGCGGTTGCGCCGGCTTGCGCGCCGGAAAGATCGTGCCGCGGTTCAACTGCAACAGCTTTTGGAACAGCCTGCGCGGCTGCTGGTTACGGCTCTTGTGATCACGAGCCTGCTGAATATCGCCGCGTTGGTACTGCTGGTGAACATTCTCGTTAGCTGGTTCAGCTGGGCCGGATATTTCCTGACTCTCATACTCGCCTTGCCGCTCTTCCTCTTGGTCGCCGAATTTTTGCCGCAGGCGATTTTTCGTCGTCTTGCCTACAAGGAACTCGCCTCACTGGCCATTCCGCTGGATCTCGTGGCCAAGATTCTAACACCGGCTATTTATGTCGGATCTGTCATTGCCAAAACTTTTCTCGGGCTGAAGCGTCCGCGGGAAATATTTGTCGCTCGGGAGGATCTGAAATACGTCACCAGCGAAATTGAACGTATGGGAATTTTGAGCAGCATCGAACGACAAATGATTCACAACGTCGTCGATTTCCGCTCGGTCAAGGTGCGGGACGTCATGGTTGCCATCTCCAACGTTGTTACTGTGCTTCCGGAGACCACGATTGAACAACTAATCGAAGTGTCGCGCCGCTCGCAATTTGACCGTTACCCTGTGGTAGACGCTCGGGGCAAGATCGTCGGAATGGTGAGTGTCTTTGACTTGGTTGTTGACCAGCCATCCATCTCCGCCGTGCGAGATTACATTCGCCGTATTCTGACCGTGAGATCGGACGACCAGGCGTCGATCGTCTTAAGAAGGCTCCGCGCCGCACCCAGCAGCCTCGCCGCAGTCGTCGATGAGCAGGGAAATACGATCGGCATTGTCAGCGTCGAAGATCTTCTGAATCCACTGGTTAAAGTTTCAGGGTGAAAGGGAGTTGTCAGTTGTCAGTTGTCGGTTGTCAGTGGGGAGAGGAAACATCTTAGGGGTATGCATTTCGCGGAAAGAGTTACGATGACGCATCAACCTAGTGCATCGTCTTATAAGTGGGAGGCATACCGCCATCGGCGATTTGGCCGATTTTCAAGGCGCGAGCGACGAGCATACTGAGATCCGTGCGTGAGGAACGAGCAACGCGGAAAATCGGCCAAAGCGCCATCGGCCCTCCGGGTTGGCTTGAAAAGGGTCCGTCTGCGTCGTTGCTCGTTCGTTACGTATCGCAGCGGATACGCTCCTCACTCACGCCTAGCCTCCAGACCCTTTTGAAGCCAACGGTATGCCTCCCACTTATGAGACGATGCACTAGTTCGAGCTATTGGTTTCAAACTGACCACTGACCACTGACCACTGACCACTGACAACTTCCCCCTTGCCTGCGACTTGCCTCGCCAATATCTTTTCCGGTTTTATGTCCACGTCGTTGCTAGCCGCTCCGTATTCTCGCAAAAATCCATTTCCAGCTAGACTTCTCGTCCATGAGAAATTGAACCAGGAAGGTTCAGAGAAGGAGACTTGGCACTACGAGTTCTCGCTGGCCGGATCCGGTTTTCAGTACGAGGTCGGGGATTCAATGGGTATCCACGCTCGGAACAATCCTCAACTGGTGCAAGATCTTCTCGACGCGTTGGGCTTTTCCGGGGATGAGCAAGTCAAAAATAAAGAGGGCGAAGCCTTTTCCATCCGCGATGGTCTCCTGAAGCACTACCAGATCACCCAGCCGTCGAAACAGTTTTTGGAAGCGATTGTCGAGCGCGGGCAGAACGCCAGCGAGTTGCGAGAGTTGATGCTACCCGAACGAAAAAAGGAACTCGAGCACTACCTGTGGGGCCGCGAAATCGTCGATTTTCTGCTCGACGCGCCCTCTCTTCGGTTCACTCCGGACGAGTTTGTCACCAAACTTCGCAAATTGCAGCCGCGCCTCTACTCGATAGCATCCAGCCTTAAGGCTTTTCCCGAGCAGGTTCATTTTGTTGTCGCGAGTGTGCGCTACGAAAGCCACGGACGAAAGCGCGAAGGAGTGGCTACGACCTATCTTGCCGACCGGATCGACAGAAGCACCCCGGTTCCCATGTTCGTTCACGTCGCAAAAGGCTTTCGTCTGCCGGAAGATCCGGATAAGCCGATCATAATGGTCGGACCTGGCACCGGGGTTGCCCCATTCCGAGCCTACCTGCAGGAAAGAAAAGCGATGGGCGCTTCGGGGAAGAACTGGCTGTTTTTCGGGGAGCAACGGTCACGATGCGATTATTTTTATCGAGATGAGTTTGAGTCTTTCCAGAAGGATGGGGTTCTGACGAGATTGCACACGGCCTTTTCCCGCGACCAGGCCTACAAAGTGTACGTCCAACAGCGTTTGTTGGAGAACGCAAAAGAGGTATTTGCCTGGCTGCAGGAGGGTGCCCACTTTTACGTGTGCGGTGACGAGGCTCGAATGGCAAAGGACGTCGACACCGCTCTTCATCGGATCGTCGAAAAAGAGGGTGGGTTCTCTCCTGAGTCCGCCGCCGCATACGTTGAAACGCTCAGGAAAGAAAAACGCTACAAGAGGGATGTCTATTAGCGGGAAGGACACAGGAGTCAGGAGACAGGATTCAGGAGTTGCGGAAGAGGGCGACGCTTTTTGGACGATGATCAGATTCCCCATCCGACAAAGTTTTCGATTCGAGTAGCGGTTGGTTTTTTTGAGGTCAATACTTGCGGAGGCCCATCCTTCGGTATTTGACGCCTGCTCCGAACTTCCCTGAAAACTCCGAGGTCCGCGGACATCGTTTTCTTCTCAAATCTAG
>Ga0210383_10000807_pt1 | contig 28618 bp, 37 predicted proteins | sample IncBWC14OmetaG_FD_160072 | JGI IMG/M metagenome (GOLD analysis project Ga0210383, IMG submission 160072) | Forest soil microbial communities from Barre Woods Harvard Forest LTER site, Petersham, Massachusetts, United States - Inc-BW-C-14-O ... | reverse complement strand
GCAGAGAATGGAAACTGCCGCATTACCCCCAAGATTCTCGGCAACATCTCGTCCAACTCAAAACTCGGAAACCACAGACTAAGATAAAGAGAATCGGCCACAGATCGCTCCCGCGCATGCTAGGGCATGTCTTATTAATTCTAAAACGTCGTCTGGCAAATAGGCGAACAACTGCGACGACAATTTCATTTGCCAAGCCAGGTCAAGTGAACTAGGATCGACTCGCGTTCAGCAGGCTCCGAACGTGATCGCTTTTGACACAGTCGAGTGGCACTGTTACGATCGATGAATCAGCCTGCCTTCATCGTCCCCGTCGTCTAGCCTGGCCTAGGACATCGCCCTTTCACGGCGGTAACACGGGTTCAAATCCCGTCGGGGACGCCAAATAAATCAATGAGTTACATGATTACAGCCTGCCGTGTACGTCATGCATACGTCATAGGCCCTGTGGTAAGGGGTTCGTGGCTTGTGTCTTCTTCGGATGAAGTATGTGCAAATCGGGGCGCGGCGTCGCGCACGCGGCAAAATCACTTGCATGTCCTACCGCCGTTGCGGAGCGTACAATTAGTCAGTTATGACAACCACAACCGTAAGCGTTCCTCTCCTGTTGCCAACCCCGCAAACCCTTGGCGACGCGGTACGCGAAGTTATTAGTAGCAACATTGCTGATCTGTACCCGCCGAATCGGTTTAGGGGAGCCACAAAGGACGGCTTAGCGCAAAATTTATTGGATGTGTGCAGGGATCTTATAAATAACCATGACACCCTTGCACCGCTAGAAAAAGCAGTGCTGAGCCACCCAGCCCTCCTCACGCTGGAAGATTTGGTGTGTCGCTATGGCGCCGGCTGGGCCTTTGACCAGACAACGATTCAAAACGCACGTGCCCGATCAACATATTTCGATCAACTCGCCGGGCGCACCAGGTACGTGTAGGCTTACCAAAAAGAGCCGGGGGCCTCAGGAGCGCTGCATGAGAAACAAGTCAATTTTGCTTGCCCTTGTCCTGTTGCTGACAGTTGTGGCGGCGGCCAAAAAAGAAACTGAGGCCGATTTCGACGTGAGCTTCACGGTGACCGGGACGTCCCAGCCCGTCGGTAATCACTACTGTCCTATGATCCTCCGGGCGGCGTCCATCGATTACAGCGTGTATGCGGAATCTTGGCAGTGTGTGGCTGACTGGCTATCGGTGAGAACGCCAGGGGAGTGCTGGCGCAACAGATCGCCGTTTCACCAGCAAGCATCTGCAACAGTTAACATCTCCAGACTTTCGCCAACGCTGAAGCTGGTTTCAGTGGCACCTTGACTACGGTAGTGCACAAGCCTAGCATCACAACAGAGCAAGTTACGCCTCTTTACTCTTTCAGGTTCCCTGAGCTAAGTCAGCCCATCTGAAGTGCTTTTTCTTAGCTTCCCTCAAAAGGATAATTCCGTCGGTTCAGGAGTGTTCGATGGAGTGGAAGAAAGACGGATCACCGGAGCGACTCCTATTGCCGTTTAAAGGACTGCTCGACGGTGCCAATAGACTTTGTGCCCAATTCGCCATCGGCCTACGCAGACGCCGAGCATCTGAACTTCCTGACCACTACAAGAAAGCATACGCTGCAAGCCTCCAGTACATCGGACGGAAATTGCCGGAAAAGCAGGACTCCGGCACCCGGCGAGTTACTGACGATCTTCACAACTGAGATGACCGTATAGCGACGGGGCTTCACATTCCGACCAGAAATCCTGCCACTAGCGACCTCAATACCCAACTGGTAATTTCAAGAACTGTTCAATTTGGTACATCTCCGAAGATGAAACTAGGTCATGCTTGACCTCGCTATAGAAAGATGGTGTTGTGTGACCCAAACCAAAACAAGCGTTTCGCACCGAGTCCTGCTGGTAGATGACGATGAAGCGGTTCGCACCATGATGAGTATGACCCTTAGAGGCAAGGGATTTGAGGTAGTGCCTGTCGCCAGCGTGACTGAAGCCCTGAAACTTATCACTGCTGAGAGCTTCGATGTGCTCATCACCGACCTGCACATGCCGAACCCCAGTGATGGGTTCGCGGTGGTTACCGCCATGCGCCACGCCCAGCCGGATGCTCTTACGCTGCTGGTCAGCGGCTACCCCGATGTGAAGAGCGCAATGGATGCCATCCTTTTGCAAGCCGACGATATCATCGTGAAACCGTTCGAGGCCGGAAAACTCGCCGCAATGGTTCAGGAAAAGCTGCTCACTCGTAAACCTTCCGCCCGGATGAAAAAGGAAAGAGTGGCCGCGATATTGCAGCGTTGTACCAGCGGTATCATCGAGAACTGGTTAACGCGGGCAAAAAGAACTGAAGCCCTCGATGGCGTGTCGCTTACCGACAAGGAGCGTACCGGATATCTTCCTAAGCTGATTGAAGACCTGATTGTCCGCCTGAGAGAGCCCGGCGTCCCCGGACGGGAAAGCGATTCCGTTTGTTCCGCTGCCGCCGAAGCTCATGGCAAGTTGCGAAAAATGCAAGGCTACACTCCGGGGATGCTGGTGCACGACTCACGAATACTGCAGGTGACCCTGTTCGAGACGTTGCAGAGCAATCTAAGCGCACTGGATTTCAGTTTGCTGTTGCCCGATGTCATGACCATCGCGGACGAGGTGGATTCGCAGTTGACACAGGCGATGGATAGCTTCATGGGTGTCATTGGGAAAGCAACAGCGGCAGCGTAGCTACACTATCCCATCCGAACACGGCGCGGCACTCTGCGGCAAATGGATGTCGGGTTTCCATGGCTGCGCCACCAATCGGACCCAATCTCTTCACACTTGGCTCGGCGTTATAACAGCCGAGAAACGATCAGTGACGGTTGTCCCTACCCCGGCACGGCACTCCGGGGTCGTGGTGCGGTTTGAATCTAATGCGCCTTGCGTTTGGCTGTCGGTTTGGGCAGCAGGATGCGCCGAATGGACGAGGGCATTTTGTGCCCGCTGACTTCTCGAAAAATGCGCTCGATGGTGGTTTCCTTGCGGGGGCCATGCAGCACCTCCAGTTCCCGAAATGGTACACCTGAGAAACTGGACGCACGAAACGTGACAATTTCCCCACCCTATCGCGTTTCGGTCGCCGTTAAAACTCCCATGTCCCTTGCGAGTTTGCACGCCTCATCAGGGCCAAGAAAGTTCATCTCGCGAATTGGCGAGGGTCGAAAAGTGGGGGCGGTGGGTAAGCAATTGAAACTGCCCCCCGTCGAATATTAGCGCCTGACTCTGAAATGCCATAAGGTGGAAAGTGGCTTCGACCTGTGGGAAGCTGTTACTGTGATGGCAAAATTGAAGACCTATAAAACCACTATTGCCCGCGCTAAGGCCGCCCTCGGTCCAACAAGGTCTGTTGCCGCGAAAGCCCGTGCTGCCAAGCAGAAAGCCGCCCACGAAGTTCTGTCGGTGCCCTGTTCAGCCTGCGGTGCAGAACGAAACAACCCTTGTAAACTTGCCAGCGGAAAACGGCGTACAGACCCACATCCAGAACGGCGCTGGGCAGCATCTGACAAACGGGGCAAGCAGCGAAGCGAGAAGTGATGCGGACGCGGCGTACCGTTCCTCGGTGCGTTTTGCCGAGGCTGTTAGGTGGATGACCTACGCTTTTCTCCCTCGCACTCGTGCTCGGCAAATTGAACTCTGAGGCTCTCTTGCGCGTCCGCTAACCCTCTTGAGGGCGGTTAGGGGAATCCCCGCCCTAGCTGCACTTAATCCAGAAATTCGACGCTGAACCTTAGGTGTTAGGTGCAATGACAGGCTGAGAGTACCGTCGCCAATAGCCACTATCCGGGCACTACCCTACCGCTCCGGCTCCCCCTGCTGCCACCGAACCGAAGCCCACTTATGGATGCTGCCGCAACATTGCCCGAACTCGTGATTCAACTCTGCAGTTTCCGAGGAGACTCCCTTGCTGGAATTGAATCGTAAGTTGGAGTGGGAACCGCTGAGCGCGGGCAGACTGGGCGAACCCAAAGCAAGCACAGAAGTGCAACGAAAGACCAAATTAACCCGATGGAGGATTCAAATGGAAACATCAAAGATATTGATTGTGGATGATGACCCAGACCTAAGACGGGCACTGAACATTCGTCTGCGAGCCAACCACTACGAAACGGTGCAGGCGTCGGATGGCTATTCCGCGATTTCTGTCGCGCAGAAGGAGCAGCCGAACCTGATCATTCTCGATCTCGGTCTGCCAGCGGGCGACGGCTTCAGTGTACTAGAGCGGCTAAAGAATAGCGATACTCTGTCGAACATTCCCGTGATTAGCTTGACCGCCCGTGATCCCCACACCAACGAACAGAAAACCCTACTGGCTGGGGCATTGGCTTACTTCCAGAAGCCTGCGGAGAACGATGAGCTACTGGATGTGATTCGCGCAACTCTACCAAACAACAGGCTGGGAACGGCGTTGCCCTCATAAGCGGTGGCCATCGCTGGCCGCGAGCGGCTTCACGATGCGGATGTCAGCGTTAAAGGAATCCCCCTTGGTCGAGACGGTTGGACGCTGAACCTTAGGTGTTAGGTACAGTGACAGGCTGAGAGTACCGTCTCCAATAGCCACTATCCGGGGCACTACCCTACCGCTCAGGCTCCCCCTGCTGCGACGGTTTGGAGCCAACACCTCATGGACATCGTCATCGACTCTGTAGTCTCCGGGGAGACTCACTTGCGGGAATCGAATCGCAAGTTGGAACAGGAAATCGCTCGTCGCAAGCAAGCCGAGAACACCGTAAAAGAAACCCTCGCCGCCAGCGAGGCTGCGCTCAAGGAACTGGGCGACCAAAAGTTTGCCCTCGATCAACATGCCATCGTCGCCATCACAGACGTTCAGGGCACAATTACCTACGTGAACGACAAGTTTTGCGCCATCAGTCAGTACTCCGAGGATGAATTGATTGGCCAGAATCACCGCATCCTGAACTCGGGGTACCACTCCAAAGAGTTTTTCCAGCAGATGTACCACACCATCGCGAGTGGGGAGGTTTGGCGCGGCGAGATCAAGAACCGGGCCAAGAACGGCTCCATCTACTGGGTGGACACGACCATCGTCCCGTTCATGACCATGGACGGCAAACCGCGCCAGTACGTTGCCATACGCGCTGATATTACCGCTCGCAAGCGAGCCGAGGAGGTAGTAGCCGACCAAAAGTTCGCCCTCGATCAACATGCCATTGTGGCGGTCACCGATGTGCAGGGCACGATTACTTACGTGAACGACAAATTCTGTGCCATCAGTCAATACTCCAAGGATGAATTGATCGGCCAGAATCACCGCATCCTGAACTCGGGGTACCATTCCAAAGAGTTTTTCCAGCAGATGTACCACACCATCGCGAGTGGGGAGGTTTGGCACGGCGAGATCAAGAACCGGGCCAAGGATGGCTCGATTTACTGGGTGGATACCACGGTCGTACCCACCTTGAGCACGGACGGCAAACCGCGCCAGTACGTTGCCATACGCGCCGATATCACGGAGCGCAAATTGGCGGCAGAGACTCTGGCCGGGCAGGCGTTGGAATTGTCTCGACTAGCCGAGGAACTGGCCCGCTCGCGGCAAGTCATGGAGACTCAGACGCTCATGCTGCAATCCGTGCTGGACAGCATCGCCGAGGGGTTGGTGGCTGCTGATGAACAGGAGAAGGTTGTGCTGTGGAACGCCGCAGCAGAAAAGATCATCGGCACGGGCGCGGCAGACTTAGCCACACAGGGATGGGCCGAGGATTGCAGCCTCTTTCTCGCTGATACGGTGACACCATTTCCAAGTAACCAACTCCCGCTGATTCGCGCGGTTCGTGGGGAGGCAAGCACGACAGTGATCTTTGTCCGGAATCAAAAGCTCGCAGAGGGCACTTGGATCGAGGCACGCGGTACGCCGCGTAAAGACAAGAACGGCGCGGGTTGCGGCGGGGTGATGGCCTTCCGTGACATTACTGAACGCAAGGCCGCCGCGAAGGAAATCCAAAACCTCAATAATGACCTAGAGAATAGGGTAGTGGAGCGGACGGCTCAGTTGGCAACCTCGAACGACGAGTTGGAAGCTTTCAGTTACTCGGTTGCCCACGATCTGCGGGCACCCTTGCGGCATATTGGCGGCTTTTCCAAGATGCTGGTGGAGGAACTCGGTTCGTCCCTTGATCCTACCGCGCAACACTACCTTGATCGCATCCAGTCAGGAACGCAAAAGATGGGCCTGCTGGTGGATGAATTACTGAATCTAGCACGGGTTGGCCGCCACGCACTCAGACTCCAACCTACTAACTTGGACTCGATTGTGGCGGAAGTGACCGCGATTTTGCAGCCGGAGAGTAAAGGGCGGCAAGTGGAATGGCGTATCGCCGATCTGCCGCTGGTGGAGTGTGATCCGGTTTTGGTCAAGCAGGTATTCCAGAATCTGCTGGCCAATGCGCTGAAGTTTACCCGTTCCCGCACTCCTGCCGTCATCGAAGTCAGCCATAAAGAGGATGATGGGCAACAAGTGTTCATGATCCGGGACAACGGCATCGGGTTCAACATGAAGTATGTCGATAAATTGTTTGGGGTCTTCCAGCGTTTGCACCGCGCAGAGGACTTCGAGGGCACTGGCATCGGCTTGGTGACGGTGAAACGGATCATTCAAAAGCACGGAGGCCGCGTGTGGGCGGAGGGGGAACTAGACAAAGGGGCATCTTTCTATTTCACCCTCGGTGTCGGAAAACAAGTTGAATCGAAAAGCAGTGGAGCTACGGCTGGAGGCCAATCATGAACTCAGGCGAATTGGACATACTGTTGGTGGAGGATAATCAGGACGATAGGGAGCTTGCCCTGCATACGCTAAAAGGCGAGAAATTGGCAAACAACTTCTTCGGCGCACGCGATGGCGAGGAGGCTCTGGACTTTCTGTTCTGTCGCGGAGCGTTTGCGAACAGATCATTTGATCATCCCCCAAAATTGGTACTGCTGGATTTGAACCTTCCCAAAGTGAATGGGATGGAAGTGCTCAAACAGGTCAAGAGCGACCTGCGGACCAAGAACATCCCAATCGTTATTATGACCTCCTCGAAAGAAGAGCGGGACTTGGTGAGTGGTTACAATCTGGGGGCTAACAGCTATATTCAGAAACCAGTCGATTTCGACCAGTTCCGCGAGACCGTCAAGAGCGTGGGGCTGTACTGGCTGGTGGTCAATCAACCTGCGCCGATCAGCCGCGAACCCGAACTGGCAGTAATGCGAAGCTGAGCAGAGGCGCTATTCCAGACCATGCCGTTGTGGTTCAGAATCCATTGAAAAACTGCGGCGGTATTGCCCGGCAGCCTCAGTAAGGCAAAACCAAAGGTTGACCCGAAGTGCGTTTTCGAGCGTGTCCCCGATGCTTGTAAGTGTCGTTCTTTCAATGCATCAATGCATCTCTTAGCGTGAATGGCAACAAAACACAACTTCCTCCATTAGATAGCATCCTCCTATGTCCGCCGCCGATAAACTCATTCGGCAACTTGGCCAAGCATCAGCTAGGGAGACTCTGATTAAGTCCTCCCTTTCCACAGGGAGTAAAGATAAAGTCGAGCCAGCATGAACACTCTCAGCAAACAGAGGACACTGGCGATGATGACGGGATTCGAGCGCTACACGAAGAAGACGCGGCGGGCGGTGTTTCTGGAAGAGATGGAGCAGGTGGTGCCGTGGGAGAAACTGTGTGCGCTGATCGAGCCGCACTATCCCAAGCCGGGCAAAGGACGACGGGCCGAAAGAACTGGAAAACATGCTGCGGATTTATTTTCTGCAGCAGTGGTTCAATCTGGCGGACCCGGCGGTGGAAGAGGCTTTGTACGACTCGGCGACCCTGCGACAGTTCGTGGGCATTGATTTGGGAGCCGAGCCGGTGCCGGATGAGACGACGGTATGCAAGTTCCGGCACCTGCTGGAAGAACACCATCTGGGAGAAGAGATTCTGGGGACGGTGAACCTGCATTTGCAAGCGAAGGGGGTACGGATCACGACGGGGACGATTGTGGACGCGACCCTGATTCACGCACCTTCTTCGACCAAAAACCGCGAACAGAGCCGGGACCCAGAGATGCACCAGGCGAAGAAGGGGAAGAACTGGTACTTCGGGATGAAAGCGCACGTGGGCGTCGACAGCAAGACCAAGATCATCCACACGGCGGTGGCGACGGCAGCCAATGTTTCCGATGTAGCGATGTTGCCGGACCTGCTGCATGGCGAAGAAACGCGGGTGTGGGGCGACGGAGCGTATCAGGGCCAAACCGAGGTGATCCGCGAGTGCGACGCCACGAGAACGGGATTTCACGCAGCGGCGCTGTCGCTACAGGGGCCAGATCGTGGATGAAGTGGCGTGGGCGAAGAACCGGACAAAGTCGAAAGTGCGGGCGAAAGTGGAGCACGTGTTTCAAGTGATGAAGCTGCAGTTCGGATTCGTGAAAGTACGCTATCGCGGGCTGAAGAACGCGCACCGGCTGTTCGTTACCTGTGCCCTGGTGAATCTGTTTGTGAGCCGCAGAAAACTGCTCGCGGTGACGTAGGCTCGTCCGGCTTTGCCCGGTACGCGCCGGTTGCAACGGCGGTGCTGACCAGTTCCGGCATCCGAGACCCGAACCGGCAGTTCGGTTTCCCTGAACACTGCCATTAGTCGATTTAGATTGAGTGCTTATTCAGAGTGTCCCTAGGGCCTAGACTTCCCACTGAGGCTATCGTGCGATCCAAAGCAGCGTCGCTGTTTGCCGTGTTAGCTGTGGCCTTCGTTTACGTGGCGCTCTTTCTATCATCGCATTCCACTGTCTATCCAAAGCGTTCTTTTCTTCGCAGTGCTGCTTCTAGAAATTGCGATGATCGTGGCAGGATGGTGGTATTGCATCAAGAACCGGAAGGCCAACGGCGTGGCCAATTGGCGGAAGCGAATTGCGTTACTAGGTGTAACCGCTAACACGACCGCGTTTGCAATTCCGGTCGTATCGCTCGCCTATATGATCCTCTACCCCTCCATAGCCCTCCGCGTGCGCCTACCCATGATTGACGGAGAAAAGATGGTGCTGGCCTGTTTAGTGTTTTCATTTTCTGGTTTGATTGCTGGAATTCTGGCTCCGGCCGGAAGCCGATTTGCGACAACGCTCGGGAGCCTGATCATCGCCCTGCTGGTTCTTGCCATCCCAATGGGAATTCTGTGAACAGCCCCACTAATGTCATCAAGGTGACGAAATCCGGCGATTCCACTCTGACCTGATGCCATGTTAGGGAGTCTCGATGGGAAGTCCCATGCAGGGAAACAATGCAAAACCGCACCATTTCAGGCTTTCCTGCCCCCGCCACCCGGCTGGTTCGCAAGGGGTCGAATTTCGAGAGGGTTTTCTGCGGACTTTCGCCCCCTGTTTTGGGGTGACGGTCGCTAGCCTGCATCTATAGCCATTGAGACGCGCCAGCCGTGGGGCCAGCGCCATCAGCCAGCCCTCCATCCCCCGCAGGTCAGGGTGGCTTGACAGGCTGGAAAAGGCCCCCGCCGCACGTCCCTATTCCTGATGGGCTGTGAGTCCACAGCTAGCGACTGTGAAGACATTCCTGTCTCGCTTTTTGACCCGCATCGACACATCCGTACCCTTAGTAACTAGGGTGCCCTTCCGGGCAGGAGTACCGTCAAAATTGGGAGAGGCAGGTCTTAGAGAATTCTTCTCTCCAAACTTTGACCCAGCGGGGCAGCCACTAGGAGTTCGCTGTGAAAGACAAGCACATAGGTCTGAGATTAGGCGTGGCATTTGCTGTCCTGATCGCCATCTTGCCAGGCATCGGGTGGCAGGGGCTTCGGATGCATGAAATCGACAAGACCCTTGGCGACATCACAGGCAGGCAATCCGCCAACCTAGATTTGGCGCGAAGAGCATTGATGCTCTCCAACATCAACAGCCGCATCGCCATGGAAATTGTCCTCGTTGAGAACAGGACACTCGTCGATCCGCTCTTGGCAACGAGGTCTGGGAATAGCAAGGAAATTACGAGACTAATAGAGGAGAGCGAAAGGCGCTGTGAGTCAGAAGAAGAGAAGAAGTTGCTGGATGCGGTGAAGGAAACAAGGAAACCATATGTGGACAGCTACCTGCGAGCTATCCATCTGCTTGTCGATGAAGGGAAACACGACGAAGCGGAGGCAGTCATGGTCAACGAAGCCATGCCAGCCCTGTTTAAGTATCATGCCGCATGGGACAAGTTCGTGGAGTTTCAGAAAAACGAGGTGGATGTAGCTGTCAAGCAGGCGGAGCTTAGTTACGCCAAAACCCGTCGCCTCACCTCGCTACTGCTGGGGTTGGCAGTACTTGTGGCCATCCTGATCGCGATATTCGCAACCCGAGAGACGGCCCGCGAGATTTCTGCACGAATTGCCGCGAAGAACGAAGTTAGTAATCTCAATGCGACTCTCGAAGCGAGAGTGATGCAACGCACCCACGACCTCAATGAAGCCAACAAGCGTTTAGAGTTGCAGTCCGCAGCTTTGGAAGCCGCTGCCAACGCCATCGTCATTACAGATTTCCGTGGGACGATCCAGTGGGTGAATCCAGCATTCACGACCATGACTGGCTATAGCGCGGAAGAAGTGATGGGCAAGAACCCGCGCCTGTTGAAATCCGGAAAGCAATCAAACAAGTTCTATACCGATCTGTGGTCAACCGTCTCGTCAGGCAAAGTCTGGCACGGCGAACTCATTAACAGGCGGAAAGACGGGACGACCTATATTGAAGAGCAGACGATCACGCCCCTAGCCCAGAACGTCGGCGAAGCGAACTGGACGCACTTCGTCGCCATCAAGCATGACATTACCGAGCGTAAGCAGGCCGAAGAAGCGATCCTGCTCAAAACTGCACTGCTTGAGGCGCAAGCGGAGACGACAATAGATGGCATCCTTGCCGTTGATGAGTCAGATCACATCATTCTGACAAATAAACAATTCGGACTCCATTTCGGAATAGCGGATGACGTGTTGAGCACTGGAGACGATCAAATCGTGCTTAAACAAGTCATGGCTGAAATCGAGGATTCTGAAGCCTTCATCGCTAGAGTCAAATATCTCTATAGCCACCGGGATGAGAAGAGCAGGGACGAGTTCAGGCTCAAGAATGGAAAAACCTTCGACCGATACTCTGCGCCTCTGACCGACCCAAAAGGCCGCTACCGTGGCAGAATTTGGTACTTTCGCGACATCACCGAACGCAAGGTCGCCGAGGATCGGATTCACTTTCTAGCCTACTCCGATGCTCTTACAGGGCTGCCGAATCGCAGGCTTTTGCAGGATCGAGTGACTCAGGCACTCGCCAGTGCTCGTCGGCAAAAAAGCAAGGTCGCGGTTTTGTTCCTCGATCTCGATAGATTCAAAAATATCAACGACTCACTGGGGCATTCAGTCGGCGACCTCCTCTTGCAAGAAGTTGCACGACGACTTAGCACATGGGGGCGTGAGCAAGACACAGTGGCCCGTGTAGGCGGCGATGAATTCCTCGTCGTGTTGACGGGGCTAAAGGACGTAACCGACACCGCAGTTGCCGCCAAGCGGCTCATGGATGCAATGATCGGTGAGTATTCCATTCAAGGTCATACGCTGAATATCACTTGCAGTCTCGGCATCAGCGTTTTTCCGGAACATGGTACAGACACCGAAACCCTGATCAAGCATGCTGATGCCGCCATGTATAGCGCCAAAGAGAGTGGACGCAATGGCTTTCGGTTCTTCACAGAGGAGATAGACGCTCAGGCCATCGAGCGGTTGACCTTGGAGAACAGCCTTCAATATGCACTCGACAAGAAAGAATTCTTTCTCGTGTATCAACCGCAGATGGATATTGGCTCCAGAAAGATCACCGGACTGGAAGCGTTGCTGCGTTGGCAACACCCAGAATTGGGCCTTGTGCCGCCTGATAAGTTCATACGAATCGCTGAGAACTGCGGCTTGATCGTGCCAATCGGCGACTGGGTGCTCAGGACAGCCTGCACTCAGGCCCAAAAATGGCAAGAGGATGGTCTGCCGCCGACCAGAGTAGCAGTAAACGTGTCAGCCGTTCAGTTTCGCCGACTGGGATTCTGTGAACACGTCAGAACGGTGCTCCGCGAGACTGGCCTCGCTCCGCGGTACCTCGAACTGGAACTCACGGAAAGCCTATTGCTCGCTGACGCCGATGTGACTCTCTCAGTTATTCAGGAATTAAAAGCTATGGGGTTGACGCTGGCGATTGACGACTTCGGAACTGGCTATTCCAGCTTCAGCTACTTGAAACAGTTTCGTGTCAGCAGGCTCAAAATCGACAGGTCGTTTATTCGAGATGTTGCTGCGAACCCCGATGACGCGGCGATCACTGCAGCAATCATCAGCATGGCGAAAAGTCTGAAACTCAAGGTGATTGCCGAGGGCGTCGAAAACGAAGCGCAACTGTCGTTCCTGCGGGCACATCATTGCGACGAAATTCAAGGCTACTACTTCAGCAAGCCTTTGACGGTTGACAAAGTTGCGAACAAACTGCGAGGCGACATTCCAGAGCCGCACGTCCGAGCACATTCAAGCGGGGGACAATCATGACAACGGACAATATTAAGGAGTGGATTTCATGACGGAAATCGGCCTTGTGCTTTTAGCGTCTGATGACCCGGTTACAATTCAGCAGTTCAGCCATGCCCTAGAGGAATTGTCCATTTCGCCCGATGTGTGCCGCGATGTGCCAGCGGCCGTCGGCCTATTGAACCGCCGAAAGTTCGATGCTGTCATCGTCGATCTCCAACTGGGACAACAGGCGGGGCTGATTTTGGACGAGGCGCATCTGTCCCCGTCAAACCGCAAGGCGGTGACCTTTGCCATCAGCGGTAACGAAGCGGAAGGCACAGCCTTCCGGAAGAGGTCGGAGTTTGTCTTTGAAAGGCCGCTTTCTGCAAAGTCGATCAGCAGCACGCTCAGGCCAGCTTACGGACTGATGCTGAGAGAGCGGCGGCGATATTTCCGATGTCCCCTGTCTATCCCAGTGGTCATCCTAAGGCGATCCAAGCCCGAAGTTCGCTGCAACAGCGTAAACATTAGCGAGGGGGGGATGGCTCTCAGCACCATCGTTCCTCTCAGTACCGGAGAAAAGGTGCACGTTCAGTTCACCCTGCCGGGCCACGAAGTTCCATTTCTTGCAGAATCGACGATCTGCTGGTTGAAAACTGGCCACATCGGACTTCGTTTTGTGTCCCTGTCGCAAGAGCACAAGTCCGAGCTACAGGGCTGGCTATCACGAAAGCTGGAAGAGATGCTTCCGGAAATCGTTGCTGGGAAATTCCGGAGGGTTGAAGGTGGCTCCTTGCCAACGCCGGGGGATGGAGAGCAGGACTAAGGCTTGCGGGAGCGCCCAGAGTCAGCAAAGGTTGACGAGCGGTGCTCCTCAGTCAGAGTTTGAATTAGGAGGTTAAGGTGATGTCCGAATCAACAGTGTGTCTCAACGTTCCGTCCCGCTTGGAAAAGGCCATAGAGGAGCTTCAGGGGCTACACGAAATGTTGCTCTCTGGAGACTTAGACCCGCATATTCTGGCGGACTTCCGGGACGCTCTAAATCGGGTCAGAAATACCGCGTGGGCTGCCCAGCAATACGTGGCTCGCAAGGAAACGGGCCAAGATTCCAGTACCGTACTGTCATTCTTGGTTGGGGAGAGAATTCGGGCAACCTACCATCTTTGCCAAGCGATCAGCGAGGACTTGAAACGCACTGACATCGACGTGCAAGCAGGCAGCCTGATTCAACTCCACGAGGTCACGAAGGTCTTGACGGAGCAACTGGAAGGCGCAATCAAAAGACTATGCTAACGCAGGGAAAGACTCACCAGCAAAGTCGCCATAACAAATGCCCACTCCTCGGGTCAGTTTCGATTTTGGAGGTCACAGTGGAATTGAACAGGCCGGACAAGGTTGTCATCGGCTGCCTCGATGGCCGACGGTTGAAGGGTTACGTCTCGAATCTCTCTGCCAACCACGATCACTTCCGCCTTTTCCCAGCGGAAAACTCGCTTCACCAAGCGGGCGCTGATGTGGAACTTAAGGCGACCAAGGCAATCTTCTTTGTGAAGGATTTTGAGGGCCACCGCGAGCACAAGGACGCATACGACGCGAAGGCAAAAGGGCATGGCCGGAAAATCGAAGTCATATTCCGGGACGGTGAGAAGATTGCAGGAACGACTGAGTGGTACCATCCCAGAATCCCGGCTTCTTTCTGTTTCCCTCCGATCCCGAGTCCAATAATATTCGCGTCTTCATTGTGAACGGCAACGTGCAGCAGGTGAAATTCCTCTGAAGGATTTTCTGAACTCGTTTTGAAACACAAAGTTCCAGCTTATGAGTAAATTGGCGGATAGTTCTGAGCCGATTTCGAGCTTAGGCTGTTCTTCTTTTCATCCGATACGCGAACGAATGCGCTATCCCGCGCCCGTGGCCGACTGTGTTTGGTGCAGCATATCTTCCACCTTCCGCACGAGTTCCAAAGGAAGGAATGGTTTTTCCAGAACGTTTGCGCCGTATTCACGCACTTCGGGGTACTGATCGCCAAAGCCTGTCATAAACAAGAATTTCGTCTCCGGACGCACCACACGAATCCGTTTTGCAAGCTCAAGCCCGCTGAGTCCGAGCATCACGATATCGCTTATCAGAATCTCTATGCTGCCCTCATGTTGGTCGCTCCAACCTAGTGCTTCCGCACCATTGGCGGCAGAATGGACGGAAAAACCATGGCGTTCGAGCGCCCTCTGCAAAAGTTGTCGGAGGTCGGCATTGTCTTCGGCTATCAAGATGGTGACAGCACGATGTTGTGGTGATTCGATCTGTAGTCCCTTGTGCTGGGACTGAGCAGCCATAGCGCGTCTTGTTTCCAAGTCATTCACAATCCGTCGAGCAACAAGGCGCAAGGAGTCCATTTGCTCCGTGGTCATGAGATGTGGCAACCGGTCCATCACGCTGACGGCTCCTATCGCTTGCTGACTGGATGTGATAAGCGGCATCCCTGCAAAAAACCTTACTCCGACATCTGTCACTAATAGATTGTTAGCAAATATCGGGTCAGAGAGTGCATCGGCCACCAGAAGGATGTCGGATCGCAAAATTGCATGAGCGGAAAACGACCGCTCGCGTGGAATCTCATCTAACGCAAAGCCAATTTTCGATTTGAGCCACACACGTTGCTGATCGACAAAGCCGATCTTACCGATAGGCATATTGCAAGTGAGTGTGGCCAGACGAAGCATGTCGTCGAACCCTTGCTCGCTCTGTGTTTCCAGAATTCGGAAGCTGTGAAGACTTTCGAGGCGAGAGACTTCATCTTGTGGAAGAGGCGAACTGGGGGATTCACCACCGGATTTGCCTTCAAATGGGTGCTTTTCTGCTACGTGCCGCTCAAAGACTGCTTCCAGTTCAGCACGGAGGCTCCCCGAGGTAGGCTTTTCGGCGCTATTGCGGAGTCGGGCAAGCACAACTGCACCGCAAACAGAGCAGGCCCCAGAAACGTCTCTTTCCTGATTGGGTCCGATCTGGCGAACATCGATCAAGAAAGGCCGACTGCACATCGCTTTGCCTTGCCAAAGATTGTGACAGTTGGGCAATGGTGATGGCAACAGGTTCTGGTCAGTGGGGTCGCCGAACTGTTAACAGCGACTATGACGGTCTCTGTTGTCGTTTTGAAATTGGCATGCTCTGATTAACGGTTGCTCGAAGGTCGAACCCCAATCGTCGGCTACCCGTTCATGCTGACAGGGGCATAACTACGCTGCGTCCGGTCTGAATCCCGACCTGTTTTGTTCAGCAGGACGTTGATTTCCACGATGATCTCGCACCGTCTCCTCCGTCGTGCCTCTACACACTCGGCTCGGTCACTCTCGTTCATTCGGCCAGCATTCTCCGGCAGGCGATCCCACAGTTCGATGGCTCGCAGTTCGGACATCAGGCTCTCTAGTTTGTCATCAGGCACATTTGCCTCCCGCTATTGCCTCTAACCGGAGAGCCAGTTCAGAGGTAGTAAAAGGCTTCCTTATCAGTTGAAATACCTCAGAGTCCTCACCGCCGAATGGGTATTCGTCGGGATAACCTGTCATGAGAAGTACTCTCAGGTTGGGATACATACCGACCGCAATCCGAATCAGTTCACGCGCCCGCAGCCCCGGCGTCAGCACGTCGCAAAGCAGAACGTGGATTGGATTGGGATGCTTCGAGCAGATCCTTAGCGCCTCATCTCCATCCTCAGCCACCAAGACCTCATATCCGCGCTGCCGCAATCCCCGCCCGAGCATTTCACGGATTGCCCCCTCATCCTCAACCACGAGAATCGTATCCATTAAGTTGCCACCTGTGACCCGTCTTGCCGCACGCAGAAGACAGAACTAACGATCTGACGACGCTCTAGGCATCACTATCCCATTTGCGGTGCCCGATACTCTCGGTGAACGGCCAGAGACAATCTGACGGCCACTGGAATGTAGCCTTGGGCCTGCTGGGAATCGGTATGTGCTCGGCGGTGTTGTCCGCTGGCGGTTGGTGATGCGTCGGTGGCCGCGGGGCCTTATCGGAGTCAGGTGTCCGAGGAGTGAATGGTTCGCTGGTTGTCATGTGCAAGACCGTCTTCGAAAAAAGAGATAGCGCAGCGGTGTGCTGCGCCATCAGAGGAACAAACGACCGTGGGTCGCATAGTTCCTCCACACCCTTCTTGCAAGCAATCTACAAGGGCGGGGTGTTGGGCGAGTGTCCCGGATTGCACAGTTTTTGAAATTAGATAGGGCAATTTCCCGATTTGGGAATGGATGGTTCGGAAGCGAAGAGACAAGGAGAGGGCCGAACCTTGTGGGCTCGGCCCGAAACGTGCTGTAGTTTAGGTACGAAAAGGAAAGCAGTCGTGAGGGTCTGAACGTCGATAGGGTCACTCGACACTAACCCATGACTGCTCGGATCGAATAAATGGAATAATAGATTCCGGACAATGTTACGTCTGTTCAAAATTGCTCACTTTGATAAAAACGCTCCGTGGTTCAGACAGGTCTTGTTCCACAGCAGAACGGTCGCGATAGGCAGCAAAGTCTTTGACTTTCGCCACCGAAAAGTGACAGCATGTTTTTGTCGGGCGGTTCGCAGATGCCGCAGACTTCACACTTCTCTCGCCCTTCTCGCCCTCCTAGGCATTCCCTGCTTTTGAGAGGAGGCCAATCATGGCATCCACAGCAGTAAAAGCCAAGAAACGCAGGAAGTTTGATCCCGAGAGATTCCTTTCGACCATCGATGGCGGCAGGAAGATCACAGCTTTTGCCAAAAAGCGGACGATTTTTGTTCAGGGCGATCCATCCGAGGCAGTTTTTTATATTCAATCCGGAAAGGTAAAACTCACCGTCGTGGCGAGGAGCGGAAAGGAAGCTACGATAGGGATATTGAATGCAGGCGATTTCTTCGGAGAAGGTTGTCTTACTGGGCAGCCTCTCCGCTTGTGCTCCGCAACTGCAATGACCGATTGCTCTGTGATGCGGATCAGCAAGAAGTCCATGCTGGCAGTAATTCATCGAGAGCACGCTTTTTCCGACAAGTTCGTGGCCTATCTGCTGGCGCGAAATATTCGATACGAAGAGGATTTGGTTGATCAGCTTTTTAATTCGAGCGAGAAACGGCTTGCTCGCGTTCTTCTCCTGCTGGCTCACTTCGGCAAGGACGGAAAGCCTGAAGTTGCGATTCCCAACATCAATCAGGAGACCCTAGCGGAGATGGTGGGAACGACTCGCCCGCGTGTTAACTTTTTCATGAACAGGTTCAGGAAGCTGGGCTTCGTTCGCTACAATGGTGAGCTTGAAGTCCACAGTTCGCTGCTGAACGTTGTTCTCCGCGATTAGCCGTTCACTAATCATCCGCCTTACTGACCAATCGGATTCCTTTGCGAGCGGTTGGGCCGGCAGACTCGGATCTGGTCCTGGTCGGGCACACAGAGGGGCGCGTTAAGTATCACGAGCTTTCCCTCCGTGTCAGAGGTCATCACTATGAGTCCCTCCGCGAAACCAAGAACTTTTGCGTTATCAGGAAATGTTTTGAGCAGGTTCCTCAGGGCACTACCAGATATTGCCATAGGGGTTCACGACCTCAGCATCCCACACCCGGCCTCACGAGAACTGAGCTATAGTGCCAAGCCCAAAACCTAGCATCATTCCCGCACCCTCGCTACGCCCTGATTGGGCTGCCCAACGTTGTTCCTGCTCTCGCGTCTCGGGGAACCAACCGTAAATATAAACCCTTGCGCTTCCTCTGGTCGCTTGTCATAATTGGTGACAGCCTTCCCTACTTCTGGCCTCATTTCTTCATAAGGCTGCGATTTCGCGGCGACTTTTCTTTCTGGAGCAGCTATGAGCGTCAAGAAGAAACGCGATTTCGATCCCCATGCATTCCTCGCAACCATCGGCGAGGGCAGGAGGATTGCGCCTTTTCAAAAGAAGCAAGCCATTTTCGCGCAGGGGGATGCGGCTGACGCAGTATTTTATATTCAAAACGGCAAGGTGAGGTTGACGGTCGTGTCAAACAACGGAAAGGAAGCAACCATAGGCATCTTGAGTGACCGCGACTTTTTTGGTGAAGGTTGCCTCGCAGGTCAGCCGCTCCGCATGGCTGCTGCCACGGCAATGACCGATTGCGAGCTTCTGCGTATTGAGAAGAAGGCGATGATAGCGGTTCTCCATCGAGAACATGGTTGGTCGGATATGTTCGTAGCTTATTTGCTGACGCGGAACATTCGGTACGAAGAGGATTTAGTTGATCAACTTTTCAATTCCAGCGAAAAGAGGCTAGCCAGAATCCTTCTGCTGCTTGCCCATTTTGGCAAGTAGGGTGTACCCCAGAGTGTAATCCCCAAGATCAGTCAGGAGACCCTCGCCGAGATGGTGGGCACGACCCGTTCGCGGGTCAGCTTTTTCATGAACAGGTTCAGGAAGTTGGGCTTTGTTGACTATGGCGAGGGCGGGATGCAAGTCCACAGTTCACTTCTCAACGTTGTTCTCCACGACTAAAAGTCCATCGGAACTCTGCTTTCCTGCGGACCCTCGGCGTTGCCATTTCGTGCGATGGCTTCGGCGAGTGTGGCCTTTGTCACGCATTCCTCCTCTGTTACCCGTTTATCCATGATTCCACGAGGCCAAGGCTGTTCCCTTTCTACTGGTCAATTTGCAGTAAGCAAAAGCTCCCTCCTGTGTGTTACAGTGGCACCGGGGCGATGACCACCTTCTCCTCTTTCAGGCCTTCTAACCTAAGTCAGTCCAACTGGAGTTCGCCCACCTTAGGTTTTTCAGCGAGAACAGTGTAGCCATGCCTTTTTAGGCGATCTTGCGAGAAGTCGATCAACGTCACAAGGTCAGCACGCGACTTGAGGCACTAGCGGAACAATATTCGCTCGTGTCAGACCCCCTCATAACAATCGCGGGTAGCGTGCGAAACGCTGCCACCGTACTGGAGGTGCTGATTGCGACGAAAGGGCCCAAGCCGATCTGAGTACAGCGGACCGACTGCCAGAGCAATGCCCAAAGCAAGGACAGCGGTGCGTCCAGTCCGCTAACTTAGTTGTCCGAAGTGAGCGGTTTGGATCAGCCGCCCGTTCCTTGCAAGTCTATGCTCGCATCTAACAAGGATGGAAAGTCGCAGCGAAGGGCGCTGCTCGGGGCTCTTAGAGAGAGGCAATGGCATATGACCCATGTCGCCGACAAGCTGACACCCAAACTGCGTAAACTTCCCCAACCGCCGCTTTCATACCCCGGCGCAACGCCTGATGCGGACCGCGCCAAGAAGCCACCGCTTGCAGAGCCCTCTGCTACGAACGAGGAACTGAGTCCGGGAGACCGCGTCGAGGGTTTGGGCAACTTCGGAAGGCCGACCGGGGAACTGGGCACAGTCGAGCGGGCGAACGAAGATGACGCGGTCGTCAAATGGGATGATGACGGTCGTGTGAGGCTCCACCAACTGTCGCTAAAGAAGATTTAGCTAGCGCCAAGCGAGCCTGTCTGCCTCACTATTAAATTGGGGCATATTTGGTTGCCGACTGTGTTGCGACGAGTGACATTCCCCCGTGTTCGGCGCACAAATCATCAGATCGAATTGCCGTCCACCGCGTTTCGGGCGAACACGTTAGCAATTCGCGAATCCGCTGCTTGGCTTTGTACAGTTGTGACTTCGAGTTTCCCACAGAGCAACCGCGCAGCTTTGCGATTTCCTGATGCTGATACCCCATGACTTCGTGCAACAAGAAAATCGTTCGGTACCCTTGGGGAAGCGCCTTGAGTGCCCAAGCCAAAGCGACACGGTCGAGGCAACCTGCGAGGCGACTGTCTTCGGTTCCATGCTCGCGGTGTATGTTGTCGCCGTTACTGTTGCAGTACGGCTCGTCCAGAGGAACTTGGCGTATCGCCTTCTTGCGGAAACGCATCAGCATCGTATTGACTGCAATCCGGTGAAGCCATGTGGTAAACGCTGAGTCTCCCCGGCAGTTGGCGATCTTGCGGAAGGCCTGCAAGAATGCTTCTTGGGTAAAATCCTCCGCTTCCGAGGGATTGTTGGTCATGCGCAAACACACCGAATAAATCCGTGCCTTATGGGCATGAAATAGAGCGGCAAACGCATCGGCATCGCCTTGTTGGGCACGCCGAATCACGTCAGAATCGGGACGAAGCCTGTCCATGGCGACGAGGTAGTTGTCCACCGGAGTCTTCCTCAAATCCACTCGGTACTTGGCGAAACGAAACTGAGTTTCGTCAAATTTCTTCGCGAAGTACTGTGCAGAATTGCTCACGTGGGGAGTGCGGCTGTGCACTTCAATCTGGCCGAATAACTGCCCTCTAGCGACAACCGAGTTAGTTCCTTGACTGAAGTATCGAAGCGGTCCAGTGCTGGTCGGATGCCGATAGCGAGGGGGCTTGGTTCGGCTGAGGGGGCGTTATCCGCTTCCGGTGGTGCAACGTGCTCGGCTAATGATGCAAAGGCGCGGGATGCGTTGTGGACAGCCATATGCTTCAGCATGTTGGTTGCCGATTGTAGGGGCGTCTTACACATCTTGTCCACGCTGATCGCATCCCCGCAGTCGCTGCACACCATAAAAGTGCCACCTGCGATCCTTCTAGTTGTTGTGTACATGCCTTAAGCCTACGCTCTGCTGGTGGCGGATACCGAACGCAGTAGTACAGCACCCAACGAGGGTCACGATTTTGACCAAAGGTGATGCTGATCACATTGACAGCGGAAGACATGCTGTACTCTTTGAGTTATGTACCGCATTAGCAGAGACAATACGGGTACGATCCTCGTCTGTATTGCCTGCACTCACACAGAGCGCGTCCAAGACTTCAAACCAAGCACTGGAAACTCACGAACGCTAGCGGCCGACGCTATGCTGAAACACGTCAGGGCCGAGCACAACCGTGAAACTCATGCACGTGCAATGGCGATGGTCATGGAACGGCAGAACGCGCCCCGGTAGCCCTCCCGCAGTCTATATAAAGGCCCAGCGGAGAACCTGCCCTTGGGCCATGCTTAGAAAGGATATCGAGCGTGCGAAACGTATTCGTGGAAAAGTGGCCGTCGCTGGTGATGTTCGTGCTGGTAGCTGGTGCCTTGCTGTTCGTCATGATTCGCTGGGCTTGAACAGGAGCTATTCGATAGCTGCCAACCGTGTTCGCCTCAATCCCCAGCAATCGGGGCCAAAAATCGTCTCAGGCTCACCTTTTTTCTGAAAAGCGTGCAATTTTGAACACTCGAACCATGCTGCCAGACATAGGATTACTCTTACGGCGGGGTAACAGCCTCACCAAATATTCGCATTTTGTGCAGTCGGTACGAAGCAACTCCAAGGCGACCATAGCGCCACTCGGATTGGCTGGAAGGCGCTACCATGACTCGCTTTGTGGTTTACCCCTGCTGCGAGAACTGTCTGATTTGATGTGTGAGGAGTAGGCGATGCTCGCCAAATGTGCGAATCCCTCGTGTTCCGCTTCGTTTCGTCATCTGCAAGATGGAAGGCTGTTTCTACTCGAAGCTGACCTAACTTTAAGGTCATCCAAAGTTAAAACGCCGGAATATTTTTGGTTGTGTAAAGCCTGCTCGGCAGGGATGACACTGTGTCTGGCCCGAGACGGGAGAGTTACGGCAACCGGACTGCGAAAGGCGCTTCGCAACGGCCCCCAATTCGCACTCATCTCCGTAAATCGCGAGAACGGATTATCACTCCGTAGAGTTAGCTTCCTTCGCAGCAGCCACTGGGAGTCACATGAGAAACCGACACGAGAACGCCATGCCACAGACATTAGAGAGTCGCGATGATAGTCGGGGCAGCTTCTAGCTGTGCTGTGCCCGATCGCGGGTTTCTTGTCATTGAGTATCGGTCAGCAGACTGTATTCGCCTCGGCCATCCCGAGGATTTGGAATTCACGTGCTCTCGTTGTGGAATGGAGTTTACGGTAGCTCAACGGGAACTGATCTTTCAATCTGTGCCGAAGCAATGGCTCTCCGCGTGCAACCATGTCGCATAGGCCAAAATGATGGGTCATGAAAGCTGGTTGATAAATGACTACCGCTTCCATTCGCCACGTTGCCGGAGTTCACCAACCACACGCTACCCCACTATCATTCTTCGTGGGCCTAACGACATCGCTGACGTTGTACTAACCCATCAGGAAGCGGACGGTGTCCGGGAAATTAGGGTGGAACTTCAGGGCAAGATTGTACGCGTCGGAGAGGGAGACCTCGATGTCACGGTGGGCTTTGCCAATCGCAGCGACGAAATCGGGGGCCTCGGTCGTGACTTCAACCACATGGTGCAGCAGTTACGCGAGAGCCGAGAAGAAGTGGAACGGCTGCACCAAGTCCAGATGTCGCGTGCGGAACGTTTGGCCACACTCGGAGAACTTGCTACTGGGCTCGCCCACGAAATTCGCAATCCACTCGCAGGGATTGCAGGCGTGATCGAAATCGTTGGACGCGACCTACCTGTAACCAGTCCGGCGTGTGCGGTGGTCAAGGACGTTCGTCTGGAGATCGCGCGGATCAACCACATTCTCACCGACCTGCTACAAGCAGCCCGTCCCCACCCACCCGAGGTTTGCCCGAGCGACCTGAATGCCACGGTGGAACAGGCCGCCATGCTAGTCCGGCACCAAGTTCTCTCTAGGCCGATCAAGATCGACGTTCGGAAAGACCCGAATCTGCCAACTGTCGAACACGACAGCGGGCAGATTCATCAGATGTTCTTGAATCTTTTGTTGAACGCGGTTCAAGCGATTGAGGGTGCGGGCGCAATTCGGGTTGAGATTTCGCTCCTGAAAGGAGATGCTGCGATTACCGTGGTAGATACGGGTCGTGGTATTGCTCCCGAACATCTGCCCAACATCTTCAGTCCCTTCTATACGACCAAGGGAAACGGCACGGGATTGGGACTCTCAATGGCTCGCCGGATCGCCGAGGAACATCACGGCCGGATTGAAGTAACTAGCGAGGTTGGGAAAGGTTCAAAATTCTTGGTAGTCCTCCCCCTCCAACAGGCGAGCGCAAAAGGCGCGGCAGCCTGAGGCTTGGTGCACTACTCCGAATCCCCGGTACCTGATGGCAAAACGAAACTGCCCCAGACTCCGGCTAGAGTTGTGGGAAGCTAAGTTGAAAGCCCTCACCCGTGTCTTGCTCCACAACCGCCCTTCGTTCTGACCTGCAATTCGGGAAATGGTTCGGACGGGTCACTGTGGAGATGGTCACAAGTATGCAGTTTTGACCAGACGCTTCACGTAGGGCAAGGTTAGGATGCAGGGTGTTCGACGGCGCGGTAACGAGTTAGTGTCGACTGATACTATCGATTTTCAGGCCCTCACGATTGCTTTCCTTGCTTCGCTCCTATGAGCCGACGTTGCAATTCGGCCTTCTCTTTCCTTGACGTTTCGGGAGTGAGCAGGAAAAGTTGGCGAGGTAAAGTGTGGCCGATCCTATTCAAATGGATGTGAAGAAGCTTTGCTTGAGGCCCACAGGCATCAACGGCGGAGTTTACGGCCGCGTGGCCGACAAGCTAGGACTCGACGCTTCTTATGTAAGCCGTGTTGCTATTGGCAAAAAAGATGCCAAAGTTGAATGAGCTTCGGCGGACACAACGCGTATCAAACTCAAAGGTCTGACCATCTTGTTAGGGGACCGATCACGGGTGTAGACGCGGGCAGTTCGCTCGGAGCGTCAGCATCGGGACACCCGGTTACCAACGTAAGCCTTTAAGTGACGCGGTTCACATGCCGAACCGAGTTCAGGCTCGATAATCTAAGTCAATAACGGAGAGGCAGTGAGTTAGCCAACAATGTACACCATAACCGCAGGAACAGAGGGAGTCGTGTTCGGGTGCATGGATTGCCCATATTGCGTTCGCGTGAACGATTGCAAGCAGAGGCTAGGACACGCCCGCACTCAGGCCGCGAATGCAATGAACGATCATCTCAGGACACAACACCGGATGGCACGAGTGCCGCCAACGCCTCGCCAACGAATGATACCCTCTCGCCAACAGAAGGGGCACCGAGCCCAAGAACGGGGTGCTCCATGTAGCTCAAGGGGGCTCTGGCGAATCGTACAAGACTACACTCCCGCAATGTTTCTACCGAAGTGATCCTTATTGACCAGTCTAGATTCCTCCCCTTCCCGCATAGTTAATAGTGGGTATATCTCAGCGTTTACGACGGTGCCTTCGCAAAGCAATTCACGACCGCGAAGAAAAAACCTGACTTCAGTCCCAACGCCTTTCTCCCCCACGCATCGGGAATGGCAGGGATGTCCTGTCTTTTCAAAGAGGGAAAGAAAAATGACCAAATTCGAAAGCTCATACAAGCCACCGATGTTCATGGCGCTACTATTCGTCGCTTTGCTCGGAGGTGGTGGAATCGGAAGGGTTTTCGCGACCGTCGCTCCCGGCACTCTTGTGGGCGCAGCTACGGAACCCACAGTGGTTTCGTCGAGCCCAAGTAACAATGCCACGGACGTGCCTACCAGCACAAACTACCTACTGGATCCCGCATTCTCTATGACAGTCCGATCGTCATATTACCTCAATCGCCGAACTCGATCTGCTGGTTGCGGCTTTGCTTTGAGTTGTCCAAGTAGCGCAATTGTCGGTCGCGAGCTGGGGACTGATGGTTAATACCGATTCTGTTATCAGCAAGGCCTGGACATCACGAAGCTGATGGATAGCGGCTGCAAACCAAAGCGCTCCAAATTTCGAGCCGAGGCCCCGATCCCCGCGGTGCTGGAAAAGACAAAGCGGCAGCCCGCTTTCAGAGCCCACTGCAACCGGACGTTCAACAGTGCGGTTTGTACGCCGTTGCCCCGGTGTATAAGTCGGCAGCTTGTGGTGCGCAGATGGGCCGTGTCCCCGTTGATGTGGAGAACACCGCCACCCGCTACTTCGCCGTTTCGTCGTACAAGGAAGGCTCGCGCACCATCAGCGAATCCGAAACAATAGAAGGTGTCGAGCAGCTTCGCCGGCAACCTGGACTCATCTACCGGTGCATTGGATTCCTGGAAACCTGCAGCCACTGTGCGCACCCACACGTCAGCATCGTCACCGGTGGCGGGCAGCACTTGAATATTTTCGGGAACGGCCTTTGCCGCGATACCGGCCAACGGCCGCCACCAATTCTCCATGGCCGCTCCGGCTTTGTACCCGCGACTCGCCAACAAGGAATTGATTCCGCTGCGAGTCCGGCCGGAAATTGTAATGCGTACTGGTGATTTTCTGGAAGCGTAAAAAGCTTCGATAGCTTCGATGTCGGTGGTCTCGGTAGGAGTGGACGTTCCAACTCCAATCGCGCACGTCAAGGGCGCATCCGAGCCGTTAAACGCGATGCAAGCGCCGGCAAGGTCAGCCACGCACGATCCAACCTCGGGTCTCCGAATGCTCATCGCGGCAGTCGCCGCTTTTAACATTGTGACCGATGCATCCTGAACCTTTTCCAGCAGAACTTCGCCGTCGAAGGTCAGCGAACTTGCGGATCCAATTGGGGAATATCTCACTTTAGCATCGAGCATAACTAATACTCTCCCGAGCTCAGTCTAGAATTGGTCTGACAAGGATTCGCTCCTTCTTAATTTTGATCTCCGCCCGCGACGCTGCTGCCCCACATGGCGCTGCTGCCCCACATCGCACTGCTGCCCCACATGGCGCTGCTGCCCCACATCGCACTGCTACCCCACATTGCGCTGCTGCCCCACATCGCGCTCCTCCCCCACATTCCGCTGCTCCCCCACATCGCAGATGAACCCCACATAGCGGACGAGCCCCACATCGCAGAGGTTGCGCCCGTGAACTGGTTCGAACCCCAAACCGCCGAACTTCCCCACATCGCGGATTTGCCCCAGACCGACGACGGGTCAGAGCTTAAATAAACATCTCCCGTACTCGGATCATAGTTTGCAATAGGAGACATCGCGGTCCCGTTCGCCACGTCGGTGCTGGCCAATGCAGCCGCAATGTCCAGATACCCGGCACCGACTGTGAACACGTCATATTGGTCTGTGTAGGTGTTCCCGGTCGTCGGATCGTACACGCTGCTCGATTGCGGAAACGTCTTGTAAGCCGTTTTCATCAGTCGCGCCTTCACCTGATCCGGGGTAAGACGTGGTTGCGCTTGCAGCAGATCGGCCACGGCTCCGCTGACCACTCCCGTCGCCATGCTGGTTCCGCTCAGCTCGAAGTAGTATGCCGACGGCGAGGAACTGCCTCCGTACTCGTAGAAGCTGTACGGAACCAGGTTGCTGGTCTCGGTTGTGAACAGCGTGGTCCCCGGAGTTTCCGTCGAGACCAGCAAATTGCCGGGAGCGACCAGGTCGGGCTTGACCACGCGGTCTAGCGCACTCGGACCCTTGGAACTGTAGCTCGCTATCAGATCGTCCGTACGTTGCGGCGTTCCCATCGGTTTCATCGCGCCCACCGTGATCACATATGGATCGTTGCCGGGAGCGGTGACTGTTCCGTATCCAGAAGTAGGCAGATAGCGTCCGTTATTTCCCGCAGCGACGACGACCACGATCCCATGTTGCCAGGCCTTTTCGACCGCCTGGCACAGCGGATCCAACTTGTAGCTTTCATACACGGCCCGCCCGAGCGACAGGTTCATCACCCGGATGTTGTATTTCGATTTGAGCGAGATCGCCTGGTTAATCGCTGCAATTACTTGGCTGTCGGTTGCTCCGCCGTTCGCATCCAACACTCGCAAATTGACGATCTTGGCGCCCGGCGCGATGCCCGTGAATGTTTGGGAAAACGCAAGCCCAGTCGAAGCCAGGCCATCGCCTGCGATCAGGCCCGCGATATGAGTTCCGTGGCCGTACTGGTCGGCCGTGCTCGATGTACCGGATACAAAGGATTGGTTGTACACCACTCGCGAAACTGGAAGAAGACCCGTGTACAAGTCCGGATGGCTGTTTACGCCGCTGTCAATCAAGGCCACACCGATGCCAGTGCCAATGTAATTCGATTGCCACGCCACCTGCGCGTTCACCGCTGAAGGGGCATTATCAAGCGTTGACAATTGGCGGTCCGAGCTGATGTATACGACGTTCGGCTGATTCGAGAGGTTCACGATACCGGTACCGTCGAGCAAAGCGACTACGCCATTGACGAGAGGCAACTGCTCCACGATGTTCAAAACATCGCTTACGAGGCAACCGACGAGGCCGAGCAGCCCGCCGCAGTTCTGGTTTGCGGCCTGCGCGCCAGGCTGCGTTCCGGGCGCATACTGCACGATTACTTGCACTGGCTGAGTGGAGTTATACCCACGCAGTTCGGGCGAAATCTTGGAGTCATCGGCATAGCCGAATGTGACCGTCACCAGCAAACAAAACAGAACGAACTTCTTCATAGACTTCAGTCCTCTGGCCGGGCGCATCTGCCCAGCAAAGAATGCGGGAGAGGTCGAAGCTAAGATTGCAATTGTCCAGCCGGACTCTCGAACCGGGAGCGCTTTAAGGCTCAATGAGTTACACGGTCGGGTACCGTCCTTGGGGACAGTTTGTCTCCGGCGTGGGTAGAACCGGGACAATTTGTCTCTCGATAGCGATGCGGCTGAAATGCCAAACAGGGTGATTTTGCAACAGTCAGGACTCCTGCTTAACACGTCCATTTTCTCTGCTATATTCAGCCGATGTTTTCCTTTCGCTTCGTTTTGGGTGCGTGCATTGCGTTTTCCACTTTCGCCCAGGCTCAGACCAAACCGACAACTACAGAATCAGTTCAGAAGCAGGCTCCTATGACCCAGCATGCCAGCGGACGATTTGAGGTGAAATTGATTCCGCAAAAGCCGGACAGCGATGTAGCACAATCGGCCAACCTGGGACGGATGTCCATCGACAAGCAGTTTCGTGGCGATCTCGAGGCCACGAGCAAGGGCGAAATGATCGCTGCGCAGACCGAGGTTAAGGGCTCCGCAGGTTATGTCGCGATGGAGCGTGTGACCGGAGCGCTCAAAGGACGCAAGGGCAGCTTTGTTCTACAACATAGTGCGACCATGAACCGTGGCGTGCCGGAGCTATCCATAACAGTCGTGCCGGACTCTGGCACCGACGAGCTAGTGGGGCTCGTCGGGAAGATGAACGTCATCATTGCCGACGGA